>Ga0209342_10006611_pt1 | contig 11719 bp, 5 predicted proteins | sample RifCSP16_2_FD_184023 | JGI IMG/M metagenome (GOLD analysis project Ga0209342, IMG submission 184023) | Soil microbial communities from Rifle, Colorado - Rifle CSP2_sed 16_2 (SPAdes) (version 2) | ecosystem: Environmental > Terrestrial > Deep subsurface > Rock core/Sediment | place: Rifle... | reverse complement strand
TCATTCCGGACCGCCGGAAAACAGAAAAAGGAGGAGGAAAGAGATGAGGCAGAAAAGATTTTTCGTGGTGTTGGTGGTCCTTGCGTTTACGGCAACGGCCGCAATGGCGCAGATCGGGCAGAAACCGGAGCTGGTGCTGACGCTCTCCGTCCAGAAGGAAGTGATCGTGACGGGGGAGGGCGGAGAACAAGGGCAAGGGGGAGGCCCAGGACGCGAAGATCGTCGATCCCATCCCGCAGAGCACCTCCTACATTAGCGGCAGCGCCGGAGGGGATGACGCCGCAATCGCGTTCAGCCTCGATGGGAAGACCTTCCAGCCGCCCCCCCGGCTCACGTACCGGGTCAGGCAGGCCGATGGCACCGAGGTCGAGCACGTCGCCACCCCCGACATGTACACCCACATCCAGTGGAAATTGATCAAGCCGGTGCCGCCGGGAGGCACGGGCAGCGTAAGTTTCAAGGTCTTGGTTCAGTAGACCAATAACGAACAGGGGAGGAACAAAAAATCATGCGAACCGGAACCAGAAACGGAAAGGAGGAAGGAGGAACGCAAACCATGCAGACCAAAACGAGCAGGAGAAAGGAGAAACGGGAAATGGGAATTATCACCGGAAGGAGTCCAACAGTCCTTTGGGTGGTGGCCCTCGTCCTTGCCGCCGCCCTCACCGTCCCGGGCGTTGCCCTGGCACTTACGCCGGCCGGGACAAACATCACCAACCAGGCAACGGCCACCTGGACGGACGTCAATAACAACCCTTACACCCAGCTTTCCAACACGACCACGGTCACGGTGACCTCCGTCTACGGCGTCTTGCTGACCAATCCCGGGGATAAAACGGGGGTCCCGCTCGACAACGTTTCCTACGGGTACAGGATCGAGAACACGGGGAACGCCACGGACAACTACGCGCTTTCGGCTGTGTCCGTCCCCGCGTGGGCGACGAGCATTTACGTGGACACCAACCAGGACGGCATCCACCAGGGCGGTGAACCCGCGGCCGGTTCGCCCGTACAGATCAATGCGGGGGACAACGCATTCATCGTCGTCGTGGTGACCATTCCGGCCGGTACGGCCAACGGCACCACCGCCGCCACCACGTTGACCGTGACAGGGGCTCTGGGTGGAGCGGAAGACGACGCCTCGGACGTTTCCACGACCACGGTGCAGGCTCCGGTGCTTGGCATCGTGAAGAACGTCCGGAACGTGACCACCGGCGGATCGTTCGACAACACCGCCAGTGCAGCACCCAACCAGGAGCTCGAGTACCGGATCACGGTAACCAACAGCGGCGCCTCAGCGGCGTCGACGCTGGTCCTTTCCGACCCGCTCAACGCGAACACCGGCTACAAGATGGCATCCGCGACATTCAATGCAGGGACCTCCGGGCTCACCGGCGCCACGGCGGCGTTTTCCAACACTCCCGCGCCCGGGCCCTATGTGTATGGCTATACTCCCGTCGATCAGGGCTGCTCGGCTCCCGCCGGGTACGACTACTGCGTGACCAGCGTGCGATGGACCATGACCGGGAGCCAGGCCGGCGGAGGATCAAGTTTCAATGTGAACTTCAACGTTCGGGTGAAGTAACCAGGGGAAGACCCGTGTAAGCAACGACGTGGTTCGAAACAAGTCATGACCGGCAGGAGGATTCCATGCCGACGCCAAGGGCTGAGGGTCCTTGCGGTCCTTCCAGGACTGCTCGCAGGGACCCTCCTTGTCCTGTTTCCCGGCATCTCCCCGGCCGCTTCGCCGTCCGGAACGCACATCACCAATCTCGTTTTCCTCGATTACCGATCCAGTCCGACCACTGCCACAATCCAGTCCAACCGGACGGATGTCACCGTTGACGGGTTCTATGCGGTCTCCATCGGCCCTCCGTGGTCGGGGCCCGCGTACCCCGGGACGACTGTGGACATCCGTCACACGGTGACCAATGACGGGAACATGACCGACACGTTCGACCTGCAGGGGACAAGTTCGCTCGGGCTTCCCCTCCAGCTTCTGGCTTCCGACGGCCGGACACCCTTGGCGGACAGCAACGGCAACGGGAGACCGGACGCGGGACCGCTTCCGCCCGGCGGCACCGTCGACATCGTGCTCCGGATCACGGTGCCCGTGAACATTCCCACCGGGCAGGTCGACAATACGACGATCCTGGCCGTTTCGGCGAACACGCCCGCGGTCCGGGGCAGCGTGACCAACCTTGCCACCATCCCCAATTTCTGGGACCCCCTGGAGAAAACGGTGGAGCCCACCGGGCAGGTGTCTCCCGGGGTAACCGTCACCTACACGAACAGGTTCGGCAACTCGGGTGGCGTTCCCGCCACCAACGCGGTGATCTCCGACGTCCTGGAACCGAACCTGGTCTACATCGACGGGAGCGCAACGACTCCGCCGGGCATCGCGGGGACCGTGATCGCCTACGCTCCTGTGACCAGGACCCTCACCTGGACGATTCCGACGGTGCCCGCGGGATACACCGGCCAAGTCAGTTTCCGGGCGATCATCGACCCCAACACGTTATCCGATTCCACGGTGAGCAACCGGATCTCCCTGGTGAGCGACCAGTCGCCCGCCCCACAGGTTTCCAACGTCGTTTCGAACGTGGTGGTGGCGCAGCCCCTGCGCATCACGAAAACCGCCGACCGGAAGGTGGCGGAGATCGGCGATTACGTCTCCTACACCGTGAGGGTGGAGAACACAAGCACAAGCCTTGCGGCCGACAACGTGATCGTCTTGGACGATCTCCCGCACGGTTTCCGGTTCGTGAAGGGAAGCAGCGCGCAAGACGGTACCGGCATTTCGGACCCGAGCGGCGGAACCCGGCCGCAATGGCCGATCGGAGCGCTTACTCCCGGGGCGAGCAGGACCCTCGTCTACCGGGCCATCGTCTCCATCGACGCGATGCTCGGGGACGGGACGAACAGCGCGAGCGTCGCCGGGACCACACCGGGGGGGAACCTTCTCCGGGCCGGCCCGGTGAGGGTCCGCGTCAAGGTGGAGGAAGGGGCTCTCAACAGCAAGGCGATCATCCTGGGGCGCGTGTTCGTCGACCGGAACGGGGACAGGATGCCCGGTGAGGACGAGCCGGGCGTAAAAGACGTGCGCCTGTATCTCGAGGACGGGACCTATGTGATCACCGACGCGGAAGGGAAATTTTCCATCTACAACGTCCGAGCGGGCGAGCATGTCCTGAAACTCGACCGGGCGAGTCTTCCTCCCGGAACCGTTCCCGTACCGCTGAACAATACCTTTGCCGGGGACGGGGGTTCGCAGTTCATCTCCGTGCCCTTCGGCGGGCCGGCGAGGGGGGACTTCGGGCTCGTTCCGGTGAACGGGCAGGAACTCCTTCCCGCGGAAAGCAAAGAGAAGGCGGCGGAAAAGGTGTACACCTTCGGCACGACGTCCAATGCTGCCCCGCCTCCCCTGGAAGTGCAGGTCCAGTATATGGATCCGACTCCGGAGATCCTTTCACCCCCGGGCGGGGCCACCCTTGCCAAATCGTGGACCCACATCGCCGTCCGGGTCCCCGAGGGGGCGCGCCACTTCCTCAAGGTCAACGGGGCCGTGATCCCGCAGAAAAGGATCGGGAAGAAGATCCACGAGTCGGCGAGAAAGCTCTACGTCTACGAATACATCGGCGTGAAGCTTGCTCCCGGAGCCAACGCGATCGTCCTGGAATCGATCGTTCCCGGCGGAGTGGGGGTGGCAAAAGAGATCGCGGTGACCGCCCCGGGCCAGCCGGTAAAGATCGTCCTCGACCCCACGAAGGCCACCGTCATCGCCGACGGGAAATCCGCGGTCCCCTTCACGGTCACCCTCCTGGACGAGTGGAACCGGCCATCGACGGAGGAGACGGTCGTCACGGTCGTCGCCACGAAGGGGACGATTGTCGAGAGCGATCTCGACCCGTCGGCCGCCGGCCACCAGATCAAGCTCCGGGACGGCCGGGCGAGCTTCACCCTGCGCTCCACGCTCGTGACGGGGAGCGACAGGATCCGGGTCCTCGTGGGGAACGAAATGGAAGCGGAAGGGGAGGTGTATTTCACGCCGGACCTTCGGGACTGGGTCGTGGCGGGCATCGGGGCGGTGACGGTCGGGGCGAACAGCGTGAGCGGGGACACGGCGAAGATCGAGGACAACGATGAATTCCGGGAGGGCTTCTTCCACGAGGAGAAGCTGGCGGTGTTCGCCAAGGGGAAAATCTTCGACAAGTACCTTCTCACGGGCGCGTACGACACCGGCAAGCCGGAAGGGGAGGGGCTGTTCCAGCGGTCCGCCCCCGAACGCTTCTACCCCATCTACGGGGACGCCAGCACGATCGGTTACGACGCCGAATCGCGGCAGAAGCTGTACCTGAAGGTCGAACGGGACCGAAGCTCCGTCATGTTCGGCGACTACCATACCGGCCTGTCCGAAAACGAGTTCGCCCGGTACGACAGGACGTTCAACGGGCTGAAGGCCGACATCGACACCGGGCGACTGACGTTCCGGGGCTTCGCGGCCGAGACGGACCAGGTGCTGGTAAAGGACGAGATACCGGGGAACGGCACCTCGGGGTTCTACTTCCTCAGCAGGACCCCCGTCCTGGAAAACAGCGAAAAGATCCGCATCGAAGTCCGGGACCGGTTCCACCCCGAACGGATACTCTCCACCGTCTTGAAGGTCCCCTTTGCCGATTACACCATCGATTACGTCAGCGGGGCCGTCCTGTTCAAGGAACCGGTTCCTTCCCTGGACGGCGAATTCAACCCCGTCCGCATCGTCGTCCTCTACGAAGCCGAAGGCGCGGGCGAGAAACGGTACACCTACGGGGGCAGGGCCGGCGTGAGGCTCGGGGGGAAACTGGAGGCCGGCGCGACCGCCGTCGTGGAGGAGAAGGGATTGCAGGATGACACCATGTTCGGGGCGGACGCGACGCTCAAGCTGTCCGACAAGTTCCGGCTCAAAGGGGAATATGCCGCAAGCGATACCCTGGAAAAAGGGACGGGGAGCGCCTGGAAAGCGGAGCTCGCCTCGGACGTGAACCGGAAGCTCCGGTTCGGTGCGTATTACCGGGAGGTCGAGGAGACGTTCCTGAACCTCTCGATGACGGGGAGCGAGGGGGGGACCACGAAATACGGAGCCAACGCGACGTACCAGCCCAAAGAGAAGACGACCATCACCGCGGAGAGCTTCGTCCAGGAGGACCGGGCCAACGATTCGAATCGGTTCGTAAGCTCCGTCGGGGTGACGCAGAACTTCTCCCGGGCGAAGGTGGAGGCCGGGTACCGGTACCTGAGCGAGGACCGGTCCGCCCCGGGGCAGGACGACAGGACCTCCCAGATCGCCTTCGCCGGGGTGAGCGGGAACATCACCGAAAAACTCGGGGGCGCGCTGAAACGGGAGCAGGTGCTCACCTCCGACGAGGTTACGGACTACCCGTCCAGGACCACGGCGGAGCTCAACTACCGGATCTCGGAGACCCTTCGGGCCCATCTCGCCCAGGAAATCCAGGAAGGGGACAACAGGAGAAACGCGACGGTCCTGGGCCTGGAAAGCCGGGTCACGGAGAGCACGACCCTTTCGTCCCGGTACCAGATCGAAAACACGATCACCGGGGAAAGGGCGCAGGCCGTCATCGGGCTGAACAACAAGTGGGAGCCCAAGAAGGGACTCACCCTCAACACGAGAGCCGAAAGGATCCAGTTTCTCGACGGGGATGACGACGGCTCCGGCGGGACGGCGCTGGCTTTTTCCGCCGAGTACCTGCGGAGCGAAAAGGTCAAGGCCACGGGCCGCTACGAACTGCGCCTGGGGGAGCGCGAGACGACGAACCTGTTCGACCTCGGGGCGACGATCGAGGTGGCCGACGGGCTCTCCCTGCTTCCCAAGGTGAGCCTGTGGCACAGCGACCAGGACAAGGGCGACAGCTCCCTCTACGACGGATTCGTGGGGATCGCCTACCGGCCGAAGGGGGAACCGTCGATCTACCTGCTTGACTCCCTGCGGTTCAAGCTCGAACGGGCAAACAGCGCCGGGACGGAAACCGGGAGAAAAAGCCTGATCTCCTCGACGGAGCTCTCCTACCGCGTTTCTCCGAAGTGGGTGCTTTCCGGGAAATACGCAGGGAAGTACGCCTGGGAAACCCTGGAGGGAAAGGACTTCACGTCCTACACCGACCTTCTTCTCGCGGGCGCAACGCACGATCTGACGGACCGGTGGGACGTGGGAGTCCACGCGAAGCTCCTGAACCAGTACGTCACCGGAATGCACTCGGTGGGCGCCGTGGTGAAGACTGGCTACCGGGTCTACAAGAACCTGTACGCAGGGATAGGGTACAACCTCTCCCGGATGAACGACAGCGACCTTTCCGGTGCGAACTACCAGTCCCACGGCCCGTTCCTCGAACTGAAGTTCAAGTTCGACGAAAACACGCTGAAACGTCCCGAATTCAAGTTCGACGAAAACACGCTGAAACGTCCCGAACGGAAGGCACAGCCGCTTCTGCCGCCTCCGGCGGATAACGTCGTCGTCCACAGCGAGAACGTCGACGCCCCTGTCGAAGTCCTGGGAAGCGTCGAGATGCTTTCGCTTCTGGTCAACGGGGTCCCGGTCCCCCTCCCGGCGAGCGACGTCATGCTGCGGAGCGTGGCCCTGGACGATGTCCTGGAGATCCGTGGGGGGCGTCTCGAGGAACCGGTCCGCTTCTCGGTCGAGGTCGCTTCCACCGGAACACCGAAGGAATGGAGTCTCGCCGTCATGAACGCACAGGGAGAGGTCGTCCGCACCCTGTCCGGCGAGGGAGCTCCTCCCGCCGCGATCCCGTGGGACGGGCGCACGGGCGAAGGACAGCTGGTCGGCGGCGGAAAGCTTTACCAGTACCAGATGGAGGTGAGATACGCGGACGGCAGCCGTTCCGCGAGCGCGAGGCGCATCTTCGGCGTCAACCGCTCCTCCGCGATCTCCCTGAGCCTTATGGGAAGCGCCTTCGAGACCAACTCGGCCGTGCTGAGTTCCCGCGCGAGGAAGGCCCTGAAGGAGACGGCCGATTTGCTCCGGAAGTACCGGGACGAGAAGGTCGTGGTGGCAGGGCACACGGACGGCGTGGGATCGGCGGAATACAACCTCGAACTCTCCCGGCGGCGCGCGGAGTCGGCGGTGGCCTTCCTCGCAGGCGAGGAGAAACTCCCTGCGGACCGGTTCACGGTGCGCTGGTACGGGAAGAGCATGCCCATCGCCAGCAACGACACCCCCGAGGGCCGGGAGATCAACCGCCGCGTGGAGGTGAAGGGTGAGTTCCGAGAGACCGCGAACGCGGAGGTCCGGGACCAGTACCGCACGAACCCTGCCGTCACGATCAACCGGTCGCCCGTCGACGTGGATTCGCTGGGGCGCTTCCTGACGCGCGTACCCGGCCGGCCGGAAAGGATCGAGCTCGATTTGGTCACCGCCGAGGGACGGTCGGTACGCACCAGCGTCCCGTTGCCTTCCGTCGAGATCCTGGAGCCGGCGGGGGTGGTGAGGCTTCCCTGCGGTTCGAGCGGGGAAAGGTACCGGGCCTATCCGCTCCCGGAAAGCGGGCGGTGGAACGCCGGGGATGTGGTCGCGACCTACCGGCTGAGGGGCCGCACCGAGCCGGGGAACACCGTCGAACTGTACGGGAAACCGCTTCCCGTCGAATCCGACGGGACCTTCTCGGAAACGATCGAACTCCGGGAAGGGGAAAACGTCATCGGACTGGTCGTCCGGAACGCGGAAGGCGGCACGCGGATCGACCATCTGAAGGTGTCGGTCTCCACGGAGCGGGGACCCTGGCGCGCCCGCAAGGAGCGGGAAGCACCGTCTCCACCGAAGGAAAAGGCAAGCCTGTCCGGTGCACAGGCGAAGGGGGGGGCACCCAATGAGTAACGGGCCCGTGGCAGAAACCTACAAGGAGCGCCTGAAATCCACAGGGAGACGGGTCGGGGAATACGGCGTAGCGCTGCTCCTGGTCCTGTGCTTCTTCCTGTCCTTCCTGGGGATCCTGGGGATTCTCTTCCCCTCCGGACTGGGGCTGGGGGACCTGATGCGGATCAGGGATCTCTCCCTCGCCGGCCGTGAGGAGGGCGGCGGTTGGGAACATGTTGCCATCCCCGGATGGGAAGGGCAACCGGCCGGGAAGACGCCGCAGGCCATTGCCGTCCTCTCGACTCTTCGAAACGAGGTGAAGAGCCGGGGCGCGGGGTCGATCGCCTGGCAACAGGCAGTCGTGGGGATGCGGCTTGCTTCCCGCGATGCCGTCCAGACCTCCCGTCGATCCGGCGCCTCGATCCGGTTCTCGGGAAAGGATTCGATCGAAATGGGGGAAAACTCCCTGGTCATCCTCCGGAAGGTCGAACAGGACCCGGTCCGCCTGACGAAACGGTCCACGCTCCTTGTCATCGACGGGGAATTCCGCGGGAATCTCGGCGGGGCGGAAAAGCAAACGTTCGATTTCGAGCTGGGCAAATCCGGCGCCCGGGCGCGGATCGCCTCCGGGGGGGAGGGAGGGGGACCCGCCGAGTTTCAGATTACCGTGAATCCGGACCGTACGACGACGCTTTCCATGTACAAGGGGGGTGCGGACGTGGCGGCGAGCGGAACGACTGTCCGTTTGGAGGCGAACACCGCCACTACGGTTTTGGAGTCCGGCGCCGCTTCCGCGCCCGTGGCCCTGCCCTCCTCCCCGGTCCTCTCCTCCCCCGCGAATGACGCCGTTTTCTTCTACCGGTCCCTTCCCCCGATCGTTTCCCTGGCCTGGAACGTCCTGGAGGGGACGGATTCCTACCGGATCGTTCTGGCGCGGGATCGGGAGTTTCGCGACATCGTGGCCAGGGAGGACCTGGTCCGGCCCTCCTTCGTTCACGGCAATCTGAAGGAGGGGACCTACTACTGGCGGGTGAGCGGGAAGAAAAAGTGGGCCGAGGGCCCGCCAAGCGGAACCGGGCAGTTCCGGATCGTGAAGGACACCTTGGCCCCGGATCTCCGCGTGGAAGCCGCAGGCGGCGGGGACGGCAAGGAACGAGGCCTCCTCAAGGGAGCGTCCGAGCCCGGGGCGACGGTCTTCGTGGCCGGGAACCGGGTCCCGGTCGCCGAAACCGGTGATTTCGAATGCGACGTGAAGCTTGCGCGGGGAGTGAACCAGATCGTTGTCGAAGCCGTGGATCCGGCGGGCAACGTGGCCTACCGGACCATGCGCTTGAACCGAACATTCTAGGAGAGGGAAAAGGATATGGCCATCCCGACGCGTTTTCCGATTCGCTTCAAGATCCTCGTTGCCGTGCTCTTCGTCATCACGGCCGTGGTGGGTATCATCACCTTCACCATGGCCAACCTCTTCCACGCCGACAAGAAGACCTACATCCACGACCTGGTCTCGGTCGTCGCGCTCAACACGGCGGAAGAGTCGAGGTCCCTTCTTTCCGGGTACCGGGAGCGCCTCCAGGTGTACGCCCGGCTCATGAACGACCGGACCCTTTCCCAGGAGCAGAAGAGCGAGTTGCTCAAGGGGCTTTCCACGGATTTCCGGGATTTTCTGGTCGTAGCGATCTACGAGAACGGGAAGGAGCAGGCGGAGATCTACGACGTCAAGGCGCTTACGGCCGCAGGTCTGACGAAGAAGGAGGTCCAAGACTACCGGAAGAACCACCCGCCCCCTTTCGACCTCATCCAGGCGGAAGGGGTGTCGATCGAGCGTTCGCCGATGTCGGAAAAAGTTCCCGCGTTCACGATGGCGATCGCCTATCAGACGGAAAACGGCTCCGCGAAGAGGGTGTTGTCGGCGATCCTCCGGCTGGACAGCCTCCTGCGCATCACGGGGCGGTCCCGGCTGTTCGAGACCTTCCTCGTGGACGACCGGGGGGTCCTCCTGGCCCATAGCGATCCGAAACAGGTCGTGGAAGGGCCCTCGGCCGGATGGATTCCGAAAGCAGGGGTGCTCCAGAGCCGGAAAAGCGCGGTGAATACCGTGGAGTACGACAGCGAGGGCAAGACGATGATCGGAGGGTTCGCGCGGGCGGAATTCGGGAGCGTGATGGCGGGCGCCCGGATCCCCAAAACGGTGGCCTACATCGCCTCCCGAAGCCTATTGAACAACCTGGTCTATGTCTCCCTGGGCCTGCTTCTCGCCTCGGCCCTGCTGAGTCTGGACTGGTCCCGCCGGATCACCCGGCCGATCATGCGGCTTTACGATGCCACCAAGGAGGTGGAGAAAGGAAAGTTCGACATCCAGGTGACGCCCACCTCGCGAGACGAGATCGGGGACCTTGCCTTCTCCTTCAACCAGATGGCCGCGGGACTGACCAGCCGCGAGGAGGCGCTGCAACGGGCGCAGGCGCAGCTCATCCAGTCGGAAAAGATGGCGGCTTTCGGACAGCTGGGGGCCGGGATCGCCCACGAGGTGAAGAACCCGCTGGCGGGGATCCTCGGGTACGTCCAGCTCTCCCTGCGGAAAGTCGAAGGCGACAGCCCCGTTCACGGCAACCTGAAGATCATCGAGAAGGAGGCGAAACGGTGCAAGACGATCATCGACAATCTCCTGAAGTTCGCCCGGCAGGAAAAGGTCTCCTTCGAACCGATGGACATCAACCGCGTCGTGGAGGATACCGCCGCGCTCATGGACCATCAGCTGGGCATGCACCAGATCCGGCTGGAAAAGGAGCTTGCGCCGGACCTGCCGCCCGTCATCGGCAACGCCAACCAGATCCAGCAGGTCCTGATGAACCTCATGATCAACGCGGAGCAGGCCATGGAAGGCAATCCGGGGCGGATCCGGCTTTCGACCTTACGGTCGTCTTCCGGCAGGATCGAGATCCGGGTAAGCGACACGGGCCCCGGAATTCCCGCGGAGATCCAGAAAAAGCTTTTCGAGCCCTTCTTTACCACCAAGCCCGCCGGGAAGGGGACCGGGCTCGGTCTTTCGGTCACGTATGGAATCATTAAGCAGCATAAAGGCGATATCCGGGTGGAGAGCGAGACCGGCCGTGGGGCGATGTTCATCATCGAATTCCCCGTGCCGGACATTGCCGGAACGACGGCTCCGCAAGTGGCCCTCACATGACAATTTCATCGGGTGGACCGCCAGCCATGGAGAACGGCATACGCATTCTCGTAGTGGACGACGAGGACGCCATCCGGGGAGTTCTCTTCCAGGTTCTGGGAGAAGACGGATATCAAGTAACCGTTGCGGATAGCGGGGAAAAAGCGTTGGAAATTTTTCAGAAAGACCCGCACCCTCTCGTCATTACGGATATCCGGATGGGGGGGATGAGCGGAATGGATCTCCTGAAGGAGGTCAAGGGGATCAACCCGAAATCCCAGGTGATCATCATGACCAGTTACGCTTCCCTGGAAACCGCCATCATGGCTCTCCGGGCCGGGGCCTACGACTATCTGATCAAGCCCTTTGAGGAACTCGACCTGGTCACGGCCACGGTAGCCCGCGCGACCGAGCAGATACGCCTGACCCGGGAAAACCAGGAGCTGATCGAGACGTTGCAGAAGAAAAACGAGGAACTGGAAGTGTTGAACAAGATCTTCAGGGAACAGGCCGCCTATGACGGACTTACCGGCCTGCACAACCATCGTCATTTCCAGGAGGCATTGGCCATGGAAGTGTCCCGGTCCCTCCGGCACGGGCGGGTCTTTTCCCTGATTTTCTTGGATGTGGACAGCTTCAAGACGTACAACGACATGCACGGGCACTTGAAGGGGGACGGCGTC
>Ga0209342_10006605_pt1 | contig 11727 bp, 7 predicted proteins | sample RifCSP16_2_FD_184023 | JGI IMG/M metagenome (GOLD analysis project Ga0209342, IMG submission 184023) | Soil microbial communities from Rifle, Colorado - Rifle CSP2_sed 16_2 (SPAdes) (version 2) | ecosystem: Environmental > Terrestrial > Deep subsurface > Rock core/Sediment | place: Rifle... | reverse complement strand
GCGCCGTGCCGCTTCTCGCCACAAAAATGCACGAAAAAAACACCGCGGACATCGCCGTCGAGGCGTGGGCGCGACTCCGGGGCGTTTCGCTGGTCCTCGGCAAGCTTCTCTCGGAGAAATATTCGTTTGCGTCTTTCGTCCGGGGCGGCGTCGCCACAGAGCTTGACCGGATCAAAACGGCCAACGGCAAGGCCTTGGGCCGATCGGCCCGGGCCAGCCTCGATCGTCTGCGTTGCGGAACGAGGGCGGAAGCCTTACGCGTCCTTGCAGGCGTCCCGGGCGTGGGTCCCGCAACCGCGGGGGCGCTCCTCGATGCTTGCGGGGGGAGCTTCGCGCGCCTTCTTTCCTTTGACGCCGGCGCGCTCGGAATCATTACCTGCGGCGCGGGCCCGCAGGGCCCCAAAAAGCTCGGAGCCACGAAAGCCGCGCGGCTCCACGCCGCCCTCCATTTTTCGGGGGAGCTTTGGGGGCCCCCAGTGGGGGGCAACACCCCCCAGCCAAAAAAGCTAGGAACTGGGCCCGGCCCCCACGACGGGCCTCCGGGAGCAATTCCGCCCAGCTCATTCTCGCGATTTGGCAGCCCCGCCGCGACCCCAGGGCCGGCCGTGGCGGGACCCCGGACTCCGGCGCCGCGCGCGCCCGGAAAAACCGAGGATCTGCCGGACAATGGCTGCCAGCTCGATGACGCGCTTTTCTTCGAACTGCTGGGCCTTGAGCCACCTGGAGCCTAGATATAAATATATACGGGCGGCCCCTTAATTCGGCTCGACGTTCGCATCGAACTCGTAGTCCATCCCCTCGGTCGCGAACGGGTTGTCGGCCCCATCCTCGCCGCCGGCCGCATCGAGCGCCGCGAGGACGTCCTCGCCGACATCGCCGACGTCATCTTGGTCGTCGGCGCGGTCCTCCGCGACGTCGGACGGCAGCGCAAAGTTGTACGCGCTCGGTTGGCTCAAGAGGCGCCCGTTGCGGAGAACGAGGTCCAGCCCGCGGCGCGCATACAGATCCCTAAATTTTGCGAACTGCGGCGGGCCGCTGCCGTCCGGCCCGAGGATGCGCAACAGCAGCGCACAAAGCCCCTCGATCAAGTAGGCAACGGCGCCGGCAGGGTCTTCCGCGCGCAACGCCGAGAACGTCGAAAAGTCGTAGGGCGGAGGGTCCGGCAGCGCCTTCTGGAGCGCCCCGAACTCGTGGGGCTGCACCCCGGCCTCCCCCAACAAATCGCGGACCGAAGATGCCAGTTTTTCTGGCGCGGCGGCCAGCATGTTGCGAAGCCGCGCGTAGTCGGCCACGAGGAGCCGGTACTCGGCTTCAGCGCCAGAAAGGCGGGGGTCTTCGGCCGACGCCACGGGCTCGAGGCCCCGCCCCTGTTCGACATCGGAGTACGTCCTGCGCTCGGTCGCCCCGATCGCATCGATCAGCACGGGCGAAATTCCCGCGAAGTCCGCGAGGCGTAAAACCGCGTCATAGTTTCGGCGCCACGTGGCGGGCGCAACGGGCCGAATCAGCGCCGACAAATCGACCGCGAGCTCGCCGCTCGGCGCGCCCGGAGCGGCGACTGTTTTGTCCGTCGCCGATAGGGCTTTCCGCGCGGCAGGCAGCCCTGCGCGCAAAATCTCGGTTTGTTCTTGCCGAAACTTGTCGAGGTACTTCGCATAGTAGCCCGCCGCGGCGGCAGCATACTTTTTTGTCCGGAAGCCCGCGAGCAGAGCCTCCGGCGCCTCACATTTGGCGCATGCCGTGCCGTCCGGGGTGTCCCTGAATTCGTGTAAGCCGTCGACGGGGCAGCGAAGCGCATAGAAGCCGAAGAACATGTTGGTGTCTGCGGCGTTGGCGACCGCCTGCGCGGCCTTGGTGGCGTCGAGTTTTCCGAACTCCGCCCGCCGGACCCCACAGATGGTGCACTGGGTGTCGAGGAGCCGAAAGCCCGCCAGCTTCCCCTCGCGGACAGCCGCATAAACGGCCTTCACCGCGGCTTCGGCGTCATCCTTCCGGATCTCGCGCACCGCCGTCCCATCCGAAAATACGTAGACGCCCCATACGTGCTTCAGTCCGTCTTCGTCGTATAGGTACGTCACGGGGAGCGCGAGCCGGCCGAACTGGTCGGTGCGCGTCGAGCCGGAGTTGTGGAACGTTTGCTGGCCGCCGTACGCCTTCTCTCTGAGCAACAGAACCTCTGCGCCCCGGACCTTCGCGAGGTCGCGGCGGAATGCCTCTTCTTCGTCCGCGTCCCGCATCAACACCGTGGCCCGCCAAAACAGCTCGAACGACGCGTAGTAGTAGCCGTAGTCCGCGGATGTGTCGCCGTCTTCCCGCGAGACCTGCCGGGACCGCCCCTGAATCGCCCCGTTTTCCGGGGCTGGCTTCTGGCGCACGCGGTGTTCGGGTTGGGCCCGGGGGCCCGGCCCCGTTTTTGGGCGGGCGGCCCCGCCTGCGATCCCGGCCCGGTGAGCGGATGCATATTGGGCCGCCTCGGCCAGAAGGGCCTGGAACGGCGCGTATTTTTTTGCGTCGCGCGGGGGCGGCTTCGCCATTTTTGCGTACAGATTTACGCGCGGATCTTTGTAAAGCTGGTTGATCGTTTTACCGGGCTGGATCGCCGTGATGAGCCGCCCGGCGAACATCTGTGCGACCTCTGGGTCACGGGCGAACTGCCGGGCGTTTTTCACGAGATCGGGCAGCGGCTGGCCCATAACATACTCGAACTCGGTCTTCGCCGCCGCGGGCGTTGGCGCGCGGCCTGGCGGGAGTTCGCCGAGGACCTTTGCCGCGGCGAGCGCATACTGGTACACCGGGTCCAGCTGGGTAATCTGATTCGCGAACTCTTCTTCCGGCTTCGCCACGCGGAGAAGCCCGCCCTCGCCCGCGTTTTGGAGCGCCTGGCTGGCCTCGCGGAAGCGAGCCAGCAGGTATTCTGCCAGGGCCGTCTGCTCCGGGAGCCGCGCAAGCACGCCCTTCTTTTCTTGCAGGATGTGCCGCAGGATCGCGTCGGCGTACGCGCTGATTTTTGCGCCGGGGCGGACGCCCTCAAAGCCCAGCGGCTCAGGGGCCGCTTGCGAGTGGCTGTTTCGGATGAGGACCAGGATGTAGGCGTAAACGAACACGATCGCGTAGACTCGCGTCCTCGGGTCGAGCTCACCGGGGGCCGCTTCGACGGCTTTCGCCGCCCGGCGCGCGCGCGCTCTCCCGGCAAGCAGCTCTTCGGCCTGCATCAGCAGCGGATAAATCGCGTCCGCCGCGATGCGGGCGAACGCCCGCCCATCGGTCGGAACCGGAAAATGCACAAACCTTGCGGCGGCGAGCGCCTCGGCCCAAATCGCGGCCCGGATTCCGCCGTCAAGGTCGCCGTACATGCCGAGGACCGCTCCCGCGCGGTCCTCCTCGACGAGCTCTCCGAGCCGCTCGCTGCAGATCCGGCAGAAATAGGTGTAGCCGTCCTGGTCTCTGTCGCGGCCGCGGCCGCCGCGGCCCTCGCGCTGCGCAAACGGCAGCAGCCGCGACCGCATTTCCGAATAGGGCGCCCTTTTTGCTTCGAGCCGGATCCGGACGCGGACGTGCGGGCACAGCAAACGGAAGCCGCAGTTTGTGCACGTGAGCCAAGTATCCGCGGCCGCCGGGCTTTGGGTTTTCGCCCGCTTCGTCTCCTTGCCGTCGGCCGCAGCCCAGCGCTCCACCTCTGCAAGGAGGTCGGCCGCAGCGTCCACGGTCGGCGCGTACCGCAGGCGCCGCACCAAACGGAGATGCGGGCATTTGTTGCCGACGTGGGCCTGCCAGGCCTCCCGGCGGTTTTCGACCTCCGTTTGGACGATTTCTCGTTCGCGCGCGCTGAGTTCCGCGAGAAGCGCGCTTGGCTCGTCGACGAGCCGGACCCCGGCGGCCGGGCCGAGCGCCGAGCCGGGCATGACCCTGGGCCTCATCGGCGCGCCTGCGCGCAGCTGCGTCGCGGCGACGACCTCTGCCGCGCGTTTCGCCCCGAGCTTGTCTTCGATCACCAGCATCAGCAGCCGAGCGAGGGCGACCCGCCGCGCGTCTTCGTCGCGAAGCGCCGCCGCTTTGTCCGCGCGGAGCCGCGCGACGCGGCTCTGCTCGAGGACGGCCTCGACCCCCGATGATTCCCGGCCCTCTGTCAAAACGAGGAGATACGCCTGCATCGCGCCGATGCGGAACAAATCGGCGAGAGGGGTGCTTTCGTGCGCCCAGTATTGGGGGCTGTCGACGGCGATTGGCTCCGTTTTTGCGAACTGGCGCAGGAGGTACTCCAGGCGTTCCCCGCGTTCGTCGCGCGGGGGGCCGGGGCGCGGCAGGCGCTCCGAGCCCGGCGCAAGGGGCGTCGAGACGATCAACGGGGTCCCTTCCGCGAGGGGGCGGCGCCGGGCCGCGCCCGCTTTTGCCGAGAACAGCGGCCCGGCGTCCGCGAGATAAAAATGGTCGAGGGCCCTGGCGAAGCGCAAGAGCAGCGCGATTTGTTCGCCGGCCCCCTCGCGCGTTGGCGGAAGGGGGTACACGCCGAAGCCGCCCCGGCGGATCGCGCCGAACAAATCCGGGCCCTCGGCCCGCTTCTCTTTGCCGCGGCCCTCCTCCTTTGGCCGCGGGGGCACAAGCGCGGGGAACGCCGGTATGCCGAGCCCCTGCGCCGCTCCCAGCAAAGCCGGCGCCGGAGAACCGGTTGCGAGCCCCGTCTTGAGGCCCGCGTTTGGTCCCGAGCGGAGCTCCGCGAGGTGCGCTGCGCCTCTGCGCGCGTCGAACGCGAGCGCGAGGGGGGCCACCATCTCTTCGGCGGCGAGGGCCGCGTCCGTCCCGTCGAGATACACCGCCGGCGCGCGCGCATGCGCCCTTATGTGCAGCCGCCCTTCGCCCTGGCGTCCCCCCTGGCGGCGCGCCGCGCCGTCCCGCGGCTCCCCGATCACGACCCGCGCCCCCGCCGACGCGAGCCATACACGCGCTTGTACCTCCGGGGGCGACGGGGCCTCGTGCTCCCACCACCCCGCCGGGCCCGCGAATGACGCGCGTGGGTCCTGCGCGCGGCGCATCATCGTGACAAACTCCGGGCCCAGCGCGCGAAGGCTTGGGCTGTCTTCCGCCGCCGCCGAGTACGCGACCTCGATTTCCTCGAGCGACGCCGCGTATACGTCGAGGAGCCCGCGGCGGACCTCGACCACCTTGATACGGACTGCGCCGATGCGGGGCGCCTCGCCGCTGACCCCGTCGTTCGCCGCCATCTCCCCGGTTTTGTCGGCGGAACCGACCGGGCTCGAAATCCCCGTTGTGGGGGCTTTGGTCCCGCCGACTTCGTTGGTTTTGCTGCCGGCTTCCAGCGCGGCGTCTTTCCCTGTTCCTGTCCTTGCCCGCATTCGTTTTGTTCGGGCCGCTTTCTTACCAATTTCCTTGCGCTGGGCGGTCTATAATGGGCGCGTAAATCGCGCCGCGGCGCCCCTCGCTTTTCCAGCCGCGGGTCCGGCCGCGGGCCCTCGCCTGCCCGGCCACCGACGCGCACCCGGGCCCGGGCGCCGAAGCCCACACACGGCCCTTCTAGAGATTTGACCGAAATTTGATCAGCGCGCCGGGCATCAATAACCCCCAAATACCGACGCAAGCATGGACAAGTCACGGAAAAGCCAAGAAAGCAAGCCCACGCGCGGGTCCGGAACCCGCGCTCGCGGCGAGGGGCCGGGAGCCGTCGCCCGCGACGGTAGGAAAGCCGGCGGCGATCGCCGCCGCTCCCGCGCCGCGCCGCGCTACCTGTTGACGAAGGTCCCAGCCTCAACCGAAGAGCCCGGGGCGCTCACGCTTCGACGGACCGGCAGTGTGGAAGATCCACCCGCGGCGAACCGCACGCGCACCGAAAAGCTGCCAGGGACTCTGTGCGAACTTCTCGCCCGGGCGCGCGCCAAATGCGATGCCGGCGTTCCGCAGGCAAACATCGTCCACTGGGTCTACGACGTCGCGCACAAGCTCGAGATCCGGGTCCGCCACGACGAGTACGTCCGGCGGGGAGCCGGCGCTCAGCGGCCCGCGATCCACCGCCAGGGGCTGTCCGGTGAGGAGGCGAGCGGCGAGCCGGGCGCCCGCGCCGACCCTAAAGGCGAGACCGACGACCATCCAAGCGGCGCAGAGACACCGGAATCCGAGGAAAATCGGGCCGATCCGCTTCCGGAAAAACATGGGGACGCCGACGCCGCAGACGGCACCGCGGATGGGCACGGGTCGGACTGGCTCGTGAATGCGCCGGATTCCGGCGTGCCCGGGCCGACCGGCGCCGCGAACCACGACGCTAGCCAAGCTTTGGCGCTGGAATCCGATAGCAGGGCTGACGGCGTTGATGGAGACTTCGCTCCCCCTTGCCGCCCCGCGCCCCCGAGCGATTCCGCCGACACCAGCCGCGACGATTCGCCGCCGGAGAACACGGACGACGTCGCACCACCTGGTGCATCCCCGCGGGAACGGAGGCCGGCGAGGAACGAAGCTGCCCTCGGCAAACCGCAGCCCGAGGCCGACCAGACGAGCGCTTCGCCACCGCAGGGCACCGCAGCTGCAAAGCACAAGAAGGGCCGCGCGATCCCCGCGCCGATGACGGTGAACCGCGGCGCGCGCCGGCTCAGTCTCTTCGCGCTCCTCAACCCGAACGCAGAGAGCCCGCCGCAGGATTCAGGCGAAAACAAGACGATGGTCGGTCGGCTCATCCTTTCCTCGGCCCGGAGGGGCGCGAAGAGCGCCGCGCGCTTGTGCTCGGAAAGCAGCGGCGTGGTCATCGACGCGCGGACCTGGCGCGTCCTGTCTCTTCCGCCGCGGGCTTTCTGCTCCCAGCCGGCTACGAAGGACCTCGATAGGATGCTCGGGGACGGCCTGTTCGACGTCATCCCCGTCGACGATGGTACCGTTCTGACGCTGTACGCGTGGGACCATCCAGTCGAAGGCCACATCTGGTGCCTCGCGTCCAGCAACGGATACGACGTCTCGACGCTGAAATGGATGGGCCCGCTGTCCTACGCCGAGGTCTTCGCGGACCTCGCAAAGCGGCTGTATCCGGAGTTCGCCAAAGCCAGCGGCATGTCCCTCGTTGTTGGGCCCGGAGGCGCTGCGCGGCTCGCGTTCACAGCGCTCGACGCGAGCAAATGCTACACGGTCGGCTTGCGGCACCACAACTTCCACCCGCTGCGGGAGGACCCCGAGCGCATGTGGCAGATCCAGCACGCGCTTCTCGCGGACGACAGCCCGATCCTCTGCTATGGCGTCGGGGGCCTCCCCGGCATCCCGCTGCAGAAAAAGTTCGCGAATTCCCTTGCGCCGCGCACCGTCGCCGAGCTCCTGCAGCGCACGCATGGGGCCCTCGACCGCGCCAAGGCCCATATCGGCGCAGTGCAGCGCCGGGCCAACGAAAGCCCGGCCCTCGGGGGCGAGTCGCCCGACGAGGCCCAAAAAGGGGAGGGCGGGCCCGCAAACGACAAGGCTGATGCGCTGTGTTATGGCTTCATCCTGCGGTCGACCGACGTTTCCCGGACCGGGTCCCAGTCCGACGTTCTGATCGAATCTGATCTCCTGAAAAGCGTTCGGCGGCTCGCTTACGACAAAGCGCCCCGGCAGTTCCGGGACCAGCTAACGTGCCTCTCTCGGCTCGAGTACAACGCGATCCGCGCGTTTCTCACGCCCGAGGATCGTAAGACTTTCCTCGCGCTGTACCCTGCGTGGAAGGCGCGTTTCCATGCGTACGATGCTTTCGTCCGAAACGTCATCAGGCAGACCATCCACCACCTCCGGGTGAAATCGATGCAGCTCGACAGCCCCAAGGCCTCGCCAGTCTCGACAAAAACGGAGCTCATCGCCCAGGAGATGGCCGCGCATATCCTGCGGAGCGACCCAGTCCAGCCTTTCAGCCAAGACGTTGAAAAGGTCGTCGCGGACTACGTCATGGACCCGCGCTATACGTCCTGGTATCTGCTGGCGCTCTCTACCGCGCCATCTGAGACACGCCCCGCTGCGCTCGATCAGCCGACGCATTAAGCGGATTGGCCTCGGGCCAACTTTTTGTGTCGCGCCCGGCAACATGCGGCGGCCGCCTTGCATTTCGAAATGGGCCATGGCAGGGCCATGATAGGGCCGTGACAGGGCCATGACAGGGCCTGCAGACTATGGCCGGGGTTTGCATTTAGCGATTCTGTTCGGCGCTAATATCACACGCACAGCCGCCCGCGATGGAAAAATTCAACACGCAGTGCGCCAGTGGCCAATGCCGGCGAACCTCCGCCAAAACGCAATCGTGGCTCGAAGAAGATGACGGCGAAGACCTCCAGCGACAAGACCGCGATGACCGCTCTCTTGGATTTTATGTCGCCAAGAGCCAACTTCGAGAAAAACTCGCACCTTCGGTCGCGGGTGGTGGACACCGGGATCGTGCCTGGGGTGGAGCACAGCGACTAGTAACTGTTGGCGGCATCGGTCCCTCGCGCGACGACGAAATTAACTTTGTGAGTGTGCCCGGACGCTACGTCCCTATTGGTTTTGCGCGCTATGTCCCTCCGACCATCGATCCGAGTGACTACGAGTACTATAGGCTCGCAGGATGGAGGGTAGCAGTCCCCCGGTCGATCCCCGGCTTCAGAGTGCAAGATCTTCTCGGGCGCATATTTTCATACGGCCCTCAGTCTGCGGGGTATATTAGACTTGGCGACGTATTGGTCCCTGCAATTTTAGAGCCTGGAGATCGCATGACCCTCGCGCAATCTGCCATCGAGTTTGAGTCTTTCCCACTGTCGCCGTAAGGGCACGACGCCCGATGCATTTTTGTCACGGCGCCCATGCCGCGGCGTAACATATAATGGCTGAAACCGCAAATGGGAACGTTGTGGTGACTACTCCAGTCGCGAGCGCGTTTACCGAATCAGAGCTCGGAAAAATTGCGAAAGACGTCTCTATTGTCGCGGTTGCGGTCGTCCTCGCGGTCGTGGTCATTCTCGTCCTCACCATCGTCGCGATTGTTCGGTTCATTCGGGGCTACGTCGGCGGGTCCTCCTCGCTCTCGCCCGTGAGCGGCACCCACTCCGACGAGTTTTCGATGCCGCCACCGGACGCAGGCATGGCCCCGCTCGAGCTTCGCGTGTAGCACCATTGCCGTGCGCGGCCGTGGCTTTTGCAAGTATTCCATGTTCGTATTACTTGCATTTGCGCGATTTGCATTTGTTCTTCCGCCCGTAATACACACAACGTAATGGGCGAATCCGAGGGCTTTGACGACATGTTCGATCGCGGGTTTTTCCGCAACTCCCTGCACAACACAAGCCGCTCGCGGCCGACAAATTGGCCGCGATCCGTTTCCGAGATGCGAGGCCTTACGTCGTACGACCAGCAGGGGCTCGACCTCGACGCGACGGCCGATCAGTTCAGCAGCTATTCCGGCCGGCGCCCGTACAGCGTCTACGGCCCCCAGGTCTTCCCAAAAATGCCGCAAAACGCGTGGGCGGGCGACGCCGGAGATCGTTTCAGCTCGTATTCCGGGCCGCGGCCCGTGGCCGTGTATGGCCCGCGCGTCTACCCCAACATGCCCACGCCTATGCCCCTCGACGGCCGCCGGTGGCAATGGCGCGATACAAACTCGGGGGTCTAACGCGCCCGGGCGTCGCGGCTTTAGGCCTTTTTCCCCTCGAGCTTTTCGAGCCGTTTCGAGAGGCCTTCGGTGTATGCCGCGAGCTTTTTTATGTTGTCGTTGAGGCCCGCGACGCTTGCGCGCATCGTCTCGAACAACTCGAGCGCCGCCGCGTCGCAGCGGACGTACAGGGCGACGATGTCCTCGTAGGCCACGATCCACTCGGCGAAGCCCTGCGCTTTCGGGTAGAAGCCGTTCTGGAGCTTGATGAACTCCTTTTCGGCGGCTTCCCCGTTCGGCTTCACGGAGTAGGGGTTTTTGGCAACGAAGCCGCCGGAGTTGAACTTCACTTCGCCGGTCCCGCCGGGGTTGGTGTAGTAGCGGACGTGGCTGTGGTAGCCGATCCGCGGCCAGTTCTTTTTCGCGATCTCGATGTACCCTGTCAGCTTTTCCGCCTGCTCCTCCGGCGTGAACGTCCGCGCAAGGATCGGGCGGTCCGGCGCGCTCTTGGGCGCCCGCCGGCCGTCGAGATCGAACATGTTTTTTTCGCCGGGCGCCGCGGCCGGCTTGCGGTTCCCTCCATTTGTTTTCTCCATCGCGCGCATGCACCTTGCGCCGACGTTTCCAACATGCCCGCGCCCAATAAGCGACAAAATGAGGCCCTGGCGGGTCTCCGTTTCTCCTGCCGGAGCCCTTTGTGCGCCCGCCGCCCAAAAATTCAGCACGTGCATCTTTTGCTTCTTGGCGTTGTACAGCCGTTGCCGTGTGCCCTCCAGATCGGGCCAGGGCGCCGCCGCGTGGACGGATCCGCATTGTTCGTCCGCGCCGCGCCCCGCCTCCTCGACATCGTCGGGACAAGCACGGTTTGGTAGCTATTGAAACCCACACGTCGCGTCGGGCAGCGTGGGTTTTGGCAGGCAGCCCCTATCTGCCGATCGTAGATGTACTACTTATGCCAGTGTGGATGATGCCCGTGAAGTCGTGCTTCGGGCCGCTGATAGTGCTCGGGGGCGTGCCGGTGCTGGGATCTTGGTAACGATCGCCGGCGCCAGCTGCGGATTCGAACGACAGCTGGGTTTCAATTTTTGCGGGGGGCTGCGTGGCGACGCCGTCCATTTTCTTCCGGGCGCGTGGTATAATTGGCCCCGCTTTTTGCAGAAAATGGTGCCCCGCGCGAGCCCAAAAACCGGCGAAACTGGTTCGCGGTACCGGCCGAGGGGTCGGCTTGGTCTCGGCCCCGGTTTCCCTGAAGTCTGCGCTGCCCGACGGCGGCTGGGGGGCCTTCGGCGCGGCCTGCGCGCATTTCGAGAAAGCCCTTTCGGTGGTAAATGGCGGATTTTGCGCGGTGGTTTCGGGCCCAATACTTTGCGTCGATCGGGCTCGAGTCGATCGAAGGAAGCGCCGCCTACAAAAAATTTCTTGACTCGGCGAACGCGCTCGGCGCGCCGACCCTTACAGGCATGCACCGCGCGTCGCGTTTCAATCAACTCCGTTTTCGGTATCCGTTGGGGCCCCAGGGCTACACGACTGCGGTTCTTTCGGTGACTTGGGGCGGGCCGGCGGGCCCCGAACGGATGATCGCCGGTTATGCATGGTGGCGCACCGGATCTCGCGGGGTCCCTGAGTACGTCTGCGCGTCGTATACCTTCGATTCGCGGGACGGCGAATATCGGGCGCCGTTCATTCGGGGGGTCGCGTTCCGCGAAATCTTCGACGGTGTCGGCGCGGAAGATGACGCCGGGGCAACGATCGATGTCCCCGCGGGGCTCCGCGAGGGCTTCGCGGCGTTCCTCGCGCCGGTCGAAGAGCGGCTCACGCTCCTCATCGCGAAAGGCGCGCTCAGCCTCGCCGTCGACGTGCAGCCCGCGGCCGGGGCCGAAGTCCTCGAGGGCTCCGACCGTCTGGCGCTCGAAGTCCTTACCGTGCTTTTGGCCCGGGACGGGCGCCTGGCGCTCGCAGGCACCCTGGAGCACCATGCGTCTCCGACCTTCGTCGGCTTCGTGCGGATGTTCGAAAAAGAGGCGCCGGGCCTTCTCGCGGGCCTGGCGTTCGAGACATACGATCCGTTTGCGCGTTTTTCTCTGGTCGGGGTCGAACATGCCTGGGCCGTCATTTGCGGCCAGAAGCTGACCCCCATGACGCTCCGGGAG
>Ga0209342_10006603_pt1 | contig 11728 bp, 7 predicted proteins | sample RifCSP16_2_FD_184023 | JGI IMG/M metagenome (GOLD analysis project Ga0209342, IMG submission 184023) | Soil microbial communities from Rifle, Colorado - Rifle CSP2_sed 16_2 (SPAdes) (version 2) | ecosystem: Environmental > Terrestrial > Deep subsurface > Rock core/Sediment | place: Rifle... | reverse complement strand
TGTCGCTGGCGGAGCGGCTCGGCTACAACGTCTACCTCGATGCGGCCCGCACGCGGATCTGGGGCGACCTCTGGGGCGGGGGCCAGGTGGCCATCATCCGCCCCGGCCACCGCTCGATCAGCGTCTACGGACGCGTATTCCCGCAGCAGGAGATATCACCGGGGACGTACAGCGACACGCTCGTCGTGACGTTCTACTTCTGAGTCCTCGTACTACCCCTACCCACCCCGCGCCTGGCGCCGAGCGGCGAGCGAGGGCGTCCGCTCCTCCTGCCGGAAGTCGTAGAGCGACTCCACCTTCACGTTCCGGTACCGCTCGAGCTTCATCGCCATCCGCGCGAGGGTGGCCAGGAACGAGTCGACGTCGGGGAGGTTCCCCTTCCCCGCCTCCTTCTTCAGGCGCTTCACCTCGGCGAGGATGGGCTTGCGGACCTCCCGCGCGTGATACAGGAAAGCCCCGGAGAAGAAGAGGCGTCCGTCGAACGGCAGGAGGCGCGCCTCCAGCAGGTCGCCCTTCTCCAGGCCGATCATCTGGCGGCGCTCGGTGATCTCGTAGATCACGTCGGTGAAGGCCTCCCGGAGCCGCACCTCGCCCTCGCGGAGCTTCTTCACCTCGAAGAGCCCGCGGACACACCTCGCCAGGAGGCGATAGGCGGCGAGCTCGTCGGTGGTGAGCTGCGGGCCCATCGCGCGCATGAACAGCTCGATCGTCGCCTCGCTCGAGCCAGGGGGGCGGAACCCGTAGAGGTAGTAGTCGAGCATCCCGTTCATCCGGGTCTCGAAGCTCTTGTCCTCCTCGTGCGGCTCCCCGTGGAGGTCGAAGAAGTAGCGGCGCGCGGCGAGCAGGTCCTCCTTGCGCTCGTCCGCGGTCGCCCACGTGAGGAGCTTCTCCTGAAGCTCCGAGAGGGTCATCGCCGCTGCTCCATCATCCGCACGAAGCGCCCGAAGAGCCGGCGCGCGTCGTGCGGGCCGGGAGACGACTCGGGGTGATATTGCACGCCGAAGGCCGGCGCGTCCAGCACCTCGATACCCTCCACTGTGCCGTCGTTCAGGTTCTGGTGCGTCACCCTCGCGCGCTGCCCGAGGGTCGCCGCGTCCACCGCGAAGCCGTGATTCTGGGTGGTTATGTCGACCTTGCCCGTGGCGAGGTCCTTCACCGGCTGGTTGGCGCCGCGGTGGCCGAACTTCAGCTTGAACGTCGTCGCCCCCACCGCCAGGGACAGGATCTGGTGGCCGAGGCAGATGCCGAACACGGGTACGCGGCCGAGCAGCGCCGCCACCGTCTCCCGCGCGCCCTTCACCGCCGCCGGATCGCCGGGCCCGTTGGTGAGGAACACGCCGTCGGGCGCGAGCGCCAGCGCCTCCCCGGCGGGCGTCGAGCTGGGGACGACGGTGACCTTGCAACCCGCCTCGCAGAGGAGGCGCAGCATGGCGCGCTTCAGGCCCCAGTCGTACGCCACCACGTGGAACCTCGGCGCGGTGAGCGGCGAGCGCTCCGCGTCGGCGTAGGCGTCGGCGCCGCGCTCCACCCACACGTAGCGCTCCCCGGTGGAGATGCGCGTCGCCAGGTCCTGGCCCTCCATGCCTGGGAGCGAGCGCGCCCGGTCCACGAGGGCGCGCGCGCCGGCGTCGGAGGCGATGACCCCCACCTGCGCGCCGGCGGTGCGCAGGTGCTTCGTGAGCCGCCGGGTGTCGATCCCGCCGATCCCGACGATCCCGTTCTCCCGCAGGTACTCGTCCAGGCTCCGCTCCGCGCGCCAGGACGACGGCTCCTCCGCCCAGTGCCGGACGATGAAGCCGGTCGCGTGGGGGCGCGCCGACTCCTCGTCGGCGGCGTTCACGCCGTAGTTCCCCTGCTCCGGGTAGGTCATGCAGACCATCTGGCCGACGTAGGACGGGTCGGTCAGGATCTCCTGGTACCCGGTCATGGAGGTGTTGAAGACCACCTCGCCGCTGGCCTCGCCCGCCGCCCCGAAGCTCGTACCCTCGAAGACGGCGCCGTCGGCGAGCGCCAGGATCGCGCGCTTCATCGCTCTCCCTTGTCGAGCTCGTGGACGAGCCGCCCCCCCACCACGGTGTGCGTGCAGCGGCCGAGGAGCAGCGCTCCCTTCCACGGTGAGTTCCTGCTCTTCGAATGGAAACGCGCGGGGTCGCAGCGCCACTCCAGACCGGGGTCGAGGATGGCGACGTCGGCGGGCGAGCCACGCGCCAGCGTGCCGCCGGGGAGGCCCAGCGCCTTCGCCGGTCCGGCCGTGAGCGCCTCCACCAGCCTCCGCTCCGAGAGCGCGCCCTTGCGGACGAGGCCCAGGCAAGCGGCGAAGGCCGTCTCGAGCCCCACGATCCCGTTCGCGGCCACGTCGAACTCGAGGTCCTTCTCCACCAGCGAGTGGGGAGCGTGGTCGGTGGCGATGGCGTCGATCGTGCCGTCGGCGAGGCCCTCCTGGACCGCCTGGACGTCCTCGGCCGAGCGGAGCGGCGGGTTCATCTTGAACGAGGGATCGTAGCGCGAGCGGGCCACGTCCTCGTCGGTCAAGGTGAGGTGGTGCGGCGTCGCCTCGGCGGTGACGGGGAGCCCCCGCTTCTTCGCCTCCCTCAGCGCGCGCACGCTGCCCGCGGCCGACACGTGCTGGACGTGCAGGCGGCCGCCGCAGAGCTCGAGGAGCGCCAGGTCGCGGCGCACCATCACCTCTTCGGCGGCGGAGGGGACGCCCTTCAGGCCGAGGCGAGTGGCGGCCCTCCCCTCGTGCATGACGCCCTTGCCGACGAGCCCGGAGTCCTCCTCGTGAACGGCGACGACGAGCGCGAACGCGCGCGCGTACTCGAGCGCCCGCCGCATCAGGGCCGATGACATGACCGGCTTCCCGTCGTCGGAGACGGCCACGCAGCCGGCGGTCCGGAGCTCGCCGTACTCGGCGAGCTCCTCGCCCTTCAGGCCCTTCGAGATGCATCCCACGGGGTAGACGCGCGCCAGGCCCGCTGCCGCCGCGCGCGCCAAGATGAGCTCGGTCACACTCGCGTTGTCGTTCGGCGGCGCGGTGTTCGGCATGGCGCAGACGGAGGTGAAGCCGCCCGCGACCGCGGCGCGCGCGCCTGTGGCCACCGTCTCCTTGTACTCCTGGCCGGGCTCCCGCAGGTGGACGTGCAGGTCGATGAAGCCTGGCGTCACCCAGCGGCCACGCGCGTCGATGGCGCGCGCGTCCCTGGGCCGCTCGACGCGCTCCCCGACCTCGGCCACCCGGCCGTCGCGCAGCACCACCGTCCTCGGCCCGTCGGTGCCGCTCGCGGGGTCGATGACCCGCCCGCCCTCGATGAAGATCGCGTCGCCGCTCATGGGAATGCCTCGCTCCGCTCGGCGAGCTCGTCAACGCACCCACGCCGCGCATATGGGGAACGCGGCGCGGGTACCCGGCCGCCGCAAGCTCCTCGCTCGTCTACGGCCCTTCGGCCTACTCGCTGCGGGCCTGCAATGGGCGGCGCGGCCTGCTCGCTCATGCCCGCGCCCCCTCCGCCGTCTCCTGCGCACCCCCGGCCACGAGGTACAGGATGGCCATGCGCACCGCCACCCCGTTCTCGACCTGGTTCAGGATGACCGATCGCGGGCCGTCGGCCACCTCGGGGGCGAGCTCGACGCCGCGGTTGATGGGGCCCGGGTGGAGGATGACGCACGAGGGCGTGAGCCACTCGGCCGCCTTCTTCTCGTTCAGGCCCCAGAACTTGGAGTACTCGCGCGTCCCCGGGATGAGCGGATCGCCGATGCGCTCGTGCTGGATGCGCAGCATCATCACCGCGTCGGCGCCCTCGACCGCCTCCTGGAGCCTGTGGTGCACGGTCGCCCCCATCTCCTCCACGCCGGCCGGGATCATGGTCGGGGGGCCGCACAGGCGAACCTTCGCTCCGAGCTTCCCGAGCCCGTGGAGGTTCGAGCGCACCACGCGCGAGTGGCTCACGTCCCCGACGATGGCGACGGTCTTCCCGGCGAGGGTCCCGAAGTCGGGGGCGGCGCCGTCGCCCCGTATGAGCGCGGTGAAGTGCTCGCTCAGGGTGAAGAGATCGAGGAGCCCCTGGCTCGGGTGCTCGTGCGCCCCGTCGCCGGCGTTCACCACCGCGCAGCGAACGCGGCTCGCGACCAGGGCGGGGGCGCCGCCGGCGGGGTGCCGGATGACGAGGACGTCGGGGTGCATCGACTCGATGTTCCGCGCCGTGTCGACGAGGGTCTCGCCCTTGGTCACGGACGAGGTGGCGGAGCTCCAGTTCACGGCGTCGGCCGAGAGGACCTTGGCCGCGGTCTCGAAGGAGGTGCGGGTGCGGGTGGAGGCCTCGAAGAAGAGGTTCACCACCGCCTTCCCCCGCAAGGTAGGCACCTTCTTCAGCGGGCGGCGCAGGACCTCCTTCATGGAGATGGTCAGGTTCAAGACCTCGAGGATCTCCTCGCGCGAGAGGTCCTCGAGCCCGAGGAGATGTCTGTTCCTCCCGATCACGCGCGCACCCCCCTGGCCCTCACCACCACCGCATCCTCCGCATCGCCCGCCTCCTTCAGCCGCAGCTCGACCTGCTCCGTGTCGGGCACCTCGACGAGCGCCCCCACCACGTCCGGCGCGATGGGCAGCTCCCGGCCGCCCCGGTCCACGAGGACCGCCAGGAGGACGCGGCGCGGGCGGCCGAAGTCGACGAGCTCGTCCAGCGCCGCCCGGACCGTGCGTCCGGTATAGAGCACGTCGTCCACGAGGACGATCGTCTTCCCGGTCACCGGGAACGGGATGGCGGTCGGCCCGACGACCGGCGACGGGGCGCGCTCAGACAGGTCGTCTCGGTAGAGCGCGATGTCGAGGCTACCCAGGGGCACGTCGCTGCCCGTCACCTGGAGGAGCTCGCGTCTCAGGCGCTGCGCGAGGTGAACTCCACCCCGCCGGATCCCGACGATGGCGAGCTCGCCCCCCCGGGCGCGATCGACGATCTCCCGGGCCATCCGTCGCAGCGCGCGCTCGATCGCTTCGGCGTTCATCAAGGTCCGCTCCTCGGCGCGTACGGCCGTGCCGCGCGTCGCGCTCTTCGGCCATGGGCTCCGCGTTGTTTAGCGCCACTCGATCGGTTTGAAAAGCAGCACGTCCGCGCAGGCGGCGGACGAGGTGTCGCGGGGCGCCCCTGGCATGCTCGGGAACGGGAACGGGAGCGGGAGCTGAATACGTCAGTCCTCCACCTTGAGGACCGCAAGGAACGCCTCCTGCGGGATCTCGACCGATCCCACCTGCTTCATCCGCTTCTTCCCTTCCTTCTGCTTTTCCAGGAGCTTGCGCTTGCGGCTGATGTCGCCACCGTAGCACTTGGCGAGCACGTTCTTGCGGTAGGCCTTGACCGTCTCGCGCGCGATGACCTTGGACCCGATCGCCGCCTGGATGGCCACCTCGTACATCTGCCTCGGGATGACCTCCCGCAGCTTCTTGCACAGGTCGCGGCCGCGCTGGTACGCCCGCTCGCGATGGACGATCACGCTCAAGGCGTCGACCGGTTCGCCGTTGATGAGGACGTCGAGCTTCACCAGGTCCGCCTCCTCGAAGCCCTTCACCTCGTAGTCGAGGCTGGCGTAGCCGCGGGAGACGCTCTTCAGCTTGTCGAAGAAGTCGAAGACCACCTCGGCGAGCGGGATCTCGTAGGTGATCTGGACGCGCTTCGCGCCGATGTACTTCATGTCCTTCTGCAGGCCGCGCCGGTCCTGGCAGAGCTTCAGGACTGCGCCCACGTCCTCGGCGCGGCTGTGCACGTGGCAGGTGAGGATGGGCTCCTCCAGCTTAGTGATGCTCTGCGCCGCCGGGAGCTTCGCCGGGTTGTCGATCTCCAGGACCGCGCCGGCCGTGTCGGTGACGCGGTAGATGACCGAGGGGGCGGTGGTGATGAGGGAGAGGTGGTATTCGCGCTCGAGCCGCTCCTGGACGATCTCCATGTGGAGGAGCCCTAAGTACCCGCAGCGGTACCCGAAACCTAGCGCCTGCGACGTCTCCGGCTCGTAGGTGAAGGAGGAGTCGTTGAGACGGAGCTTCAACAGCGCGTCGCGGAGTTGGTCGTAGTCGGCGGCGTCGATGGGGAAGACGCCGGAGAAGACCATCGGCTTCACCACCTTGAAGCCGGGGAAGGGCTGCGCCGTCGGCCGCTCCGCCCCGGTCATGGTGTCCCCGACCTTGGCGTCCTGGACCTCCTTCATGCTCGCCACCACCATGCCCACCTCGCCCGCGATGAGGCGCGGCACCGGCCGGCTGAAGGGCGCGAACGCGCCAAGCTCCTGGACCTCGTACTGCTTCCCGTGCGACCAGAGCTTGATCCTCTGCTTCGGCTCGAGCGTGCCCTCGAAGACCCGGACCAGCATCACGACGCCGCGGTAGGTGTCGTACCAGGAATCGAAGATGATGGCCTTCAGGGGCGCCTCTGGATCGCCGCTCGGCGCCGGCACCCGGCGGACGACCTCTTCCAGGATCTCCTCGATGCCGATGCCCTCCTTGGCCGAGGCCGGCACGGCGTCCTTGGCGTCGATGCCGATCACCTCCTCGATCTCGCGCCGGACCCCCTCCACGTCGGCGCTGGGGAGGTCGATCTTGTTGATGACCGGCACGATCTCGAGGTTCAGATCGAGGGCCTGGTAGACGTTCGCCAGCGTCTGCGCCTCGACGCCCTGGGTCGCGTCCACCACCAGGACCGCCCCCTCGCAGGCCGAGAGCGAGCGCGAGACCTCGTAGGCGAAGTCGACGTGACCTGGCGTGTCGATGAGGTTGAGCTCGTAGTCCTTGCCGTCGCGAGCGCGATAGCTCATGCGCACGGTCTGCGCCTTGATGGTGATCCCGCGCTCGCGCTCCAGCTCCATGTTGTCGAGGAACTGGGCCTGCGCCTCGCGCGCGCTGACGGTCCCGGTCCTCTCCAGCAGGCGGTCGGCGAGTGTGGACTTGCCGTGATCGATGTGGGCGATGATCGAGAAGTTGCGGATATGTTGGTTCGCTGCGGGCATCGGCGGACGGCCTTTTAACACGCCCGCTCCCCGGCTGCTCTCGGCGGGCGCGCCATGGCGCGCGCCAGATCGCCAAAGTGCGCGTAAATGCAGCATCTTGTGGTTTGACCATACATGCACTACCACGTATTGTGGGTCATGTGCTTGACTCGCATACCTTGCCTGCTAGAGTCGGAGGTGCGCCACATCGCCGCAGGTAGCCGGCAGCAGGCGCAGGGGGCGTGGTCGCTGGGCGGAGGTTCGTGGTGATGGGAATGTCGGGGGCGGGTGGTAGAGAGCGAGCCCACGGACACGGAAGACTCGCGGAGGGACGGGGGCCTGGGCGACCCTCGGACGTAGAATAGCTTAATTAATCCACATGCTTGAGTAGCGATCCCCCGGCCCTTCCTCGCTGGCCGGCCTGGGGGCTTTTGTCCCGCTCTCCCCGGGAGGGAGCGGCGGGCGTCGTGCGGAGCGGGCGGGAAGAGGCGCGAAGATCGGAGGAAGCTCGAGATGATGGAACGCGAGAGCGCAGTCGGGCAGCGGCGGAATGGCAAGGCGGGGAGGCGGGTGCAGAGGAGGGGGCTGACCGTACCCAGGGCGTTTTCCACGCGGGGCGTCGATCCGGGCGAGGAGATGGCGTGGGAGGTCAGGACCGCCTCCATCACCGGCGAAGGTGGTCAGCTCGTCTTCGAGCAGAGGGACGTCGAGGTCCCGAAGAGCTGGTCGGCGCTCGCCGCGAACGTCGTCGCCTCGAAGTACTTCCGGGGCCCGCTCGGGTCGCCCGAGCGCGAGCGCTCGGTGAAACAGCTCGTGGGCCGGGTGGTGAGGACCATCGGCGCCTGGGGCCGCAAGGACGGCTACTTCGCGAGCGAGGATGACGCCGCGACCTTCGAGGCCGAGCTCGCCCACCTCCTCTACCGGCAGAAGATGTCCTTCAACTCGCCGGTCTGGTTCAACGTCGGGGTCGAGGAGCACCCGCAGTGCAGCGCCTGCTTCATCAACTCCGTCTCCGACTCCATGGACTCGATCCTGAAGCTCGCGCACACGGAGGGCATGCTCTTCAAGTACGGGTCGGGGACGGGGTCGAACCTCTCGAAGATCCGCTCCTCCAAGGAGCCCCTCTCGGGCGGGGGCGAAGCGTCCGGGCCGGTGTCGTTCATGCGCGGGTTCGACGCCTTCGCCGGCGTGATCAAGAGCGGCGGCAAGACCCGGCGCGCCGCCAAGATGGTCATCCTCGACGTCGACCATCCGGACGTCGAGGAGTTCGTGGAGAGCAAGGCGAGCGAGGAGAAGAAGGCGTGGGCGCTCATCGACGCCGGCTACGACGGCGGCTTCAACGTCCACGGCGGCGCCTACGACTCCGTCTTCTTCCAGAACGCCAACCACTCCGTCCGCGTCACGGATGCCTTCATGCGGGCGGTCGAGGGGGACGCGGAGTGGGCGCTCACCGCGCGCACCGACGGCCGCGTGGTGGAGAAGGTGAAGGCGCGCGACCTCATGCGGCAGATCACCGAGGCGGCGTGGGCCTGCGGCGATCCCGGCGTGCAGTTCGACACCACCGTGAACGCCTGGCACACCTGCCCCACCACGGACCGGATCAACGCGTCCAATCCGTGCGTGACGGGGGACGCGCTCATCGCCACCTCGCAGGGGCTCCGCCGCATCGACTCCTTGCTCGCGGCGCCGGCCGAGGTGGTGGGGGCGGACGGCCAGCTCCATCCCATCGCTCCCGCGTTTTCCACCGGCCTGAAGCCGGTGTACCGCCTCCGGACCGCAGCCGGCCTCGAGCTCGACCTCACCGGCGATCACCGGGTCCTCACCCGCAACCGCGGCGACGTCCCCGCCTCGGAGCTCTCCCGCGACGACGTCCTGGTCCTGGGCGGTCAGCCCTTCGGGTCCTCGCGGCTCGACGAGCGGCTGGGCGAGTTTCTCGGCCTCCTCCTGGGTGACGGTTGCCTCTCCGGGGAGCAGGAGATCGCCACCCTCACCCTCGCTCCCGAGGAGGACGCCGTCGCCCGGCACGTCCACGAGCGGCTCACGTCCTTCAAGCGGGAGCACGCCGCCGATGGCCGCGCCGCGCGGGACATCGAGGTGACCAGGCCGCAGGGCACGCTCCGCCTAGCGACGAGCGCCCGGTGCGTGGTCGACGAGCTGAAGCGGATGGCCGTGCTCGACCAGGGCAGCGCCAAGAAGGCGCTCCGCGATGCCGCCTTCACGCTCGACCGGCCCTCCCTGGCGGCCGTCCTGCGCGGGCTCTTCACCGCCGACGGCACTGTGGCGAACTACGGCGAGAAGTCGCAGTACGTGGCGCTCGACTCGAGCTCGCTCGACCTGCTCCGCCAGACCCAGCTCCTGCTCCTGTCCTTCGGGATCAAGGGCAAGCTCTACCGGAACCGCCGGCTCGCCGGCCAGACCACGGCGCTGCTCCCCGACGGCAAGGGCGGCCGCAAGGAGTACCCCATCCAGCAGATGCACAGCCTGCGCGTCAGCCGCTCGTCCCGGCTCGTCTTCGAGAAGGAGATCGGGTTCGTCGCCGGCAGCCCCAAGGCGGCGCAGCTCGCCGAGCTGAACCGCGAGGTCGTCGCCTACGCCGAGCGCATGGAAGACGCTGCCGAGAGCCTGGAGTTCCTGGGCGAGCGGCAGGTGTACGACCTCACGGAGCCAGCCACCAGCCACTTCGTGGCCAACGGCCTGGTGGTGCACAACTGCTCCGAGTACATGTTTCTCGACGACTCCGCGTGCAACCTGGCGTCGCTGAACCTCATGCACTTCCGGTCCATCGACGGCGGCTTCGACGTCGAGTCGTTCCGGCGCGCCGTCGACCTCACCATCCTCGCCCAGGAGATCCTGGTCTCGAACTCGCGCTACCCCACCGAGACCATCGGCAAGAACAGCGAGGCCTACCGGCCGCTGGGGCTCGGCTACGCCAACCTGGGCGCCTTCCTCATGGCGAGCGGGGTGGCCTACGACTCCGACGCGGGCCGCGCCGCGGCCGCCGCGATCACCTCGCTCATGACCGGCGAGGCCTACGCGATGAGCGCGCGCATCGCCGCGCACGCCGGGCCCTTCGCCGGCTTCGAGCAGAACCGCGAGCCGTGCCTGGCCGTGCTGCGCAAGCACGCGGCGGAGGTCGAGCACATCGAGCGCTCGCTCGCCCCTTCGGAGGTCGTCTTCGCGGCGCGGCATGCCTGGGCCGAGGCCCTGCGCCTGGGGCAGCTCCACGGGCTCCGCAACGCCCAGGTGACGGTGCTCGCCCCCACCGGGACGATCGGGTTCATGATGGACTGCGACACGACCGGCATCGAGCCCGACATCGCGCTCGTGAAGTACAAGAAGCTGGTCGGCGGCGGCGTGCTCAAGATCGTGAACAACACCGTGCCGCTCGCGCTCCAGCGGCTCGGCTACTCGCCCGAGACCATCCATTCCATCCTCGCCTTCATCGACGAGATGGAGACGATCGAGGGCGCGCCGGGGTTGAAGGACGCCCACCTGACCGTCTTCGACTGCGCGTTCAAGACGCCCAACGGCTCGCGCTCCATCCACTACATGGGGCACATCCGGATGATGGGGGCGGTGCAGCCCTTCCTCTCGGGCGCCATCTCCAAGACGGTCAACATGCCCAGCGGCGCGACGGCCCAGGAGATCGAGCAGGCCTACATGGAAGCCTGGCGGCTCGGGCTGAAGGCCATCGCCGTCTACCGCGACGGCTGCAAGCGGAGCCAGCCGCTCACCACGTCGCGGGACGAGAAGAAGTTGGAGCTGACACCCGCCCAGGTCGAGCGCCTGGCGCGGCGCCGCCTCCCGGACGAGCGCCGATCGATCACCCACAAGTTCTCGATCGGTGGCCACGAGGGCTACATGACCGTGGGCATGTACGACGAGGGCGCGCCCGGGGAGCTGTTCGTGACCATGGCGAAGGAGGGGTCGGTCGTGTCCGGCCTGATGGACAACTTCGCCACCTCGATCTCGATGGCGCTCCAGTACGGCGTGCCGCTCCGGGTGCTGTGCGACAAGTTCAGCCACACGCGGTTCGAGCCGTCGGGGTTCACCGGGAACCCCAACATCCCCATCGCCAAGTCGATCACCGACTACATCTTCCGCTGGCTGGCGCTGAAGTTCCTCCCCAGCGAGGAGGCGGGTCAGGTCGAGGAGACGAAGAAGGACCTGCCGCCAGGAGCGGCTCCCCAGGCCCTGAAACAGCCCGCCGCCGTGCGGGCCATCCCGCTGCCGCTCCCGCCGATGGCGCGCGAGCCGGCCCCGGGCGAGCAACCCTTCCTCATGCAGGAGGACGCGCCACCCTGCCCCACCTGCGGCAGCATCACCGTCCGCAACGGTGCCTGTTACAAGTGCCTCAACTGCGGGTCGACGACGGGGTGTAGCTAGGGCGCGCGTCGGGCGCGACCTCCCCGGCGGCGTGCGATCGCCGGCCGGGGAGGTCTGCGGAGTCTCATCGCGCGGGGTCTCATCGCGCGGGGAGATCAGATGGCGGGTGTCCGTCCGCCAGACGGCACCCCGTCGCGCCTGTTGACCCCGGCTGCAGGATGATGTTGGCGGGGCTCGGCCGCCGGCGCGCCGCTCGGCTTGCACCGGCCGCGGCGCGGGGGTCAGTCCAGGGCGCCGGCCGAGGCCGCAGCGGCCGCCGAGATCGAGATCCCCTCGCTCATAGAGCTGGCGGAGGCGATCAAGGAACTTTCCCCGGAACAGGCGGGAGAGGACCTTGACGGGGAAGAGGTACCTCCGTCGGGCGGGAATCCAC
>Ga0209342_10006601_pt1 | contig 11731 bp, 19 predicted proteins | sample RifCSP16_2_FD_184023 | JGI IMG/M metagenome (GOLD analysis project Ga0209342, IMG submission 184023) | Soil microbial communities from Rifle, Colorado - Rifle CSP2_sed 16_2 (SPAdes) (version 2) | ecosystem: Environmental > Terrestrial > Deep subsurface > Rock core/Sediment | place: Rifle... | reverse complement strand
GCGCCCGGAATGTTTGGAGCCTCGATGCGCGGGGCCTTGATCGGAGCGGACCAGATCGCCTCGATGCGTGCGCGCAGCTCGCGCATCGCGTCCTCGGTCACGAGTGCCTCGACGGTCGTCGTGGAAGCGAGCGCGGCGAGCGACTGGCCGATCTTCGAGAAGGTGTCCGCCCATTCCTGCGCGCCCGTGGGAGCGACGCTCATCGTCTCGGCGAGCTGCTGGTACTCGTTCCCCGCCGCGCGCAGCCGCTCCAGCTCGTCCTCGTTCGCGAGCCCGGGGAGCAGGAAGTCGGAGAGCGGAATCACGCCCGCGAGGGCGCCGCGCAGCAGCTCCAGCGCCTCGCGCGTCTCCCGGATCGCGATGAGCCCGGCCCCCATGACGGCCAGGCCCTTGAGGCCGAAGAGCGCGGCGGCGACGAGGCCGAACTCCTGGACGGGACGCGGGAGCCGGCTCCACTCGGCGATCAGGCCCGCGAGCGCGCGCACGAGCGACTCGGTGATCGCAACGACGTCCTGGGTAACGTCCGTCGCGATCTTGACGTTGAACGGGTCGCGAATCGAGGTGCGCAGCCGCTCGACGCCTCGGATCACCGAGTCAAAGACGCCTGCGTCCGCGAGATCGTTCTTGAGGTCGAAGAAATCGGTTGCAAGCCGGGCGAGCGCGGCGCGGCCACTGTTCACGGCATCGGGTAGACCCTCGGCGACCGACTCCTTGAGGACGCGCGCGAAGGCGGGCAGGAAGTCCTCGGTGAGAACCTTCCCCTCCTCGACGACCTTACGGAACTGCTGCGGGTCGATCTCCTTTCCGATGAACTGAGACCACGCCTGGGCGGCCTTTTGCACGGCGCCCGGCAGGTGGTCGCGGAGCTGGACGTTCAGCTCCTCCATGCGGATCGTCGGGCCCGACGCCATCTGTGAGAGCGCGCGGAAGACGAAGTCGGCGCGTTCCTGCGAGAGCCCCAGGACGGTGATCGCCTCGGAGACGTCGGAGAAGACCTGCGCAGTCTTCGCGCCCTCGATCGTGGTTCCGCGCGTGGAGGCGGCAAGCTGGACGTAGCCTCGCGCGAGCGTGAGGAACGACTGGCCGAGCCGGTCTCCCTCTTCGCGGAGAAACGCCTCGGCATCGGCGGCGTCCTGCGCCGAGCCTGTGGCCGCCTTGAGTTGCGCTTGGAGCGATTGCAGCTCGATCTTCGCGTTGACGATCTCGCGCACGCCGAGGCCCGCGCCGACGCCCGCGAAGACGCCCTGAAAGCTCACGAGTCGGCGCTGCGCGGCGCCGATCTGGTCGCCGATCCCCTTGAAGGTGCGTTCGATGAAGCCACCCGCGCGCTGGCCGGTCGAACCGATCCGCGAGGCGGCTTCGGCCCACTTGCGCGTCGAAGCGTCGATCCCGCGGGCGAATCCCTGCGACTCGAAGGCGAGCGAGGCGACGATGCGGTTGACTTCGACTTCCGCCATCGCTCACCCTCCCGTGACCTTCCCGCCCCAGCCGGCGGCGACCAGCATCTCGGCGACGGCCGCCGACTCCTCGGCCGTGAGCACCTTCTCGCGCTTCGGCTTCTTCCGATCGCCCGCGAAATCGGCCATGAACTGCACCGGCTCGAACGGCTGGCGCTGCTTCTTCGGGTTCCGGTGCACGTTCGCGATCGTCGACGCCACGATCCCCGCTCGGAGATCCGCACGTTCCTCGCCCCAGGGCTCCAGCCGGTAGTACGCGACCCACTCCGCCAGCTCTCGCGACGTGAGCTTGCGCAGCAGGTGGCGCGGCGTCGCTACGCCGAGCTGGAGGCAGAGGCGGAGGAGGAATCGGCGGACGGGATCGCGGCGGAGGGTTTTACGGCCTCCTCCACGCCCTCCGGTCCGACGCGCGAGAACTTCGTGCATGCCTCGAAGAGCCGGTGGATCGCGCGCTCGCTCTTCCGACCGAGGAGGCGCAGCTCGTCGTCGGTGAACAGGCGCTTGCCCTGCGCGTCGCAGAGCGAGAGCGCCACGAGCCTGACCTTCATCTCCGAGAGGTCCAGCTCGGTCTCGACCTGGCCGGTCTGGGGGTTGCGCTTCACCTTCGAGATCGACTTCTGGTACGCAGATGCTTCGTCGGCGGAGAGCGATCGGATCCGCGCGAGCACGGGCTCCGCCTGGCCGCGCGGCGTCCACTCGGGAACGGGCTCGTAGGTGTACTCGAAGTCGTCGAACTGGAGGATCTCGTCTCGGGTGAGGGTGATGGCCACCGGCCCGTTGTCGGTCATGTGCGGTCTCCTGAGTTGGCGGCCCTCACGGGCCGATGCGGTCGAGGTTCGTGCTGTGGAAGTTGGCGGCGACCGAGATGCGTGGGGAGGCCGAGAGGGTCGGCTCCACGCGATGCCGCCAGGTGGCAGGGAAGATCAAGAGGAGGCCGGGCTCAGGGCGGATCGTCGATCGAGGAGCGCCGTCCGGGAGTCCCTCGAAGACGAGCCCCCCCGAGCCGTCAGGGGAAGAGGCGTAGTACACGGCCGACCAGTCCGCAAGGTGGTGGTCGTGGGAGCCCGTCGCCTGCCCGTTCTCCGCGACGTTTGCCCAGCCGACCGCCGCGGCCCACGGCCGCTCGAGGTCCCACGACTCGGCCGCGCGCGCGCAGATCCACGCGAAGAGCGCGTCCGTCTCGGCCGCGCCCCAGCGGTGGAGATCCATCGGCGACGACCAGGAGGTCGATCCGACGATATTGCAGTGGGGGAAGCGGCGACGCTCTTCGAGCACGCGAGCAGCCACGCGTTCGTTGAGCGCCGCCGCCTCATCCCAGCGATGGAGGTGGAGCGTCACCCGACTCCTAGCTGGTCGGGTAGGTGATGTCGCCGCTCACCTTGACGGCGCAGTCGAGCGCGAGCACCGCGTCGAAGCTCGCGTCCAGCTCGGCGCGGCGAGCGAGCCCACCGAAGGCCCACTGCTTCGAGGGCGTCGTCGGGAACACGATCTGGTAGTTGTAGTTGGCCCGGCTCTTGTACTGCTTGAGGAACCCGTCGGAGCTGGTGCCCGGCGTGCCGGCGCGGTCGTTGTGGGCGAGCAGCACCGGATCGTAGAACAGCGTGAACGTGATCTCGCCGCCGTCCCGCAGGCCGTTGATGAACTCACGGAAGGCGTTGACCGAGTCGTGGTTCGTGGTCTCGAGAAGGTCGTTCTCCGCGCCCGGGATCGTCATGCTCGAGATCTGCGGGATCGTGAAGAACATCTCGGGCGAACCCTTGTCGCCCACCTGGAGAAGCGTGCCCTGAGCGAAGACGAAACCCATGTGGCTCTACCTCCAAAAAACAGAGATGACGTGAAGGAAGCCGCGCGCGCCCTCAGCGCGCGAGCCGGCGGTGGATCGAGAGCACGTCCTTCGTGCCCCAGAGGTTGTCCAGCTCGAGATCGTCGCCCTCGGGCTCGAACTCCTGGGCGAGCATCCGAGCGAAGATCACGGCCCCCTGGTAGCCCACGCGCTGCGGCGCGCCCTCGTACCAGAAGAGAAGACGACCAGGAGCCATCGCGAGCGCCGCGCCGAACGGTAGGTCGGGTCCGTAGGAAGGCGACGCCACGAGCACGTCGCGCTCTGGCCATCCTTCGACCGAGCGCGTGGCGCCGAGCCGGGCTACGTGGGTGAAGGTGCCAGGCCGAGGCGCGTCGTCCGTCGCCACGAAATCTCCGGGATGATCGGGGTCGCGCACGAGCGCGCGCGCCCGCAGGATCGCCGTCCAGATCCCGAGGCCGGCGCCGATCTCGACGAGGTGCTGGGTGCGCCCATCGCCTGCCCGGTCTCGGGGCGCGTGCTCCTCGATCGCCTCGATCGCTTCGAGGCATGGCATCGAGTAGGCCACCTGCGTGCGCCAGGCGGTCCACGCGGCCATCGCCTGAGCCGCGGGCACGAGCACGGCCAGCTCCGTGGACGGCGGCACGTCGCCCGTGCGAGCCCACTCCTGCGCCATCGCGAGGAGCCCGGCCTCCCGGAGACCCTCCTCGCTCTCGGAGAGCATCTCGAGGAACCGCTTCTCGTTCATGGCACCCTCTGGATTCGGAGGTTGAAGGCGAAGACCGGCCGGCGGTGCTCGTCGCGCTCGAGCAGGAACGGCGCCGTCGTCGGCCGCGCCAGGAGCCAGCGCTTGCCGGTGAGGTCCTCGTTCGAGATCCCGGCGACGTCGTAGTAGATCTGCTCGGCGGCGAGCCGCGCGGCGCCCACCTGGTCGGAGGCGTCGCGCGTCCAGACGGCGACCGTGGCCTGGTCCCATGCTACGCCGTCCAGGTCGAGCGCTCCCGCGGGCTCTCGCCCCGGCGACGGGATCAACGCCACCACCCGGTCCGGCCCTTCGGGCAGGAGCGCGAGGAAGAGCGAGCCGCCCGCGCGGGAGAGCCCGAGTCCTCCGATCGCCTCGATGCGCGCCGCCAGCTCCTCGAGCACGGGCACGGACTCACCCCCGCGTGCGTGCGATGCGCGTCGAGAGGACACGGCCCATCGCGGCCCGGATCCTCGGGAGCGCCTCGTTGAACGGCTGCTCCAGGAACTTCGCCTGGCCCACCGTGTGGCGGTAGTCGAGCCGCTCGTGCTGCACGACGGCGTAGGGAGCCGCCGGCCCGCCGAAGCCGAAGCTGACCTCGACGCTCGCGCCCGTGAGCAGGGGAGGCTCCACCAGCCCCGAGGAGCGCAGCGCGCCCGTGTCGACGGGCGTCCGCTTCTTCGCCTCCGTCATGACCAGCTCGGCCTCGGTGTAGAGCGCCTTCGCGGCCGCGCGCACGAGCGGCGCGGCCTGAGCGAGACGCGCGAGCCGGCGCTCGAACTCGCGGGCGCCCTTCATGTGCACCCGCACCCGACCGGCCACGGCTACGGGACCTGGATCACGTCGATCGTGAGGTCCGTGGCCGGCGCCGCGCCCGAGTAGGTGACGGCCACGTCGCCGTTCGAGTCGTTGAAGATCCCCTCGTCGAAGGGTCCGATGTCGCGGACCTGGCCCACGCCGGCCGACACCGAGACGGCCACGTCGGCAATCGCGATGCCCTTGATCGTGCCAGCGGTCGCGAAGGTCACGGTGTACGCATTCGCACCGCTCGAGTTGCGGATGCGGCAGTACTGCTTGCCGGTGTTCTTGAACTTGTCGCCTCCGGCCGCGACGGCTACGGGAGTGACCGCGACGCCCTGGTTCGTGACGAGTACCGGGGTGATCTGCGCCATGCGTCAGTCTCCTCATCCTCGGAAGTAGATCGTGACGACGTGGGTCCCCTCGTCGTCGGGAAAGTCGTCGAGCGCGAGGATCTCCGGCTGCCTGCCGTCGGGCAGCGTGACGCGGTCGCGCTCGCCGACGACGACGGAGCCCGGCGCCACGTAGGCACGGCTGCTCGAGATCGCCAGCTCCCCAGCCGAGGTGAGCACCTGCTTTCGACCGCGCACGACGCGCGCCGGGAGATCGGCACTCGGACCGAACGTCGGCTTGCCCCACTCGTCCTGAGCGGCGAACGGAGCCACGGAGACGATCTCCGTCAGGAGGTCGGCCACGTCGTCGACGATGGACACCGGCTCACTCCTCGGTCAGATCATCCCAGGCTTCGAGTGCCTCGCCCGGCTCGTAGCCGAGGCGGCGCAGGTATTCGCCGTGGCTCTTCCTCCTGCGGCGATCGTACTCGTCGGCTTGCTCGAACTTCTCGCGCTCTTCCGGCCCGAGCGATCGGCAGAGCACGAAGTGCTTGACGTGCCCGCCGCGCGTGGGGATCTCCCGAGTCACGCCCATAGCGTCCGGTCCCCTGCGATGAGCACCGCGACCTCGTTCGGGAGCGCGCCACTGGCGCGCGTCTCCGGCTCCTCGCGGTACCGCACCTCCAGGTCTCCCACCTTCCGGCTCGACACGCCCGGCCGCCGGTGCGAGTAGAACCCGGCGACGAGGAGCTTCGCGGCGAGCTTGAAGCGCTCGGGCACCGAGGCGGTGTCGGCGACGAGCCCCGCCGAATAGGTGATCGTGTAGAACGAGCGTTGCCCCTGCGCTCCTCGCGCGAGCGGCCAGCTCTGCGTCAGGAGGAGCATCCCCTTTTGCAGCTCGATCTCGTAGTCGGTGCTCGGGATCGACGTGCCGGAGGGATCGAGGATCGAGGTCACCGAGACGATCGGCCGGCTGCGCAGGAAGAAGTACGGGGACGCCTGGCCGCCCGCGTCCGAGGGCCACCCGCTCGGCCAGCCAGCGCGGTTCCAGCGGTGGGGCGCCTCGTACTTCTCGGCGACCGTGCGCTGGACCACGAGCGTCCCCTGGAGCCACTTCTCGATCGACTCCGTCGCAGCGGTGACGAGCGCCGCGACCAGCGCGTCGTCGGCGGGCGAGGGCGGAGGGGGCTTGAGGAACGCCCGCGCCTCGGCGGCCGTGATGAGGTCGGTCGCCGCCATCGGCTACGGCTGCCGGCGCTCGCCGGCGCGCTCATGGAGTGCTGCGAGTAGCTCGTTTTTCATGTTGACGATCTGCTCCGTGTTCCTTTCCGTGGCTCCGATGATCCCGTCGAACTTCCCCAGGTACTCGGCCGCGAGCTTCTTTGCCACTGCGTCCCTGTCCAGCTCGTTCTCCCACGCGAGGACGCGCTCCTTCGTTTCCTCACGCTGCTCGTAGACATGAAGGCCGATGAGGGCGAGAGTCGCCACGAGGAGCACCGTCGTCGTCTTCTCCCATCGGTTCATCCTCACGGTCTCTCCTTTCGGATCTCGGCGAGCAGCTCGGCGCGCGCACGTTCGATCGCCGTCTCCATCTTCGCGCTCTGGATCTTCAGAGTCTCGACGTTCGCCGCGGCGGTCTCCATCCGCGCGTTGGTTAGCTCGCGCTCCGCGAGGAGCATTTCCTTCACCTTCGTCTCGGACGGCTTCTGAATGGCGAGGAAGATCGCCGGCACGAGCCCGCCGAGCAACCCAGCGAGCAACGTCGCCGAGAACTTCCAGAAGCCGTTTCCGTTGTCGCGCACGTCCACCTCCGCGTCGTCATGCGTGCCGCCGGAACCTGGAGCCGGGCGCGTCCTCACCCGGGCGCGCGTGCGCGTGGCGGTAGATGTGGCCCTTACACGCTGCCTCGGCGTGGTCCTTGTTCGAGTAGATCTCGCTCGACCAGACCATCGGGCAGCCGGGGCACGAGAAGGTGAACTCCTCCTCGGGTCCGTCGGCCACCGCGTCGACGTCGGTCTCCGCGGGAGCCAGCTCTTCGTGCTCGACGGCCACCGCCTCGGCCTCGACCTGCGGCTGCGGCTCGACCTCCTGCGGCCGAGTGGCGAGAGCGTCGGAAGGGCCGGCTGCGGGCCGTGACCCCTCCCAAGGTCCCGATTCGACCACCGAATCCCCCCGACGCTTCGCCATGCTCGATCCCCCCGAATGAAATGCGCGCGCTACGCGCGATTGAGGTGCCGCACGTTGGTGAGCCACCAGACCCCGGACAGGAAGATCCCCGTGGTGCCCGCCCCCGTCTCGGTCACGACCGCGCGAACGTACCGCTTCGAGCCGCGGTAGCCCACCCGGTAGACCTTGTTCTCGTCGCCCGCGGCGTCGAGCGTCGGGATCGTGTCGCCGAGCAGGTCGGCGGCCGGCACCGCGACGGCGCCGGTCATGTCGGAGGCGTCCGAGTGCTCGAACGTCACCGTGTACGCGCCGTCCGTCCAGTCGCCCGTCGCGAGCAGGAAGACGGGGCTCTCGTGCCCGGCCAGGTCGACGGTCTGCCCGTTGCCCGTCGCCGCGTACGCAGCCGGGCGCAGTCCTTCGAACACGCGGCCGTCGGCGACCGCGTCGATCTCGTGAGCCATTCGATGATTCCTCCGCGCCGTTCATCGCGGCGCGTCCGTTGCGGAAAAGAAAGGACGGGTCCGGCGAACCACTCGCCGGACCCGTCACTCGATCAGCTCTCAGCTCTGGACGCCGATGCGGAACGCCTCCTTGCGGGTGAGCTGCCCGCCGAGGCGCGCGTGCGGGAGCACGCCGATGTTCGGCGCGAAGCGTTCGACCAGGCGGTTGATCCGCATGTCGCTCCGCTCCGCGATCACGTAGTGCGAGAACTCCCCCAGCAGAATGATCTTCGCGGCTCCCGTCGGGTTCGGCAGGAACTCCGAGAAGAAGACCTGGCGACCGAAGAGGGTGTTGGGCGGAGCGTTGGGCGGGAAGATGAGCATCCCGCCCGAGCCCGTGTTGAGCTTCACGATCGCCGCGAACACCATGCTGCTCATCATCCAGACGGCTCGCGTCCGGTACTGCGCGCGCAGCGTGTAGTAGAGGTCCACGAGCCCGTCGTATGTCAGCGGGTTTCCGATGTTCACCGTCGCCACGCCGGCGTTGAGGATGCCCTCCGGCTTTCCCACGCCGTCGCCGTTGAGGAAGGCCCAGTCCTCGTCGAGCGCCTTCGTCTCGGCGAAGAGCTGCGCGAGCACGGTCTCGAGCGGGAACACCGAGTCGTCCAGCAGCTCGCGGCTCAGCTCCACCGCGTTGGGCTGCCAGATGTGCACGGGGATCCGCTCCTGGCCGAACGTCGGCTGGTCCTGCTGCGGCGGGACGGTGCCTCCCGTGACGTAGCCCTGCGGCTTCCAGTTGGCGTTGCCGCCCGTCGCCTGCTCGTCGGCGTTCGTGAGCCCGCTCGAGTAGGGGTCCGTCCCCGACTTGATGGTCGGGAACACGACGATCTGCCGGCCCGTCGGCACGATCCGCGCGCCGGCCGACCGCACGGCCGCGAAGCCCGGGAGAGCGCGGAGCAGCTCCGCCCGGAAGTCCTCGGGGATCGTGAAGCCGCCCAGCTCGTCGTTCGTGCCGAGGAGCGCGTTCATCTCGTCGGGGCCGTAGCCCTTGAGCATCTCCGCACACTCGACCATGGGGTTGATGTGCGCGGGCGCCCGCAGATAGCGGTTGAACGCGCGGCCGTGCGACTCCTTCTGGGGATCGCCCGAGGGACCCTTCCGCCGGATCCCGTGCTTCGCGTCGTCCTGGGCGTTCTTGTCGTCGGCGAGCTTGGTCTCGATCTCGATCATGGTCTCGATCTGATCGAGCACGCGCTTCTGCTTCTCGAAGTCCGCGTAGCAGTTGTCGAACTTGGTCTCGACCTCGGGCTTCTTCGTCTCCTCGGCGGCGTGCAGCTCGTCGCGGATCGAGGTCAGAACGGCGAACTGCGCGGCGAGCTTCTCCATCGCCTGCGCGCGCTCGGTGGCGAGTGCCATCTCGTTTCTCCTTCCCTACCTGCGGCCGCCGATGGCTCGAGCTGCGCGCCCGAGCCGGTCGTCGACGGCCTCGTGATTGCCCGGCGCAGGCGAGGGAACGTCCCTTGCCTCCGCCGGCAGCTCCGAACCCAGAAGCGCGACGGCCGCGCGCTGGAGTGCTTCGATGCGCTGGCCCGCGTGGAGCGCGGCCGTCGGCCCGCCCTTCGCCAGCTCGCGCGCCTCGCGCGCGGCGGCCTGGAGGCCGGCGGTGACGAACTCCACGGGCAGCGTGGCGCCCGAGAGGAGCCCGGCGCCGTGGCCGCGCTGGAGGAGCCACTCACGCGCCCAGCGCGTGCGCTCTGCGCTCCGGCCCTCGCGCTGGAGCGACGCCCAGCCCTCGTCGGCGCTGCGCTGCTCCGGCGTCCGCCGCCAGGGCGGGGTCCGGCCGAGCGCCTCGTAGTAGCGGTCGAGCGTGTGGAGGACGCCGAGCGAGTGCCCCACGCCCGAGGCTGCGGCCTCGAAGACCGCAGCGGGGATCGCGCGCAGCTCGCCCTCGATCACGTCCGCGAACTGCCCGCCGTAGCTCGTGAGCTTCTCCGGCGCAGCCGCATCCACGCAGAGGAAGGCCGATTCGTACTTCGTCCAGTCGAGGTCGCCGTCTGCTTTCTCCGCCCAGGCGCGCACGCGCTGGCGAGCTTCCTTCGCCGACCAGAGGTGCTCGTCGGCGGCCAGGGCGAGGAGCGCAGGCGCGACCGGCGCCTCGGGCACCTGCTTCGCAGGGTCGGCCTGGCGCGCGCCGCCCTTGTTCGACTCCGTGATCCGAGCACGAGGGTTCGCGCCCCAGGTCACGAGCGAGACCTCGTAGAGCTTCGCCTTCTCGAGCAGACGGACGTCCTCGCCGTTCATCTTCGTCAGCGAGGTGCGGATCGCGTCGAAGCCGATCGACAGGCGGTCGACGACGCGGTCGCGCACGAGGTTTCGAGCGTCGCGCCCGCGCGCCGTGTCGGACATGACGGCCTCGATCTCGATCCCGTTTCCAGAGCGCCGGAGTGACGTAGGCTTGCCGAGCGGCTCGTCGGGGTTGTGCTGCCAGAGGACCCGAATTTCGTCCTTGTCGGCGACGAGCGACTCGTCGAACGCCTCGGGCTGGATCAGCGTCCGCAGCGGCCAGGTATCGACGAGCACCCCGAAGACCGTCGCCATCCCGCGAAACTTCCACCGCGCCTCGTCTTCGTCCTCCTCGAGCTGGTGAACCTGGAGCCACACGTCGGCCTTTTCGCGCGGGTGTCCGCCGCCGTAGAGCGCGATCTCCGGCGCCTCGCCCTCGCCCTCCCCGTCGTCGGCTGCGATCCCGTAGATGCCCTTCGGGAAGTTCTCCGTGAGCAAGCTGTGGCTCTGCGCCTTCACGCGCTCTGGAGTGAAGAACAAGAAACGGTGCGCGCCGTCGGACATGCGCTCGTAGCCGGCTACTTCCGGGAGCTTCGCGTTCTGGATCCAACCGGCAGCCGCGGGCAGAGCCCAGCCGCCGCCGTTGGGGCTCTCGGCGTTCGAGAAGACGAGGGCGTGGATCCGTCGCATCGTGGCGTCACTCCTTGGCCTGGACTTCGGGGATGAGCGCGCGCTGCTCCTGCGGCAGCGCCTCGAGCGTTTTCCGCGATACGGTGGGCGGCGACACGGGCAGCGGGGCGGGTTCGTTGGCAAGGGCGGCGTCCGTCGCGAGATCGCCGAGGCTGAGGCAGTGTTCGGAGAGCTGGACGTTGCGCAGCTCGAGCCGCTCGAGGTCGGCCTCGTACTTCGCGGCCATGAACTCGAGCACGGCGCGGAGGTCGAGGCTCTCCGTCTTCTTCGCCTCGAGCTGACGCTTCTTCTTGTCGAGCTTCTCCGCAGCGCGCAGCGCATCGGCTTCGAGCTGGTCGATCGAGTCGCCGACCTCGGCGCGGACCTCCTCCTCGACGTCGGCGCGCCCCTGTACGCGCTCGAGCTGGCCGCCGCCGAGACCAGCAGCAAGAGCGACGAACGCGAACGCGAGAGCCTTGCCGAGCACGGAGTCGAGCCACTGTCGGAGCGTGTCGCCCACCAAACCAGCCTCCTACTCCCGGCCCTGGCCCGAATCGACCCAGCTCAGGTAGAGCGTCGTCCCGAGCGAGTTCGTCCCCGCCTCGTACTTCTCGCGCAGGGCCACGCGCTTCGCCTTGCCCGCTTCGAGGCCCGTGCCCTCGCCCACCGAGTAGCCGCCGAGGGCGAGCGCGATGGGGACGGCAACGGCACCCACGATCTTGGCAAGCTTGGCGGCGCGGTCGAGGTCCATCAGTAGGTCCGCACCGCTCGACCACCACTGCCGCCCGTCACCGTGCCGAGCGACTCGGGCTCGAGCCCGGAGAGCGAGAGCGACCAGTAGGGGCGCGTGATGCCGGCCCGTTCGCTGGCACCGCAGCCGTAGCCGGGGAGGCCCTTCGAGACCGTGGCGCGCTCACGGAACAGATCCCGAAGACCCAGCGCCTTCGAGCGCATGAAGGTGGGAAGCGGCGTCACGGTGCCGTTGCCGAAGTCGGTGTTGAGCGTCGAGCCGATGTCCGCGACATTGCGGAAAAGCGCGAGGC
>Ga0209342_10006600_pt1 | contig 11733 bp, 9 predicted proteins | sample RifCSP16_2_FD_184023 | JGI IMG/M metagenome (GOLD analysis project Ga0209342, IMG submission 184023) | Soil microbial communities from Rifle, Colorado - Rifle CSP2_sed 16_2 (SPAdes) (version 2) | ecosystem: Environmental > Terrestrial > Deep subsurface > Rock core/Sediment | place: Rifle... | reverse complement strand
CCCCGCCGATCTCTACGGTGTGGGCTCCTGGCTTCTGAACTCCTGCAACACCTGCGGCACCAGCGCCGATTTCACCGCCGACGTGGTGCGGGTCAAAATCCACGGCCGCTGGTACGACCTCGCCAAGAACGGCCGCAAGGCCTGCGACAACCTGCTGCTGGAGCGGGTGTAGGACGACAGCGGCAGTCAGCCGTCAGCAGTCAGCTACGGCAGGGTGCGCCGCGCCTCGACCTGCGGGCTCGTTCGTAGCTGAAGAGCTGAGAGCGGACTGCTGAGGGCTGGCACGCGGGACGCAGGGCCAAGCGTTGGAGGGCGGAACGGCGCCCGGCACAGCCCTCGCTTCAGGAGCCGCAATCAGCCAACCAGCCACCATCCCACCATCCGCAACCGGGTTTACTTCATGCGCCGCGTCAAGATAAGCTGCACGCGGGGGCAGGGATCACGAACTGATGAACGACTCGGTCTCGTTGCTGACGGCGCTTCTCGCCGGCTTCATCTCCTTCATCTCACCCTGCGTCCTTCCCATCGTCCCCGGGTACCTCTCGTTCATCAGCGGCGTCAACGTGGGCGGCCTCAAGGGCGGCGAGGTGCCGAAGGGGCTCACCGCCAAGGTCACCCTGACCAGCCTGGCCTTCGTCCTGGGCTTCTCCACCGTCTTCGTGGCCCTGGGAGCGGCCTCGACGCTGATCGGCCAGGTGCTCCAGCAATACCAGCGGCAGTTGGCCATGGTGGGCGGCGTGATCATCATCATCCTGGGGCTCCACACCGCCGGCATCCTGCCCATCAAGTGGCTGCTCTACGAGAAGCGGACCGAGGTCAAGGCCAAGCCGCTAGGCCTGCTGGGCGCCTACGTTGTGGGTTTGGCCTTTGCGTTCGGTTGGACCCCCTGCATCGGCCCCATCCTGGGGGCCATTCTGCTCTACGCTTCCCAGCAGGAGACGGTGGGGCGGGGCGTGCTGCTCCTCTCCTTCTACTCCCTGGGCCTGGGGCTACCCTTCATCCTGGCTGGCCTCGCCATCAATCGCTTCCTGGCCGCCTCGCGGCACATCAAGCAGCACATGCGGTTCGTGGAGTACGCCGCCGGGGCACTCCTGATCGGCGTGGGGCTGCTGCTTCTGACCGATCGCCTCACCCTGCTGGCCCAGTACTTCTCGAAGCTCTTCCCCTTCCTGACCCGGATCGGCTGACCCGGACCCTCGTGGCTTCCGACCTATAATGGATCTTCTATGACCCGTGTGAGAGGCTCGAAGTTCCTCCTGGCGGTCGTCTTGATGGCAGCGTGCCTTCCCGGGGCCAAGAACACCACCACGCTGACCCAGGCTCCGGCCTTTGAACTCAAGGACTTGGCCGGCGGCACCCTGAGCCTGGCCTCGCTCAAGGGCAAGGTGGTGGTCATGGACTTCTGGGCCACCTGGTGCGGACCCTGCATCGCCGAGATCCCCGAATACGCCGAGTTCTGGAAGCGCAACCAGGCCCGCGGCGTCGAGGTGATCGGCGTCGTCTTCGACTCCGGGGAGCCTCAGGAGATCCAGGACTTCGTGCGCGAGTACAAGATCCCCTACCGGCAGCTGCTGGGGACCGAGAAGGTCCAGGATGAGTACGGCGCCAACCGCGGCTTTCCCACCACCTTCGTGATCGATGCCCAGGGGGTGATCCGGTCCAAGATGCTGGGGAGCCCTCCCCAGAAGTTCGCCGCCTTGCAACGGACCGTCGACCAGGCGCTCGCCGCGCCCGCAGCAACCCAGGCCAGCCACTGACGGCCCGGCCTATACCTAACGAGGCATTCCGTGAGCGTGACAGAAGACCAGGTCCTGACCGCCCTCAGGACCATTCAGGATCCGGACCTGCACAAGGACATCGTGACCTTGGGCTTCGTCAAGGAGGTCAGAATCGAGGGTGGCGAGGTCGACTTCGTGATCGAGCTGACCACCCCGGCCTGCCCGGTCAAGGACCTCATGAAGGCCCAGGCTGAGAAGGCCGTCTTGGCCATTCCCGGTGCGACGGCGGCCCGGGCCCGGATGACGGCGGAGGTGCGAGCCCGCGGCGGCATGGGTCGCCAGGCGGTTCCCGGGGTGCGCAACATCGTCGCGGTAGGCGCAGGCAAGGGTGGCGTCGGCAAGTCCACCACCGCGGTCAACCTGGCGGTGGCGCTGGCGCAGCGGGGAGCCCGCGTGGGCCTCATGGACACCGACGTCTACGGGCCCAACATCCCGCAGATGCTCGGCATCCACGAGCCCCCCGAGGTGAGCGCAGAGCAGAAGATCATCCCCCCCCAGGCCCACGGCATCAAGGCCATTTCCATGGGCATGCTGGTGCCCGAGGACAAGCCGGTGATCTGGCGCGGTCCCATGCTGCACAGCGCCGTGCAGCAGTTCATGCGCGACGTGGTCTGGGGCGAGCTGGATTACCTGGTGGTGGACCTGCCGCCGGGAACCGGCGACGTTGCGCTGAGCATGGCCCAGAGCGTGCCGGTGGCGGGGGCTCTGGTCGTGACCACCCCCCAGGCGGTGTCGGTGTCCGACGTGAAGAAAGCAGTCAGCATGTTCCGCCAGCTCAACATCCCGGTGTTGGGGGTGATGGAGAACATGAGCCACTTCGTCTGTGGTCACTGTGGCGAACGGACCGACATCTTCGGCAACGGCGGTGGCGAGCGCATGGCCGAGGAGATGGAGATCCCGTTTCTGGGGGCGGTTCCCATCGACACCCGGGTCCGCTCTGGGGGCGACGACGGCTCGCCTATCGTGTCGGTCGCCCCCGACTCGCCCGCGGCCGTGGCCTTTCTGGATGTGGCGGGCAAGGTCGCCGCCCAGATCTCGATGCAGGCGATGCGCACCCTGCGCGTCATCCAGACCGCGTAGGACGGCAGGCGGCGTCACATCGCCGTTCATTCCCCGCTCTGCGGGTAGCGTGAACTCCGGCCGCGAGGTTGGGTTGGCCAGGGGAAGGCCGAGGAAACACGAAGGGGGCCCCTGCGGGCCCCCTTCTCATCGTCGACGACTACGCGACCGGAGCTAGAAGCTCAGCCGCGCTCCAAGAAAGAAGCGCCGCGGATCGTTGAAGGTCAGCGGACTCCCGAAAGCGACACCGCCCGATCCCGCCACCAGGTCCTGGTTCCGCGTGGAACCCTGGCTGTCGAGCACGTTGAAGATGTCGACGAAGATCTCGCCGGCCATCTTTCCGAACTTCCGGTTGTACTCGACCCGCAGGTCGAGCAGGCCGTACGACGGATTGGTGAGGGTGCCGACCGTGTCCGGTGCGATCCAACGCTCGGAGGTGATGCCGGCGAACTCGAACTCCTGTCCGGCCGGAACTTGGATGGGCAGATTGCGACCCGAGGCCCGGAAGGTCCTGCTGGCCAGGGAGCCCGAGTTCCATCGGTAGGTGCCGCCGAGCTGGATGCCGAACTTGAATTGATACGAGGCGGCCGCCTTGAACAGATGGCGGATCGATCCCGGCTGGCGACCGTACTGGTTGGGTGCGCGCGGGTCCAGGAAGAGAACGTCGCCCTGGAAGTCCGCGTTGGAGTCGGAGTTGGTGTTGCCCTTGGCGTCGTTGAACGTATAGGAGACGAGCGCTTGCCAGTTGTTCCGGTAGCGGCGGCGCACGGTCAGTTCCAGACCCTGGTAGTCACGCTCGCCACCCTCCAACGTCCCGATGAAGAAGTTGGCGGCGCCGGGGAGCCCGCTCTCCGCGAATCCGAAGTGGGTGTAAGGCAAGAACAGCGAGTCCGGGTGGTCGACCGGCCCCGGGTAGTCGGCGGGGCTGCTGTATAGCACGGGGTCGTAGTCCTCGAGGATATCCCGCGTCCAGCGCTTGGTGTACACGGCCTCGACGCTCAGGCTGCGGCCCAGGTCCACCTGGTAGGCCACCTGGAGGTCGTCGGTGTAGGGCGTCTTCGTCTCCGGCGCGAAGATGGCGTCCAGGCTGGCGCCGCCGCGGACGCGATAGGTCACCCACTGGCCCCCGGCGAAGACCTGCTCCTCGCGGGTGCGGCCGCTGTGCGAGCCCGCGAACTGGGTCATGTTGTTGCGGATCGGGTCGTAGTAGCGGCCGTAGAAGGCGGAGAGCTTCTGCTTCCCGTTCCCCGCGACGTCGTAGACCAAGCTCACGCGGGGAGCGAAGGTCCAGTCGAACGTGTAGATGGTGTCGCCCAGGGTGTTGAAGTGCTGGAACCGCTCGGCCCGGACGCCCACGTTGGCGGTGAAGCGGCCCAGCTGCACGGTGTCCTGGGCGAAGAAGCTGAGGCCCTGCGAGCCAAGGTCCTGGGGGCCGTCCGCGGACTGCAAGGTGCGCGAGTAGTTGACCTTGCCGTGTGGGTTGCCAGCCGTGCTGCTGAAGACCAGGGCGTCGCCCAGTTCGGCCTGACTGATTACCCCGTCACGGTTGGTATCGTACGCCGCGTAGAAGGCGGCGCGGTTAGGCAGGCTGTTGATGGTGTTGATGAACCCGTTAAAGTCGGAGGCGTTGGTCGGGTTGAAGAGCACGGCGGTCAGGCCGGACGTGGTGACTCCCCGCGCCGTGATCCCAGACAGGCCATTGGACAGCGACGAGTACGCGGACTTGGTCTCGCCGATGGTCAGCGAGTTGCGGAAGCTGTTGTTGTCGAGGAACTCGGCGCCAGCCTTGATCGAGTGGCGGCCCTTGTTCCAGAGGAGGGCCCCCCGGAACGTCTGGGTGTCGCGCTCATCGATCAGGTCTGAGCCGAAGCCGCCGAGCTGTTCGTCGGCCAGGGTGCGGACGTCCGTCCGGCGGAAGATCACGGTGTTGGAGGACTCACGAATCACCGAGAAGTCGGAAACCTCGCCGTTGTGCTTGTTGTACCCGAGGTCCACAACAGCGGGTCCGAAGAAGCGCGAGTAGTTGACGCTGTAGCGGCTGCCTCCCTGTTCGCGACTGCGGTCCCGGGCGTTGGTGATGGTGCGCAGGTTGCTCCCCGAGATCTCCGTGGGGTCGCTCAGGAAGGTGGCGCTGATGGTGTCCTTCTCGGTAGGCGACCAGGTCACCTTGGCGTAGCCCTGATCCTGGGTGTTCTTGACGCTCCGCAGGAACTGATTGGTGTCGAGGCTCGTCACATCGTCATCGCGGACCAGCCTGCGGAAGCTGGCGAAGAACCAGGCGCGGTCCTTCACGATGGGTCCGCCCAGCGTGGCAGCGCTGTCGAACGAGTTGAACTTCTGCTGGGGGGAGTTCTTGTTCTCCGCGAACAGGCTGTCGTTCTGGAAGAAGTAGTTCACCGACCCGTGCCAGGTGTTGGAGCCGGACTTGGTGATCACGTTCGAGAGCAGCCCCGGGGTTCCGACGAACTCCGCCGGGATGCCCCCGGTGAGGACCTTCTGCTCCTGGATGATCTCAGTGTTGAGGTTGGCCCCGAAGGTGCCCGAGACAGGGTCGGTGACGTTGATCCCGTCGAAGTAGTAGAAGTTGTCGGCCGAGCTCCCGATGTCGCCGCCGATGTCCGAGTAGTTGAGTCCGGACTTGGAGGCTGGATTGCCCCCGTTCGACGGCAAGACGCCGGGTACGAGCTGAAGATAGCTCTGGAAGGACCGGCCGGTGGGCAGAGACTCCGTGAGCTCGAGTGTGATGTCTTGGCCCGTCACGGCGCTGGTGGTGTCGACCAGCGGTGTCTCGGCGGTGACGGTGATCTCCTCCGTCTGAGTGGAGACCGACATCGCGACGTGCAGACTGGTTGTCTGACCGGACCGGACCAGAACCCTCTCGTTCCTGACCGTGCTGAAGCCGGCCAACTCCGCGGTGACGACGTAGTTGGCGGAGGGTGCGAGGTTCAGCAGCAGCGCCTCTCCCTGGGAGTCGGTGACTGCCGTCCTCTTGGTCGTGACGTCGTGTGCCGCGACGGTGACCGTGGCACCCGGTAGGCGGCTGCCGTCGGACGCTTCCACGATCACCACCGCTGCGCCCGTCGTCGTGACCTGCGCGGTGACGATGTCGGCTGCCACGAACACGGCAAGGCAGCCCACCAGCAATACGCGTTTCATGCTATGGGGTCCTCCTGATATTTGAGAGCGTCCGATGGGACGCACCTTGGCGCGTCTTATTAGCAAAGTAGGTGCCAGACGTCGGGTTGCGCAAGCGCAGGCTGGTCAACGACTTGCGGCATGGCCCCGCATGAGACCGGGTGCAGTTGGATTCGGTCGTTTGGATCGATCCAACGGCTTGGACCTGCCGTGGCAAAACGTGACGCCGGACCCGGCGGATGCGGTAGCTCCAGAGCCCGGTGCCGACCGCCGTCGGCAGTTCGCTCGCGGTCAGTAGCTGGCCCTCCTGATCGCCGAGTGCTCCGTCCCCGAGTCACTCCGGCTCGAAGCACCCCCGGGACTGCTGGCAGGCCTCCGGCGAGCAGTAGACGGTGTCGGGCCCCAGCACGGTGGCGGTGAGCGAGCACCAGTACTGCGCGCTAGGCGAGGACTGCGTCAGATCCACGTGGTCGCGACCGGCCACGTAGTACATCTTGGTCCGCAGCCGCTTGCAGACCGGAAGTAAGAGGCCTTCGGCTTCCATCGCAGAACCTCACGCCATCGAGAGCAGAGTCCGCCGCACCAGGGCTTGGAGCAGCGGGACCTTGTAACCGTTGTCGGAGAGCGGCGCCGCCCCCACGATGGCCGCACGCGCTGCCGCCTCGGCGGCATCGCCGTCCAGCTTCTTGCCGCGTAGCGCCTGCTCGGTGCGGGTCGATCGCCAGGGGGTGGGCGCCACCGCCCCTAACACGACGCGCGAGTCGGCGACCGCGCCGGCCTCGATTCGCACGGCCGCCGCCATGGCGACCAGAGGCCAGTCGAAGGCCGCCCGCTCTCGAACCGACGCGTAGACCGACTTCACCCCGGCGGCAGCGGGCAGGCGGATCTCGGTCAGCACTTCCCCGTCCCCCAGCACGTTCTCCCGCTCGGGGTTCTTGCTGGGGAGGATGAAGAAGTCGCCCGCAGCCACCGTGCGCTTCTCCTTGGGCCCTTCGAGCACGAAGCTCGCACCGAGCGCGACCAAGGCGGTGGCGGCGTTCGAGGGATGGGGGACGTAGACGGGTCCGCCGCCGAAGAGGACGTGATAGCGGTTCTCGCCTCCCACCGCGAAGCACACGTCGCCGCCCTTCTTGACGCACCGGTACGACTCCAGCCGGTAGTACCAGCAGCGCGGTCGCTGCAAGACGTTGCCACCCAGGGTGGCGACGTTCCGGATCTGCGGCGAGGCGGCCTCGGCGCAGGCCTGAGCCAGCGCGGTGTGCGTCTTGCGAAGGACCGGATGGGCTGCCACCTTGGCCAGCGTGACCAGAGGCCCCAGCCGCAGGCCTCCGTCGGGCTCGACCACGATCTCGCTCATTCCCGGGACCGACTTCAGGTCCACCAGCCGCGGCGGCTCCCAGAGGCGCTCCTTCAAATGGTCGAGCACGTCGATGCCACCGGCCTTGTACACGGCACCGGCCGTCCCCAGTACCAGCTCCCGCGCCTCCGTCAGGGACCGCGGCCGGGCCAACTCGAAGCGGTTCATGACTCAGGCCCTCCGTCTGGCTTCGGCCAAGGCGGCGAGCACCTTGTCCGGGGTGATGGGCAGGCTGCGCACTCTGGCTCCCGAGGCGTTGTAGATGGCGTTGGCAATCGCCGCCAGCGTAGGCACGATAGGCGGCTCGCCGAGGCCGGCGGTCGAGGTGTTGTTCCCCAGGTTGGCGACCTCGGTGAGGATGGGCACCACCTCGAACATGTCGGCGGGGGCCAGGATCTTGTAGGACTCCAGGTTGGGGTTCACCATGGTCCCGAAGTTGCGGTCCAGGATGCGGTTCTCCAGCAGGGCCCAGGACGCGCCCTGGATCATGGCTCCGATGACTTGGCTCTCGGCGGTCAGCCTGTTCACGGGTAAGCCGCAGTCGTTGACGGAGACCATCTTGACGATCCGCACCTCGCCGGTTTCGATGTCGACCTCGACCTCGGCGAACTGGGTGCCGGCCAGGTCGCCCCGGTAGATCTCGAACTGCGGCTTGCGCTCGCCCACGCAGGCGATGGTCTCGCCGGGCATGCGCGCTGCAGCTTGCCGGATGGTGATGCTGCGCGAGGGGCTGGCGATCACGAAGATCCGGCCGCCGGTCGCGTCCAGCGCCTCGGGCTTGGCCTTGAGCAGACCCGCCGCCAGGTCGAAGAGCTTCTGGCGGGCTTCGTGAGCGGCCAGGCGCACCGCCGGCGCGACCGAGTTGGTGGTGGTGCTGCCCCCCGAGCCGGGCCCTTCCGGATAACGCGTGTTCCCGACGCGGACCACGATGTCGCTGGGCTTCACCCCCAGCTCCTCCGCCGCCACCATGGCCATGGCGGTGCGGAAGCCGCCGCCGATGTCCTGGGCTCCGGAGAACAGCTCGATGCCCCCGTCGCGGTGGATCTTGACCTCGGCCCCCACCCCCCGGTCGCGGGCGAACACGTACCAGTTCCCGTTCGCCATCCCGATCCCACGCCTTCTCACCCCGGGTGTGTCGCCGGCCTTCTTGTTCCTGCGCTCCCAGCCGATGGCCTGGGCCCCGGCGTCGTATTGGATCTTGCGGACCGGGTGCGACTCGTTCTTGCGCCTGAGTTCCAGCGGGTCGATCCCCAGCTTCTCGGCCAGCTCGTCCATGGCCGATTCCAGAGCGAAGGCCCCCTGGGGATGGCCGGGAGCCCGCAGGGGCGCCGCCGGGCCGGCGTTGGTGAAGACGTCGTGCTCCTCCACCTTGAGGTGAGGACAGCCGGTGTACAGCGCGGCGATGGGCCCGCCGGAGCCCGCCCCGCCGGCGATCCCCGCCGAGCCGAAGGCCCGGTGGTGCATGGCGGTCAGCGTGCCGTCGCGTTTGGCGCCCAGGCGCACCGTCATCCGCGCCGAGGGTGCGTTGCCGGTGCACAGGTGCTCCTCGCGGCGGTCCAACGACAGCTTGACCGGCGCGCCGGCCTGCTTGGCCAGCTTGCAGGCGACCACCGCGAAGGCGCTGCCGGCTGCGGAGGGCGCCAGCTTGCTGCCGAAGCCGCCGCCCATGTGCTCGGTGATGACGGTAATGCGCGTGCGTTCGATGCCCAGGGCCTCCGCCAGCCCCTCCCGGACCGTGAAGACGCCCTGGGTGGAGGCCCACACCGTGAGATCGTCGCCGTCCCACTTGGCCACGACACAGTGGGGCTCCAGCGACGCGTGGGTGTGCACGGCCACCGAGTAGGTGCCCTCCACCGTGACCTCCGCCTCCGCGAAGCCCTTTTCGATGTCGCCCCGCGATCCACCCCGGCGCGGCGGCATCGGCCCCAACACGTTGCCGCTGCGGGGGACGCCCTTGGGACCGGGAGCCTCGTCCGCGGCGTAGACCAGCGGTGCCCCCACGTCCATGGCGTGGTCCAGATCGGTCACGAAGGGCCGTTCGTCGTACTCGACCACCACCAGCCTGGCCGCGTCCTCGGCAATTTCCAGCGAGGCGGCGGCGATGGCCGCCAGGTCCTGCCCCGCAAAACGCACGATCCGGGCCTCGGTGGTCCACACCGCCTTTACCCCGGGCAGGGCCTCCGCTTTGCTGGTGTCGAGCTTCAGGATCGCCGCGGCCGGGACCGAGGCCCGGACCATCTTGGCCCACAGCATGCCCGGCTGGTTGACGTCTAACGTGTATCGCGCGCGACCCGTCACCTTGGCCGGACCCTCCAAACGTGGTTCCCGCCCCTTGACGACCCGGAACCGGGTGTCGAGATCCCAGGGGGCGAGATCGCCCGCCGCCATCTTTACCTCGATGGTCTGGGGTGCGCTGGCGTGGCCCGCTTTCGACTGGTGCGGGGTGGTGGTCGGGTCGGACTCTCGAGGGGCCTCCGCGCTCATGACCTCAACCTCGTTTGGCGCCCTTGGCCGGCGCCTTGGCTGCCTTCTGGACCGCTTCGAAGATCCGGGGGTAGGTGCCGCAACGGCACAGGTTGCCGGAGAGGCCGTGCTTGACCTCGGCCAGGCTCGGATTCGGGTTCTGCCGCAGGAAGGCGGTGCCCGCGACCACGAAGCCTGGCGTGCAGAAGCCGCACTGCAGGGCGTCGCACTCCACGAAGGCGGCCTGCAGCGGGCTCAGCTTCTCGGGTGTGCCCAGGCCCTCGACGGTGGTGATCTCATGGCCGGCAGCGTCCACCGCCAGCATCAGGCACGAGCACACCGGCTCGCCGTCCAGGAGCACGGTACAGGCCCCGCAGCCGCCCCGGTCGCAGACCTCCTTGGCGCCGGTCAGGTCGAGCTGGTTGCGCAGGGCACGGAGCAGGGTCACTCGTGGCTCCACACTCACGCTGCGCAAGACGCCGTTCACCTTGAAGTCCAGGGTCACCGCGTCGGGGCCGAGGATGCGTGGTGGCTGACCCGGCGGGGCGGCGCCGAGCAAGCTGCTGGCGGCGGCGCCGGCGCCCGCGGTCTTCAAGAAGGTCCGGCGGGAAACGCCGGAAGCCTCTTCGCCATCTCGAGAAGGCGGCATAGGTTCAACCTCGTCTGGATCTGGACGATTCTCCGCCCAGCCTCGAAAACGGGTCAAGCGGAAAGCGGAGGGGCTGGCCCTCGCTGGCCGTGAAACCTTGTGAGCGCCGGGCTCCGACCCGGCGGCGCTGGTGGAACACCTGTCAAGTAAAGGCCGTAGTACACTTGCGGAACGCTATGGCAAGGTCCACCCCAGTCAACAGTTCGCTCGACTTGGGCCGGCGGGCCCGACCTCTGCGCGACGCGACCGACCGGAAACTGCTGCTGGCTCTGGCCAGTGACGGCCGCCGGCCGGCGGCCGATCTGGCCAAGGAGCTCGGTCTGTCGCGACAGGCGGTCACCGAGCGCATTCGGGCCTTGGAGCGCGAGGGCGTGATCCAGGGGTACCGCGCCGAGGTAGATCCAAAGGCCCTCGGCCTTGCCGTCCGGGCCTTCGTGCACCTGACCCTGGACGGCACCCAGGGGCCGAAGAAGGAGCGTGAGGTGCTGGCCCGGCTGACCGCCAATCCCCTGGTGCGTTCGGTGCACCGGGTGAGCGGCGAGGACTGTTTCGTGGCCCAGGTGGTTTGCCGGCGGCTGGAGGACGTCAACGTCCTGCTGGCCGAGCTTCAGGGCACTCGCGCGCTCCAGTCCTCCCGCACCGCCTTCGTGCTGGAGACCGTGCTCGACAAGACCTGCCTGGGTCCCCTGGAACCGTCGCTCTTGTCCGAGGAGGGCTGAGTCATGTCCCCCCGCCAGAAGCGTCTGCTCCCTTGGCTCTCGCTGCTCGTGGTCTACGTGGTGTGGGGCTCGACCTACCTGGCAATCCGTTTGGTGGTCCGGGAGATGCCGCCCTGGTCGGCGGCCGCCTTCCGCTTCTTGGTTGCCGGGTTGGTGATGGCGGTGGTCGCCGCCTTCACCGACCGTGTCCACGGGCGGCCCAGCCTCAAGCAGCTCCTCGAGTACTCCCTGGTTGGCGTCTTGCTGCTGTCGGTCGGCAACGCCCTGGTGATGTGGTCGGAGAAGACCGTGCCCAGCGGCATTGCGGCCCTGATCGTGGCCACCGTCCCTCTCTGGCTCACGCTGCTCGACGGCATGCGGCCGGGCGGGCAGCCCTGGACCCTCAGGGTCTGGGTGGGGACCGCGCTGGGCCTGGCCGGCGTCGCCCTGGTGGCCAAGCCCGAGGGGGCCCTGGATTCGGCCCACCTCTGGGGCATCGTGGCCCTGCAAGTGGCCAGCCTCTCCTGGACCGTCGGCTCGCTCTACGCTCAGTCACGACCCCGCAAGCTCCCGATCTTCACCGCCTCCGCGGTG
>Ga0209342_10006598_pt1 | contig 11738 bp, 13 predicted proteins | sample RifCSP16_2_FD_184023 | JGI IMG/M metagenome (GOLD analysis project Ga0209342, IMG submission 184023) | Soil microbial communities from Rifle, Colorado - Rifle CSP2_sed 16_2 (SPAdes) (version 2) | ecosystem: Environmental > Terrestrial > Deep subsurface > Rock core/Sediment | place: Rifle... | reverse complement strand
GATGGTTGCCTGACGCTTGTCATGTCTGCCTCTCATCCCGTGCTTGAGGTCGTCCACCCTGGTGCTTTCGCCGGGGTTCCGCCGCAAGAACGACTCCGTCTGGCAGCCGCTCCGCCGACGGCTTCGCCCCTGCCTGCCTCTCGTGGTTTCCGCCGTGTCCGCCAGGGCCCGCCGGCGAACGGTTCGGTGGCTTCGCCATGGGCTCACGCCCGGCTCGGCTACTCGATGCTCGCCAAGACCCGGGCCAGCTTGTCGCGGACGGCGCCTGCCACCTCCTGCAACCGAGCGTCGCCCTGGGCCGCCATGGTGTTCAGGGGGTCAATGGCCTTGACCACCGTCTTGCCGGCGTCGTCCTCGTACACAATGACGTTGCACGGCATCATGAGGCCCACCTCGAGGTTTGCCGACAGGGCCTGGTGGGCGAGCGGCGGGTTGCAGGCGCCCAGGATGCGGTAGCGGCGGAAGTCGATGTCGAGCTTCTTCCGCAGGGTGTCCTTGACGTCGATCTCGGTGAGCACGCCGAAGCCCTCGCTCTTGAGCGCTTCGGGGATCCGCGCCAGGGCGGCGTCGAAACCCATCGCCAGCACCCTGGTCATGCCGAAGGACGGCACCGCCATCTCAACACCCCCTTCTGGAATCGTCGTCCTGAGCCTCTTGTCCTCCCTTGCCCGCCGACCGGCGGGGGTTGGGGACGGCTCAGGTGGGAACACCCAGCCGGGGCAAAACGAAGGCCTGGATCAGGAACCAGACCGCCAGCACGACCACGATTTCCAGCACACCGCCCATTCCGTTGTTCTCCTAGCCGGTTGGAGCCACCCTCACGGCAAAGGGTTCGCCCGGCGACTGTCTACCGTCGACAACTCCTACGCCTTTCCCGCCACCAACTCGCGGATGCCCGCCCTGATCGACTCCTGGATCGCCTGCGGGACTTGGGGCTTTGGCCCCATGCGGCAGAGCCGGAGGGTGTCCTTGAGCGAATCGCAGGCCGCCTTGCAGCGTCCGCACCGCGCGAGGTGGCGCTCCATCTCGGCGCAGGTGTCGGGCTTGATGTCGCCCTCGAGATGGCGCGAGAAGAGCGTCACCATGTCCGGACAGCCGGGCGCCCCCGGGGCCGCAGAGGCCGGGCCCAGGAGCGGCAGCAGCGCCTGACGCACCGAGGCGCGGGCCCGGTGCAGGCGGCTCTTCACGGCCTCCACCGAGAGTCCCATGATCTCGGCCACCTCGCTGGCGGCAAGCCCCTCCATGTCGCGGAGGATCAGCACTTCGCGGTATGCGGGATCCAGAGCCGCCACCGCTTGCTCCAGAGCTTCCCGTATCCGGCGGTCGTGCAGCAGATCGTCGGCGGCCCTGCCCCGATCGGGCAAATCGAGGGCCCCACGCCCGTCCTCGCCGTCCAGGGAGACGATGCTCTCCGGCGCGAACTTGCTCCGCCGCCGCTTCTTGATGCAGAAGCTGCGGGCGATGGTGTAGAGCCAGGTGGAGACCGATGAGGCGCCACGGAAGTCGCGAACCGCGCGCGCCGCCACCAAGAGCGTCTCCTGCACGATGTCCTGCGCGTCCTCGGGGTTGCGGCACATCTTCATGCCGAAGCCGTAGATGCGAGGCTGGTAGCGCTCGATCAGGGCGGTCAAGGCGTCCTCGTCGCCGCGCCGGGCGGCTTCCAGCAGGCGGTCGTCGGGGGTGGCGTCGGTCACCTGGGGATGGTACAACGCCCCGGACGCGGTAGCGCTGCACCAGATCGGGGAACTCGCTGGCCTCCACCACCTCCGCCGTGACCCGATGGCTCTCCACCGCCGCCTTGTGCGCCAGCCGGGCCGCGCCGGGACAGAAGGGACAACTGGGGGTGACGAAGACCCGGATGTGGACGTCGCGCTCCAGGCCTCGAAGCGCTTGCTTGGTCTCGGGAGAGAGGTCGGTCTCGCCGGACGCCACGTCGATCAGGTCCCCCAGGAGCGACCCGAACTCGTGGCCGGCCGGGATTCCCAGCCGGCGGCCTGTGTGAAGTAGTCGATGGTGACGGGGGCGGCCAGACGGGCTTCGAGATGCTGTCTCAGGGCCTCCGCGTCCTTCTTGGGGATCAACGACATGGCGTCACCTCTTTCCTCGGGTGAGAGCCGAGGCCGTGCCGGAGGGTTCGCGTGACATATGACGACCGTCATATGAGGAGGGGTGATGCCCGTCACACAATGGGCCTGCCAGGGCGAGGTTCCGAAATGAGGTCACCCGCACCCTCCATTTCGGACAACCCCGCCAACGTTATCCGCAGTAAAGCGAATGCGCCGTTTGCGGTCGAACCGACCGCACCCCGTTCCCCGTTACCTGGGAGGTGACTCGGGCCTGCGCCCTGGCTTTCGTATCCCTGCCGCGCGGACGCGATCGCGCGGCACGTCCTCGTGAGCTCTCCGTTCCGGAGGGTTTCCCTCATTCACCACAAATGACCCCGCCGATGCTCGTGCTCACCGGCGGTGGACGGACTTGGCCGGCCTCGCCGCCGTTCCCCGGCCCTCTCCTGAGCGGTCGGTCCGCTTGCGCTATGATCGGCCATGGCCTCTGTCGAGGAGCTGCTGAGGAGTAGCGCTCTCTACCGCAACCTGTCGGCGGAGGACGCGGAGCGCTTGGCCGCCGTTTCCTTGGCCAAGACCTACGAGAAGGGGGAAGCCCTCTTTGCTGAGGGCGATCCTTCGGACTTCCTCTACACCATCATCAGCGGGCGGGTGAAGGTGGCCAAGCTGATGCCCTCGGGCAAGGAGGTCATCCTCGAGATCTTCGGCCCTGGCGACCCGGTGGGGGCGGTGGTGGCCTACGAGGGCCGGCCTTACCCGGCATCGGCGGTGGCCATCGACAAGACCCTGTGCGTGCTGGTTCGGCGGACCGCCTTCTTCTCGCTGCTGGAGCGCTACCCGTCGCTGGTGCGGGGCTTCTTGGTGGGCATGGCGCAGCGGCTCATGGAGCTGACGCGCCGGATCCCCGAGGTGGCAGCCGGCCGAGTCGAGACCCGCTTTGCCCACCTGTTCCTGAAGCTAGCCGACCGCATGGGGCGGCCGGAGGCCGAGGGGGTGTTCATCCCGATGCCGCTCTCCCGGCAAGAACTGGCCGACCTCACGGGGACTACCATCGAGACCGCGATCAGGGTCATGAGTCGCTGGAGCAAGTGGAGCCTGGTCCGCACCGATCGGGAGGGCTTTCTGATCCAGAACCGGGAGAGCCTGCAGCAGTTGGCCCAAGGGTGACGGGGAGGGAGACATGAGCCCGTGGGCGGTCATCCAGCACGTGGAGTGGGAAGGCCTGGGGCTGATTGCCGAGGTGGCTCGGAGCCGGGGTCTGGTGCTCGAGGTAACCCGCACGGACCTCGGTGAGCCGGTACCCCCGCTCGCTGGCATTGGTGGCCTGGTGGTGATGGGCGGTCCCATGGGCGTGGCCGACGCCCAGGCCCGCCATCCCCACCTGGCCGCCGAGATGTCGCTTCTGGCCCAAGCCGTCGAGAGCGGCCTGCCGGTGCTCGGTGTGTGCTTGGGCGCGCAACTGTTGGCCGCGGCGCTGGGGGGCCGGGTCTTCACTGGCCCCCGGCCCGAGATCGGTTTTGGGGATGTGGCGCTCACCGCCCCAGGGCAGCGGGACCCGGTCCTGGGCGGGGGTGCCCCGACGGTGCCGGTCTTCCACTGGCACGGCGATACCTTCGAGCTGCCGGCGGGGGCGATTCACCTGGCCTCGAGCGCCCAGTACGCAAGCCAGGCCTTCCGGGTGGCGTCCAACGCGTATGGCTTCCAGTTCCACCTCGAGCTCAACGACACCCTCGCCAGGGATTGGGCCCCGCGCTTGCCCACCGATGTCTGGCTGGACCAGGACAAGCTGGCGGCGCTCTCCGCCCGCGGCCGGGAGGTCATCGGCCGCTTCTTCGAGGTGGCGGGCCGGTAGGGGAACCTCGTGGGGGGAACCGGCCTGCCGGGACGACCCGGGAATCGGCTATAGTCTCAGTCGCCCCCGCGGCCCGCCATGCCTGGACCCGACCCCGAACGCATACCGTGGCGCCCGATCGAGCCCCTCGGGGCAGAGGCCAAGCTCGCCAATGGCATGCTCGCTGCGCTCGATGCCCTGCGGGACGAGTGGGCCCGTCGACTGGGAAGCCTGTCCGAGAAGGAACGCGCTCGGGTCCGCCAGCGGAGTCTGCGCCGGTTGTCGGTCGAGACCGGGATCTTGGAACGCCTTTACGATCTGGAGTGGGGCCTAACGCTTACCCTGGTCGCCGAGGGCTTTACGCGCGACGTGGTCGAGCGCGCCGGCGGCCGGGTGGATGACCGCACACTGGCCACCTTGCGCGCGCAGATGGACAGTCTGGAGTTGGTGCTGGACTTCGTTCGGCAGCAGCGATCTCTCTCCGCTTCCTTCATCAAGGAGCTGCATCAAGCGATCACGCGGACTCAAGACACCTACGTGGTCACCGACAGCCTGGGTCGCGTCGTGGAAGCGGTGCTGCCCCGGGGACAGTGGAAGTCCCAGCCCAACCACGTCCTTCGGCAGGACAACACCCTTCTGGAGTATGCGCCCCCAGAACAGGTCGCCTCAGAAATCGATCGCCTGGTGGCGCTTTGGAGCGACCTCGAGGCCGGAGAAGGCCACCCCATCGTCAAGGCGGCTTGGCTCCACCATCGGTTCGTCCAGATCCACCCGTTTGCCGATGGGAACGGCCGAGTGGCCCGGGCTCTCACGCTCCTGGTGATCGAGAAGTACCACTATGCCCCTCTGGTGGTGGATCGGTGGCACCGTGATGCCTACCTCCGGTGCCTGAAAGCTGCCAACGACGGCAACCTGGCCGACCTAGTCCGGCTCTTCGCGAAGCTCGAGGGCGGTGCGCTGACCGGCGAGTTGGAGCGGCCTCCCGAGATCGACCGCGGCGGGGTCGCGGTCCGCGTTGCTCACACCCTGGCCGCCCAGCTCGTCGAGGCTCGACGCTCCAGCCAGATCGAGCTTCAGCAGCGGCTGGTGGCCCGAGCGCTGGCGGTTGGCGGGCGGCTGAGGGCGTGGTTCGATGGCAAGCGCGAAGAGCTTTCCGGGGTCTTCGCCGGCCAAGGCCTGACCGATGTGGCCGTCTTCTCTGACTCAGAGATGCCGCCAACCCCACTCAAGACACACTGGTTCAGGTGGCAGGTCACCGAGTCGGCCCATGCTGCCGGTCACTACGCGGACTTCAGTGTGTTCACGGGCTGGGCGAGCCTGCGGATCCGCCTGGACAGCTGGCTGCTCCGCTACGTGGCGTCGCTCCATGGGGCGGGACGCGACCCCGGTGTGATGGCGGTGACCACGTTTGCTGAGATCGAGCCGGTTGTCCCAACCCCGGAAGATGAAGCCGCACCACGACGGCAGTACGTTCAGACCACGGCCGACGCTTTCCGCTTTGTTCACGCGGAGAGTGCCGAGCACATCCACGATCGCGCCCAGGAACTGGAAGACCTGCTGGACGAAGGCCTGGCGGTTGCTCTCTTGGAGCTAAGGAAGAGGGCGTAGATCCGCACCTCCGCACCACCCTGGCGACGCCAGAGGCCGGGCCTTGGATTACAATGCCTCTTGATGATGCCGGGCGCCCGGGTGTGCTGCGGCTGAGGCCGAGGGTGGCTGAGATCAAGGGCGTGCTCCTGAACGGGTGGATGCGCTTCTTGAGGGAGCGCTTTGGCGCCGAGCCGGTGGCTCGAGCCATCGAGACCTTGGGGCCCGAGGACCAGCGCCTACTGGCTAGCGTGTTCCTCCCCTCGAGCTGGTATCGATACGACGCACTTCACGGTCTGCGCCGGCTGACGCGGCTCTTGGCCCCCCCGGCCGATCGGAACCTCGCCGTCGAGATCGGACGGGCGATGGCTCACCAGGCCTTCACCGGCGTGTACCGCCCCCTACTCAAGACCGACCCGATCAAGCAGATCGAGCAGTTCGCCGCCACCGCGGATTTCTTCTTCCGGGAGACGCGAACCCTGGAGACGGAAGTGCTCGATGCCTCCTCCTGCATCGTGCGGCACGTCTACCAAGAGGGGGCCAGGCCCACACGCGCCATCTGCGCCAGCATCATGGGGTTCTGGGGCCAGACCCTGGAACTGGCCGGGGCCTCCACGGTGGAGTCGGAGCACCCCCGGTGCGCGGCCCAAGGTGGGTCCGTGTGCGAGTACGCGTTCCGGTGGCAGAACTGATGCCCCGCACTTGCCGTTGGCCGCCCTTGCGCCGAAGTTCCGTTAGGCCCGCCGGCTGGACCCGCGGCGCGCCCCGCGGGTAGGAGCATGCATCGAGAGCCAAGAACCGGTTTCGCCTATTGCGATCAGCCGCTTGCCTACGCTCCCGGCAGCAGCCCCTTTCACATCAAGGGCGAGTTCTATCGGCAGATCACCGAGGCGCTCGGGCACTACGACAAGAAGAGCGGGGGCGCGCTCTTGCCCCGGCTCGAGCGCCAGGGACTGCGTGATTTCGCCACCCAGCCCTTCCTGGCATCCGCGCTCTATGACGTCCTCCCCATGCCGCGCATCGTCATGGTTCTCGCCGAGCTGCTGGGTCGCGACGTCCACGAGCTGACGAGCCGGATGGGCAAGGCGGCGGTGGAAGGGCAGATGAAGGGAGTCTACGGTCGCATGCTCGCCGCGGTGACCCCCGAGAACTTCTGCCAGCGCTTTGAGCAGGTGATCAAGCTCTTCTACGATTTCGGGCCGGTGAGCGTGGAGCCGGCAGAGCGGGGAGCCAGCCTGGTGCGGCGCGGGGTGCCCCTGTGCATCGCCGAGTGGTGGAGTCTGGTGACGGTGCCGTTTGTGGAGATGCCGCTTACCGCGGCCGGTGCCCGGGATGTCAGCCTCGAGTGGCGCATCGAGCCGACTGGCGTTGAGCAAGGAGTCAAGGTCGGAGACGTCCACTGGGACATCCGCTGGACTACCGGCTAGGCGTCGCCGGGAAGCTGCAAGGACTTGACCTCCAGAAACTCCTCCAGGCCGAACCGGCCCAGCTCGCGCCCGTACCCGGACTGCTTGTAGCCCCCGAAGGGAGCCAGCGGGTTGAACCTGGCGCCGTTGATGTCGACCTGGCCGGTGCGCAGGCGCCGGGCCACTCGTAAGGCGCGCGCCAGGTCGCTGGACCACACCCCCCCGGCCAGGCCGTAGATGGTGCGGTTGGCGATGCGGATGGCATCTTCCTCGTCCTGGTAGGGGATGATGGCGAGCACCGGGCCGAAGATCTCCTCCCGGGCAATCGTCATCTCCGGGCGCACGTTCGCGAACACCGTTGGCCTAACGTAGCCGCCTGTCGAAAGGCCATCCGGTGCCTCGGCCCCGCCCAGCACCAGCTCGGCCCCTTCCTGGATTCCCTTCTTGATGTAGTCGCGCACCCGCTCGCGCTGGGCGGCGGACACCAGGGGCCCCAGCTTGGCCTGGCCGGCAAAGGGGTCTCCCACCGTGAAGCTCCGGGCCACCTCCACCGCCAGGCGCACCGCCTCATCGTGCTGGCTCCGCGACACCAGCAAGCGGGTGTGGGCGGTGCAGGTCTGGCCCGAGTTCAGGAAGCAGGAGCTGACGCCGGCCTTGACGGCCCGGGGCAGATCGGCGTCCTCAAGGATGACGTCGGCCGACTTCCCGCCCAGCTCCAGGGCCACCCGCTTCAGGGTGCGCGCCGCCACCTCGGCGACTCGCTTGCCGGCGGGCGTGGAACCGGTGAAGGAGATCATGTCGATCCCGGGGTGGGCGGCGATGGCCTCGCCCACCACCGCGCCGGTGCCCGACACCAGGTTGAAGACGCCGGCCGGCAGGCCGACCTGGTCCACCACCTCAGCCAGGATGAAGGCGTTCAATGGCGCCTCCGCGCTGGGCTTGAGCACGACCGTGCATCCGGCCGCCAGGGCCGGCGCCACCTTGGCCACGATCTGATGCAGCGGGTAGTTCCAGGGCGTGATGCACCCCACCACGCCTCGCGGCTCGCGCAGCACCAGGGAATGCCCCACTCGCTCTTCGAAAGGAAAGCCGCTCAGGATCTCGGCGTAGCTGGCCATGATGGTGACCGGCAACCCCGCCTGGATCGACCTGGAGAGGCCGAGGGGCATCCCTACCTCGCCGGTGATGGTCATCGCGATCTCGTCCGCGCGGTCCTTGAGACCCGCGGCCAGCCCCCGAAGCAGCCGGACCCGTTCCTCGATCGAGGTGGCGGCCCAGCTCTCGAAGCGGTTGCCCGCCGCCTGGACCGCGCGATCGACATCGTGCGGGGTTCCTTCCGGTATGCGCCCCATGACCTGCTCGGTCGAGGCGCTCAGCACCTCGATCGAGCCTGGACTCGAGGCCGGCACCCATTCGCCGTTGAGATAGAGCCTTTCGAAGATCCGCATCGGTCACCCTCCGGTGGTTGATGATTCTAGATTCCCAAGCGCGCTCTTTCGAGACACAATCCCCCTTCCGATCCCCGGAGGAGGGCAGCGCTTGGAAGGAGCGTCCATGAAGGCAGCGGTTTGCTACGAGAAGAACCAGCCGGTGCGCGTGGAGACGGTGGAGCTGGACGCGCCGCGGCGTCACGAGGTCCTGGTTCGTCTGGCCGCCAGCGGGGTTTGCCATACCGACCTTTCGGTGATCACCGGCCTCATGCCCATGAAGCTCCCGGGCGTGCTCGGACACGAGGGCGCGGGAATCGTCGAGGCGGTGGGCGAAGGGGTGTGGCAGCTGGCCCCTGGCGACAAGGTCGCCCTCTCCTGGGTCACCCCCTGCGGGTCCTGCTTCTACTGCCGCATCGGGAAGGCGAACCTGTGCGAGGTGGGGGAGAAGATCAACGCCCATCACCGGATGCCGGATGGCAGCACTCGCCTGCATCAGGGCGATGTCGATCTCTCGGTCTTCTCGGCGCTGGGGACCATGGCGGAGATGGCGGTGGTGCCGGTAAACGCCGCCGTCAAGCTGCCGGAAGATGCCCCGCTGGACAAGGCCGCGCTGCTCGGCTGTGCGGTGATGACCGGGGTGGGGGCGGTGTTCAACACCGCGCAGGTGACGCCGGGCAGCCGGGTGGCGGTGTTCGGAGCCGGGGGGGTGGGCCTCAACGTCATCCAGGGGGCGGCCATCGCCGGCGCCGAACGGATCATTGCCGTCGACACCAACCCCCGCAAGCTGGACTTCGCTTCGAGCTTTGGCGCCACCCACCGAGTCGATGCTTCCCGGGAGGATCCCGTCCAGGTCCTGAAGGAGCTGAGCGACGGCCGCGGTGTCGACTACGCCTTCGAGGCCATCGGCCGCAAGGAGTCGATCGAGAAGGCCTGGGCCTCGGTCCGCCGGGGGGGCACCTGTGTCGTCATCGGCATCGGTTCCTACCGCGAGTCGGTGAGCCTGAACGTGTTCGCCCTGCCGATTCAGGAGAAGCGCCTGCTGGGGTCCTGGTACGGCGGGGCCAACGTCCACCATGACTTCCCGCGCCTGCTGGCCCTCTATCGCGCCGGCAAGCTCAAGCTGGACGAGCTGGTGACCCGGACCTACGCGCTCGAGGAGGTCAACCAGGCCTTCGCCGACATGACCGAGGGCGTCAACGCCCGGGGTCTCATCCGGTTCCCGTGAGGCGCCCGTTGCCCCGTCCGGCGAAGACGAGAGCCGGCCACGCGGTGGAGGCTGCGGGGCCAGGAGCGTAGGAGCCCATGTCCAATCACGAGGACATTCCCCCTGACGTGCTCGCTCTCTGGCAGGCGCTCTTCGACCCCCGGCCCATGCGCAGAGGCTCCATCGCCGAGCGTTATGTGAAGTGCAGCAAGAAGGGCTGCCCGTGTAACGAGCAGGCGGAGCTGCGCCACGGCCCCTACTACAGCCTGACGCGTGCGGTCGAAGGCCGCACCCGCTCCCGGCTCCTGGGCGCGGAAGAGGCGCAGGTGGCCTCGCGGCAGATCGAGGCCGGCCGCTTGTTCCGAATCCAGCTCGGAGCCTTCTGGGAAGCCTGCGAGCGCTGGGCGGATCGAGAGATCGAGGGCGGTGCCGGCTCGCCGGCGACCGGGAACGGCCGCAGTCCGCGGCGAGCCCGGCGGAAGTCCTCGTCGAAACCGAAGCACTCCTAGGCAGGTTCTCTCCTGGCGAGACCCGCTGTTCGGCGACCTACTTGAGCTCCCGGCTCGAGTAGCCCAGGATCCGGCGGGCCACGATGAGACGGTTGATCTGGCCGGTTCCCTCGAAGAGGTCGTTGATCTTGGCGTCTCGCATCCACTTCTCGAGCGGAAGCCTCCGCGAGTAGCCCAGGGGGCCCATCAGCTCGACGCCCTTCTGAGTCACCTTGGTCACCACGTCCCCGGCCTTCACCTTGCACATCGACGACTCGACGGTGTTGGGCCGGCGCTGGTCCATGAGCCAGGTCGCCTTCAGGGTCAAAAGCCAGGCGGCCCGGAGTTGGGCCTCCATGTCCATGACCTCTCGCTCGACGGCGGACAGGAGGTTGCGGGGGACCTGATAGCGGATGACCACGCCCTGCTCGGCCAGCAAGTCCTTGAGCAGCTCCACGGTGGCCCGGGCGATGCCCAGGGCGCTAGCTGCCACCGCCGGCCGGGTGGCGTCGAAGGTGGCCATGGCACCCTTGAAGCCCTTGGTGTGATCCACCACCTCGGCGCTGCCCAGCAGGTTGCCGAGGGGGATCCGGCAGTCCTCAAAGACCACCACCGCGGTGTCGCTGGCCCGGATCCCAAGCTTGTGCTCGAGTTTGGTGACGGTGACTCCCGGAGTCCCCGCCTCCACCACGAAGGGCTTCATTCCCGCGCGGCCCGCCGAGGGGTCCACCGTGGCCCAGACCACCATCAGCCCGTTCGAGTCCCCTAACGACTTCTGTCCGCTGGTGACGAAGATCTTCTCTCCGTTCAGCACCCAGTGCTCGCCGTCCTTGACCGCGGTGGTGCGGATGGCTGCCGTGTCCGAGCCGCAGTGGGCCTCGGTCATGGCCATGCTCGCCCACTTGGGCTTGCCCTCGCGGAAGCGGGCCAGGAAGCGCTCCTTCTGCTCGGCGGTGCCGGTGGCGGTGATCGCCGCACCACCGAGGCCGGCCCCGGGAACGCAGAGGTAGAGGCCGGCATCGCCCCAGGACAGCATCTCGATGACGTGGATGAGGGTCTGGCTGGCCAGGCTCGAGCTGCCCGGTTGGGCCGCCGCTCCCGAGCGGAAGCTCTGCCCGGTCTTCAGGGCCTCTTCCCACATCAGGGTCACGAAGTCCCAGGGGACCTCGTGTTCGTTCTCATCGTAGTGGCGGGCCTCGGCGCGCATCTTCTCCCGCGCGACCTTCTGCACGAACACCAGCCGCTGCCGGATCTCTTCCGGCATCTCGAAGCTGATCATGAGCGCAACCTCCTTGCCGCCTTCACGCGATGGCGATGCCTTCCATGACCGCGAAGCCGCGGGCGTTCCTAAGCCACATCTCCACCGGGTAGTCCCGGATGTAACCGTGGCCGCCCAGGATCTGGACCGCCCGGTCGGTGACCGCCAGGGACATGTCGTCGGCGAAGTTCTTGGCCAGCGCGGCTTCTCGGGTGGCGTCTTTGCCCTGGTCCAGCAGCCATGCGGCCTCCCAGACCATCAGGCGCGCCGCCTCGACGTCGGTCGCCATTTCGGCCAGCATGAAGGCGATGGACTGCCGCTGGGCGATGGCCTCACCAAACGCCTTACGGTTCTTCGCGTAGTCGAGGCCGAACTCGTAGGCGGCCCGAGCCACGCCTACCGCCATTGCGGACAGGGCGACTCGAGAGGCGTTGAGCAGCAGCCCAAAATCACAGCCGGTCTCGCCGCCCA
>Ga0209342_10006597_pt1 | contig 11739 bp, 8 predicted proteins | sample RifCSP16_2_FD_184023 | JGI IMG/M metagenome (GOLD analysis project Ga0209342, IMG submission 184023) | Soil microbial communities from Rifle, Colorado - Rifle CSP2_sed 16_2 (SPAdes) (version 2) | ecosystem: Environmental > Terrestrial > Deep subsurface > Rock core/Sediment | place: Rifle... | reverse complement strand
GGTCCGTCCGAAGGAGGCAGAGGCCTTTCGTCCGGTACGCGTCGTAGTTGTTCGGATCCCGCTGGAAGACGAAGGCGACGATCGAGAGGGCATCGTCGTAGTGGCCCTCGTGGGCGAGGCACATCCCTCTCCCATTGAGGAATTCCAGGTTCTCGTGGTCCAGGAGCAGGCCGTCCTCGAAGACCCTCCGGGCCTCGGGCACGCGACCGAGGGCGTACAGGAGCCGTCCCTTCGCGACGAGGGCCACCCGGTCCCCGGGGTTCAGGCTCAGCGTGTACTCGAACGCCTGGAGCGCTTCCTCGCGGCGACCCATCCGGACCAGGGTCGCGCCCTTCGCGTTCCACGTGCGGCGGTCCATCGGGTCCACGCGGGTTGCGTGCTCGATCTCCTCGAGCGCGGCGTCCGCCTTGCCGAGGGCATCGAGGGCGAAGGCCTTGCCCCGGATCGCGTCCGTGTCCCGCGGATCGATCTCCAGGAGGCGTTCGCCCGCGTCGACCGCGGCCCGGTACGATTCCTGGAGGAGCAGGAGGTCCCGCTTCGTCCGCAGGTAGTCTGCGCGCGCGGGGGCCAGGGAGACGGCCCGGGCGATCGACGTCAGGGCCTCCTTCCCCTCTCCGGCCGCGCGGGCGAGACGCGCACGGCGCGCCCATCCGTCCGCGTCCTTCGGGTCGATCGCCGTGAGCCGCACGGAGGCATCGAGGGCTTCCTTCGTCCGGCCGAGGGCCTCCAGGGCGTCGACGACTCCCGCCAGGGCGACGCGGTCCTTGGGCTCCCGGAGGAGGACTGCCTCGAGGACCGGCAGGGCTTCCTCGTATCGATGGAGCTCCAGAAGGCATCCCGCCTGTTTGAGCAAGGCTGGCGTCATCACCGGTTCCAGGACCGCCGCTCGGCCGTACGCCGCCGCGGCCTCCTCGTATCGCTTGAGCCAATGCAAGGCCGTGCCCTTGCCGAACCACGCCTTCGCCGAGGCCGCGTCGATTTGGATCACGCGCTCGAACGCCGTTACCGCGTGCTCGTAGCGCTTCGCTCCGTCCAGGGCGAGGCCGAGGACGTACCAGGCCTTCGCATCCCCGGGCGCGTACCGCGTCGCGCGGTCGAGGGACTCGATCGCGTCCGCGTACGCCTTGAGCCGATACTGGGCGCGACCCTTCTCGAACCAGAGGTCCGCGGAGGTCGGGTCCGCCTCGAGCGCGATATCGTGCGTCCGGATGGCGTCCTCGTACCGTTCGAGGCCGACGAGGAGGGCCGCTTTCTTCGCCGCGGCGATGCCATGGCGGGGATCGAGCCTCAGCGCCGCATCGTATGCGCCGAGGGCTTCCTCCTTCTGGCCAAGGGCCTCGTGGGCTTCTCCCTTCGCGAGCCAGGTCGGCTGATCGGCCGAGTCAATCGAGAGGAGCTGGTCGCACGTCCGCAGGAGGACCTTCGGGTTCTTCGAGGATCGGAGGGCGTCCCGCTGGCCGCGCAGGGCGTCCAGATCGTCCGGGGCGACGACCCGGAGCTGGTCGAACGTCGCGTACGCCCGCTCGGGTTTCCCGAGCGCCAGGAGGGCCCGGCCCTTGTCCTTCAGGGCGCGGCCGTTATGAGGCTGGATCGCAAGGATCGCGTCGCACGTGGCCACGAGGTCCGCCCACCGCTCCGCCGCGAGGAGGAGCTGGCGCTTCGCCTCGAGCCCGTCGTAGGACTTCGGCTCGACGGCGAGGAACTCGTCGAGGGACCCGATCGCCTCCTCCCGCCGGCCGAGTTGCGCGTACGCGTGCGCGCGGGCATACAAGGCGGCCGCGTGGCGCGGATCGAGCGAAGCGATCCGTGAGGCTTCCTTCACGACCTCGTCCCAGCGAGCGAGAGCGCGAAGCGCCTCGAGTCTCCCCGTGTGCGCGGGCAGGGACTTCGGGCTCAGGGCGATCGCCCGGTCGTATGCGGCCACGGCGTCGACGCTCCTCCCGAGTTGGTGGAGGAGGTTCGCGCGCGCGAGCCAGGCGCCCATGTCCCCGTCCCTCTGGCGGAGGGCCTCGTCGTAGGACCGCAAGGCGTCCTCACCGGATCCGCTCGACACGAGCACATCGCCCCGGAGCTTCCACGCGTCCGGGTCGTACGGATCGATCTGAATCACGCGGTCGACGCATCGGAGGGCCCTCTGTGGATCCTGCGTCGCCACGTAGGAGAGGGCTTTCCCTTCAAGGGCCTCCTTGCGGCTCGCGTCGATCCGAAGGGCCCGGTCGAAGGCCGCCTGGGCCTCCTCGAACTCGGAGCGCCGTCGATGGGCCTCTCCCTTTCGGACCCACAGGTCCACGTCGTCCGGGACGAGTCCCAGGATCCGCGCGTACCCGTCCACGTCATCGGGATTCAGGTTCACGACCTGCGTGTACGCTCGAATCGCCTCCGGGTGCTGGCCGAGCGCCACGTGGGCGTCGCCTTTCTTCTCCCATATGGGGCTCGCCTTCGGATCGATCCGGAGGGCCGCATCGTAGTACGCAAGGCCTTCCGTCGCGCGGCTCGACGCGACGAGGAGGTCTCCCTGGAGCGCGAGGCCCGTGCGGCCGGACGGATTCAGGGTGAGCGCGCGCGTGGCCGCGGTCTGCGCGGACTCCGTCTGCCCCGCGGCCAAGAGGCCCGTGCCCACGTTCGCATAGGCGTCGGACCACTCCGGGCTCGGCGTCGTCCGGTCGGCGCTTTCGAGGAGACTCAGAGCGCGTGCAAACGCCGTGCCGGCCCGAGACGCCGAGCCGGTCCCGAGGGTCCCGCGACCGGACTCGGTGAGCCTTCGGACCTTCTCGAGGAGGCGAGCTTCGCGATTCAGGAGGCCTTGGAAGAGGGCCATCGGTCCATCCCATCCCACTGGACACGGCCATGGAGACCGTGTCGGACAAGTGGCCGACATGGAGCACGATGGACTTATAGATATCGTCAACGGCGGACTGGAGCCTCTCGGCCGCATCGCGATTTCTTCCGGCATGGGGCCGAACCGTCGTGGTTGCGACCTGTCGACGCACCTAAATACATCGTCCGCCATTTGGCGGACGGTCGTCGGACCGGGATGGGACAACCTTGGCCACGAAGAAGACGAGGGCTCCGACTCCGCCCGCGGATCCGGGCACGCTGCGGAAGGAAACACGGGACTGGCTCACGCGGAACACGATCCCGAATCTGCGGGAGATCGCGACGGACCTCGAGAACACCGGCGAGGACGTGGGAGACCTCGTCGAGGCCATCAACGAACTGGAGACGCTCGTGAAGTCAGGCCCAGCGGGACGCAACGTGCGCGGGAAGGCAGAAGCCTGACGGTGCGCGGTCATGGTTCGGATCCTCCGAGCACTCAGGATTACGCACCACGGGAAAGACCTCAAGTACCCCCCCGCGAGTGTCCCGACCCCGCGCGTGGGTGGTCCAGCGGTCACGACCCAGGCCTTCCAAGCCTGAGACGCGGGTTCGACTCCCGCCCCACGCATGGGCGGACCTCTCGCTGTGAGAGTCCGCGAAAAAATAGGTGGACCGGCGGAGTCGTGGAGGCGACCCTTCTCCGCCGATCTGGGATGGATGGGTTGAGCGTTACCCGTCGTCGTCGGACACGTCGAACTCGAGGGAGCATCCGTACGACGCGTAGACGTCCTGCCAGCTGTGGTCTTCTCCCGCGTACATCTCGTTCACCGGGGCCATGATTGCCGCGCTTTCCACGGACGTCCGAAGCGCCAGGGTATATAAAGCGACGAGCGCAGGGGAGGTGCGCGAAAGTAATCGCTTGTGTGCGTGAAAGTACCGGTGCCCGAAGGGCCGAGGCGCGTACGCTTCAAGGTCCCGTGGGCCGCTGCGTCGGTGGACCGTCATGGCCGCTCGGATGGCGCCCTCGTCCCGATTCGGGATGATCATCGTCCTGGGTGCGGTCGCCATCGCGATCATGGTCGGATGGATGGTTGTGATCCAGTTCCTCCTCGGACCGATGGACCCGAGCGAGGAGACGACCGTCTCCCTTTTCCTCCGTTACTCGAACTTGGGCAGCTTAGTCGGCGGCACAATCCTCATCCTTGGCCTCGGATGGATCCTCTACCGCGCGCACGAAAAGCCTCCCTGGATGTTTGCCACGCCCGTGCTCCTACATGCGGGCGAGGTCGCGATCGTCCTCGTGAACGCGTACGCGCTTGTGTCGATCTTCTCAGGCCCGTCAGCGATAAACTTGAACATCCTTCCGTTCACGTACACGTTCCTCGCGTTTGCCTCCGCCACGAGCCTTTTCGTGCTCCTGTTGCTTGCGCTGCCCGGCCCCGGAGTCGTCCCGCGGCCCGAGGCCGCGGAACCTCACGTGGCGGCCGAAGCCCCGCCGGACCCCCGATTTCCCTGACTATCGAGTCGTGAGCCACTCGAACGCATGACTCGCGGCGACGGCCGCGCCCATGGCGATCGCGATGAGGGCGAGACCCACTTCGCTTGCGAACGCGAAGGCCGCGGCCGCGGCGATCGTCCCCGCCACCACGACGATCGCCCGTCGTCCGGGGATCGTCTCGACGAAGACGACGAGGATCCCGAGGGTCACCAGGAAGACGACCGCGGCATAGAGAGCCGCAGCGCCGAGGTCCGGCAGGACCGGCATCCGAGGCCGAACGATCCGTCGGCGGATAACCCTATGGAGGCGCCTCGAGAGCATGACGGACGTGGATCGCCTCGCCCCGCCGCAGGTCGTTCATCTCGCGCCATGAGAGACGAGCGGTCCCAACCGCCCGGACCTCGCCCGCGTGGCGCACGACGACCTCGTCCCCCGGCCGGATCTCCCGGGCGGCGTCGACCACGCCGACCGCGAAGACGTTCCCCTTGGGGAGGAAGTCTTCGATCTCCGCCCAGTAGGCGTCCTTCGCGGAGAGCCGCGCGCCACCGGCGAGGGTCAGGGACAGCATCCCGCGGGCCGTGTGCATCGCGAGCTGCGTCCCGCGGTGGAGGACCCTCACGTCCGGGACCCGGCCCCGGAAGGTCGCCCCTTCGACGAGGACCGCCCCCGCCGGGCCGAACTGGAAACGGGCGACGTTGCCCATCTCTTCCGCGAAGCGCACGCCTTTCGGGACGCGTTCGTGGTCCGCCGCGACGCCATCCAGAGCGCGGGTGAGGGCCGCGAGGGACTCGTCGGACGTCGTCTTGGCGGCAGAGGTCAGGATCGCCTCCGGGAGCGCTTCCTTCACAATGGGGGCCTCCGCGCCGAGGTGCGCGACGACGGACTCGTACCGGTTCGCGGCGGCGAACGTCCGGAGGTCCTCGAGGACCACCGCGGCCTCGTCCCGGCTCCAGTCCCCCGTGACCGGGATGTCGTATGCCCGCGCGGGATAGAATCGCTCGAGCTCTCGCGGGATCAGGCCCAGAGGGGACGTGACGACGACCTCGTGCACGACGGACGGATTCACGCTCGCGAAGACCGCGTCGCGGAAGCGCCGGTGGCTGCGGCTCGCGGAATACGGCTTGCGCGCGGAGCAGGGGAGGAGGAGGAGCACGCGAGCGGATTCCGGCTTCCGATACCGTTCGCGGATCCGCTCCCGGAACCGGACGACCTCGGGCCGTGTGAGGGATTCGTGGGAGTAGGCATGCATCGTCGGTCCGGCGACGGGCACGTGCGGCTCGACGAGATCGTACGCGCGCAGATCGAGGTGCCTCAGGACCGCGGCATTCCAGGGCGCATTCGCGAGGCGTCGTTCGACGAGTTCCCGCAGGCGGCCGTGGAGGAGGTGATTCCGCACGAGGAGGATCTCGCGAAAGAGCGCGCGCTCGTTGTGCGCGACCACGTCGGCGGAGGATGCGCAAGCCTCGCATCCGCAGGCCGCGCGGTCGACCTCTTCGACCGGATGCGCCCCATCGGACGTGTGGAAGGTCCCGCGGGCTCCGTCGAGGACGACCCGGCTCGAATCCATCAGGTCGATCCCGGCATACGCGAGGACGGCGGCGTTCGAGGGGCTCGCGAGGCCCGTGATCCCAAGGACCTTCGCCGGGCCGAGACCCTCCCGGATTCGGCGGATCGCTGCGACGAATCCACGGGGCGATCGCTCGTACTCGATTCCGTTCGCGAGGAATACGACCTCTGCGTCCTTTGCCGGCCGGAGGTCGGCGTCGCTCGTGACAATCGCGAGGTCCCCCGAGAGGCTCTCCTGCGGGGTCTCGAGATCGACGAGGGACAGGGGCAGGCCTTTCGAAGGCGGGAGATCATCGGGAGACCCTCGCGGACGGGGGGCGAAGAAGCTCCCGCTCGCACGGATCTGGAGTCGGGGGTCGTCCGTCCGCTCAGAAACGAGGAGGGCCTCCGCGAACGCGGGCGCGGCCCGCCGCGATCCCCGGACGAACAGGACGAGGGGCGTCGGGAGGTCCCGGTCGCCGCGCGTCCACAGACCTTTCCGTCCGAGGCCCCCGTGCCCGAGGATTTCGAACATGGAAGGGCGCGGATGTGCCCAGCGGCTAAAAAGGAGTCGGCTACTCGAGGGGCGTCGTGTTCCGCTCGATGTACGCGAGCTCCTTCGGATCGAACGCCCGCTCGTCGACGCTGAGGATGAGCGCCGCGCGGCGGAGCGCGATGAGCTCGTTCACGTACTCGAGGAAGTGGAGGATCCGCGCGAAGTCGTTGTTGATCGTCAGGTATTCGATCCCGTCGAGGAGGACGACGGCCCGGGGGCCGTCGTTCACGAAGTTCCCGATCAGATTGCTCAGGCTGTTCAGGTTGTGCGGGTCCACGTAGTCCTTGCCCAGCGTGGTCGAGAGCCACACGACCCGGATGTCCCGATCCGCGTGGCGCTTCACGACGTGGTTCGGGTGCTGGCGTGTCACGTAGAGGGGCCGCCACCCCGCTTCGATCGAGTGGCGGAACGCAGCGAGGGCCTTCTCCGGCTTCCGTTCCTTCACGAGGTAGACCCGTCCTTCCTCGAGGTCCTTCTTCTTCCCGAAGAGCAGGTCCCTGAGAAGTTCGTCTTCCTCGAAGGCGAGCAGGAGCGGCCACGGAAGCAGCCGCATCGGAACCACCCTTGCCATCCAGAGGTCCGTTTTTATACGTATGCTAACACGTATCGCACATGAGACTCAACGCGGACGCGTGGCCTCGAAGGACCCTCGCGTGAGCCCGCGGAGGACCCGGTAGGCCGGCGCGCGATCGTGCGGAACGAGCGCGAAGCTCGCGATCGTCGTCGCGGCCTCATCCGGCGGGAGGGCGAACTCGTTCTGGACGAGCCCGTGGTACCCGTGGCCACGGAGGTTGAAGACCTCGAGCCTCGCCGGGTCCGCGGCGCTGAGGGCCAGGGTCCTCGGTGCTCGCCGTGCGCGGAAGACCGCGAACCCGGCGTCCGCCAGGGACCATCCCAGCCCTGACGGGTTCGTCCAGTCGCGGGCGCGCAGCCGATCGAACTCGACGCCGCAACGGCCCTTCCGGTCGAATCGGAGGAACGACCAGAAGCCCGCCGTGAAGGACTGCCGCTCGCGGCTCCCGTTCCGTACCTCGAGGATCGCCGCCACGAGCGGGCTCCCCGGACGTGTCACATAGTCCGCGGTCACGCGGACGCCCGCCGGCAAGGAAGACCTCGAGGCCTTGGTCGCCAGCCGGAGGCCGCGCCACGTCCCCACCCGGACCTCCCGGCACCGGAACCGCTCCCGGTACAGGTTCCCGGGCCACTCCTCCTGGAAGACGAATGGCTGGACGCCACCGAAGAAGGGGCGGAACCAGGCGAAGGATCCGGGGTTCGGGTACGAGGAGAGGAGGTACTCATGGCCTCCGGACCGAAGGGACGTCAAGGCGGCCCCGTGGGTCACGGATCCGCTGAAGGCCAGCAGGCCGTTGTCCACGGAACGCGAGGCGACGGGTCCCGCCATGCGGATCGACCCTCGGCCGTCGGACACGACAACCGGCAGGTCCCACCGCCACGTCCCTTTCCAGTCGTCGAGGGCCAAGCGCATCGACACGATCCCCGGAGGACCGGAGGCGCGAACCCGGACCCGCGACGCAAAGGCCCGATCCAGGTCGAGGCGCCGGACCGAGGACGGGGTGAGGGTCGCGCGAACTCCCGCGACCGACTCGAGCCGCACGGTGCCGCTCGCAGGGCGTCGGCGAGGATTCCGCAGGACCGCGCGCCCTTCCGCCGACGGGCTCGCGAGCAGGACGCTCGGTTCGAGGATCGCATGGATCGCGCCGACGGACGGCGTCGATGAAGCAGGTGTCCGACCGCTCGACGCGGCCCAGGTGTCCCGGACCTCCCTCCAGTCCGGGGTCACGACGATGAGAATCGGATCCACCTCGTGGCGGCCGCCGACCGGGAGCCGCCTCGACGGAATGTACACGATCGGTGCGGACCAAGGCGTCATCTCGATTTCCCGCGGGACGCCCCGCGGCCACACGATTCCGTAGCCCCCGCGGTCGTCCGCGAAGTGCAACCACCCTTCCCTCAGGAGGCGCTCGAGGGGGATGTCGTGTCGGATGTCGGGCCACTCCTGCTCGATCCCGGCCTCCGTCACAGGGCCGTGTTCCATCGGGAGCGTGATCGCCGCGAAGTCCCGCCGCTTCTCGAAGGAGATCGCGAGGCCCGAAGACAGCTCGTCGGGACCGCGGTTCTCCACGGCGGCCCGGAGTTCGAGGATGCGTTCCGCGAGGATCCGCCAGCGCTGCTCGACGACGAGCCCCCGGCGTCGACGGGATTCGAACGTCCGGACGAGCTCCGCATCGCCGGATGCGATCCGGCCCATCCAGCGGTGAAGCATTGCCTCGCTCGGCCAGTAAGGCGGGCCCGGGACGATCTCGGCCTCGAACAGCTTCGTGCCATCCGCGAGGGAAACGGCCGCCGTCGCGCCGAGGCCTTCCGAGACGAGGCGCCACGCTCGCGCGGCGAGGACCCAATCGTCCTCGTGCGCGTACGCGACGCTTCCGGCCGGGGCGAAGGAGGGGAGCACGAGCGTGTTCACGGTCCGAAGGTCGCGCGACGTGAAACGGAAGCGGACGTGGGCCGCTCGACTCTCGCCTCGGTCGTTCGCCACCCGAAGGCGCACGGTCCGAGACCGGCCCTTCGCCAGCGCGAGCCGAATCCGTTCCGGCTCGATGTGGAGGCTCTCCCCCTCGATCCGGAGATCGCCGCGAAGCGGCCGGCCCGCCTGATTCCGGAGGACCACGCGCACCGTCTGGGTCCCGGGAGCGGCGAGCCGCGGGACGGCGTCCTCCCAAGAGACCTTGAGGGCCGTCTTCGGCCGGAACCCGCTCCTCAAAGGGATCGTGCGGCCGCCGAAGGCGACGGACGAGTCGATGGAGGGGGAGGCCCAGTCCTCGGGCGTGTCGGGAAAGCTGTCCCGGATCGACACGGGCGCGGACAGCTCACGGGTCGACCGGGGCGGGAGCACGAAGGGTTTCGGGTCCTCGACGACGACTCCCTCCGGCGCGCCCGCGTGAATCGAGACGGACACATCGGAGCGCGTCTTGTTCCGCACGGACCAGCGGATCGTGCAGGGGAGGCCTTCGACGAGGAGCCCATCGGGGAGCCAGGCTTCCGTCCGCATGCCGTCGTCCTCGAATGCCATCACGCCTCGAGCCGCCCGGTCGATCGCCGCCTCGATCCGCCGCCGACCCGCGCGGAATCGGTAGACGAACGCGTCGATCCCGCGGACCTTGTCCTCGTCCGCGTCTCGGGACAGGTCGCGTTGCATCGTCTCATACCAGGCGTGCGTCGCGAGGAAGGACCTCGCAGGGCCGTAGGCGAGGAGCAGCGGGAGGTAATTCTGGAGGTACGCATGGGTCCCGGGGACCCACATGTATCCCGTGCGCTTGTAGAGGCGCATCGCCTTGTCGTTCCCGGGCCACGTGTGCAGGTCGACCCGCGGGTACCCGAGGACGATCGTGCGCTCCATCGCCTTCAGGAGGAGTGCCTTGCCGATCCCCCGCCCGTGGTACGAAGGTTCGACGTTGAGCCACTGCACGTACGTGGCATCGGGCGATTCGACCCATTCGAGGAGGCGCACGAAGCCGACGGCCCGGTGCTGATCGAAGGCGACGTAGCGACCGAGCGAACGGGTGTGGGCTTCCCACTCCCGCCACTCCGCGGCCGTCTTCGGTCGGAAGCGCACGAGGCCCGCGGGCCAACCCTCGTCGCTCGCGTTCCAGAGACGCGCGAGGAGGGGCGCATCACCGGGTCGGTACTCCAGGATCCGCATCGTGGTCCCGGCCCATTGCGGCTCCTCCCTTAAACCGTTGGACGGCCGACGGAAGGACGGAACCTTTATCGAAGGACGACCTTTCGTCCGCCGTCATGCCCCCGACGGTCGTGGGGATCATCGGCGGGTCCGCCCTCGCCGACGTGTTCCCGCTCGAGGAGGAGCGCGCGGAGTTCCTCGTCACGCCGCACGGCGCTCCGAGCGAGGCTCCCCGCGTCGGGGCCCAGGCGGGCCGGAAGATCCTGTTCCTCCCCCGCCACGGGGCGGACCACAGAATTCCGCCCCACAAGCTGAATCACCGCGCGAACCTCTGGGCCCTGAAGGAACTCGGGGCGACGCACGTCCTCGCGACCGCCTCGACGGGCTCCCTGAAGAAGACGATCCGACCCGGGACCTTCGTCGTCCCGGCGGACTTCCTCGCCTTCTGGACGATTCCCACGTACCACGACGACCGGGTGATCCATGCGACGCCCTCCTTGGACGAGGCCCTGCGGTCCGTCCTCGTCCAGGCGGCGCGCGCTGAGCGGGCGACCGCGAAGGACGGCGGGGTCTACGTCCAGACGACGGGCCCGCGCCTCGAGACGCGAGCGGAGGTCGCGTTCTTCCGGACGATCGGCGACGTCGTCGGGATGACGATGGCCTCGGAGGCGACCCTGGCATCCGAACTCGGGATCCCGTATGCTTGCCTGTGCACGGTCGACAACTTCTGCAACGGAATCGTCGACGAGCCGCTCACCTTCGACCGGATCCGGGAAACGCAGCGCAAGAACGCGGACCTCACCCGGCGGATCGTCGCGCGGGCCGCAGGGATGGTCCCGTGAGCATCCTCATCAAGGACGTCCAGGTGGACCGCGAGGTCACGCAGATCCTCATCGACGACGGGCGGATCGTCGAGCTGGGGGCGAAGCGGGAGGCCGACACGGTCATCGACGGGAAGGGGAAGATCGCCCTCCCGGGGTTCGTGAACTTGCACACCCATGCGGCGATGTCCCTCTTCCGCGGATACGGGGACGACCTGGACCTGGCCACGTGGCTCGAGACGCGGATCTGGCCCGCGGAGGCGAACCTCGCCCCGGAGGACGTCTACTGGGGGACGAAGCTCGCATGTCTCGAGATGATCAAGACCGGCACGACGACCTTCAACGACATGTACTTCCACATGGACCAGGCCGCGAAAGCGGTGCGGGAGATGGGGCTGCGCGCGTTCCTCTCCGAGGGGATCGTGGACCTCGGGGAACCGGATCGCGCGAAGGCGCAGCTCAATCGGGCCGACGAGGCGAACCGGAAGATCGAGGCGATGAAGACGGGACGAATCGTGCCCGTCCTCGGACCCCACACGATCTACACGGTCTCCAAGGACACCTTGCTCGCGATCCGCGAGACCGCGGACAAGAAGGGATACCTGATCCACACCCACCTTTCCGAGACGAAGCGCGAGGTGGACGATTGCCTCGCGCAGACGGGATTCCGCCCCGCACAGTACCTCGACCACATCGGCTTCCTTGCGAAGGACGTGATCGCCGCGCATGGTTGCTGGCTCGATCCGTCGGAGATCGAACTCCTCGCCCGGGCGGGGGCGAAGGTGGCCCACTGCCCCCGCCC
>Ga0209342_10006595_pt1 | contig 11744 bp, 9 predicted proteins | sample RifCSP16_2_FD_184023 | JGI IMG/M metagenome (GOLD analysis project Ga0209342, IMG submission 184023) | Soil microbial communities from Rifle, Colorado - Rifle CSP2_sed 16_2 (SPAdes) (version 2) | ecosystem: Environmental > Terrestrial > Deep subsurface > Rock core/Sediment | place: Rifle... | reverse complement strand
AGCTTGCTGAGGTCAAGTTCATCCGCCATGTTGCCCTCGTGATCCTACGGGTTTCGCGCGCCGACGCTCTCGGGGTGCGGCTTTCTCATCCGAAGGCCGCGACGCCAGAATGTCGTCCAGGTGGGGGAAAGGATCGGAGGCGTGGGGGATAGCCATTGCCGAGACGAACTCGTCTTGGAAGGCAGGCTCGGTGGCCGTCTGGACGTGGCGCACCCACCCGGCGAGCCGCTCTCCTTCGGCGCGCTGTTCATCGCTCAGGAGAGCGATCCGGGCCCCATCGCCGGCTGCGTTGCCCACAGCCGCCACGCGGTCAAGATCACAATCCGGGATCATTCCCAAGACCATCGCGTGGAGCGGGTCGATGTAGCTTCCAAATGCGCCGGCGAGCGAGATCCGGCCCACCTGCCTCACCCCGCGATGGGCCATCAGCAGCTTCACCCCGGCGTACAGAGCCGCCTTGGCCAGCTGAATGGCACGCACGTCGTTCTGCGTGACGACGATCTCGCTCCCGGTGGCCGTCTCCCGGGGGCCGGCGAGCAGGTATTCTCCGGTCCGCCCGTTCCAGCGCACACGGCCCGAACGCCGGGCGGCGGCTTCCTGGATGCGCCCGTCAGATGAGAGAATGCCGGTCAGAAACATCTCAGCCACGACCTCAATGATACCGCTTCCACAAATGCCGGTCGCTCGGGCCGCTTCGGGTATCGGGGGGCCGGCCTCGGCCGTCACCCAATCGTCCCATCCGATCACCCGGCAGCGCGGTTCGAGCGTCTCCGGATCGATCCGCACGCGTTCGATCGCCCCCGGCGCGGCCCGCTGCCCGTGCGTGATCTGGGCTCCTTCGAAGGCCGGGCCGGTGGGGCTCGAAGCGCAGAGCACCTCCTCGCGGTTGCCGAGGGAAATCTCGGCGTTCGTCCCGACGTCGATCACCAGCGACATCTCGTCGCGCTGGTGGGGCGCCTCGGCCAGCAAGACGGCCACGTGGTCGGCGCCCACGTGCCCGGCGATGCAAGGCAAGACGTGAAGACGCGCCGCCGGGTGGAAGGCGAGCCCCAGGTCGCGGGCCTTGAGATCATACGGCGAGGAGGAGGCAGGGGCGAAGGGGGCACCGCCCAGCTCCACAGGGTCGATCCCCAGGAAGAGATGCTGCATCACCGTGTTGCCCACAAGCACTACATCGAGGATGGCCTCCGCAGGCCGGCCGATGGAGGCGGCCGCCTTCTCGGCCAGATCCTGGATCGTGCGGATCACGGCGCGATGCATGCGGTCCACTCCCTGCGGCTCGGTCATCCCGTAGGAGACGCGGCTCATCAGGTCTTCGCCATAACGGACTTGGGGGTTCATGGCCGCTTCGGTGGCGAGCACGGCTCCGGTGCGCAGGTCGCAGAGATGGGCCACAACGGTCGTCGACCCGACGTCCACGGCCAGGCCGTAGGCGCCCTCGGCGTAGCCGGGCTCGACTCGGATCACCTCCCGCTCGCGCCAGACCGCCAGGGTGAGGCCACGCCGTCCATTCGCCAGGTAGGCTTCACGGCGGCGCAACGACGTCTGCAGCCCGCGCAGCGTGCGCAGGTCGATCGTCAGGTTCTCCAGCTTCCATTGATCGGCCGCGGCCTGCTGAAGGCGTTCCCAATCGCCTCGGTGATCGCCGAGGGTCGCCGCCTCCGTCTCGACGTACACCAGGCGGACGGCCGGGTGAACCTCGATGGCCCGCTCGGTCGCCGCCTTGGCGATGATTTGCTTGCGCGCCTGGCTCTCCTCGGGGACGGTGACCAGAAGGTCGCCGGTCACTTCGGCGGCGCAGGCCAGTCGTCGCCCCGCGATGCCGTTCTTCTCCAGGTATGCTCTTTCCACATCGCCGATCGGGGTGAGATGATCGGCCACAGAGGTCAGGGCATGCTTGGCGAACTGCCCCTCCTCAACGATCACCTGGCACTTGCCGCACGTCTGCCTTCCCCCGCAGATCGACTCGAGGTCAACGCCGAGCGAGCGGCAGGCGTCGAGCAGATTGGTGCCGCGAGCCACCGCGCCCCTGCGGCCGGAAGGCATCAGCACCAGTTGGAAGGTGTTGCTCCCCGAATCAGTCATTCAGAGTCCTCTCACCGCGGAGTTGGTAGAGATCGCCGAGGGTTGCTATGAATCTCCGCGTCCTCTGCGAACTCGGCGGTGAAATCCCTCAGCCCAGCAGGGCGATCATCGCCACCCCGCCGCCGACGAGCACCGCCCCGAGGATACGCATCCTCGTCCCGCCCTCTTTGAGAACCAGCACGCCGTAGGCCGCGCCCAGAACCACGCTCACCTCGCGCACCGCTCCGGCATAGGAGGCCGGCGTGCCCATCTGCATCGTGATCAACACGATGCCATAGGCCGCCAGGGTCAGGAATCCGGCGAGCGCCGTTCCGAGGCGCGACGAACGCAGCTCCCTTCGAAGCCCCTGCCAACCCACCTCCCGCCAGGTGATCGGCGTCACCCACAGGGTGGTGATGCACACGGCCAGATAGGTGTAAAGCAGGGGCGGGGCATAGCCGATCCCCACTTTGTCGACGGCCGTGTAGATCGAAGTGCTCAGCCCCGCCAGCAGCGCCCAGCGCGGGCCGGGCCGGGCCAGGGCGCGCAGCGGCTCGCCCCAGGCGCCCAGGCGCGGCAGATTGATCAGGTAGAGGCCGAGGGCGATCAGCCCGATCCCCGCCGCCCCGCCCGGCCTCACCGGCTCGCGCAGGATCGCCGCCGACCAGATCAAGAGGAGCGCCGGCGCCGTACCGCGAGCCAGTGGATAGACGATCGAGAGATCGCTTCCGCGGTAGGCCTTGGCGATCGAGATGAAGTAGGAGGCCTCGAACACCGAGCTTAAGAGCAGCAGCGCCCAGCCGACCGGTGGGACCGACTGCCCGAAGAGAACGAGGATCGGCAAATAGAGGATGCAGGCCCAGAGCAGCATCCACCAGACAAAGGCGGCGCGGTCCTGCGCCTTCTTGAGGGCCACGTGAATGACGACGTGCAGGCAGGCCGACCCCAGGATGAGAAGCAGGCTGAGGGGCGTCATGCGCGCTACGATCGAAGCTGTTCGCCGTTCGGATCATAGAGGGCATCCGCCGCCACCTCAGCCGGCACCATTTCTCCGAAGACATCCACCCGAAGAGCGGTCCCTTCTTTCGCCATTTCCACGGGGAGATACGCGTAGCCGATGTTCTTGCGCACAGTGTAGCCATAGCCGGCGCTGCGCAGCCGCCCGAGCACGCGGCCGTCGTGGTGAACGGCTTCTCCGCCGTAGATCGTCCGATACTCCTCGCCGCCGATCGTGAGAGTGCAGAGCTTCTGCCTGAGCCCCTGTTCCCGCACTTGCTGGAGGGCCTGGCGGCCGATGAAATCCCCCTTGCCCAGCCGGACGCAGAACCCGAGGCCCGCCTCGTAGGGGTTCTCCAGAACCGTGACGTCGGTGCTGAAGTATCGGTATCCTTTCTCCAGCCGCAGCGAATCGAGCACTCTGTAGCCGCCCGGGCGAATCCCGTGCGGCTTCCCCGCCGCCATCAGCGCGTCCCACACCTGAACCGCCCAGGCCGGATCCACGTAGAGTTCCCATCCCAGCTCGCCCACATAGGTGAGGCGCTGGGCCAGAACGCGGGCTCCCCGAATCGCGATCTCTTTGGCGCGCATATAGGGCAAGGCTTCCTTGGAAATATCATCGGCGGTGACCGCCTGGAGCACATCCCGCGCCCGGGGCCCCCAGAGCCCGAGAGTGGTGAGCTCATCGGTGACATCGCGGATCTCCACCGGGCCATCCCCGGAGCGGACATTGGCACGGAGCCAGCCCTTGTCATTATCGATGAAGCCGGCACCGGTGATCAGGCGCAAGCGGTCCTCGGCCAGTCGCGTGATGGTGACATCAGCCAGGACCCCACCTTGCGGGGTAAGCAGCTGGGTGTAGACAACGGTGCCAACGGGCCGATCGATCCGATTATCCGCCAGGCGCTCGAGAAGCGGGAGCGCACCCGCGCCATGGATTTCGATCTTGCCGAAGGAGGTCATGTCGATCAGGCCGACCCGTTCGCGAAAGGCCCGGTGCTCCTCCCCGACTCGCTCGAAGAATGGCGGTTTCGCCCACCCCCACTCCCGCTGATCCGCCCCGGCGCGTCGCCAGGGAGCTCCAGGCTCGAAGTACTCGGGCCGTTCCCAGCCGTTCTTCTTGCCGAAGACGCACCCGAGGTCCTGAAGACGGCTGTGCACTGGGCTCACGCGTTTCGGCCGGGCAAACTCGTCCTGGTCGTAGGGATAACGTAGGAGGTAGTAGTACTTGTAGCACTCGCGCGCCATCTCGGCGGCGTAGATCGGATCGCGGTAGGTCTTGCTGAAGCGCCAGGCGTGGTAGGCGTGGACGTCGATCGAGGTCTTGCCCTCGATGATCCATTCGGCCATGACCTGACCGATCCCCCCGCCCCCGCCAAACCCGTTGAGAGAGAGCCCGGCCGCCACCCAGAAGCCGCCGATCCCTGGCATCGGCCCGAGGAGGGGATTGGCGTCGGGAGTGAGGGCGTCCGGGTGGCAGATCAGGCGCACGATTTCAGCACGGTCGAGGAACGGAAAACGCCGAATGGCGCCTTCCATCAGCTGCTCGAAACGTCCGAAGTCGGGCGGGAGCGCCCGGGCGGCGTGATCCCACGGCACACCGTCGATCCAGCGCGCGGCGGGGTTGGGCTCATAGCCTCCGAAGACCACCCCGCCCGACTCGGCCCGACCATAGACGAGGTTGTCGGGGTCACGAAAGCACGGCATGTCGTGGGGCAGCTCATATCCGGGGACGGCCTTGAGGGCGACGTGTTGATGGTCGATCGGGGTGGAGGGGGTAAAGGCACCCACCATCGCCGCCACCTGGGGCGCCCAGATGCCGGCGGCGTTGATGACGATCTCAGCCCGGATCTCTCCCTGGTTGGTGATCACCTTCCGCACTTCACCCTGCGGGGAGAGCTCGATGCCGGTGACCAGAACGCCGGTGTGGATCGTGGCCCCCAGCTGGCGGGCGGCGTTGGCCACCGCGTGAGTGGTCTGGTGCGGATCAAGGTGGCCGTCGCGGGGGATGTAGACCGCGCCGTAGAGGCTCTCGCTCGAGATGGCGGGCATGAGCCGCCGCGCCTCATCGGGCGAGACGATTTCCGCTTCCAGGCCGATGCCGTGAGCGCGGCTGACGGCGCGCTGCAGATCCTGGAGCTGTTCCTTCGATGAGGCCAGGCGCAGGCTTCCCACATGCTGGAAAACGCCGAGCTGACTGTAGAGCTCAATCGAGTACTTGCGGAAGCGCATCATGGTCGGCGAGACGTTGAACATCGTCACCAGCCCGGCTGCCTGGCAAGTGGAGCCGCTGGTGAGCTCGTGCTTTTCGAGAAGGACGACGTCGCTCCAGCCGGCCTTGGCCAGATGGTAGAGGATGCTGCAGCCAGTGATCCCCCCACCGATGATGACGACACGAGCCTGGTCCTTCATTCCGTGCTCCCCATAGTGTGAAGTTGCCGCGGCCTAGCCGGGTTCTCCCACCGATTCATGCCGGCGGCGCCGCTCCGCACGACCCGCCCGCGCCGAGGGCGCCTGGCGCGTCCAGCCCTCCGGCGGGACGAGCTCTCCGGCAACCATCCCGGCAAACTCGGCCCGGATGCGGGAATCCACGTCCGGCGAGAACGTCGCCCGGCTCTCCCGGGTGAGAATCTCGCGCGCCAGGTGCATGGCGCGGGCCTGCGAGTCGACTCGGCCTTTCTCCAACCAGAGGCCACGCGGGTCACGGTCGGCCACATCGGGAAGCAATCCGGTTGTTCGCATCCGATCGACGGTGTGTTGCTGGTCCATGAACATCCCCGTCGGCCCCACCCGGGCGATCAGGTCGAGGGCCAGGTTTTCTTCACTGAATTCCAGCCCGCGCCTCACCTTCTTGAGCATCAGGGCGATCTCGTTGTCGATGACGGCCTTGGCGAAGTCGAAGGACATCAAGGCGTCGAGCAGGCCGCCCATGTTGAACATGTGCACATCGCCCAGCAAGCCGGCCAGGGTCGACATGCCCGTTTCGTAGCCGGACTGGGCGTCGTTGACTTTGGAGTTGGTCAGGCCGATATAGCCGCCGCTGGGAACGTTGTAATAGCGGGCCATCTGCCCGACGCCCATCATCAGAATACCGGTCTCGATGGCACCCGGCACGTAGGCGCCGCTGCGTGTATCTGCCACGGTGGGCAGGCTGGCATAGATGGTGGCCTTCCCGGGATCGATCATCTGCTCCAATACCGCTGCGGCCAGAAACTCCGCGTTGCCCTGAGCCAGGGTGCCCAGCAGGGTGAGCGGCGCGGTGAGTCCCGCATTGGGGACGATGGTGGCATAGCAGGGTAGATGGCGCTCGGTGAAGGTGATCAGGTTTTCGGTGGAATCGAAATCCATGGTTAGGGGCGAGACCACGGGGCAATAGTGATGGGTGATGAAGGGACGTTCCCGGTAGGCGGCCTCGCTCCCGGCGATCAGGTAGGCCAGGCGCAGGATCTTTTCCGTATCGTCGGGCGGCCCGCTGCCCCGCACCGGCTTGCGACAGTACTTGAGCGCGACGTAGAAGCGGGTGGCGCTGAAGAGCCCGGGAGGGGCGTCATCAGCCAGGGTGGAGATGGAGAAAACGTCGTAGCCGGAGAGCTGGTCGATGAGGAAGGCAATGCGCGCCAGGTCGTCGGAGCGAGCGCGGCGCTCATGGCCCGTGACGGGGTCGACAATATTGGGCGCCGAGCTGCCGGTGACAATCACCGGGCTGTCGTCGGGGATGGTGCGGTCGAACTGCGGATCCCGCCCGCGGAACGTGAACTTCGCCGGGATCGAGGCACGAAATTCCTCCACAACAGCCCGCGGGAAGCGCACGATCTGCGTCTCCGAGTCGATCTGGCAGCCGTGTCGGGCGAAGATGCGTCGGGCCTTCTCGTTGCGGACCAGGAGGCCGACCCGCTCCAGGATCTCGAGGGAGGCCTCGTGGACGCGCTGCACCTGCTCGGGCGTGAGTAGCCTGGCGGTCTCGGCAATCATGCCTTCCCATCCTTGCCGTTCCGCGTCTGCGGCCCGGCCCACGTGGCGCCCAGGCTGGGGTCCCAGGGCGCGATCTCGGTGACAAAGCGGAAGCGGTCCCCGCGGTAGAGATCCAGGCCGCGCTCCACGGGCTCACCCCGGGCGTCGAAAGAGAGGCGCCGTTCCAGCATCAGGGGCGCGCCGGCCTCAATTGCCAGAAGCCCGGCTTCGAAGCCGCCGGCCACGACGGGCTCCAAGCTCTGGCGGGCGCGTTGGATCACCACCCGATACTCGGTTTCCAGGACCTCATACAGGGAACGGGCCTCCAGATCAAAACGGCGCAGCCCCGGAAAGCGGCGAACGGAGAGGGTATAGCTTTCCAGGAGCACCGGCTCCTGGTTGAGGGTGCGCAGGCGGAGGAGGTCGTAGACGGGGGCCGAAGTCGGCAGGCGCATTTCGCGGGCAAGTGAGGCCTCGGCCGGCCGCTCTTCCAGGGAGACGAGGCGGATGCCGGGGGTGAAGCCGCGCCGCCGCATCCCATGAGTAAAGGAGACGAGCCGATCCGCCTGGCGCTCGATCTTCGGCGCAGCAACATAGGTGCCTTTCCCCTGACGGCGGGTGAGAAGCCCCTGGCCCTCGAGGGCGCGCAGCGCGCGGCGCAGGGTGAGGCGGTTGACGCCGAGCATCTCGCTCAAGGCGCGCTCGGGGGGAAGGCGGTCCCCCGGAACGAGCTCTCCCGTCTCGATCCGGTCGAGCAGTCCCTCGGCGATCTGGAGATAAAGGGGGGCGGCAGCAGCCAATCGGCTGGCAGGCGGCTCAAGCGTGAACATGGCGGGCACCCGTTAGGGCTCCTGCGCCGGAATCGGAGTCGGAGTGAGGATCATCTCACCGGTCTCCAGGTCAAGGCTCCAGCCGGTGACGGTCAAGCGGTCTTCCAGGTACACCGTGTGTTCGTCGATCCACTGGATCCGGTAGAAGATGCGCGGATCATCGTGAAGCAGGACCTCCTGGGTGCGGCTGCGCAGGTTGAGCAACACGAGGTCGGTGCGGGCTTCCTCCCAGCTGAAGCCCCATGTGACCAGCAGCACCAGCGCCGAGCCATCCGGCGACCAGGTGATGCCCCCCGCTTGGGCGAGCGTCCCGGACAACTCCCACTGGAATTCCTCCTCGGTGCCCAGGTCCCGCACGATGAGCAGTTCCGCTTCTCCTTCATTGCGGATATACGCCAGTTGGGCCGAATCGGGGGATATCGAGAAGGCCTGCAATTCACCCTCGCCGGCAAGGATTTTCGTCACCTGGCCATCGCCGAGATCCAGACGCTGCAAGCCGGATCCGTCCGTGTAGAGCACGAACCCGTCGACGAGCGGGATCAAGGTGAAGTACAGATAGCGGCCGTCGACGGACCAGTGGACCGGCCTCAGCATGACCTCGAACCATCCCTCCCCGTCGGATCCCACTTCCCAGGCAACGGACTCGTCAGCGCGTTCCACCTGCATCCAGATCGGGGGCTCGTAACCGAAGGCGCTGGCAGTCCACTGTCCATCGGGTGAGAGCTCGACGAAGTCGGGCTCGGGGACAAACGCGGCCCGCGCGGGCGTCGGCGCGGCCGGCTCCGGAGTGTTCACTGGGGTCGTACTTGTCGGCTGTTGAGTTCCCGGAGGGCTGCTCTGGGGTTGGGCCGTTCGCGCCGGCGTCACCGAGCCGGGGAAGTTGCACGCCGAAGCCAGGATGGCTACCGGGAGAAGCATCGCCCATCGGGCGGCCAATCGGCTGGCAGGCGGCTCAAGGCTGAACATGGCAGGCACCCAGGCTCGGTGGAGCGCAGTTGGGGTAATGGTATACACCAATCGGCCTAACGATAGCACAACCGGCAGTGGCTGTCAAAGCGGGCTCGTCGTGCGCCTGGACGATTCCCCCGCGTGGACCCTTCTCTCACCCTCGGGGACTGAGAAAGGGATTGTGTGCCTCGGGGCCCGAAGGCTCTTGGTCTTCGCGTAAGAGGCCAAGCGTGCCCTAGCCCGCTTGTATCACCTCCAGGTTTTCAACCTCGGCCTGAGGGTTGATGGTGAGCACATTCTCTTTCAAGTCGCCGAGGTGATCCCTAATCTGCACCATCTCGATCCCGGACGGCGCATAGACCGTGAATAATGCCCGCGTGGTTGAGGATGTGATCCTCGAGCGATGGCCGGGACCATAGATGACACTCGATAGGACTCCTTCTTCATCCTGAATGAACATGTCGCCCGGCTTCAAGGCTCGCGTCTCCTCGCCAAGCGTGACATAGCTCTCGCTGCCAGCGGCAACGTCTACGGACATCTGCCCGTGCACGGAATCGAGATCATGGCCGGCAGTCAGCAGTAGGTTCTTTAGCTCGGCCATGAACATCGCCTCGATGAGCGCCGCAACGCCAGGGATGGCTCTCCCCTTGAAGACGACCGATTCTAGTTGGAGCTGCACGTGATAGGTCTTCCCAAACCGCCTGTAGTATGCGACGTAGGGCTGGAGCAGAGGCAGCGACTTGAGCTCGGTGCGGCTAAGCGAGCCATAGCGGCCCCGCAAGAGGGATTCTAGATCCTCCTTTCGGGCATCGAGCGAGGGGCTCCTCGGGGGATTGGCAACACCGTGCATCACGAGGATCCCAACGATTGCGCCCGGGTAGGTTGCCTTCCACTTCTCAGAACCACTAAGCAAGAGGTCGCCTCCATCTCGCGCGGCTGGCGTAGTCACCCAGCTCCGCGCCGCAAATACGCCAAGACGCCATGTCGACTGGCTTCGCCGAGGGGGCGGGGCATGATCCCATTCTCACCGCCCCACCCTTGCGCCCCCTACCGGCCCAATGTCTCCCGCAGGAAGTCCGTTGTGCGCCGCCATGCCAGCTTCGCCGCGGCGGCATGGTAGGCATCCGTCCGGTCCGACTCAAAGAACCAGTGCCCCGTCTTGGCGTAGGCGTGGAAGGTGACAGGCCTGCCGGCCTTGCGCAGCGCCTTCTCCAGAGTCTTCACGCCCGAGGCAGCTACCCAATCGTCCGTCTCCGCGAAGTGCCCAAGGTAAGCCGCCTTGGCCTTGGTGTAGTCCCCACCCTTCGTCCCATAGAAAACCACCACGGCCCGGATGTCCTTTGGCCGATCGAGCGATAGGCCCAGGCCGTAGTAGGCGCCCAGCGAGAATCCGATCACCCCCAGCCCCTCGCCCGCCCCTGCTTCCTGCCCGCGGAGGTATTCGATCGCATCGGCGAGGTCCCGTTCGGCCTGTTTCGGCTTCAACTGAGATCGAAGCCGCTTGGCTTCCTCGATGCTCGTCGCCGTCATCCCATGATATAGGTCCGGCGCAAAGACGACGTATCCCTCCCGGGCAAGCCGCTTGCAGAGCCTCCGAAAGAAGCCGTTCAGCCCCCACCAGGCATGGATAAGGACCACACCCGCTCCGCGTCCGCTCGCGGGCAGCTCGAGCGCGCCTTCGGGAATGGATCTGCTCATCATGCCTCCCTTTGGCCTCAATGGATGCGATTCCGGCGAGCCATCTCCTCGGTCGGCTGCTCCCGCAGGAAGGGCCTCGAGGCGCGCCGGGGCCTCTTCCCAAGAGCCGGAGCCCAGCTTTGAATACGGGAATCCGCCGGCCTGCGATCCGCCGCGGTTGAGCGGCGCGTCTACGGCTGAGGCGATTCCCTCATGGGATGGTCCCGAAAGAACGCCCACAGGATTTCGCTGGCATTGATGTCGGAGACGGACTCGCCCAGCAGCGGCAAAGCGGGGCCGCCGGGCCAGGCGTGCGCCTGGCCCTGGATCCAGTACAGCACAACGTCCGCATCGTCCTGGCAACCCCTGTAGCGAATGCCACCGGCATTGCCGGCCGGTGGCAACGGCTCCGCGGGCATGCGGCAGCCGTTTCGCGCCGCCCATCGCTCAAGCCAGAGGTCGATCGCGTTGGCCGGCAAGGTCGGCTCTGGCTCGGTCGAGACGTTCATCAGCCTCAGAAACCAAGCGGGATAGGTGGCGCCGGCCAAGGGATTGGCGGAGCCAAAGAAAGCCATGATCGGGACGGGCCGGGAAGGAGCGCAGGCGTCCAGCATACCGGCGTCAAAGCCGTCGACCACTCCGACGGCAGCAACCTGGCCCGCCAGCCGACAGGCAATGCGATGAGTCATCTGGCCGCCGTTGGAGAACCCCGCGACGAAGATCCGGGAGCGATCGACGGAGGCAATCGCCGAAAGATCCGCAATCGCATCCCGGATGAACTGCACGTCATCCACCGAGGGGATATTCGCCCTTGGCCCGATGTTCCAGCGCAGGGGAAATGATGAGCCGTCCGGATAGACGACGATGAAGTTCTCTCGGTCGGCGACCGGCTCCCACACCGCCACAGACCGAAGACCAGCCGCGTTTCCCGCGAACCCGTGCAGTGCAAACACGACGGGGCTGGGGCGGCCCGGATCATGCCCGGCAGGTACATAGAGCAGGTAACATCGGCGCAGCCCGCCCGAGACAAGGGCCCTGCTGGATATGCCCGCCTGCACCGGGCCGGCCGATGGTGTCAGGCAGGCGAGCGACGGGCCGGCTGAGGTGTAAGCGGCCGCGACCAGCAGGGGGATCAGCCCGAGGAGGAGCAGGATGCCTCGGCTCGCTCCAAGACTCGTTCGAGGCCTGCCAACGCTCGCGTGACATTCGCGCAACCGTCCCATAACGCATCGAGGTCTTCGGGCGACTGAGCCGCGGATTCTGCGAGGCCTGCGCTGG
>Ga0209342_10006594_pt1 | contig 11744 bp, 9 predicted proteins | sample RifCSP16_2_FD_184023 | JGI IMG/M metagenome (GOLD analysis project Ga0209342, IMG submission 184023) | Soil microbial communities from Rifle, Colorado - Rifle CSP2_sed 16_2 (SPAdes) (version 2) | ecosystem: Environmental > Terrestrial > Deep subsurface > Rock core/Sediment | place: Rifle... | reverse complement strand
GGAGCATCACCAGACGGTCCATTCCCAGCGCCGCCCCGGAACACGGCGGGAGTCCCGCCCGCAGGGCGTCGAGAAAGTCCGGGTCGACCGGCAACCGCACCCCCGTTTGACGCTCGTGGCGCGCGGACAGTTCCACGAGTCGCTCCTCTTGCTCCCGGGGGTCGGTCAACTCCTCATATCCGTTTACGATTTCGACCCCGGCGACGTACCCTTCGAACCGTTCCGAGATGCATGCTTCCCTCTCTCGCCTCCTGGCCATCCCGGCGAGCGCCGCGGGGAACCCCGTCAGGAAGACGGCCCCCATTCTTTTCAGAACCGGTTCGATCACGTCCAGGATGGCCCGAAAGAAGAGGTCCTCCCACGTCTCGGCCGGTGCGGGACGTATCCCTTTCCCGGAGAGGCCGGTACGCAGCGCCTCCGTGTCCCCGATCGGGCTATCGAGGAGTTCCGCGAACGCCTCCGTCAGCTCCCACCGCCTCCACCGGTGGGGAAGGGGAATCCGTTTCCCACCGTGGCGGATTTCCTCCGTCCCCGTCGTCCGGCGGGCCAGGTGCCGGAGGAGGTCCTCGACGTCCTTCATCACCGCGGCGGCCGGCTCCCCCACCCGGTACCACTCGAGCATCGTGAACTCCGGGCGGTGAAGAGGGGAGCCCTCCCGGTTCCGGAACACCTTGCCGAGGTAAAAGATGTTTCCCGAACCCGCAGCGAGGAGTTTCTTCATCGACGGCTCCGGGGAGGCGTGGAGGTAGAGGCCGGACGTCCGCCCCGCCGCGTCGGAGACCTGCACCGGGAAGACGTTGGGGTCGATGTTCGGATACGGCTGCGCGATCGGCGGATCGACCTCGAGAAACCCCCTTTCCCGGAAGAAGGCCCGGGTCCATTCGAGAATGCGGGAGCGGCACCGCAGCGTTTCCCAGGAGAGCTCGCCTCTTGCCAGCCTGCGCCACGTCATGGAATGGTTGCTGCCGTCTCCCCGCCTGCGTTTCCCGCAAGCGCTGATTACCCTATCCTATGCCATTTCCCCCCCGGGGCGAAAGAGAGCGCGGTGGATATCGCCGGGATAACCGTGCAATATAGGCGGGAAAGGAGGGAAAAACGATGCCGTTTCCGAGCTGGGGAGAGACCGAGGAAGGGCGGGACATGCTGCAAGAGGCGGCGGAACAACTGGTCCAGGCCGCAAAGCTTCTCAACCTGGACCCGAACCTGGCGAACCGGCTCCGGTTCCCGAAACGCGCGCTCATCGTGACCGTACCGGTCCGGCTGGACGACGGGAGGGTCGTCACGTACACGGGGTACCGCGTCCACCACAACATCACACTCGGGCCGGGAAAGGGGGGGATCCGGTACAGCCCCACCGTATCCCTCGAGGAGACGACCGCCCTCGCCATGTGGATGACGTGGAAGTGCGCTCTCATGAACATCCCCTTCGGGGGGGCCAAGGGGGGCGTCTGCTGCAATCCCCTCGAGATGTCCCGCCGAGAGCTTCAGGCGCTTACCCGGCGGTTCACCTCCGAGATCGTGATGCTGATCGGGCCGGAGAAGGATATCCCGGCGCCGGACATGTACACCAACGAGCAGACGATGTCGTGGATCATGGACACCTACTCGATGCAGGTGGGGTACTCCGTTCCGGGAGTGGTGACCGGCAAGCCGCTCGTCGTCGGGGGCTCCGTGGGGCGCCGCGAGGCGACCGGGCGCGGGCTGGTCAACCTCATCATCGCCGCCGTCGAGCGGCTGGGGCTTGTCCCCGAAAAGCTCACCGCGGTGGTCCAGGGGTTCGGGAACGTCGGTTCCGTCGCGGCGCAGGAGCTCGCGGAAAAGAAGGTGAAGGTGATCGGGGTGAGCGACGTGTACGGAGGCGCGCACAACCCCGGCGGACTTCCGGTGGACGACCTGATCCGGCACGTGGAGGCGGGGGGAAAAGTATCGGAGTTCCCGGGCGTTATCCCGGTGTCGAACAAGGACCTCCTGGAGATCCCGTGCGACATCCTCGCGCCGTGCGCCACGGCGGGGCAGATCACACGGGAGAACGTGGAGCGGGTCCGATGCCGCATCCTGGCCGAAGGGGCGAACGGCCCGACCACGCTGGAAGCCGACGCGATCCTGCAACAGAGGGGGGTGTTCATCATCCCGGACGTCCTGGGGAACGCCGGCGGGGTGACGGCCTCCTACTTCGAATGGGTGCAGGACACGCAGAAGTTCTTCTGGGACATCGGGGAAGTGAACCGGCAGCTGCAGCGGATCATGCTCGGGGCGTTTCAGGAAGTGCTCTCCCTTGCGCACGGCAAAGGGGTGTCGCACCGGATGGCCGCGCTCATGATCGGCATTTCGCGGGTGGCGCAGGCGATGCGGTTCCGGGGGCTCTACCCCTAAGAACAGGGACGTCTAAGAACTCTTTCTCCCCCCCCGGCGTGCGCCGCGGTCGTGCGCCCGGGGGGAAGTGCCGGATCCCGGGCCCCTGGCTCGCGGAGGGGTCCCCTTAGGCTACGCTCGCGACCTTGCGCCCGCTCGCTGCCGATTCCGCTCGACGCGATTTCTTCCTCGCTCCACAGGCCGCCTCGTCGACCCCCCGCATCGCCTAAGGGTCCCCGGTACCAGGCGCAGCGGTCGTGCTCCCAGCTGCGGTTGCCGGATTCCGGGGCCCCTGGCTCGCGGAGGGGTCCCCTTAGGCTACGCTCGCGACCTTGCGCCCGCTCGCTGCCGGTTCCGCTCGACGCGATTTCTTCCTCGCTCCACAGGCCGCCTCGTCGACCCCCCCGCATCGCCTAAGGGTCCCCGGTTGCCGGCGCAGCAAGCCGAAGGAGTGGGGGCGCAGTGAGACCGGCCTCCAGGAGTCCATTCCCGTAAGATCCCGGCATTCGAGGGCCGCTGCATCCGCTCCCGCTTCGTTGCGCTTCTTCACCATACTCAACGGTATGCCTCAGTCGCGCGCCTTGCTGGCGCGGCGCATCGACGCTCTCGGTGCGTCAAGCTATTTACGAGACGGTACACTAGGCCCAGCGCCGCCGTCAGGCTTCCTCGACGCTTAAGTATTCGGCCAGGCGCGGCCGGTTCACGATGATCCGCCGCCCCTTCCGGCGGATCATCCCCATCTCCTCGAACTTGTGCAGCTGGATGGTGACGGTTTCCCGCGCGGTTCCGATCAGGTTCGACAGTTCCTCGTGGGTGAGGTGCAGGGGGATCAGGGTCCCCGCGGGAGTCTCCACCCCCAGGTCCTCCGACAGGTGGAGAAGCTCCCGGGCGAGGCGATGATAGGCCCACGCGTGGAGGAGCCCGGCGAACTCCTTTTCCACCCGGACGAGACGTGTGGAAAGCATCTTCGTGAAATTGCGCGAAAAGGAGGGGTGGGAGGAAAGCAGATCGAGGAGATCTTTCCTTTTCAGGATGGCAACGGTGACGTCCGTCACGGCGACGGCCGTGAAGGGCCGCTTTTCCTCATTGACGATCAGTTCCCCGAAGACATCTCCGGGACGGAGGATGTGCAGGATCGACTCCGTCCCCCTCTCCGAGAGGGAGGTGAGCTTTACCAGGCCGGTTCTTACGATGAAGAGCGCTTCGGCTGCGTCTCCCTCACGGAAGATCGCCGCATCGCGCGGGAACTCCCGTTCGGTGCAAAGATCCAGGATCTTCCGCGTCTCCCCTTCGGGAATCCTTCGGAAAAGTTCCTCCGATGTCTGGAAGGGCAGCGGCATGATATCGCCCCCTGCGGTGATCGGATGGCGCCTTGCCGAACTTGTCCCATTCTATCCCCGCCGGGGGAATTCTTCCACCCGTGCCCCGAAGGGCCGCGCCGCTCCGGCCACGGTACATAAAAAAACGCCCGGCGGATCCTCCGGGAGGGGGATTCCGCGGGCGGTCGCTCCGCCACCCCCCTTTCGGGCACGGAGCCCCGCGATGGGACGTGGCAGGCCCTATGGGTTCCCTGGAGCAGGGCCGGAATGCGCCGGGCGGTCAGGCGGCAAGACGCACCTTTTCCTCCCTGGGAGGAGCGGGTTCGGCCGTCTCGGGAAGAGGCCATTCTGCCCAAGCAAAGCGGGCCCCCGCCTCCTCCTCTGTGGCCATCCAGGCCAGGAAAGTCCCCGTGACCGCAGCGACCAAGATGAGGAACGCGGCGATCGCGATGTCGAAGCCGACTGTCATGCCCTCGAGGACGATGCCTTCCATGTTTCTCACCCCCTTTCACTTCCCACTATAGGGAAGGGAGAGGGATTCTTCCGTGAGAAATCTAACAACCGGAATTTATCGATTCATTCGCCTCACGGCAAGGGGAACGCGAAGGTCGTCCGCTTTTTTGGCGCCTCCCCGGAAGGGAAGGGGAAACGGTACTGGTTCCCGGGGGGTTGAATTCTACTTGTTTTCCAGAGGTTTCACGACCTCGCCCGTGTCGACGCGCACGACGCTGCCGTCTTCCCGCGTCATGGTCCATCCTCTGGTTCGTTCGTGCCTCGGCGATTCGGCGGAAGGGATCAGGACGAGTTTCCCGCTGATGACTTCCAGCTTCACTCCGGAAAGGGATGACCTCCTTCTCTCCGGGTTTCTCCCCTGCCCGCGGCCGGCCAACCCTTTCTGCCGCCTCTTCTCGATTTCCTGCTCTCTCTCCATGTCGGAGGAAGCGATTCTTGCCGAAACCATAGCCAGCCCGATGTCCAGTTCGCCCATGTATTTCACCCCCCCCATCGGAATTAGTACCCGTTAGATGAAACGGGGTAGGGAATCGATTCCGCGCAGGTGCCGAAGGATTTTTTTCTTTCCGAGGGTACTTACCTCGGCCCCCCGACCAGCAGGGAAACAAAGAAGCGCACCACCAGGTATCCCACCCCGCCCGCGAGAAACAGCCATAGAACCACGAGAGCGATGTCGAAAACCCCGGGAAGCGAGGGGTGAAAGTACCTGGCGCCGGACCGCGGCCTGCGGGAGGAGGAGCTGCGGGAATGCCGTTTTTCCGGAGGGGATGAGGAGGAAACCGCGCCGTGCAGGGGGAGAATCCCTTCTTTCTGCCAGGTGACCTGCCTGTCGAGGAGACTCCCCGGTGTTACACCTTTCTCCGGCGGTGCGGAGGACGGGGTCTTCGCGGGGGGGACCGGTCCGGGTTTCGCAAGAGGAGCAGCGGGCTCCGGGCGGATGTACCCGGAGATGTCGTAACCGCCGGTGGGCAATCTCCTGGGACGTGCCTCCCGGAAGAGGTCAAGGGAGTAGACGTTGTCGGGGACGGCCTCCGCGGGGTTTTCCTCTTCCGCAAGCGACGTTCGGGGTTGAGTCATCGCCTCCGCCTGCGGCAGGCCGCGACGGGTTTGTCCCGGAGGGGAATCCTCCCGTCCGGCCGGGGTCCCGTCTTTTTCCTTCGGGGGAGGCGGCCCGCGATGGCTGCCCGTTCTTTCCCCCCGATCCGCCGGCTGCGGATACCCGGGGACCGTCTCCGGGGCCAGGACGACGATCGTCCCGCCGCACCTGCGGCAGCGCACCTCCGCCCCCTTGAACCCCTGCATCATCGATTCCCGCATCCGGTAGCGCACCTGGCATATGCTGCACTCGATTACCATCGCCTTCCCCCGTATGGCGGGTTCGTTGGATGCGCCGGTACGATTCTTGACGCCATCGTCTTCCCGTTTTCGATGGATGAAAAGGTAGTGAGAAAAAGGTATCGCTTTGGCGAACCATTGACAAGAAATGAAACGCGTCGCCGCGGAAACCGCAGTCTCGGGTTGCGGATGTCCACTTTCTGTGGGAGGTGCGGCGGACGCCATCTATCCTCTTCCTCCCGGATCGTATATTGTAGAGAGGATGATGGGAAGCCACATCGGGTCCCGGGCAGGAGGACAGGGACAATGGTACATGCGGGGATTGCCGAATATGCTGCCATTCTCACGGGTATCGGGGGGACCACCCTGTCAAGCGGTGAACCTACCATGACGGTTATTGCGGTCGTTGGCGGCATCATCTTCCTGTTCTGGCTGGTCGTCTTCAAATTGTAATCCCGCGGTCCCCCCCTTCCGGGTTCCTACCGCGGGAAATTGGAGGACACTCCCCTCTTCTCCCGGCCCCCCATTTCCGCCGGTAAAGGCCGATCCGTTCGGCCTGCGTGAGAACGTGTTCTTGCGACACGGGGCAGGTCCGTTGCCCGTGTTGATATGAATGATAGCGGTCGTCATGCCTGCTCCCTCCCGCTCCTTCCCGCGACATGAAAAATGCCCGATTTCTGCAACCCGATGGCGTTCCGGTGAATCAGACAAGAAAATCGGGAACCGATCCCGGTACCTGAACAGGAGGAGGAGAGATGCGACGATTCCGGATCATGGGTATTACCGCCCTGCTTCTGACGCTTCCTGCGGCTGCTCCCGCGGCAACGTGGGAATTCGACCCCGCACACACGGGAGTCCAATTCAAGGTGCGTCATCTGATGGTTTCCCATGTGCGCGGGGATTTTGAAAAAGTATCGGGAAAAATCGTATACGACGAGCAGGACATCTCCAGGTCCTCGGCGGACATCACCATCGATGCCGCCTCCATCAACACCCGCGTGGCCAAACGTGACGAACATCTGAAAAGCCCCGATTTCCTGGATGCCGCAAAGTATCCCTCCCTGGTATTCAAATCGAAAAAGGTGGAAAAAGCAGGCGACGGGAAACTCAAGATGACCGGGGACCTGACCATCCGCGGGGTGACCAAAGAGATCGTGCTGGACATCGAGGGGCCGACCCCTTCCATCAGGGATCTCGAGGGGAAGACGCGGGTCGGGGGAGTCGCGTCCACGAAAATCAACCGGAAGGATTTCGGGCTCACCTGGAACAAGGCGATCGAGACCGGGGGAGTGGTCGTGGGCGACGAGGTGGAAATCACCATCGACACCGAGATTTTCAAGGAGCGGTAAGCCCCGGGAGTCAACGGTATCGGCCCCGGGATGGCCGGCGGGAGGATCAAAGCAGAAGGATGGGGAGAGGGAAGCAGGATTCCTGTCCTGGTCATCTACATTTTCTTCAAAGAAAAGAAACTTCATGGTAAAAGGAAACCATGCAAACCGGTCTTTTCGATTATTTCGGATTTCTCATACGTACCGTGGAAGGTAGCGTAACGAGGCTGTCCTTGTGGGTCGGCATGGACATGACCTGGCCCTTGTTCATTTTGGTAGGGATTGCGTTTTTCCTCTTAATATCTTCCCCGAGCAGGTGAATCCGGGGAAGCTCCCCAACCGCACAAAACCGGATCATGATCCCTTCTCCCGCACCAGTCCAGCATTTTGGATGTTGCCCAAGACCCCTGCGATGACTCTGCGCTCTTGCCGACTTGCTCCGGCGCATGAGGTGAACGCGCCAGCAGTCCTCGCGGTGCTACCATAGGGAGATCGGGTGGGTAGGGAGGAGAAGTCCTCGCGGCCTTGCCTGATGTTGGTTGATAGGCGTAGACTGAAAAAATGTGTAATCAATTACCGGGAAAGAGGAGGAACAACGGGGTCGCGCTGATCGGGGTCTCGGTCCTTCTCGTGGCCGGCATGGCATGCCAGCGGGGGACGCCGGCTGCAGACGCGTCGCGCGCCACCATGGTCCAGGAGCCGCGCCCGGTGTACGTCGCAGCGGCCGTGGAGGGGCGTCTGCCACGCACGGTGATCGTCACCGGCACGCTCGCCGCCGACGAGGAGGTCAGCGCGGGCTTCAAGGTCGCCGGGCGGGTGAGCGAAATCGCGGTCGACCTCGGCACCAAGGTGCGGAAAGGGCAGATCCTGGCACGCCTCGACCCGACGGATTTCCGGTTCCGCGTCGAGCAGGCCGAGGCAGCCCTCCGCCAGGTGCGCGCGGGGCTGGGACTTCCCCCGGAAGGCCCGGACGAGCGCGTAGACACCGAGAAGACCGCGCAGGTTCGGGAAGCGCGGGCGGTGCTCGAGGAGGCGCGCCTGAACCGGGATCGCATGACGCAGCTTTGGGAGAAAGATCTCGTTGCGCGGGCCGAGTTTGACGCGGCCCTGTCACGACTGCTGGTTGCCGAGGGCCGCTATCAGGCCGCCGTCGAAGAGGTCCGGAACCGTCAGGAGATCCTGGCCGAGCGGCGCTCGGCCCTCTCGCTGGCGCGTCAGCAACTCGCCGACACCGTGTTGGTCGCCCCCATCGGGGGCGCCGTCCGGGAACGCCGGGCCTCGGTGGGCGAGTTTTTGGCTGCCGGCTCGCTGGTGGTCAGCCTGGTCCGGATTCACCCGCTTCGGCTGCGGGTAGCGGTCCCGGAACGGGACGCCCCCGCCATCCGGATCGGCCAGGAAATTACGGTACGGTTGGAGGGAGACCCCGCTCTGCATGCCGGACGCGTGGCCCGTCTGAGTCCGGCCATCCAGGAGCAGAACCGCACGCTGGCCGTGGAGGCCGAGGTGGCGAACCCGCAGGGGATGCTCCGGCCCGGTGCTTTTGCGCGGGCCGAGATCGTGGTCGAAGCCGCTCGTCCCGCCGTCCTGGTGCCCGACAAGGCGATCGTGACCTTCGCCGGACTGGAGAGGGTGTTCGGTGTAAAAGACGGTCTCGCCGTGGAAAAGCGGATCCGCACGGGACGGCGCGTGGGCGACCGGGTGGAAGTCCTCGAGGGGCTTGCCGCGGGCGAGCAGGTTGTGGTCGAGCCCGGAAATCTTACCGGCGGGCAGCCTGTCATTCTGAAGCAGTAGGCCGTCCTTGCAGAAACTCGCAGAAGTTTGCATCCGCCGCCCGGTCTTCGCAGCGATGCTCATTCTTGCGCTGGTCGTCGTCGGGGCCGCCAGCTACGTCCGTCTCGGAGTCGACCGGTTCCCCTCGGTGGACCTGCCCACCGTCTCTGTCCGCACCCAGCTGCCCGGCGCGTCCACCGAAGAGGTGGAGACCGAAATCTCGAAGCGGATCGAGGAGGCGGTCAACAGCGTCGAGGGGATCGACGAGCTTCGGTCGATCTCGGGTCCGGGTGCCTCCGTCGTCATCGTCACCTTCAACCTCAACCGGGACATCGATACGGCGGCCCAGGATGTGCGGGACCGAGTCGCGGCCGTCCTTCGGGACCTGCCGAAGGATGCAACGGTCCCCCTGATCTCGAAGGTCGACAACGACCAGCAGCCGGTCCTGACGGTGGCCCTGGCCGGGGACCGGCCTCTTCGCGAACTGACCGAGCTGGCCGACAAGGTGGTGAAGATCCGCCTGGAGAGATCCGCGGGCGTGGGCGAGGTGCGGATCGTCGGCGGGCTGGAGCGCGCGGTCAGCGTGTGGGTGGATGCGGACCGGCTGGCTGCCTACCAGATCCCGATCACCGCGGTGCGCGATGCGATCGCCCGGCAAAATACGGACGCCTCCGGCGGCAATGTCACTCGCGGCGCCCGGGAGGAGACGCTCCGGACGATCGGACGTCTGACCGACCCGCGCGCATTCGACGACCTGGTGGTCGCCACGATCGGCGGGTCGCCCGTCCGCGTGCGGGACCTCGGGTGGGCGGAGGACGGCACCCGGGAACAGCGATCGACTGCCCGGCTCAACGGAGTCCCCACCGTGGTCCTCGAGGTGCGGCGCCAGTCGGGGGCCAACACCGTCGCCGTCATCGAGGAGGCCAAACGAAGCATCGCAGCTGCCGCCAGGGAGCTGCCGGCAGGGGTCAGCCTCACGGAGATCCAGGACCAGTCCCGCTACATATACGCCGCTTTGCACGAGATCAACGTGCACCTGATCCTCGGAAGCATTCTGGCCTCCCTCGTCGTTTTCGTGTTCATGCGCAGCTGGCGGTCGACCGCGATCGCCGCAGTGGCCATCCCCGCGTCGGTGGTCTCGACCTTCGGCATGATGTGGGCGCTCCACTTCACGCTCAACACCGTGACGATGCTCGCCCTCGTCCTGATGGTCGGGATCGTGATCGACGACGCGATCGTCGTGCTCGAGAACATCTTCCGGTTTGTCGAGGAAAAGGGGATGTCGCCGTTTGCGGCCGCGCGGGCCGCGACGGCCGACATCGGCCTGGCCGTGATGGCGACGACCTTCTCGCTGGTGATCATCTTCATCCCGGTGTCGTTCATGTCGAGCATCTCCGGCCGCTTTCTCTACCAGTTCGGCATCACGGCGGCCGTGGCGGTCCTGGTGAGCCTTCTCGTCTCCTTCAGCCTGACCCCCATGATGAGCGCACGGCTTCTGGGGAGCGCGGCCATGGAGCCGCACGACCCGACCGGGGCGCCCCGTTCCCGGCGCGGGTTCTACCGCCGGCTCGACGCGGGATACACGCGAGCGCTTTCCTTCACCCTCCGCCACCGGCGGGCGGTCGCGTTGTTCTCGCTGGGCGTCATGCTGTCGGCGGTCCCCCTGTACGGGCTGATCCGCCAGGACTACCTCCCGGGCAACGTGGACGAGGGGGAGTTCTTCGTGACCGTGAGCGCCCCCCAGGGCACGAGCCTGGGCAGCATGGACGATATCATGCGCGCCATCGCGGACGAGGTGAGGTCCTTGGCCGGCGTGCGGCTGGTGCTCGCGACGGCCGGGGGCGGGTTCATCGGATCGGTGAACGAGGGACGGGCATATGTCCAGCTCGCGCCCCACGGGGAGCGCGTCTTCTCCCTCTCCCGGTTGGTACGGGGGGTCTTAAGCGGTGACCCGCTCCTTGCGTTCCGGGGGAACCGCTCCCAGCGCGAAGTGATGCAGGAGGTGCGCGGGAGGGTCCGCAAGTACCGGGATCTCCGGATCGCGGCCCGGAACATTGCCGGGTTCAACATCGGCGGCGGGAGCTTCGAGGTCGACTTCGTCCTCCGGGGACCGGATCTTCAGGTGCTCTCGGCCTACGCCGAGCGGCTGCGGGACCGCCAGGAGTCCCTCGGGCTCGTCGACGCCGACACGACGCTCAAGCTCGACAAGCCCGAGCTTCGGGTCCAGGTGGACCGGGCCCGCGCCGCCGACCTCCGGGTCGATCCCGAACGGATCGGTACGGCGGTCCGGCTCATGGTCGGCGGGGACGAGGAGGTCTCGCGCTTCACCGACCCTTCCGTCAACGAGGACTACAAGGTCCAGCTGCGGCTTCGCGAGGAGGACCGGGCCGACCCCGAAACGATCGGACGGCTGTACGTCTCCCGGGAGGACGGGGGACTGGTGCAGCTCAGCAGCGTCGCGCGGATCGAGCAGGTGCAAAGCGCCTCGCGGATCGACCGCCTCGACCGGCAGAGGGAGGTCCGCCTCCGGTCGTCCGTCGCGCCCGGGTTCGCACTCGCGGACCGGCTCGAGGCGCTCAGGGCCGCGGTAGCCGGGATGAACCTTCCGGCCGGCTACACGACGCGCGTTTCCGGCCGGGGGCGGGAACTCGAGCGGACGTTCGGCGAGTTCGCCTGGGCATTCGCCCTGTCGATCGTGTTCATGTACATGATTCTCGCCTCCCAGTTCGAGAACCTGGTCCACCCCTTCACGATCCTGCTCTCCCTGCCGATCTCGGTTCCCTTCGCGCTCCTGTCGATCTGGCTTGCCGGCCACACCCTGAATCTCTACTCGGCGCTCGGGATCCTCGTGCTCTTCGGCGTCGTCAAGAAGAACGCGATCCTTCAGATCGACCACATGAACAACCTGCGGGCGGCCGGTCTGGACCGGACGGCGGCGATCCTCCAGGGGAACCGCGACCGGCTCCGGCCGATCCTCATGACCACGCTCACGTTCGTGGCCGGCATGCTCCCCCTGGCAGTCGGCACCGGCCCGGGCGCCGAGGAACGCCGCGTGATCGCCGTGGTCGTGATCGGCGGGCAGACGCTCTCGCTGCTGCTCACGCTGCTGGCCACGCCGGTCGTCTAC
>Ga0209342_10006592_pt1 | contig 11745 bp, 5 predicted proteins | sample RifCSP16_2_FD_184023 | JGI IMG/M metagenome (GOLD analysis project Ga0209342, IMG submission 184023) | Soil microbial communities from Rifle, Colorado - Rifle CSP2_sed 16_2 (SPAdes) (version 2) | ecosystem: Environmental > Terrestrial > Deep subsurface > Rock core/Sediment | place: Rifle... | reverse complement strand
TAGTCGGTAGGCGGTAGGCGGTAGTCGGTAGTCGGTAGTCGGTAGTCGGTAGTCGGTAGTCGGTAGGCGGTAGGCGGTAGGCGGTAGGCGGTAGGCGGTAGGCGGTAGAGGCGACAGAAAGCAAACGACAGACAAGTATGGAGGGGAAGAATGAGTGGAAAGAACTATCGGGATTTGCTGGCCTGGCAAAAGGCCATGGAATTGGTTGAGAGTGTCTACCGAATGACGCGATCGTTCCCACGGGAAGAGAACTATGGCCTGACAGCCCAGGTCCGACGGGCGGCGCTCTTTATTCCCTCGAATATCGCCGAGGGCCAGGGACGTCACTCACGCCGCGATTTCCGTCACTTTCTCGCGATCGCCTATGGATCTCTGCATGAAGTTGAAACGCAAACCTTGATTGGCAAGCGGTTGGGATATCTCGACGAAGGAAAGCAAGTCGAGATTCTGGAGCAGACAGCTCGCGTGGGACGGTTGTTGAATGGCCTCATGCGATCGTTAGAGGTCCAATGATGGTTCCACTTTCACGCAAACACTGCTGTCGGCCAAGAGTCGACATCATGCGAGTCTTGCACGGATTGGACTTGCCTTGCAGTTTCCATGCCTGTATGTGGCCGCGTGGACAACGATTCGAGACAATTTGGCGATTCGCTGAACACGTCACGCCCACAGCCGCCTACCGCCTACCGCCTACCGCCTACCGCCTACCGACTACCATGCACTGACCCATGACCCCATCACTCCCACTCCTGGCCTTCGGATGGACCCAACTGCCGATGCTTGGCTGGTTGGCGGTGGCGGCTGCGCCGGTGGTGATTCATTTGTTGAGCCGGCGGCGGTATCGGGTGAGTGATTGGGCGGCCATGCAGTTTCTCGTCGCGGCTGTGCGCGAGAGCCGACGGCGGCTGCGGATTGAGAACGTTTTGCTACTGGTGGTTCGTACCCTCATTATCGTACTCGTCGTGTCGGCGGTGGCCGATCCGTACGTCGAATCGAGCGGGCTTTTGTTCGCGGCCGGCGGGGGTCGCACCCATCGCGTGTTGGTGCTTGACGGGTCGTACTCGATGGGCTACGAGACCGACGGTCGAACACGATTCGACCGGGCGAAAGAATTGGCCGCGCGGATCGTCGAGGCGAGTCCCCAGGGCGATGGTTTTTCGTTGGTTCTTATGAGTTCGCCGCCTCGCGCGCCGGTCGACTCGGCCGCCTTGTCGCCGGCCGATTTTTTGCGCGAGCTTGAGGCGGCTCGGCCGACCGAAGGTTCGTTCGATCTGGCGGCCACTCTCGAATGCGTCGATTCCGTACTCCGCAAGACGCGGCGCGAGCGGCCAAGGTTCGAGCGGCATGAGGTCTATTTCTTGACCGATCTCGGCCGGGTGGGCTGGACGTCGCGCGCCGGCCGCGCGACCGACGTCGAAGCGGTCCGTCTGGCGAAGCAACTTGCGAACCGCGCGCGGCTCGTGGTGATCGACCTGGGCCGGCCGGGCGCCGATAATCTGGCCGTGACGCGGCTGGAAAGCGTTGGCGCGTGCGTCACTACGGCGTGTCCGGTCGAGATTGCAGCCGTTCCGCACAACTTCGGACGCCGGGACTGCAATGGCCAAAACGTTGAGCTGATGATAGACGGTCGTCGCGCGGCGCGGCGCACGGTCGATCTGTCGGCGGGCAGGTCGAGCGTGGTCCGGTTCACGCATCGCTTCGACGCGCCTGGCGATCATGTGGCCGAAGTCCGTCTCAAAGGCGATCGGCTGCCGGTTGACAATTGGCGGCGGCTTGTGTTGCCGGTTCGGCGGTCGATCGGGGCGTTGTGCGTCGACGGTCGGCCGGGCGGCCCGCGCGGCGGTGCGTGCGCCTATCTGGCGGTGGCCTTAGCCCCGGGCGACGATTTGCAGGCGGCGTCGTGGGTCCGCCCGAGGATCGTGCCGGAAAGTACCCTGGTGGAAACGGACCTATCGCCCTACGACTGCGTGTTCCTTTGTGACGTGGCCCAAGTGACCCCGAGCGAGGCCCGCATGTTGGGCCGCTACGTTCGCGCGGGCGGCGGGTTGGTTGTGTTTCTCGGTGATCGGGTCGACGCCGCGCGATACAACCGGGAGCTGTTCGACGGCGAATCGCTGCTGCCGGCGCGGTTGCAGGGCGTTGTGGAAGGCGCGGGTGGCGCACTCGACCCGCGGGACTATGCTCATCCGATCGTCGAGCCCTTCCGCGGGCGCGAGAAGGCGGGGCTGCTGAACACACCCATCGAAAAGTATTACAAGCTGACGCTGCCTCGGCGGACGAATGCCCGGGTGGCGCTGGCCACGCAGTCGGGCGAGCCGCTGATTGTCACGCAATCGGTGGGGCGTGGCCGGGTGGCGCTGGTGGCCACGTCGGCTGACACGTCGTGGACCGCCGGGCCGCTGTGGCCGAGCTACGTGCCGATCGTGCAGGAGATTCTGGCCTACGCGATCGCCGGACGAATCGCCGAGCGGAACGTGATGGTCGGCGAGGCGATTTTCGGGACCGTGTCCGGGGCGGGCGGCGACGGCGGGCGAGTTCGGTTGCCCGACGGGCGCGAGCAGACGCTTTCGATACGGAGCGCTGCGGAGGGACGTGAGTGGAGCTTCGACGGGACCGAGCAAAGCGGCGTCTACGCGGTTCGATTCGACGGAAGCGAGGCGGAATCGCTGTTCGCCGTGAACGTTGATACGATCGAAAGCGATCTTGACAAACTCACCGAGGCACAATTGCGGGAGGAAATCTGGCCGGGCGTGACGTTCGACTACCGGACGACCTGGGAGGAGGCGACGACGGCCACGATCGGCCCTCGCGCCGGCTTGGCCCGGGGGCTACTCGTCGGCGTACTCGTCCTACTCTTGGCGGAGACGCTCCTTGGCCGGCGGTTTGGACATTATGACACGCAAAAATAGCAGAGTAAGTGGCGATTCGTTTTTGGAACCACAGATGGACCTAGCGCGGCCGCTGGCCGCAACCAAAAAAACGTCAAAAGACGCGATTCAGAAATGTCGCCGCAAGGTGTTTAGGGAAGGCATGTTACGGCGATACACCAAGAATCTTTGTGAAGTTTTTAACAATGTTTGACATTAGTAGTACAGATGCACACAGATAGATACAAATAGACACGCGTGAACGCCGGTGACGGTGGATGAAATGGAGAAGAACACCAATGAATCATGTGAATCTGAAATAAGAGATTTGAGATCTCAGATTTGAAATCTGAGATTTACGGACACGCACTTCAACCACTGACCTGCCTACGCACTATGGACTACTAACTACTGCCTGCTGCCCTCTGCCTGCTGACTACCGACTACCGACTACCGCCCATGTCCACTCCCCTGCCCTACTGGATTCAAAGACTGCTCGGCATTGACGTCGGGCCTGGGGAGGGCGCGTCGTGGCGCGTCGAGTACGCTTGGGGCTTGCCGACTTGGGCCACGGTGCTGTTGGTGATCGTTTTGGTGGCGTTTGTCGTGATGGTTTACTCGCGCGAAGGGCGGCGGGTAGGTGTGTTTTGGAAGGCGGCGCTGGCGACGATTCGCCTTGCGCTGGTGGGCCTTGTGTTGTTGATGATGTCGCAACTAGTCTTGTGCATCGAGCGGACCGGGCCGTCCTATCTGGCCGTGGTGCTTGACGATTCGGCCAGCATGACGGTTGTCGATCGGTACGAGGGCCGTGCGGATGAGCGGCTGGCGAAACGAATTCAAGCGGCCGGATTGAGACCGGCGCAAATGAGCCGCGAGAACTTGGCCAAGATGCTGCTGTTGGAAGGCGACGCCAAGTGGCTGCGGCGTTTCGGGCAAGATTATAAGCTGCGTTTTTACTTTCTCACCGGCGCGCGAGAGAGCCGGGCCGACGAGCCGGGGTCGCTGGCCGACGAGATCCGCCGGCGGGCGGCAGATGGCCGTTCGACGCGGCTTGGCGAAACCGTCGCTCGGGTGCTTGACGATTTGCGTGGGACGACGCCGGCCGGAATCGTGCTGTTGACCGACGGGATCAACACCGAGGGGCCCGGCCTGGACAAGGCTGCCGCTCTGGCGCGGCGGCGAGGTGTGCCGCTTTTGATCGTGGGGCTGGGCGACGATCGGCCGGTTGCCGATTTTCGGCTGACCGATCTATTGATGGACGACGTCGTTTTTGCCGACGACGTGGTTTTTGTCGAGGCGACGCTCTCGGCCCCGGGCTACGGCGGACGGCCGCTTCGGGTGACGCTTCGCCAGGAAGGCCGGGCCGACTCGCTGGCTGAAATGGAGGTGACCGCCGACGCCGAAGAGCTTCCGCAAACCGTGCGGATTCCCTATCGGCCGACCGAACCGGGCCGGTTTCGTTGGACGATCGAGGTCGAGCCGGTCGAAGGCGAGTTGCAAACGGACAACAACCGGCTCACGGGCGACGTCGAGGTACGCAAGGAGCGGATTCGCGTGCTGTTGGTCCAGGCGTATCCCAATTTCGAGTATCGCTATCTTCGCCAGATGCTGGGCCGCGATCCGACGATCCGGCTTCACACGCTTTTGCAGGAGGCCGACCCGGAATACGCCCAGCAGGACGCGGCGGCGCTGGCCGTGTTTCCCGTGCGGCGCGAGAAGTTGTTCGAGTATGACGTGGTGATTCTGGGCGACGTTGATTTCCGCCGGCTGGGCGAGTCGGCCTTGGAGAACCTTGCGGCGTTGGTCGATCGGCCGGCCGGCGGTGGGTCGCTTGTGTTTTTGGCCGGGCCAGAGTATGACCCGACGGCCTTGCGCGGCACGCCGCTTGAGCGGTTGCTGCCGATCGGGCTTGGGAGCGTCGCGCTGCCCCAGCCGGATGTGTTGTTGACCGAGGGATTCACGGTCGAGCCGACTGCGTTGGGGCTGGCCAGCCCGGCCATGCAGTTGGGCGATACGCCGGACGAAACGGAAACCATCTGGGCCAACTTGCCGCCGCTCTACTGGATGATCGACGCGCCGGAAGTGAAGCCGGGCGCGAGGGTGTTGGCCGTCAATCCGCGGCGAATGGGCCACGGCGGCCGACCGCTGCCGGTGATCGTCCTTCAGTACGTCGGCGCGGGCAAGGTGCTCATGCATACGACCGACGAGACGTGGCGATGGCGGCTGGGCGTGGGCGATCGCTATTTCGCGCGGTATTGGGTGCAGATGATCCGTTATCTGGCCCGGTCGAAATTGATGGACAAGGGACGCGGGGCCGTGCTCGACACGGATCGACGGGAATATCGCTCGGGCGAAACGGTTCGGTTCCGGATGCGATGGGTCGATCCGCGGCGAGTGCCGTCGGCGGGTGAGGACGTCGTGCTTGTGGTCGAGCAGGAAGGTGGGCGGACGCGACGGGTTCCGATGGTGCGTCAGGCCGCGCGCGACATGTTCGAGGGTGTTTTGGACGACGCCGCGCCGGGGCGGTATCACACCTGGGTCGCGGGAGTCGGCGCCGAAGGGGCGGTGGCGACGGTTGATTTCACGGTGGCCGAGCCGGCCGGCGAGTTTGAGCACGTGCAAATGGAAGCGGCGCTACTCCGCGAGGCGGCTCGGCAGACCCGCGGACGGTTTTACACGATCGACGACGCCGACAATCTGATCAGCGAGCTTCCGTCGGGCGGCCAGGCGCCGATCGAGACGTTGCCGCCCGTGCCGCTTTGGAACCGCTGGCCGATGCTGGCATTGTTTCTGGCGTTGTTGGTGACAGAGTGGGTGGCGAGGAAGTGGAAGGGGATGGTGTGAGGGGGGCGAGGGACGGGGGGCGGGGGATGTTCGGTATACAATGAAATGGGATGTCCGCGATTGGTGACAAGAAACAAAATGTGTGCCACTGCTTGCTGGAGAAGACGATCCAAGCCGTGGGACGTCGCACTGCTTGCGGATTTCCGGCGGGTTAACGCTTTCCGGCAAGCAGTGTTGTGACGCAAGTACGGACTTTTGCGAGACTCCCGCAAGCAGTGGCACACATTAAAATCCCGATAATCAACAACGAATAACCTACGTTGATCATGTCGCATCCCCTGGAACACAAACTGGCTCAATTGCGGCGTCGCTTGCGGCGGGCGATGATTGCGCGCGGCGCGAGTCGGTTGCTTGCGGCCGTGGTCGGGACGGCGATCGCGCTCGGCGCGGTTGATTATGTGTTCCGATTTCAGGATCCGGGCATGAGGGTCATGCTCGCGGCCGTGTTTTGGGTTGCGGTCGGCGGGGCGGCTTACCGTTGGGCCTATCGTCCGGCGACCGTGCCGATCGGGCGACTTGAACTGGCGCGGCGTCTCGGACGACGGTTTCCGGAGTTGGGCGACGATCTGCCCAGCGCGATCGAGTTCCTCGGCCAGACGGAGGACGATCCCGTGGCCGGTTCGGCCGAACTGCGCCGGGCCGTGATCGCCGAGACCGAAGCGAAGGCCGATCGCGTGGATTTCACGTCGCTGGTGGATCGCCGGCCCGTGGTGCGCGGCGCGATGTTGGCCGTGGGCGCGTGTCTGGTTGCGGCCATTTTACTGGCGCTCGACACCCTATCGTGCCAAGTGGCCGTGGCGCGGTTGGTCTGGCCGTTGGGCGACGTGGCGTGGCCGCGCAAGCATCATCTCCAACTTGTCGATCGTATTGAGCGCGTCGCGCGAGGCCGGCCGTTCGAGATCGAGGTGATCGACCGCGACGGACGGCTGCCCGAGCGGGCTGACGTCCAGTATCGGCTGAAGGACGCCGGCGGTGAATGGATCGAGGAGACGCAGCCGATGCGGCGGGTCGGCTCGACAATGGTCGCACGGCGCGAGAACGTCGCGCGGTCGTTTGCCTATCGGGTCGAGGGGGGCGACGACCGTTCGATGCCGTGGATCGAGGTGGCCATGGTCGAGCCGCCGGCCGTCGCCTCGTTCGTCGCGACAATCACTCCGCCGGAATACACCGGGTGGCCCGTCAGTCGATCGACCGGTTCGTTGCGGGTGCTTCGCGGCAGCCGGATCGAGATTGACGCGACGGCCACCAAGCCGCTCGAATCGGCCGCGCTGCGGCTGGAGGACGACGGAGTATTTCCATGCCAAGTCGATCGGGACGGCCATCGATTCACGTTGGGCCACGGCGAGAGTGATGTATTTCAACCGAAGAAATCGGGATTCTACGGGTTCGAGTTGGTCGATCGCGAGGGAATTCGCGGCGGCGCGGGCGACCGTTGGGAACTCCGCGTGATTGACGACGAGCCGCCGTCGGTCGTCGTCGAGCGGCCCTCGGGCACGACGTTTGTCACGCCCGAGGCGACGTTGCCCATTCGAGTCGCGGCGCGAGACGATCTGGCCTTGCGCCGCGTGAGCCTTGTCATGGAGTCGAGCGCCGATCGCAAGAGCCACTCCGAAAACGGGGACAGGCGTCTCACGACAACCGTTTCAGGAAGCGCCGCGCATGTCGAGTTCGGAGCCAGTCCCCGTTTTCGGAGTGGCTCTCAATCCGCCGATCGGTTGACGATCGTGCTTTACGAAGGGCCGCCGCGGGCCGCACCGACGACGGACGCCGCCGGCGGCCAACGGCAGGCGATCGACTATCGCTGGAGCCTAGTCGCTTTGCAACTGAAGCCGGGCGAGCAGTTTAGTTTTCGCGTCGTGGCCGAGGATTATTGTTCGCAATCCGTCGCGAGCGACGCTCGGGCGATTGTCGTGGTCCGGCCCGAGCAGTTGATCGACCGCTTGGCCGGGCGGCAGCAGGCGATTCTCGCCGAGTTGGGCCGGGCGTTGAATCTCGAACAGGAGAGTCGGCGGCAGGTAGACGGGCTTCGCGGCGAATTGAAGCTCGATCAGTCGGGCGTCGACCGGCTGCGAAGTGCGGAACTCGCGCAGCGCGAGGTCGGACGGATTTTGACGAGCCGCACGGACGGCGTGCCGGGCGAGGTGGTGAGCCTGTTGGGCGACCTGGCGGACAATCGACTCGACAGTCCCGACGTCCAACGGCGGATGGACGGGCTGTTGCAGGAACTTGGCCGGCTGGGACGAGACGAGCTGCCCACGATCGCACGCGAAATGACCGCAAGCATCAAGGGGGCCGAGATACGACTTGACTCCGTTTGTCGGTCGCAGGACGAGGTTATCTCCACGTTGGAGACGCTGGTGGGTCGCCTAGGCCAGTGGAACGACTACCGGCGTTTTCATCGTCGCTGGGCCGAACTGCTTGCGCGCGAGGAGTCGCTGGCCGAGCGGACGGCCGCGCTGGGACGCGATCTGCTGGGCAAGTTGCCCGAGGATATTTTGCCCGAGGCGGCCGCGCGGCTCGACGCGGCGTCGGGCGAGCAGATCGAATTGGCTCGGCGGCTCGATCAGTTGTTGCAGGAGATGGACGCATCTCGGGCCGCGCTCGAAGCGAAGGATCCGCTGGCCGCCGCGATCTTGTCGGAGGCGGCGGCCCGATCGCGCGAATTGGAGATTGGCTCGCGGATGCGCGCGGCGGGCGAGGCGGTGGCTCGCAACCGGCTGGAGCACGCAAAATCGCTCGAGGCCATGATTATCATCGATCTGCGCGAGGTACTCGAACTGCTGGCCAATCGTCGCGAGGACGAGTTGGCCCGGCTGGCCGACCGGCTGCCGGAGTCGAAGGATCGGCTCTCGGAGTTGATCCGCCGCCAAAAGGATCTACGCGAGCGAATGGAACAGGAGTCGTCGAGCGGCGTGGGCGGCGACGTTCAACGATGGGAGTGGCAATCGCTCGGTCGCCAGCAGGCCGCGCTAAAAACGGCCGCCGAGCAATTCGCCGCGCGGCTCGCGCAACTTTTGGCCGAGCGGCCGGCGGAGGCTGTGCGAACGGCCGCCGAGCAGATGAATCAAGCGAGCCGTTCCGCCGCCGCGACCGATGCCTCGTCGGCCGTGCGTCACGCGATGGACGCTGAAAAATCACTCGCGGAAGCGGCCGTTCGGTTGTCGCGGCATTTGGAGAAAATCAAATCCGACGCGGCCGCCGAGCAATTGGCCCGGCTCGTGGACACGATCCGGTCGCTTCAGGAGCGTCAACAGAAAACGGCCGAAGCGACGAAACGGGCGGACGACGCGGGCCGCGCGGGCGGGGGCGAAGCGGCTGCCCGGGCGTTTGCCGTCCGACGTCTGGCCGCCGAGCAACAAGGATTGCGCGAGGAAACAGTCAAGCTGGCCGCCGATCTTGCGGACGCGGGCGTGTTTCGCCGGGTGCTCGACGCGGCGGCCGAGCGGATGGGCGTGGCGGCCGGATGGCTCGGACGACGGACCACCGACGCCCGGGCCCAAACGGCTCAACAAGCGGCCTTGGAACGATTGACGCAACTGGCCGAGGCGTTGCGTCAAGAGGCGGAGGCCGACGAGCCGTCGCCGGAGGCCGCCGGGCAAGACACCGCGGCCGGCGGGCAGGAGGGCAAGAATCGCCCGTCGCCCGGCGCGGTGGCCCAATTGCGACTGTTGAAAATGCTCCAGGAGGATTTGTTTACGCGGACTCAGGCATGGGAGAAACGTTTCGGCGGTGTTGCGCCTCTTCCGCCGGAGGCCGAGCGGGAGTATAAACGGCTCAGCGAGGAACAAGGCGCGTTGGCCGAGTTGTTATTTGACTTGATCGGCAGCGGTTCGGAGGATGTTCGGGCGGACGGAGAAGTCCCGAACAACCAACCTTGACGCAACATAGGGTAGGCACCGCCCAATGGCACTAAGCTTCAGGTAATGAGGAAGAACAGAAGTTGTTAGGATCCAATATGTTTCGTCCCGTAGGGACATGTGATACTAGCCCAGCGATTTATCGCTGGGAACAGGGGAAACCTCCAATGTGTTCCGTCCCGTAGCGGACGGTCGAACGACCTGCTCATTCAATCGTCCCTACGGGACGAACACGGTGAAACCACTTCAACCCAGCGATAAATCGCTGGGCTATTTTCACGAGTCCCTCCGGGACAAAATATACGAGAACCGCAATAAGTTATGAGTCAGGCACAACGCAAGCTAAGTGCCATTGGGCGATGTCCACCAAGACGCCTTGCTTAGGACGCGACGGATGAAAAACGCAAAGACAGCCCTGCTCATTGCGACAATCGGACTGGCCGTGTCAGCGGCCTGGGGTGCGTTGTGTCCAGCGGATCCCGTGCCGGCGAAACCGCTCGACAGGTCGTTGTTCGACGAGGCGCCGACCGATCGCCGGACACCGGATGTTTCGAAAGAAGCCGATGCGGCTCCGCGAGGCGATTCCTCGTTGTTTGCCCCCTCTCGCGTGAATCGCCGATCGTTCTGGGCCGAGGACCTGGGGCAGTCGGTACTGTCGGGCGACGTGCTGCCGTTGAAGGAGGCGGCCGAGCGGATGCGCGACGTGCAAAACATGCTGGGCCGCGCGGAATGCGGCACGGCCACGCAGCACGCCCAGCGTCAGATTTTGGACAGTCTCGACCGGTTGCTCGAACAAGTCGGGCAGTACTCCGGCGCGGCCGCGAAACGTCCGTGCCAGGGTTCGCCGGGCGGCAAGTCGTCGGCCGGTCAGAAGCCGGGCGTCAACCAGGGAGCCCAGCCCGGCGCCCCGTCGGGCGCAAGTGGGCAGTCCCGGGGCGGCACCTCTCGCATGGACGCCGCCGAGCGCCGCGCGATGCTCAAGCGGCTCTGGGGCGAGTTGCCGGCCGGCGAGCGCGAGCAGATGCTCCAACTACCCGACGAAGAGTTTCTGCCGCGTTACGAGGCCCTGATCGAAGAATACTTCCGTCGTCTGTCGGAACAACAACAGGATCAACCGGCCGGCGCGAGGCTGGAGAAATGATACGTGAAATACTAACCCGAAGCGCAAGTGAGGATGGGAGGATGGGAGGATGGAACGACAATTTGTCCTCGCTTGCGCTTCGGGTTAGCATGAAATGATGAATACCCAATCCGTAAGGAAACGTCGAGCAGGCTCGACGGCTAACCGCTAATCACGATGTTTCGTATTTTGTTGATCGCGTCGATGGTTCTGTTCGGGGCGGCATTTGCCGTTGCGGCGGAGCCGCGCGCCGACAAGGACGCAATGCACGTCAAGGCCCGGGCCGCCGCCCGCGACGGTCTGGCCTGGCTCGCCGCTCGGCAGCATGACGACGGTTCGTTCGGCACGGGGGCCATGCGCGGCAACGTGGCCGTCACGGCGTTGGCGGGCGTCGCCTTTCTGGCCGGCGGCAACACGCCGAACCGCGGGCCCCACGGCGCGCGGGTGAGCCTCGCGGTTGATTACCTCATGGCCCAAACCGAGCAGAGCGGGTTTATCATCGATCGCGGGTCGGTGAGCCGGGGGCCGATGTACGGGCACGGGTTCGCGACGATGTTTCTGGCCGAGTGTTACGGCATGACGCCCCGGCCGGAGTTGCGGGCGAAACTTGCGTCGGCCGTGAAGCTGATCGTCGATTCGCAGAACCGCGAGGGCGGTTGGCGTTATTGGCCGGACAGCCCGGATGCCGACGTTTCGGTGACGATCTGCCAGGTGATGGCGCTGCGCGCGGCGAGGAACGCGGGCCTGCACGTGCCCAAGAAGACGATCGACCGGTGCCTCGACTACGTCAAGCGGTGCCAGAATCCCGACGGCGGGTTCAGCTACATGCTGGACGATCGCGGCGGGAGTCTTTTCCCGCGGTCGGCCGCGGGGGTGGTCGCGCTGTATAGCGCGGGCGTGTACGAAGGGCCGGAGATTGAACGAGGGCTTGATTACCTGACGCAGTTTCTTCCGAGCCGCGACCGGCCGGATCCGTCGGGCCATTATTATTACGCTCAGTACTACGCCGCCGCGGCCATGTGGCAAGCGGGCGGCGAGCGAGGAAAGCAGTGGCGGG
>Ga0209342_10006591_pt1 | contig 11746 bp, 9 predicted proteins | sample RifCSP16_2_FD_184023 | JGI IMG/M metagenome (GOLD analysis project Ga0209342, IMG submission 184023) | Soil microbial communities from Rifle, Colorado - Rifle CSP2_sed 16_2 (SPAdes) (version 2) | ecosystem: Environmental > Terrestrial > Deep subsurface > Rock core/Sediment | place: Rifle... | reverse complement strand
CGATGGTCTTTTCAACCCCCGTCGCCAAATCTCCCAAATCCCACGCATTGTCGCCGGCATACGGTTTGGGTATAGATGAGGTGAACTGAAAGCCGGGGGGATATTCCACACGCAGCAACATGCCTTGAGCGACCCTTGAAGCGTTGGAAAGAACCTCGATATTTAAATTAATTTCTTGGCCAGAAGTCGCGCTTGGAGGCGCATCGACGGTCAAAGAAATGGGGGCAGAACTGATATTGACAGAGTGATGCATCTCTTTAACGAAAATAGCATTAGAAGACTGGACTCGGTACTCGAGAGAAATCTTGATATCCTTGGTTACTCCTTGTTCGCCGAAAAGAGTCACCTTTTCATTGTCATTGACTGTCTCGCCGGCCCGAATCTCTCCTAAAGACTTCCTGATCCGAACAAAGTCTCCCGCCGCCTCACCGCCGGAACCTTTAGGATACTCGATCAAAAGGTCAGAAAGTTCAAGAGGCAAATTGTTATTGTTGGTAATCTGGATTTGCAAAGGCAGTTCCTCTCCGCCGGCGACAAAGGCATTGCCTAAGACGTTGATCTCAATATTTTCAGTAGAAATTGTATTCGTCCCTCGATAAAATTTGAAAAAGGTAAAAGCTAGCGCAATACAAAAAAAAGCTACAGAAAAAAAGAAAAATTTCTTCATCAAACTCGGCGGAATTTTGACTGTTTTTTTAGTTGCCTGAAAAGCCTGCTTAGACCAATCACGGGCGACGCCATAAGACATTTGGCGTAATATCCCCTCTCGGCTCTTTCGCTGGGGCAGGGTTCGACTGTAAAGAGTCTTTTTAGCCTCTTCCAGATGGTCTATTTTGCTTTTATCTTCGCCGTTTGCCATATATTTAATACAAGTATATCACATCATAATTGGCAGAGAGGGAAAAGTGAATTGTTTACTGATTCACTTTGACCGAGCGAACCAATTACAACGAGCGAAGCGAAGTTATAATTGGCTTTCGCGGAGAGATTTGTTGATCTCTTCAACGAGAGTGCGACGAACCAATTTGGCCTGACCGAGCATCGAATGAGAGATGTTATTTGAAACGAAAATGGATAAATCCTTGCCATCACCGATGTAGCCCAAGCAATGCAGGATTTTCAAAACAGAAACAGCCTCAAAGTTCTTAATATCTTCATTGTTTAATTTTTCAATCTCTAAAAAAGCGTAAATTTCCTTCAAGTATTCAAACAGTTCCGGATTCTCGGCCTCGCCGTGGCAAAGCCTTTTAATCAGTCGAAAAATATTGGCCAACATTTTGATAGATTCTGAGCTCTTATTAAGCTTCTCATAGCCGGAAATATTCTTGGCATTAGTCACCCGCCATATTTCTTTTCCCCTGACTAAGTCAATCTTAGAATAAGAAAAATCCTGCAAGCTAAAGCGAAGCTTGGACGAGACTTTTCTTAAGCTCTGCGCGCTGGCGCGCACCAAGCCGAAATCTTGGGTAAAGATTGAGAGATACCGGTTCGCCTCGCCGTAATTGCTTCCTGCTATCACAAACCCTTCCGTATGATAAATCTTATGTGACATAATTTAGTATTTCGGATATTTATTGGAATTATCGGAAAGACTTTGCAAAAACTTATTTTCATCAAAGTTGATGCCGAATGCTTCTTTCAGTAATATTTTAGCAACAATAACATTGCCATAGCGATTGAAGTGCACATAATCAAGATCTCCCGGCATGAGCCCCAAAGATTCATTGCTTTGTGTTTCGATCAAGGTATATGATTTAGCAACGGCATCCTTAGAAAATAATTTAAAAATATCTATAAAAAGGAAATTGGGATCTTCTTTAAATTTTTCAGCAATTTTCATTTCAATTTGGTGATTATCCTCATAATCGGTATTTCTATCCGGCCGGACAGATGGAGCGTCCGTCCAATAAACCACCTTGATACCCTTCTTCAAAAGTTTTCGGATCATAGCAGTAATATTCTTTCTGGTTTCCTTTTTATCAACCTTAAAATAAAAATCATTCGTCCCCGGTTGCAAGAAAACCATCATTGGTTTCTTTTTTAAGACCCGATCATTGAGCCTAGCGAGCAAATCGCCAGAAGTGGCTCCATCGAGGCCTGTGTTATGGGCAAAAAGATTCCACCAAACCTGATGGTAATCGGAAAAATCTTTGTCCAGCTCCATTTTTAAGACGCGCCAAATTATCTCTCCCCAATTAGGCAGAACATATTCCACGCTAGTCGTCGACGGACCGTAATAAACAATATCTACAACCTCTTTTTTTTCTAATTTATTTTTAATTGATTCCAGAAAATTCATATTATTGGCTTATTTTTAAAAATTCTTTTAATACCTCAGGTAACCTCTTAATTTTATCATCTTCCGTGAAATGGCCCATATTTTTCAGGACTTTGACCTTAGCATTCAGTTTTTCCTCAAAAATCTTTTTGTTTTCCTTAACAAAACCGAACCATTCATTGGACGACAAAAAAACTGAAATTTTCGGACAAACGGCTTTAACTTTTTTGAAATTAATTAGTTTTGTGAGCCACGGTTTGGCGATCTTTTTGACTTCCGGGCTCTCCAGAGCCTTCAACTTAAACCAACCCGCAACAAATACTGCTCCGCCAACTTTCGCTCCTTTAGGTAATGTTTCCAGATAGCGCATGATTGTCTGACAACCGACGCTATGCCCCACAAAATAAGTATCCTGGTCGGGCTTACCAACAAGTTTTTTTAGATATGAAACCCTTTCTTTTATTATTGGATTATCGGTATGTGGCATTTGTGGCACAAAGACTTTGAAGCCTTTTTTCTTGAGCTCTTTCTTAAGCCATGGATACTAGGCGTTTTTGGGCCCAACCTTATTTCCCCAATAATGCAAAATGTAAACTCTTTTCATTGTTAAATTTTAACACAAATTAGCCCAAAATACGCTCGATGGTAGGGATTAACTCCTTGGGGTCGTCGATGACGGCGGCCGGGTGGCCAGGGGCGAAGGTGGCGCGATCGTGGAGGCCCCAGGAAACAGCTATTGTCGGGATACCAACTTCATTGGCTTCTAATATGTCGCTTAGAGTGTCTGTTATAAAAACGACATCTTTGGCCACAACCTTGTGATCCTTAATAATTTTTTCTAATTTAAGGACTTTGCTTGCATGAAAATCAAATCCTAAAATTTCATCAAAATATTTAAGAATATCCTTGTCTTTCAAATATTTTCCAATGACCGGCGTCAGGCTTGAAGACACAATGGAAAGTTTATAAGATTGGGATAATGTTTCAACAACTTCTTTCAAAACAGGGGGAATATCAATATCGCAGACTTTTTTCTTATATTGATCGTGGAAATCTAAATGAGAAATATAATTTCTCTTTTGTCTTATTTTTGCATAATCCTGCAGAAAATTCCCATGCGCTAATTTCTGATATTCTTCATACGAAAAATTAGGATTAAATTCTTTATGAATCTCGTAACACATCAGAATCGTATCCACTAATACTCCATCAAAATCAAAAATGACTAGTTTCTTGGCCATATTATTTTTTCACTTCTATCTTAAACGAGAGTTCATCAACCTTTACTTCAGTTCCATCATTTTTCTTAAACTCAACTGAGCTGGCGATGACTGATTTTTTTAATTCTGTTTCAAACTTATCGACTATATTTTTGCCGACAGAATCTGCCTCGATAACCAATGAAATTTTGTCACTTGGGGTAAGGCCAGTGGTTTTTCTCAAATCTTGAATAGCACGAACGAGTTCCCGATATTGCCCTTCTAATTTCAGTTCAGGGGTAATGACAGTATCCAAAGTGACTCCCGGCTCCGTTAAGCTGTCAAAGGCCACTTCTTTGACATTGAGTTCATCTTTAATCAGTTCCACGTAGTCAGATGATAATTCATGACTTTCAGTAAAAAGTTTAGCCAGCGGCTGGCGGACTTTGATGCCGGCTTTTTGACGCGCTTCCAGACCACGGGAAACTATTTCTCTCGTAATTTCCATATCTTTGACGATTTTAGCCTTTTTAGTTTTAAACTTAAAAAATTTCAGGGCCTGCCCTGCGAAGCCTTGGCGTAGCAGAGGCCAATTAGTTAAGTGAATACTTTCTTTATTAGCCGGCACCCTCAATTTCATCCAAATTTCCTCCGCATAAAACGGCGTCATTGGGGCCAATAGTTTAGCCAAGGTTTTTAGGACAAAATACAGAGTTCTTTTGGCTTCGATGTCCCCGTTTTTAATGCGCTCGCGCGAGCGGCGCAAATACCAAGTGGACAGATCGCCAATAAAATCTTTGATCGCTCGAGCTGATTCAATAATCTTATAATTATCAAAACTTTCCGTTGAGTGTTTAATAAACTGGTTTAATTTTACCAATATCCATTTGTCTAAAATATTATTAGGTTTTTCGTCAAACAATCCTTCTTCGGTCTGTTTATCTCGATAAAGTTCATAAAATGAAATAATATTTTCTAGCAAATCAAATACTTTTCTTTTAACCTCCATAACTGTCTTTTCATCAAAATTCTTAGATTCACCCGGTTGATTGATCGAATACATCCAGAAGCGTAAAATATCGGCGCTATATTTATCCATCATCTCCCATGGATTGACCACGTTACCGACAGACTTCGACATTTTTTTACCTTTAGCATCGAGCAGTAGTCCTAAACAAATGACGTTTTTAAAAGCCTTACCGCGGCCAGTTAACATACCTATCGCGTGCAGGGTATAAAACCAACCTCGAGTCTGATCAATACCTTCAGAAATAAAATCAGCTGGATATGCAATCTTTTGACCGGAAAAAGGATAATGATCTTGAGCGAAAGGCATCGCGCCGGAATCAAACCAGACATCCATCACCTCTTTCACCCTTTTCATATTACCTCCACATGCTTGCCCTGAGCTTGTCGAACGGGAGCAGATCATAAGAAATTCATCAATATAAGGCTTGTGCAAATCGAGTTCAAAATTTTCATTATGCGGCAAAGGGGTAAATAGAAGCTCGCGAACTTCTGCGGTTTTCAAGTATTTCTGATACGAAAACTCAAAAGCCTGCTTCGGGTGGTAACCAAGCGCAGCTGTTTCCATTAGCCACAACGGGTCACCATGAGAAATAATTAATATATTCTCATTCTTATATTTTGATTCAATATCATACAAAAATTCTCCAACTCTTTTTTTAAGTTCAGTAAGATTTTCTCCTCCTTTTGGCTTGTTTTGAAAACGCTCCATTTTTTCTGGGAAATCTTTCCTGTATTCATCGACACTTTTCCCCTCATAAACCCCGAAACTCACCTCGTTTATTCTCCCATCAACTATCACCGGAATATCTTTTTTAAAGATTTCTTTTATGATTTCTGCTGTCTGATTAGTTCGTGCAAATTCTGAACAAAAAATTCTGTCAATTTTTTGACCAATAAGTTTTTCTGCTGATTCTCGAATTTGATTTCTTCCCTCATCAGTTAAATTAATTTTTGGATTAGGTACACCATTAACAATCTTCTTAACATTACTGTCAGATTGCCCATGCCTCATCATTAAATAATGATTTCCTGACTTTTTTGTTTTATTTTTTAATTCTTCTACTGAGCCGATCACTTCCTTCTCTCCGCATTTTTCGCAATTCCAGACGGGCAACGGCGTGCCCCAATAACGCTCGCGGGATATGGCCCAGTCTTTGATCTCACGCAACCACTCGCCGAATCTTCCCTCTTTGATATGCTCCGGTTCCCAATTAATTCCCTCATTTCCTTTGACCAATTGATCTCGCAATTTAGACATCGCAATATACCAGGAATCCCGGGCAAAATATATAAGTGGAGTCTTGCAACGCCAGCAATGAGGATAACTGTGTTCATATTTTTCCTTTTTATAAAGCAAACCGCGGTGGGCCAAATCTTTAATAATATCGACGGCCACTTCTTCATCCCTCACAAATCGAGACGCCAAAAAACCAGCTTCCTTTCGAAAGGTACCATCATCGTTGACGAGGTGATATTTTGGCAAACCTATCTTAGTTCCCAGATCAAAGTCATCCGCACCATACATAACCGCCGTATGCACGACACCGGTACCATCGGTCGTCGTAACAAAACCGGCTTCGTAAACTTTGAATGCCCTCTTCAAGGATTCCCCTTGGGAATTCATTAAAGGGGAGTCCTTTTTATAAAAAGCGTCTTCAAGAAATGAATAGAGCGGTTCGTATTCAAATCCAAGCAAATCTTTACCCTTCATTTCTGCGGTAATTTTATATTCAGTATTTAAAACAGACAGCCGCTCTTTAGCTAGAATCAAAAATTCACCGACTGTTTCTACTTTCACATAATCTATATCTGCGCCAACTGCCAGTGCCACATTGCCCGGCAAGGTCCAAGGCGTCGTCGTCCAAGCCAAAATAAAAGTCTTGTCTTGACCGATAACTTTAAATTTCACATAAACAGATAAATCTTTAATATCCTGATAGCCTTGCGCTAATTCATGTGAAGAAAGAGCCGTGCCGCATCTTGGACACCATGGTAAAACTTTATAGTCCTTATAAAGTAAATTTTTCTTATTTATTTCTTTTACTATATTCCAAAGTGATTCAATATATTCTGGATGGTAAGTAACATAAGGATGTTCTTGATCAAGCCAATAGCCGATGCGTGTCGTAAATTTTTGCCATTCATCTTGATACTTCCAGACGCTTTCTTTGCATTTTTCATTAAAGGCTGCAATGCCATAACCCTCTATTTCCTTCTTTGATCTAAGGCCAAGTGTCTTTTCCACTTCTAATTCAACGGGCAATCCGTGAGTATCCCAACCCGCCTTCCGACGCACATGGAAGCCTTGCATGGTCTTATAGCGCGGGATGGCGTCTTTAAAGACACGCGGAATCAAGTGATGAATGCCTGGACGGCCATTAGCCGTCGGCGGACCTTCATAGAAAACAAACTCTCCTTTCGGCGAAGGTTTATTGAGGGATTTTTCGAAAATTTTATTCTTCGCCCAGAATTCCAAGATCTGTTCTTCCTTCTTGGCCAATTCAGATTTACCCCGAGCTTCATCGAGGGGCTTTTTACCAGTTGGAGTCATAATAACCTATTTTATCACATTTTCTCTGGAGCTTGAATGCCCAATAAATATAGGCCATTTTTGAGGACGATAGAAAAGGCTTCGGTCAGGGCGACTTTGTATGGAGAGGCTGGATCATCTTTGTCCACGATCTTCTCCTGTCCATAGAAAGTATTGAAAGCCTGAGCGAGGTTGGTGACATAAGTCAGCACATGATGCGGTGCGTATTCCTTTTGAGCTTTTTCAACCACTTCCGGAAATCTATACAACAGGCGTTCTAATTCACTTGGGAGTCGAACTCCCAAGTCTTTACTCTTTATTCCTTCTTCTTGAGCTTTAGCAAGTATTGATCTTGCTCGAGTATAAGAATATTGCAAATACGGCCCGGAATCGCCTTCAAAGGAAATCGATTTCTCTATATCAAAAATGGTGTCCCTGCCCGGAGCCTGCTTGAGGATGGAATATTTAATAGCGCCAATGGCGACCTGAGTAGCTATCGTAGATGATTCTTTGGCTGGTAAATTTCTGTCTTTTATTTTCTCTTTGACCATCTCTTCCACTTGAGTGATTAAAGATTCACCAGTAATGACATCCCCTGTTCTCGAAGACATCTTGCCGGAAGGCAACCTCATCATGCCGTGCGAAATATGAACAGTTTTCTTAGCCAAATCAGGAAAAATTAATTCCATGGCCTTCATTAAGACTTTAAAATACTCATTGACCTCATTGCCGGTAATTACCACAGAAAGATCATATTTTGTCTTATCATACTTGATCTTGGTCAAGCCAAGCTCTTTAGCCTCATATGTTGGCAAACCTTCGGAATTTAAAAATACCCTAGTATGTAATTTGGGATCATAATGCTCTCCTCGAAAAATGATTGCGCCTTCGTTCTTTTCGAAAATATTTTTTCCCAAAAACTTCAAAACAATATCTTTGCCAGATTTACCAGTTTCACTTTCAAAAAAATAATGATTAAACTTAGTACCGAGTTTTTGATAAATTTCCTCAAAATGTTCCAGGGAAAGTTTGCGACCAGCATCATATATCTTATTGATCTCTTTGTCGCTTCGGTCATATATTTTTTTATTGAGCATATCAATTTCCTGCTTAGTTGCCGCGTCTTCATAAGCCTTAGCTCCTTTGGCATAGGCACGACCGAGAGCCGAAACATCTTTGATAGTGCCGCCGTCATTTATAATGCCCCAAATCGCCTTGGCTACATGCACACCGACATCGCCCTGATAACAAGCTCGGGTAAGCTTGGCCCCAGAAAAATCCACCAATCTCGAAATCGCTTCACCGATAGTGTTGCTCATAACATGTCCGATATGAAATTCCTTGAATGGATTTGGATCAGTGTATTCAACGACAGCCCTCTTCCCTTTTAACGAATCATTCCGGCCGTATTTAGCCCCTGACTTTTTAATTTCATTAATTGAATCTACAAAAAAATCACTCGCTAGATAGAAATTTATAAATCCTGGACCGGCAACTTCAATCTTGGAAATAAAACTTGGCATTTTCTTCTCGATTTGATTCTTAATTTTATCCGCCAATTCACGTGGATTGACGCCGGCTTTCTTGGCAAAGACCATCGCAATATTGGAAGAGAAATCACCGTTAGTCATATCTTCTGGATGCTCCAAGTGAACCCATTCGACAGGCTCAGGGCAGGTCTCTTTGGTCTCAAGACTAAGATTTTTTAGGGCTTCGGCTATTAAATTCTTTAATTCTTCCGCAATCATTAAGGCAATTATATCATACAGGCAAAAGAAAAAGCCCCTCCAAAATAATTCGGAGGGGCTTTTAAAAAAACATTTAAGGATGCGGAACGGAAACTGGCTGAGATTTCTCTTCCTCCCCCATTCGAAAAATATCCATAGAAACACTGCGAAATTCACGCAACATTTCTGAAAGACCTTCCTCGGGAGGTGATTCATTCATAATATCCACAATTTTTCCGTAATACCAAAGCTGTTCGGCTCTTGGCAGAAAACTGTCATCCCAAATGTCTTTGTTCATTTTCTCCAACTCGCGCTTAAGATGATAGAGTGTGTTGAACTCAATGGCGCAGAAAATCAGCTTTGATGCCTCCGGTGAAGTCGCCAATTTTTCCAAGAACGCATAAACATCAAGTTTCCATTTGCCAATATCACCGTTCTTCTTAAAAGTAAGTTTTCTCATTACGGGAATACCAAAAAGAAATTCACGAATAAGGTTGAATGATTCTTCCTTGATCCCCGTGCCCTTAAGCAGGGATTGGAAAAATTTATAGCCAAAAAAGCCGCTGACTCGAAATTGACAGAGAACAGCCGCCACATGCATTTCATCGGCCCATGTTTCATTTTGGGCAAAATGAGAAAGTTTGCGATTGATCCGCAAGATTCCGGCAATAATCCGTGTGGTTTTAACTGCATGAAAATGTTTACGATAAGCCGGCTGAGCGACTTGTAGAGCTTCAATAACTTTGGGCGTTAAACGCGGGGGAATTTTTAAATAAGCGCTTTCTATTTCGCTATTTTTCAAAATTTCTATCGCTTTTTTGTATTGTCCTAAATCGAAGGCATGAATACCAGTTTCGAGTTCATTTACGGTGGCCAGAGCTTCCGCTACGGCTCCTTTCTGTAATTTCGGGGTTGCAGTTGTCATTGGTAATAAAGATTAGAAGAGTTGATATTATTTTTTTAATTTTCAAAGTCCGATACACATAGTACCATAATTTATAAAAAAAGCAACCCTCTGATTTCAGGGGGTTGCGGAGCAAAAACTAACCTAACGGAACCAATATATCTTCCAGCCTTTGGGAAACAATCTTGAAGACATCATTGTGCACTTCATCCGGGCTTTGGTTGGCGTCTACTACTTCCCAACCAAATGTCGGAGCGAGAATTTTTTGATTCATCTGGATAGTTTTGGCTTTCCTTTCATTCTTCGAGTCCTTGTCGCGATTACCGGTTTTTTTAAATACCGGCTGGCTGTCGAGAATTATTGTCAGATCCGATTTTACCAATTTCTCATTCAATTTTGATAATAATCCCGTTGGTATGCCTTCAGCCATAGCAAAGGCGTAACTTGCCTCTTCGTGAACCGCCACGATCACCACATCATTATTTTCCATCAAACGCTTGAATCCATTCTGGCCAGGAGTGGTTTCAAAATGTCGCTTGTTTTCAGTAACATTTTCCTGAAACTGAATAGGGGTCAGGTTGTAGTGATTTTCCGTTTCAATGTAATCTTTTATGCGCGAACCGGAAGGTTCCATGCAGTAAGCTGGATGCTTCGCTTCCGCCACCCTTATGGCATGGCCACCCTCTGATTTACTTCTTTTTCCTAGCGCTCTGGCTAAAAGAAAGCTTTGGGTGTCAACAACTTTATTGAAACCCAGAAAATGAATTACGAATGCTTTCATTGTTAAGTGTTTTATATTGTGGATGTGAAGGATGTTCTTTTGGCTACTTTATCATTTTAAATTGAATTTGACAAGGCCTGTTTAAAATGATATTATTATCATCAGAAAAATTTCACAAAAAACTTAAAATTCTTTTACAATGAAAAATAAATATGTTGATTTAAAGAACGCTCGTGAAGATGAGCAGCTGAAAGTCATGCAGCAAATTCTGGCAGAGGGGCACTGTCCTTTCTGTTTAGAAAACCTGATGAAGTATCATAAACAACAAATACTCTACAGTGGGAAACATTGGATTCTAACTTATAATCAGTGGCCATATCCCAATACAAAACTCCATCTTCTGCTTATTCTCAAATATCATGCTGAAACAGCAAGAGAAGTGAGAAAAGGTACCGGAGATGAAATGTATAAAATAATGGCTTGGGCCGAGGAAACGTTCAATATTCCCGGGGGAGCATTTGGTGCTGGTGCAATGGCTCAACGCTTCAAACGGAGCGAATTCTCAGGCTCGACCGTCAGGCATCTCCACATACAATATGTGGTACCAGACATAAAAAAGTTGCGCATAAAAAAGAACGCGCCTTTCTACAAAAAATTTGTAGTTTTCTTCATCGGTAAACCTTTAAAAACCAAAAAGAAATGACACAAACATCAATTTACCTGCCGTTCGCAGAGCGGAAACCAGACTCGCAATACCACGACTTGCTTCAGAAAATCATGTCAACAGGGCGATTAGTAGACCCCTTCTGGAATAAATCCCAGCAGGCAGCGGCCAGGATGATCTGCGGCCATGAAATGCGTTTCCGTATGGAAAACGGCTTTCCGGCTATCACTGAAAGAAGTATGGCAGGAAAATTCTTCCTGGGCGCTGCAGCCGAACACTTGGCCTTCATCAATGGTGTTCATACTCACGAAGAACTTTCACAATGGGGTTGCCCCTGGTGGAAAAAATGGGTTACAGCGGAGAAATGCGCGATGTTCGGACTAAAAGCAGGAGATTTGGGTCCGGGTTCTTATGGGCCTGGATGGACGAGAGTGCCAACACCGGACGGTCGATTTTTCAACCAGATCGAGTGCCTGATGGAGACAATCGAAGCCGCCAAGGCCGGAAATGTTTCCACTAGGACATTGGAGGTGAATCCCTGGATTCCCTACTATGCCCTGGGCAAGAAACGCCAGGTGGTAGTCGCTCCGTGTCACGGCTGGATCCATGTTCATCTTTTTCCCAACGAAAAAGAGATAGTTATCGAACACCGCCAGCGTAGTGCGGATGCACCGGTCGGGCTCGCTAACTATCT
>Ga0209342_10006589_pt1 | contig 11747 bp, 5 predicted proteins | sample RifCSP16_2_FD_184023 | JGI IMG/M metagenome (GOLD analysis project Ga0209342, IMG submission 184023) | Soil microbial communities from Rifle, Colorado - Rifle CSP2_sed 16_2 (SPAdes) (version 2) | ecosystem: Environmental > Terrestrial > Deep subsurface > Rock core/Sediment | place: Rifle... | reverse complement strand
CGACTCCAGCGACTTCAAGAAGCCCGATGGTCACGAGAACCCCGCGTCCATGCCGTTCGAGAGCCGCGCCGTGCTCGCCAGCCAGGTACGGGTGGGCGCCTTCGAGCTAGGCGCCGAGCAGGTCTCGGGACTGGACAGGAGCGAAGCCCTGGCCCTGGACGCTGCTGCGGCGGCGGCGCTGCCCGCCGGCATGGGCAAGGCCAAGGCGCACGGGGGCGGCTTCTACCTGGGAAACGACCCGGGAAGCCCGCGCGTGGGCGACCTGCGCGTGCACTTCAAGGTGGTGAAGCCGGGGCCGGTCACCATTGTGGCCCGTCAGGTGGCTTCCAGCTTCGAGGCCTACCCCACCCGGGCCGGCAATCCCCTGCTGATCGTCAAGGAGGGGACCTTCTCGGCTGACGCCGTGTTCAAGGCGGAGCAGCAGGCCAACAAGACCCTCACCTGGATCCTGCGCGGGGTGGGGTTTTTCATCATGTTCCTGGGCATCACCATGGTCTTCCGGCCGCTGGTGGTCTTCGCCGACGTGATCCCCTTCCTGGGCTCGCTCCTGGGGGCGGGGGTCGCGCTCTTCGCCGGACTGGGGGCCGCGGCCCTGTCGCTGGTGACCATCGCCATCGCCTGGCTCTACTACCGGCCGCTCCTGGGCGTCGGCCTGTTGGTGCTTGCCGCAGCCGCCATCACCGGTCTCATCATGCTGGCCCGGAAGGCCACGGCTCGAAGGCAATCCGCGGCGGCCTGAGTTAGGCATGCGGGCGCGGGCCGGGGCCTCTTGGCGGCCCCGACCGCGCGGCACGCTGCGACCGTCTCATGCTCGCCTCGCCTGACGACCGGCCGGCGACCCCGGAGGTTGCGCCCCCGCGAGGGTGGCTGCGCCCGGACGCCATCGGGCTGGGGATCGCCGCCATGGTGCTGGCCGGCTTCACCTCCTACATGGTGTGGCGCGACTTCCGCTACGAGACCGCGAGTTGGCGCGCGCGCGTCGCCAACGTCGCCGACAGCCAGGCGCGCCTGCTTGCGACCTGGCTTCAGGAACGACGCGGAGACGTGTCGGTCCTGGCGGCGCACCCTTCGGTGGTGGCTGCACTCGGCACCAGGACCAACGCCGATCCGGCGGCCAGCACTGCCCTGAGCGCGCATCTCGATCACGTGCGGACGGCCTACGGCTACCGGGCTGCTCTGGTGTTGGCGCCGAGCCTGGGCGTGCTCGCGGGCTCCGGTCCGAGCGCGCGACTGGACGCGGTAGGCGTCGAGGAGACCCGCCAGGCGATGGCCAGCCGCCGCTTGCGCGTTTGGCTCTCCGGCGAGAGCTTCCCCCGCGCCTTGCTGGGTCTCAGCATGCCGGTCCAGGCCGACCCGGCGGAAGGGTCTTTGCCCATCGGCTGCGTGGTGCTGGTGATGGAGGCGGGGACCCTGATTCCGCTGCTCAGCGGCGAGGCGGTCCCTACCGACACCGGCGAGCTGGTGATCGCCATCCGGGACCCTCGAGACCCCGCCTTGGTTCGTCTAGCGCCGCTCCGTCACTTGACGCCCGACGGCCCGGACCTGCGGCGCCGGGCCAGTCCCGAGCTCCCCGGCGTCCTGGCCCTGCAGGGACAGCCGGCCTTGGCGGAGGTGCGCGACTACCGCGGGGTACCGGTGTTCGCCGCCAGCCGCCCCATCCCCCTCACCGGCTGGGCGCTGGCCTACAAGATCGACCGCAGCGAGGCGCTGACCGAATTCCGGGAACGCACCCGGCTGGGCAGCGCCATGGCCCTGCTCTTGGTCCTGGGACTGCTGGCTGCCCTGCTGGCGCACAGGCGTTATGTAGAAAGCGCTGCGCTCCGCCAGCACCTGGAGAGGCTGCGGCTCCTGGGGCACCTCCGCCTGCTGCTGGAGTCGACGGCCGAGGGCATCTACGGCATCGATCTCGATGGGCGCTGCACCTTCATCAACACGGCGGCGGCGCGGCTGATCGGCTACACGCCCGAGCAGGTTCTGGGGCGCGACATGCACGCCCTCATCCACCACCTGCGCTCCGACGGCGAGCCCTACCCGGTGGAGGAATGCCCGATCTACCGCGCCTTCCGCACGCCCGAGGGCATACGTCGCGAGGACGAGGTCTTCTGGCGAGCGGATGGCCAGCCCTTCCCGGTCGAGTACTCGTCCTTCCCCATCCTGGAGGACGGAAAGCTGCGAGGGGCAGTGGTCACCTTCTCCGACATCAGCGCCCGGCGGAGGCTGGAAGAGCAGCTCCGCCACTCGCAGAAGATGGATGCCCTGGGGAGGATGGCGGGAGGCATTGCCCACGACTTCAACAACCTGCTGACCGCCATCGTTGGGTACGGCGATCTGATCCTGGCGGACACCCACCTGGATCCTCACCAGCGCGACCGAGTGGGTGCCATTCAGGCGGCCGCCTCCCGAGCCGCCGAGCTCACTCGCCAGCTGCTGGCCTTCAGCCGCAAGCAGGTGTTGGTGCCGCGGCTCTTCGACTTGAACGCCGCGGTTTCGGCCGTTCGCGGGATCCTCGATCGCGTGATCGGGGCCGACATCCAGTTTCGAACCGAGCTGCACCCCGATCTGCTGACGGTGAGAGCCGATCCAACTCAGATCGAGCAGGTGCTGGTGAACCTGGTGGTGAACGCTCGGGATGCCATGCCCCACGGGGGCGAGATATCGGTGACCACGGCGGCCCTGGAGCTGACCGCGGAGACGCTCCCCAGCGACCAGGCCGGTGCCCAGCCGGGTCGTTATGCGGTGCTCACGGTCCGAGACGCCGGGGTGGGCATGCCCCCCGAGGTGCGGGCTCATCTCTTCGAGCCCTTCTTCACCACCAAGGAGGTGGGCCGCGGCACCGGCCTGGGGCTGGCCACCGTCTACGGCACCGTCAACCAGAGCGGGGGCTTCGTGACTGTGGACAGCGCGCCGGGAAAGGGCTCTGCATTTCGCGTACACCTACCGCTGATGGGGGAAGCACCGGCGGGGGAGACGGCGGCGGCGGTGGCGGCCGGAGCGACCGGAGGCCAGGAGACCATCCTCTTGGTGGAGGACGAGGACCTGGTGCGAGCCCTGGCCCAAGAGATCCTGGTGAGTCTCGGCTATCGCGTGCTGGAGGCCCGCCACGCCGGCGAGGCGTTGGTGATCGCCGAACGCCATCGCGGCCCCATCCACTTGCTGCTCACCGACGTGGTGATGCCCCACATGGGCGGCCCCGAGCTGGCGGCGAGGCTGCTTCCGGCCCGCCCCGAGACCCGGGTGCTCTTCGTCTCCGGCTACACCGACGACGCGATCTTGGAGCACGGCATCTCGCAGGAGGACGCGGCCTTCTTGGCCAAGCCGTTCACCTCGGAGCTGCTGGCCCGGAAGGTGCGCGAGGTCTTGGGGTGAGACGGGGCGCGGCCCGCGGCTGGCGGGGGCTCTTGCTCCGCCTGGCGGTCGGCGTGACGGCCGCCCTGGTCGCCTACGCCGCCCTGGAGTGGTCCGGTCTCAGGCTGACCGTCGACTTGCAGTCCTCGCGACATGCACCTAGCGACGCGCAGGTCTACTGGGCTGCCGAAGGCGGGGCGTTTCGGGTAGAGAACTCGGTGGAGTTCTCGGTCCAGCCCGGCCGGGCGCAATACGGCGTCCTCATCCCGGCGGGACTGCGGCGACTGCGGCTCGATCCCCTGTCCCATTCCGGGAAGCTGAGCATCCATGCCTTGACCCTGGGCACTTGTGGAGTGACCCTCCGGCGTTGGGGCGGCGGGGTTCCGTTCCAAGGCTGGGTTCCAGGGCACCACCTCGCCCCCCTCCCAGAACCCACCGGGGTTATGGAGCTCACGTCGACCGGGACGGACCCCTACCTTGTGCTGGATGAGGCGCTCGACCTCACGGGTCTCGCACGACGGGTTCACGCGCTGGCGGCATCCATCATGGGCCTGGCGGCCGGCCTGGCGAGCTGGTTGCTCCCCCGGGTGGTGAGAAGGCTCTCGGCCATCGAGGCGGTGCGAAAGCGACGAGCCACCGTGACCCGGGCGCTGAGAGGCGCTCGGGACCTGGCCCTGATTGCCGGATTGGGGCTGGCGCTCTCGGAGGTCGCCTTCCGCGTCTACGCCCGCTTCAACCCGGTCTTCCTGTTCGATGTCGCCGGCTACAACCGCTTTCGGGGCGTGCCTCGCGGGGCGGACTACGGCTTCACGTTGAACTCCGGTGGCTTCAAGGACGTGGAGTTCCCGCGCCGGAAGCGGCCCGGCACCAAACGCGTTCTCGCCCTCGGCGACTCCTTCACGTTCGGCGTCGTCCCTTACCGCAAGAACTTCCTGACCCGGCTCGAAGCCGAGATGCAGGCCGAAGGGTCTACGGTGGAGATCCTCAACATGGGGATTCCGGGCACCGGTCCCTACGACTACCTGGCGCTCTTGCTCGACGAGGGACTGCCGCTCGACCCCGATGGCGTGCTGGTGCACGTCTTCATCGGGAACGACTTGACCGACCGCAGCGGGCAGCCGGCCAGCGGTTCCTATCTGCTGGGGTTTGGCCGCTACCTCTTGGCCCTCTCGCGCGCACGACGCCAGCCGGGCACCTTCGCCCACGGAGCCGTCGGCTACGACGACAGCCGGGGCCCATTCGACGACGCGACCTATCTCGAGCTCGAGGTGTCCCGCGGCCGCATCTTCCGGAAGAGCTTCGAGGACTTGCCCCGCCTTCTGGATCGGGCGGTCGCGGCCCTGGCCGCCATCCAGGAGGCCTGCCGGCGGCGCGGCCTCCGCCTGCTGGTGGTGACGATACCGGGCGAGCTGCAGGTGTCCCCTGGACTCCAGGCCGCGGTGCTGCGGGACAGCGAGTGGCCGCCCGACGGCATGGACTGGGAGGCGCCCAACCGCGCCTTGAACACCCGCCTCGCCGAGCTCGGCATCGAGTCGCTCGACCTGCTGGCGCCCTTCGCCGAGGCATCCGCCAGCGAGCGGCTCTACCGCCCGAACGACGACCACTGGAACCTGGCGGGCAACGCCCTGGCTGCGCGCCTGCTGCGAGCGGAGCTGGGCCGCCGCTGGCCCGACTGGGTAGGGGGAAGGTGAGCGCGATCACACCGAGGCGTGACCTGAGACCGGTGAGAGCGTAGATTGGAGGGAGGCGGCAGGGTGCCCTCACTCTCCCGCGTGGAGGTTGACCTTGAGGTTCCTTCCCTGTTCCTTGGTGCCCGCTTTTCTGTTGGCGCTGCCGGCGGCCTCGGCTGCCCAGCCCGTGATCTTCGTTCCCGGCACCCACGCGACGCTGCAAGCCGCCATCAACTCCATCGACACCGTGGCCGAAGACGGGACCATCATCGAGATGGCAAACGGGACCCACGACTACGGGACCTTCGTGACCATCAGCAACAAGCCCTACCGTTTCACCGTCCGCGCGGCGACCGGGGCCACCGTACGCCTGAGCGGAGGTGGCAGCCACGACATCCTGCGCTTTCTGAACGGCACGCCGGCCTCGGGCCGCCCGGTGGTCTTCGAGCGGCTGATCTTCGAAAACGGCTTCTCCTCGACCGACGGGCTGGCGGGGGCCATCCTGATGAGCCATGCCGAGGCCACCTTCGTTTCTTGCACCTTTCGCAACAACGTTGCCAACCCGCCCAACCAGGGTGGTGCCGGCGTCTACCTGAGCGGCTCCCGGGCCCACTTCGTGGATGCCCTGTTCTCCGACAACACCTCCAAGAACTGGGGGGCCGGGCTGGCGGTGGTCTCCACACCCAGCTTCGGCTCCACCGCCTTCGTTCACAACTCCCGCTTCTCCAACAACCGCGTGAACCTGCCGAACCACCTCCCCTACTCCTCCGGAGGCGCCATCTTCGCCACCGACGGCGCCGCCGGCGCACCGCCGGTCGTCCTGCGAATAACTAACACGCGCTTCGAAGGGAACCAGGCGGGTTATGTGTCCGGCGCCATTCAGGCGCTGGGGTTCTGGACCGCTCCCGAGTCGACCCCCAAAGTCGACCTCCTATGCACCAACTGCACCTTCATCAACAACGTCGCCTCCCGCGACCCCTCGGTGAGCTTCCCGTTCCCCACCCAGGGCGGAGCCGTGCACGTGGAGGATCAGACCACCGCCCGCTTCGTGAACTCCCGCTTCATCACCAACACCGCACGGGAGGGAGGCGCCCTCAGCAACTACCGCGCCAAACTCGAGGTGGTGGGAGGCACCTTCCAGGGGAACCAGGCGACCGGCAGCGGGGGGGCCGAGGGTCTGGGCGGGGCCATTCTGCTTCTGTCCGACGACAACAACGACGCGTCCACCGGCAACGGGACCATCAACCGGCGCCCCTCGGAGCTGACGGTGCGCGACACCCTGTTCCAGGGCCGCTATGGCGCGGTGACCACCACCGGGCGGCAGGGGGGCTGCCTCTTTCTGGGCGGCGACACCAACCGCGCCTGGGGCCTGAACGGCCTGCCTCAGATGGGAGACGCCGCCAGCAACCGGGCTACCGTGAGCCTGGAGAGCGTCATCATCAACGATTGCGACGTGGCGGGTGACGGCAGCCTGCCCGGGGCGGGGGGAGGTCTCTTCGGTTCGCTCTTGGCACTCACCGCCGTCAACACCTTGATCGCCAACTCCAATGCCACCGGCGGCAATCCCATCTTCCCTGCGGGCGGCGGGATGGCGCTCACCAACAACTCCGCGGCCACCTTGACCCAGACCACGCTGGCCAAGAACTCGGCCCTCTCGGGCGGGGCCATATGGTCGTTTGGCGGGACCCTCAACCTCGCCCAGTGCGGGGTCTACGAGAACAGCCTCATCTCCGGCAACCTGGGCTCGGCCATCAACACCAGCTACGATCCCGGCGGAGGCGGGCGTCCGGCCATCGGCATGAGCGGCCTCATCCAGACCTCGGTCGTCAGCAACAACAGCGGGAGCCGCTTCCTCTACGAGATGGACCAGTCGAGCGCTCCCTTCAACACCGTCCAGTACGCGAGCAATCAGATCTTCCCCTCGACCAACGTCTACTGGAACCCCCTGGCCGGCGGCGACCAGAACGTCTCCCAGCTCAACAGCCTGGTGCTGCACAGCCAGGCCAAGGGGGTGTCCAACGTCGGCCTGGTCTCGGCGCCGGTGGCGGGCGCCCTGGTGGCGGCCCCGCCCAGCATCCTCTCGACGAACGCGGCGGGCGATCCCGCGCCGCCTACCGTGTCCTACCTCGGCTACGCCTGGACCGGCGGTTCGGCGACCGTCAACGGAGGCGCCGTAGCCGGCAACGCCGGCCTGCAGGCGGCCACCTTCTCCGGGACCCAGACGCTGCAAGTGGGCGCGTCCAGCTTCACCGACACGGTGACGGCCCCGGCCGCGCCTTTCCTCTACCTCTCGGCCAACCCCGGCGTGCTGGCGGGCCCCGGCACCTCGGTCCTCTCCTGGACCACGGTCAGCGGAAGCTGGCTCACCAACGACATAGACCAGGGCACGGTGATCACCCCGGCGGTCTCAGGGGGATCAACCGTCGCCTTGAACGCGACGACCACCTACCGCGGCTTCCTGGTGGCCGAAGAGGGCGGCTCGGTGGACTCCCACTCCATCTGGGTCTCGAGCGACCTCATCTTCAGGGACGGCTTCCAGTAGCCAGTTTGACCAGCGGTGGCTCCGCACTCGGCGGCTTCGGACCCTTGCGGCCCTGGGGGATCAGCCCAGAGGCCGCGGCGGCGCGCTCAGGACCTGGCGCACCGCACGAGCCAGGGTATCGGAGGTGAACGGCTTGTCGAGAAGCGGCGCCCCGCTCTCCAGCACCCCGTAGCCGGCGATGCGATCGTCGCTGTACCCCGACATGAAGAGCACCCGGGTGTCGGGGCGCACGACTCGCAGGTGCTCGGCGGTCTCGGGCCCGGAGAGCCCCGGCATCACCACGTCGGTGAGCAGCAGGTGGATGGGCCCGGAGTGGGCCGAGGCCAGATCGAGAGCCTGGCGCCCGTTTGCGGCCGTGAGCACCTGATAGCCGAGAAGGCTGAGCATCTCGCGCACCAGGTTCCTGGCCATTTCCTGGTCCTCGACCACCAGCACCGTCTCCTGGCCGGTGAGCACGGAGCGGCTGCTCTCGGGCGCGGGTCGGGGGGCAGCCTTCTCAGAAGCCGCGGGCAAGAAGACTTCGAAGTGGGTGCCGCGACCGGGTTGGCTGCTCACCCGGAGCTCTCCACCGGCGCGCCTGACGATTCCGAAAGCGGTGGACAGACCCAGGCCGGTGCCCTCCTCCTTGGTGGTGAAGAAGGGCTCGAAGACGCGCGCCTGGGTCTCGGCGTCCATCCCGTGCCCGGTGTCGGTGACGGTCAGCACCACCGCGGGTACCCCCAGAGTGTCCGCCCCGCCGTCCTTGGTCTCGATTCCCAGCCGCCCCCCGGCCGGCATGGCATCCCGGGCGTTGACCGCCAGGTTCAGGATCACCTGCTCCAGTTGGCTCCGGTCCGCGTGGACCCGGGCCAAGTCGGCGCCCAGCGAGAGCTCGAGCTCCACATCCTCGCCGATCAGCCGGCGCAGCATGCGCTCCAGCTCGGCCACCACGGCGTTCAGGTTCAGGTCTTCGGCTGACTGCGAGCGGCGGCGACTGAAGGCCAGGAGCTGCCGGGTGAGACCGGTGGCCTGCTCCGCCGCCTTCTGGATCTGCTCCAGTTGACCCCACGCCTCGCCGGCTCGCGGTAGCCGGCGCAGCAACAGGTCGCTGTAGCCGACGATGACGTTGAGCAGATTGTTGAAGTCGTGGGCCACGCCGCCGGCCAGTCGCCCCAAGGCCTCCATCTTCTGGGCCTGCCGAAGCTCAGCCTCGATCAGCTTCCGTTCGCTGACGTCGCGGCTGATACCGCGGTAGCCCAGGAGCGCCCCCTGCGCATCCAGGACCGGGACTCCCCCGGTCTCCATGGTCAACAGCCTTCCGCCGGGCCCCAGAACTGGGTGCTCCAGTCCGGCAAACGGCATCCTGACCCGCACCATCGGCCGAAGCGCTTCGCGCACGCGTTGGGCGTCGGGCTCCGGCATCAGCTCGAAGCAGGTGTGCCCCAGGAGTTCCTCGGGGGCGCGTCCCAGGAGGTGCTGGGAGGCGGGGCTGCAGTAGGTGAAGACGCCGGCCGCGTCCACCTCCCACACCCAGTCGCTGGTGTTCTCCACCAGGCTGCGGAACCTCTCCTCGCTCTTGCGCAGCGCCTCCTCCATGGTCCTGCGCTCGGTAATGTCGCGGGAGATCCCCAGCACGCTCTCCAAACGGCCCTGCGGGTTGCGCAGGAAAGGGATGAGCCAGGTTCCGAGCCAGAAAGCCCGGCCGGGGAAAACCACCGGGCTCTCTCGGTAGAGCGGGCTCTCGGTCGCGAAGGCCTCCCCAACCGAGCTCAGCAGGCGCGCTGCCACCGGCGGCGGGAATAACCCCTCCAGATGCTGGCCCACCACCTCCTCCGCCGGGCGTCCGAAGCGCCGCGCCGCCGACGCATTGACGTAACTGATCCTCCGCTCTCGGTCGAGCACGAAGATGTCGTCCAGCGAGGCCTCGGCCAGGGTGCGATAGCGCTCCTCGCTCTGCCGCAGGGCCTCCTGCACCTGGTGCAGCTCGGTGATGTCACGGGCGCTGACCACCGCGCCCGAGATCGAGCCATCGGGTTCGAGGTAGGGGGTGTAGCTCACGTTCATGAAGCGCCGGCCGCCGTTGGGCAGCTCGAACCAGGCCTGGTAGAGGGTGTGCTCCCCGCGGAAGCACCGCTCCAGACGGGGCCGAGACAGGGTCTCGAAGCGCTCCTGCCCCAGAAGCTCCGCCACCGTGTGGCCCACGATCCCCTCGCGCCGCTTCAGGTAGGCTTCGAGGTAGGCGCGGTTGACGTCGCGGTACACGAAGTCGCGGCCCACCACCGAGACGAAGTCCGGAATCGCCGCCAGCAGGCGCTCGTAATGCGTTATCATCTGGCGCAGTCGTTCGACCTCGCTGGCGTCGAAGCCTCGGCGGTGGGCACCGGTTGGGGGATCCTGGTTGCTCATCGTTGGATCCTGGGATGCTGGCACCGTACGCCGGTTGCCCCGGACCGTCAAGGGGCACGTCTGGCGAACCGGCGAACCGCGGGCGCCGCGCGCCGTCGGGCCGCAACCCGAAGCCCGGGGCCGCGCGGACGCGCGGACCCAGCGCGTTTGACAGCGGGGCGGCCCCGGGGGATCATCCGCCAAACCCTCCGGGAGCCGCCCATGAGCGCGCCCAAGAAGATCGTCCTGGTCGACGACGACCCCCACATCCGCAGGCTCATCGAGCAGAGCCTTCCGGCGCCCGAATTCCAGGTGCTGGGCTTCGGCGACGGCCGCGATGCGCTGATGCGTCTTCACGAGATCGTCCCCGATCTCATCGTCGCCGACATCATGATGCCGGAGATGGACGGGCGGACCTTCTTCCAGGTGGTGAAGCGCTCGCAGGAGCTGCGCCACGTGCCCTTCATCTTCCTGTCCGCCATCCACGCCAGCGACCAGATCGTGGCCACCATGGAGGCCGGAGCCGACGACTTCGTGAACAAGCCCTTCTCCCCTATTCGCCTGCTGGCCAAGGTGCGCGCCATCCTGCGCCTGGCCGGACGCACCGCCGCCTACGCCGAGGATCGGCGCCACCACGAGCTGACCGGGAACCTGGGGGCCAAGGGCACCTTGCCGCTAGTCAAGTTTTGCGAAAGCGTCAGGCTGTCGGGACGGCTGACCGTCACCGCTCCCGGCGTCGAGCGCTGGGCCGATTTCCTGGGCGGCGAGCTGCTAGCGGCGGGAAGCCAGCCCGGAACCGAAGGCGACGACGCCATCGAGGGTCTGCTCTCGATGACCGCCGGCGGCTATCGCATCGAGCAGCGCCGTCTCGACCCCGGCGCGCTCCCCAACTTCGAGGGCGGGGGCTCGGGCCTGGCGGAGGACCCTGCCGTCGGCCTACCGTCGCCCGAAGGGCCGGCTCACCTCCCCGGCGGCCTGCTCAGCAAGCTCGCGGTTCGGGGAGCCCCGGTGACTATTCAGACCGAGGCCGAAAACCGCCCCGACTTCATGGTCACCACGCTGGTCGCCCGCTCCGGTCAGGTGATCCGGAAGATCGAGAGCTCCTGGCCGCATCCCCTGCAGCGGCGGGCCGACCAGGCCGCCGCCGAGGCCCAGGTGCGGCGGCAGCACGAGCGAGTAGCCGCCACCGTGGGCGAACTGGCCTCTGAGCCCCCGGCCCCGGCCGGGGGCCCGGCCACGACCGACGGAGCGCTGCTCGCCTGGGCCGTCTCCTTCATAGCCGAGCAGACGCGGGACCTCCTGGGTTCGGTCATGACCACGGCCCTGCTGCGCCGAACCTGGACCCGCCTGGCCCGAAAGCACGAGAGTCTCCGCTCCCTGCGCGTGGTCGCCGACGGCCGGGTGCTGGTGAACCACGAGCAGGCCGCCCTGCCCGGTCCGGCGGTCCCGGCGGTGGCCGAGTGGGTCGCTTCCTTCCTGACCGAGGCCGGTGCCCTGGCCGAGAAGGCGGGCAAGGTCCGCATCCGCCAGGCCACGAGAATGATGGAGGCCGACCTGGAGCGGATCGGGTTCTACGCCGCCCTCAACGCATAACGGACATTCACCACCAAGAGACCAAGGACCTACTAGCGCGGCCAGGGCCGCACCCAGACGAACGGAAACCACAGAAGCACAGAGGCGCAGAGAACGGCCGAACGACACGGAGGGTAGCGGTCGGTAGTCGGCGGCGAGACGGAAGGCCGCCCGGGCCTCGACCGTGAAGTCAGCTACGGCAGGTTGCAGCGCGCCCCAACCCCTCGCGGCCTGTGGTAGCTGAAAGCTGATCG
>Ga0209342_10006588_pt1 | contig 11748 bp, 8 predicted proteins | sample RifCSP16_2_FD_184023 | JGI IMG/M metagenome (GOLD analysis project Ga0209342, IMG submission 184023) | Soil microbial communities from Rifle, Colorado - Rifle CSP2_sed 16_2 (SPAdes) (version 2) | ecosystem: Environmental > Terrestrial > Deep subsurface > Rock core/Sediment | place: Rifle... | reverse complement strand
GGAAGTCGCCGGCCGAGACCTTCTGGCCGTTCTCCACGCGGATGCGCGCGGTGTGCGGGACCTCGTAGGTCCGCTCCTCCACGTCGTGCATGGCGATGCTGATCTTGCCGTCCTGGACGTGGATGGTCCCCGCGACCGGAGCCTGCAGGTCGGTCTTGCCCTTGCCGCGCTTGTCCGGCTTCGCGAGCGCGTCTCCGGGCTTGAGCTCCGCGCCGTCCTTGACGGAGAGGGTGTAGCCCGGCGGGATGGTCGCCGGGATCGTGTACTCCTGCATGTTGCGGACGACGACCCGACGCGCGCCGTCCGGGTCGCGGACGATCTCGGCGATGCCGTCGATCTCGCAGACGATGGCGAGGCCCTTGGGGACGCGCGCTTCGAAGAGCTCCTCGACGCGCGGGAGGCCCATGGTGATGTCCTCGCCGGCGACGCCTCCGGTGTGGAACGTACGCATCGTGAGCTGGGTACCCGGCTCACCGATGGACTGGGCGGCGATGATGCCGACCGCGTCCCCGATCTCGGCGAGCCTGCCGCTCGCGAGGCTGCGTCCGTAGCACTTGCGGCAGATGCCGTGCTTGGCGTTGCACGCGAGCGGCGAGCGGACGCGGATACGGTCGATGCCCGAGCGCGCGATGGCGCGCGCCTGCGGCTTCTCGATCTGCTCGCCCTTCGAGACGATGCGCTCCCCCGTCTTGGGGTCGTCGACGTCCTCGGGCGTGATCCGGCCGAAGAGCCGGTCCGCGAACGGCTCGGGGTTCCACTCCTCGTGCTGGTGGATGAAGATGCCGTCCCCGTCGCCGCAGTCCTCCATCCGCACGATGACGTCCTGCGCGACGTCGACGAGACGCCGCGTCAGGTAGCCCGAGTCGGCAGTACGGATGGCGGTGTCGGCGAGGCCCTTGCGGCCTCCGTGCGTCGAGATGAAGTACTCGAGGACCGAGAGGCCCTCGCGGAAGTTCGAGCGGATGGGCAGGTCGATGATGCGGCCCTGCGGGTCCGCGATGAGACCGCGCATCCCGCCGATCTGGCCCATCTGGCGCGGGTTACCCCGGGCGCCGGACATGGCCATCATGTAGACGCTGCCCCGCTTGTCGAGGGCGTCCATCATCCCGCCGATCACCTGCTCGGTCGTGTCGGTCCAGAGCTTCACCGTCTGGTCGTAGCGCTCGTCCTCGGTGATGAGGCCGCGCGAGAACTGGCGGTCGATGGCCGTGACCTTGGTCTCGGTCTCGCCGATGCGCTCCCACTTGTCCTTGGGGATGGCCACGTCGTCGATGGCGATGGACACGCCGGCGCGGGTCGCCGCGCTGAAGCCGATGGCCTTGACCTTGTCCACGAACTCGGCGGTCACCTCGTTGCCGTGCTTCTCGAACACGGACATGACCACCTCGCGGATGGCGCCGCGGTCCATGACCTTGTTGACGAAGCGCATGTCCTCCGGGAGCGCGACGTTGAAGAGCACGCGGCCGACGGTCGTCTCGATGATCTTGCCCTGGGGGCCCATGATCTTGACGGCGTCGTGGTACTTCACCTCGTCGAGGTCGAAGGCCGTCTTGACGTCCTCCATGGTCCCGAGGACCCGCGCGGGGCGCTTGTCCTTCTCGTCGGCGTCGAGCGTGAGGTAGTAGCAGCCGAGGACCATGTCCTGCCGCGGCGTGACGACGGGCTGGCCGTCGGCCGGCTTCAGCAGGTTGCGCGTGCTGAGCATGAGGTTCTTGGCCTCCGCCTGCGCGGCCGCACTTAGTGGCACATGCACGGCCATCTGGTCGCCGTCGAAGTCGGCGCCGAAGGCCTCACAGACGAGCGGGTGGATCTGGATGGCGTTGCCCTCGATGAGCACGGGCATGAACGCCTGGATGCCCAGGCGGTGGAGCGTCGGGGCGCGGTTCAGGAGCACCGGGTGGTCCTTGATGACGTCCTCGAGGACGTCCCACACCTCGGGGTGCACGCGCTCGACGTAGCGCTTCGCGCTCTTGATGTTGTGCGCGAGGCCGCGCTCGACGAGCTGGCGCATGACGAACGGCTTGAACAGCTCGAGCGCCATCTTCTTGGGCAGCCCGCACTGGTGGAGCTTGAGGTCGTTGCCGACCACGATGACCGAGCGGCCGGAGTAGTCGACGCGCTTGCCGAGGAGGTTCTGGCGGAACCGGCCCTGCTTCCCGCGGAGCATGTCCGAGAGGCTCTTCAGCTTGTGGTTGCCGGTCCCCGAGATGGCGCGGCCGCGGCGACCGTTGTCCATGAGGGCGTCGACAGCCTCCTGGAGCATGCGCTTCTCGTTCCGGATGATGATCTCGGGCGCGCCGAGCTCGAGCAGCCGCTTCAGGCGGTTGTTGCGGTTGATGACCCGGCGGTAGAGGTCGTTCAGGTCGCTGGTGGCGAAGCGGCCGCCGTCCAGCTGCACCATCGGGCGCAGGTCGGGCGGGATGACCGGCAGGATCGTGATGATCATCCACTCGGGCGAGCCCTGCGAGCGCAGGAACGCCTTGATCAGGCGCAGGCGCTTGATGGCCTTCTTCCGCCGCTGGCCGGTCGCGGAGCGCATCTCGGCCTGGAGCGAGTGCGAGAGCTTCTCGAGGTCGAGCTGCCGGATGATCTCGAGCACCGCCTCGGCGCCCATCTGGGCGCGGAAGAAGCGGTACTTCTCCGAGTACTCGCGGTACTGCGGCTCGGTGAGGATGTCCATCCACTTGATGGCCATGGCGTCCTCGCGCCGCTGCTTCTCGGCGTCGCGGACCTGCTGGACGTCGGGCGAGATCTCCTGCCGCACCACGCCCAGCTCCTGATCGGCCCGCGCGCGGATGTCCGCGATGCGGCCGTCCGCGTCCTTGCGGCTCTTGCCCTCTTCGTCGCGGCCATGCTTCACCAGCGTGTCCATCTGCTTCTGGAGCGAGCGCTGCAGCTGGTTGAGCATCGTCCGCGTGACGTTGATGCCCTTCTCGGCCAGCTTCAGGTCCGCCGGCTTGAACAAGATGTCCTTGGGCGCGGGCTTCCCGAGCGCCGCGTCGAGCTGCTCCTTCACGGCCTGGGCCGCGGTGGTGAGCGCCTCGGTGTCCGTCGCGAGCTGCTCCTCCTGCTGGCGGACGCGCTGCTCGGTCTGGGTGCGGATGCGCATGATCTCGGCGTTCGCGCGTGCCTCGATGGCGCCGGTGCGGTCCGAGATGGTCTGCTCGAGCCGGCGGATCTTGCCCTCGGCCTCCTCCTGGATGCCCTGGAGGGCCCGCTCGCGCGCGTGGTCGTCGATGTGGGTGACGACGTACAGCGCGAAGTAGAGGATGCGCTCGAGGTTGCGCGGCGACATGTCGAGCAGGATCCCGAGGCGGCTCGGGGTCCCCTTGAAGAACCAGATGTGCGACACCGGGGCGGCGAGCTGGATGTGGCCCATGCGCTCGCGGCGCACCTTGGCGCGCGTCACCTCGACGCCGCACTTGTCGCAGATGATCCCCTTGTAGCGGATCCGCTTGTACTTCCCGCAGTAGCACTCCCAGTCCCGGGTCGGCCCGAAGATGCGCTCGTCGAAGAGGCCGTCCTTCTCCGGGCGGAGCGTGCGGTAGTTGATGGTCTCCGGCTTGGTCACCTCGCCCGAAGACCACTGCCGGATCTGCTCCGGCGAGGCGAGCGAGATGCGGATCGCGTTGAACTCGTTGACCTCGAGCATCTTCTAGCTCCCTGACTCGAGTCCGCTGATGTTGATGCCGAGGTCGTGCGCCGCGAACGACGCGTCCTCGACGAAGCGGATCTCCTGCTCTGCCTCGTTAAGCACTTCGACCGACAGGCCGAGCGACTGCAGCTCCTTGATGAGCACCTTGAAGCTCTCCGGCACTCCCGGAGGCTGGATGTCCTCGCCCTTGACGATGGCCTCGTAGGTCTGCACGCGGCCGAGGACGTCGTCGCTCTTGACCGTCAGCAGCTCCTGGAGGATGTAGGCGGCGCCGTAGGCTTCCAGCGCCCAGACCTCCATCTCGCCGAACCGCTGGCCGCCGAACTGGGCCTTGCCGCCCAGGGGCTGCTGGGTGATGAGCGAGTACGGGCCCGTCGAGCGGGCGTGGATCTTGTCCTCGACGAGGTGGTGCAGCTTCAGCATGTAGAGGTACCCGACGGTGATGGGCTGCTCGAACGGGCGGCCGGTGCGGCCGTCGCGCAGGAAGACCTTCCCGTCCTCGGGCAGGCCGGCCTTCTTGAGCGTGGCCTTGATGGCGTCCTCCTTCGCGCCGTCGAAGACGGGCGAGGCGACCTCCATGCCGAGGGCGTTGGCGGCCCAGCCGAGGTGCGTCTCGAGGACCTGTCCGATGTTCATCCGGCTCGGGACGCCGAGCGGGTTGAGCACGATGTCCACCGGCGTGCCGTCCGGCAGGAAGGGCATGTCCTCGACCGGCATGATCTTGGCGATCACGCCCTTGTTGCCGTGGCGGCCGGCCATCTTGTCGCCGACGCTGATCTTGCGCTTCTGCGCCACGGCGACCTGGATGAGCTTGTTCACGCCCGGCAGCAGCTCGTCGTTGTTCTCGCGCGAGAAGATCTTGATGTCGACGACCTTGCCGTGCTCGCCCGAGGGCAGCCGCAGCGAGGTGTCCTTCACCTCGCGGGCCTTCTCGCCGAAGATCGCGCGCAGCAGGCGCTCCTCCGCGGTCAGCTCGGTCTCGCCCTTGGGCGTGATCTTGCCGACGAGGATGTCCTGCGGCCCAGCCTCGGCGCCGATGTACACGATCCCGTTCTCGTCGAGGTCGGCCAGGGCCTCTTCCCCGACGTTCGGGATGTCGCGGGTGATCTCCTCGGGGCCGAGCTTGGTGTCGCGGGCCTCGGCCTCGTACTTCTCGATGTGGATGGAGGTGAAGCGGTCGTCCTGGACGAGCTTCTCGCTGATGATGATGGCGTCCTCGTAGTTGCCGCCCTCCCAGGGCATGAACGCGACGAGGATGTTCTGGCCCAGCGCGAGCTCGCCCTCGTCGGTCGAGTACGAGTCCCCGATGACCTGGCCCTCGGCGACGCGCTCCCCCACCGCGACCACCGGCCGCTGGTTGAAGCAGGTGCCCTGGTTGGTGCGGACGAACTTGTGGAGCCGGTAGCGGAAGGCGTCGCCGCCGTCCTCCTCGACCCAGATCTCCCCCGCGGACACCGAGCGCACCATGCCCGGCGCGCGCGCGACGAGCACCTGTCCCGAGTCCTTGGCCGCGCGGAGCTCGATGCCGGTGCCGACGATGGGCGCCTGCGGCCGGATGAGCGGGACCGCCTGCCGCTGCATGTTCGAGCCCATCAGGGCGCGGTTGGCGTCGTCGTGCTCGAGGAACGGGATGAGCGCCGCCGAGACCGAGACGATCTGCTTCGGCGAGACGTCCATGAAGTCCGCGTTCACCGGGGCCTCTTCGTGGTACTGGTCGCCGCGGTGGACCTGCACGCGCTCCTCGGTGAGGTAGCCCTTGTCGTCGAGCTTCGCGTTGGCCTGGACGATCGTCGCGAGCTCCTGCTCGTCGGCGGTCAGGTACACGATCTCGTCGGAGACGCGGGCGCGGCCGTCCTCCTTGACGAGGCGGCGGTACGGCGACTCGATGAACCCGTACGGGTTGACCCGCGCGTACGTCGCGAGCGACCCGATGAGTCCGATATTCGGGCCTTCCGGCGTCTCGATCGGGCAGATGCGGCCGTAGTGGCTGTAGTGGACGTCACGGACGTCGAAGCCGGCGCGCTCGCGCGACAGGCCGCCCGGCCCGAGGGCCGAGAGGCGGCGCTTGTGGGTGAGCTCGTCCAGCGGGTTCGTCTGCTGCATGAACTGCGAGAGCTGGCTGCCGCCGAAGAACTCCTTGATGGAGGCGACGACCGGCCGGATGTTGATGAGCTCCTTGGGCGTCGCCTTCTCCGGCTCGACGATGGACATGCGTTCGCGGACCACACGCTCCATGCGCAGCAGGCCGATGCGGAACTGTCCCTGGATCAGCTCGCCGACGGCGCGCACGCGGCGGTTGCCGAGGTGGTCGATGTCGTCGGCCTTGCCCTTGCCGGTGTTCAGCTCGATGATCCGCCCGACGATCCGCGCGAGGTCGTCGTGGTTCTCGAGCGGCGGCTCGCCGTGCGCGTTGCAGCGCATGTACTTCGTCGTGAGGCTGCGGTGCGTCATGTCGAGGTCGAGGCCGAGCTTGCGGTTCAGCTTGTAGCGGCCGACCTTGGCCAGGTCGTAGCGGCGGAAGTTGAAGAACAGCGAGTTCACCAGGTTCCGCGCGTTGTCGATCGTGGGCGGGTCGCCCGGCCGCAGGCGCTTGTAGACCTCGACGAGGCCCTCGTTGGTGTTCGTGGTGGTGTCCTTCTCGAGGGTCGACTGGATGTACTGGTGCTCGGGGTCGGTGTCCACGCTCGAGAAGAGCGAGACGATCTCCTCGTTGGACGAGTACCCGATCGCCCGCAGCAGGGTCGTGACCGTCAGCTTGCGCTTGCGGTCGACCTTGACCGAGATGACGTTCTTGTTCGAGGTCTCGAACTCGAGCCAGGCGCCGCGGTTCGGGATGAGCTTCCCGTAATAGAGCTGGCGACCCGTGGTCGGATCGTCGACGGCCGTGAAGTACACGCCCGGCGAGCGCACGAGCTGGCTGACCACGACGCGCTCGGCGCCGTTGATGACGAAGGTGCCCTTGTCGGTCATCCACGGGAAGTCGCCCAGGAAGACGTCCTGCTCGGTGACCTCTCCGGTCTCCTTGTTGACGAGCTCGACCTTGGCCCAGAGCGGGCGGCTGTACGTCAGGTCGCGGGTGCGGCACTCCTCCTCGGAGTACTTCGGCTCCCGGAACTCGTAGGTCAGGAACTTGAGGTCGAGGTTCTTGCCGGTGAAGTCCTGGATCGGCGAGATCTCGTTGAAGAGCTCCTGGAGCCCTTCGTCGCAGAACCACTTGAAGCTGTCGATCTGCGTCTGGATGAGGTTCGGGAGCGGGAGCACCTCAGGCAGCGACGCGAAGTTGACGCGCGCTGGCCGACGGGGCTGCGGGGACGTGGACACACGGTCGAGGGTCGTGGTCATCTAGGCCCTCCTCAGGGTGGCTACTGGCTGGTGGTCGCCGGGGGCGCCGCGGGCGTGCGGAACGGCGGGGACAATGGTCTCAAGAGGTGCCTAGCGTAGCACGGCGCGAGGCCGGAACTGTGAAGTTTCCCACGGCCGTTCCGCCTGTCAATACCTAGAACGGCCCAAAAGGAGCCGGGCGCTCGCCCGCTGGAAAACCAAGACCGGGACCTTTCGGCCCCGGTCCGGCACCTTTCGCGATCCCACCGAGCCTGGCTCCCCCGCGACCGGCGGTCTCGCGGAGGAGACTCTACCGGGCTGGCAAGCGCGACCGATCGTGGTCGCTAGAGGCTCGCTACTTGAGCTCTACGGTCGCTCCGGCGTCCTCGAGCTTCTTCTTGAGAGCCGTCGCCTCGTCCTTGGTGATGTTCTCCTTGACCGCCTTGGGCGCGCTGTCGACGAGGTCCTTGGCCTCCTTCAGGCCGAGCGCGGTGACCTCACGGACGGCCTTGATGACGTTGATCTTCGACGCACCGGCCTCCTTCAGGATCACGGTGAACTCGGTCTGCTCCTCGGCGGCGGCCGGTGCGGTGGCGCCCGCCGCCGGCGCGGCGGCCGCGGCGACCGGAGCGGCGGAGACGCCCCAGCGCTCCTGGAGGTACTTGCCGAACTGCGCGACCTCGAGGATCGACCAGGACTCGAGGTCCTTGGCCACCTTCTCGAACTTCGGGTTCTCTGCGACTTCCGTTGCCATGTCTCTCTCCTTCTTCTCGGTCAGGCTGCGGCGCTCTTGGCCTGCAGCACGCGGATGAGCTGTGAGTGGGCCGCGGTGAGCACGCCGACGACGCCGGCGAGCGGCGCCTGGATGCTGCCGACGATCGTCGCCTGCAGCTGGGGCCGCGATGGGAGACGCGCGAGCTCCAGGACGTTCTCGGACGTGAAGACCTGGGCGTCGATGAGCGCGCCGACGATCTTGAGAGCCTTGAACGTGCGCATCTCTTCCACGAGGCTGCGGGCCAGCTCGGCCTCGTCGATGCGGGACTCGCCGTCCGTCGCCACCGCGACGGCGGTCGGGCCCGAGAGCAGCGAGCGGATCGCCGGGCGCCCGGCCTGGTCGGCGGCGCGGGCGAAGAACGTGTTCTTCACCACGTGGTACTCGACGCCCCGGGGCCGCAGCTTGCGCCGCAGGTCCTGGAGCTCCTGCACCTTGAGGCCGCGGTACTCGGTGACGACGATGGCCGGCGACCGGGAGACCAGCTCCGCGATGGAGCCGACCTTCTCCGCCTTCGCCGGGATCCCGCCTCCCCGCTTTTTCACTTTTGGACCGAGTTTTATCTTTGCCATGCTCTCTTTACTGTCCTCCCCGGACGCCTCTTAACTGCGCTCCCGCGCACTGCTTGACCACGAAAAAGGCCTTCCCCGTCCCAGCGGACGTGAAGGCCATTGGGTCTCTACGAGACCGTTGGTCTTCGCCTCCGCTGGCCGGGTCGTCGACCCGTTCAAGCCCTTTCGGGAACCTGCTTCTCAGGCGCGCGTGTATCTGGCTTCGCCAAATATAGAGCCTTGTTCTTGAGGGGGGCGTCCCGCCCCCCTACTACCCCCCTGGCTAGCCCTGCGCGCGGCCCGCGAGGGCCATGGTCTCGCTGAGGTCGAGCTTCACGCTCGGCCCCTCCGTGCTCGCCAGGAACGCCGAGCGGATGTACGTGCCCTTCACGCCGCTCGGCCGGGCGCGGTTCACCGCGTCCATGAGCTGCGCGAGGTTGTCGAGCAGCGCCTGCTCCGCGAACGAGGCCTTGCCGACGATGGTGTGGACGACGCCCGTCTTGTCGACCCGGAACTCGACCCGGCCGGCCTTGGCGTCGCGCACGGCCTTCGAGACGTCGAAGGTGACGGTGCCCGACTTCGGGTTCGGCATCAGCCCGCGCGGGCCGAGCACGCGCCCCAGCCGGCCGACGATGCCCATCAGGTCGGGGGTCGCGACGGCGACGTCGAAGTCGAGCCATCCGCCTTCGATGCGCTTGGCTAGGTCGTCCGCGCCGACGACGTCGGCTCCGGCCGCCTGCGCCTCGCGCGCGCGGTCGCCCTGGGCGAACGCGACGACCCGGACCGTCCTGCCCGTGCCGTGCGGGAGGACCGCGGCGCCGCGGACCACCTGGTCGGCGTGCCGCGGGTCGACGCCCATGCGCAGGTGCAGCTCGACCGTCTCGTCGAACTTGGCGTTCGCCGACCCCTTCACCAGCTTCACGGCCTCAGCGGGCGCGTGTTCGACGTTGCGATCGATCGTCTTGGCCAGCGCCGTGTAGCGCTTGCCGTGCTTCACCGCCATCAGGCCACCACCTCGACGCCCATGCTCCGCGCAGTCCCCTCGATGAGCTTCGCCGCGGCGTCCACCGAGTTCGCGTTCAGGTCGCCCTGCTTCAGCTCGGCGATGCGCCGCACCTGCGCGTGCGTGATCTTCCCGACCTTGTTCTTGTTCGGTGTTGCAGACCCCTTCTCGATGCCGGCCTCCTTGCGGATGAGGTCGGCGGCGGGCGGGCTCTTCGTGATGAACGTGAAGGAGCGGTCCTCGAATACGGTGACCACGGCCGGGACGACGCTGCCCGTCATGCTCGCGGTCTTCTCGTTGTACTCCTTGATGAACTGACCCATGTTGATGCCGTGCGGCCCGAGGGCCGTACCCACCGGCGGCGCGGCCGTGGCCTTGCCCGCGGGGATCTGGACCTTCACGACCGCCTTGATCTTCTTCACTCAACTTCGGAAGCGCGTCACCTAAGATCCTGCCCCTATCGAGGCCAGGACTTGATCCGCTTCCTACCTCCGTTCACTTAACGAGCTTTTCTATCTGCAGGAAGTCCAACTCGACGGGGGTTTCTCTCCCGAAGATGGACACCAAGACCTTCACCTTGTTCCGCTCGGGGTTCACCTCGTCCACGACCCCGTGCAGGTCGGTGAACGGCCCGTCGGTGACGCGCACAGCCTCGCCCTTGGTGAAGGCGACCTTGTACTTGGGCGCGTCCATCTTGATCTGACGGAGGATCTGCTTGACCTCGGGGTCCGTGAGGGGCGTCGGCTTGTTGCCCGAGCCCACGAAGCTCGTGACGCCCGGCGTGTTCCGCACGACGTACCAGGAGTCGTCGCCCATGTTCATCTCAACGAGCACGTAGCCCGGGAACACCTTGCGCTCGACCGCCTGGCGCTTGCCGTTCTTGATCTCGATCTCTTCCTCGGTCGGCACCAGCACCTGGTAGATCTTGTCGCCCATGTCCATGGACTGGATGCGGTGCTCGAGGTTCGCCTTCACCTTGTTCTCGTAGCCGGAGTAGGTGTGGATCACGTACCAGCGGCGGCCGGTGTCGGCCTCGGGCGGCGCCTCGGCGGTCGCGGTCGCGACCGGGGCGGGCTCGGGCTCGGCGGCGGCCTCCGCCGGCTCGGGCTCAGGCTCCGGCTCGGCCTCGGCGACACCCGCGCGGCGCAGGACCGACTTCGCCTCGTCGCTCTCCATGGCCTTCTCGGGCTCGAAGGTGCCGAGGAAGGCGCGCGCGGCCTCCCCCGCCTCCTCGTCAGAGAGCTTGGCGGGCTCGAACTCGCGCTCCGGCTGCTCCTGCTCGGGCTCCGGCTCGGGCTGGGCGAGCTCGTCGGTCGGCTGCTCCAGCTCGGGCGCCTCGTCCGGGCTCCGCTTCTCCTGCTCTTCCACTTAGTGCTTCCTGCTCCTTACGGGACCGGCGTCGCTTCCGGCGAGCCGAGGATCCCGCGCGTGATCGTGGCCGTGAAGATGTTGTCCACGACGAAGATGTATCCGGCGATGACCGCGGAGATGATCAGCACGAGCACGGTGAACCGGATGACCGTCTCACGGGTCGGCCAGGTGACCTTGGCGAGCTCCTGCCAGGCCTCCTGCGTGAACCGCACGACGCCGCCGGCCGGTCGCCCCGGGGTCCTGTCCACTGTTCTCGTAGCCATCTAAACCTCTTCCAGGACGGAGATCGCCGCCCCACGCTCCGCGTTCGTTCCTGGTCCTTCAGCACGGCAGGAGAGACTCGAACTCTCAACCGCTGGTTTTGGAGACCAGTGCTCTACCAGTTGAGCTACTGCCGTATGTCGACCCCTAGCGCGTTTCTTTGTGCGCCGTGTGCTTGCGGCACCGCGGGCAGAACTTCGCAAGCTCCACCCGGTCGGGATCGTTCTTCCGGTTCTTCGTCGTGGCGTACGTCCGTGACCGGCAGATCGAGCAGGCCATCGTGATGATCGGCCGGTTGTCCTTAGCCATTATCCGCTCCTACCTAAGCCCTTAAGCCTGGATCTTCGTCACGACGCCCGCGCCCACGGTGCGGCCGCCTTCGCGGATGGCGAAGCGCAGGCCCTCCTCGCAGGCCACTGGGGTGATGAGCTCGACGTCCAGGGTGATGTTGTCGCCCGGGACGACCATCTCGGTGCCAGAGGGGAGCTTGCACTCCCCGGTCACGTCGGTGGTGCGGATGTAGAACTGGGGCCGGTAGCCCGAGAAGAAGGGGGTGTGGCGGCCGCCCTCTTCCTTGGTCAAGACGTAGACCTCGGCCGCGAAGCGGGTGTGCGGCTTGATCGATCCGGGCTTGGCCACCACCTGGCCGCGCTCCACGTCGGTGCGCTCCAGGCCCCGAAGCAGCAGGCCCACGTTGTCGCCGGCCTCCCCGGTGTCCAGGAGCTTTCGGAACATCTCGACGCCGGTGACCACGGTCTTTCGGGCTTCCCGGATGCCCACGATCTCGACCTCTTCGCCCACCTTGACCACGCCG
>Ga0209342_10006586_pt1 | contig 11750 bp, 11 predicted proteins | sample RifCSP16_2_FD_184023 | JGI IMG/M metagenome (GOLD analysis project Ga0209342, IMG submission 184023) | Soil microbial communities from Rifle, Colorado - Rifle CSP2_sed 16_2 (SPAdes) (version 2) | ecosystem: Environmental > Terrestrial > Deep subsurface > Rock core/Sediment | place: Rifle... | reverse complement strand
AGGTAGTCGCGCGAAATGGGGCCTTTTGCCCCGCCGCTGCGCTCGTCTATAGCAATGTGGTGATCCAGGCGGGCAGGTGCTATGCGCTATTCGTCCTCCGCACTGCTGCTGGGACGTTCCTGGCCTTTGGCCCCCCTGGGCCTCCCGGGATTCGTCCCGGTCAGCTCGTTCGACTGGGGACTCCTGCCGGCGCCAAGGTGCGGGGACGCATCTTCTACTTGATCCCGATACGCACAACTGCCGTGCTGGTGCCCGTGGACACTATCACTCCGGTGGCTGTTCGTGTGGAAGACTTTGGCCCCAGGCTGACGATTACACTTATTAGCGTGCCCGTGCCGAACTTGATCGTGATCTTCAACGTCCAATTCTAGCCCGCCCACGCTCTCTGTGCCGTAATGCTGGGGCGCCTGCTCAACTCTGAGGGTCGCTCAGCGGCGCCGCTGGTCCCTCCCTAAGCGCGGGAGGCCACCGGTGTTCGGAAAAGCCGCGATCGCCGCCGTAGGCTCCTGGGACCGGCCACAGGAAGACATTCCACTCGTCGGTCGGCTCGACGAACCCCTCGCTCGCGGACACCTCGATCTTCATCGGCCACCCCGCGTTCGTTGCGGACCTCGACGACAATCGTCGCCGTCCCATCCGCAGGGATGACCGACGGATTCACGGTCACGGCATGAATCGTGATCGGCCTCTCGTACATGACCCGCCGCCTCCAGCCGACGCCGCTTCCGGGCTGGGGCCGAAACACAAGGGCTGCCGGATACCTCTTGTGTCCAGCAGCCCAGCCGACCGAATCGGTCCCGTGACTTTGCGCCCCCGGATCGCTCCGGGTTTGCCCTTCTCGGAGGGCTCAACCGCCCTACTCGTGATCTACCCGCCCCCGCTTCCGTTAGACAGTGCGGGCGCCGTGGATCTGGCGCGATCTGCGCTGCAACAGGGCGCGGGTTCCACCCGTAGCGTGCAACCCGCGTCAGAACTGGTCGGGCCGCCCGGACTTAACCGCTGACCTCCTGAACCCCATTCCGAAGCAGATCCTTTTCGGAAGGGCACTAAGTCGCTGGGAGCCTCGCCACATAACGAATTTCAGCCGCCCTGAGGCTTAGCCACTCGTACCCGGGGGATAGATGCGGGAGAGGCAGAAGAGCGGACAACCGGGTCAGGGTGGCGCGCGAGTTCCAGCGCGGCGTACCGACCCGCTCCGCCACCGTAGACCATGTTGTGGTCAGAGCGATGCTCGATCATGCGACTCGCTGGCGGTCATGGATGCACTGGCACGATTCAGGCGATGCGCCCGGCCTACCCCACTGAAGCGTCCGCGCTGGAGGTTCGGCGAGGGTTCTACCGAAGGAACCACGAAAGGGACCGTGCGCGAACCGTCAGGAGACGGGCGCGATGAAGATGTCGTCCTAAGCCTCCGACGCGAGCCTCCCGCCGCATCGCCCTCCCGACCGCAGCTTTCGGCAGGAGGGTCCGGCACAGACGGCTAAGGCGTGTCGGCAAACGCCAGGGGGCGTTACGCAATGCCCGTGGTCAGCGTCATCATCCCGACGTACAACCGAGCCGGGCTCCTCCCCCGAGCCCTGCGCAGCGCGCTGCAGCAGACGATGACCGACCTAGAGGTCATCGTCCTAGACGATGGCTCAACGGACCAGACGCGCGACGTCGTGGTCGAATTTGCGGACCCCAGAATCAGGCACTTCTCACGACCGCACCGTGGTGTTGCTGCCGCGCGGAATGAGGCCCTGCTGTACGCCCGGGCATCCCTCATTGCTTTTCTCGACAGCGACGACGAGTGGGTTCCGGACAAGTTGGATCGGCAGTTGAGGCACCTTGCCGGCACCGCGCAGTCGGCCGGGATCGTTTACTCCGGCTTCACGAGCGTCCACGAAGACACCGGCCGACGCTATGTCTATGCGCCGCCTGCTTTTGGCCGGGGGATGGTTTTCGCGAAGTTGCTGGAGACCCACTGGATCACGTTTTCTACCGTGGTGGCGCGGCGCGAAGTCTTCGAAGCGGTCGGAGGATTCAACGAGGGACTGCGTACAGGCTCCGACCGGGAATGGCTGCTGCGGGTGGCCCGCCGGTACGCGTTCGACTTCCTCCCTGACTCCCTGGCCCTCTACTATCAGCATCCGGCCACCAGCATGCAACGCGATCTGCGGGGCAGGATTACGCTTATTAAGACGATCCTCGACGAGTTCAGCCACGATCTGCGTCGCCGGCCAGCGCTCCACGCCCAAAAATACGTCAACCTCGCCGATCTGCACCTGCGGTTGCAGGAACGGGCTCAGGCGCGTCGCGCCTTGCGGCGGGCCATCGCGATTGCTCCCTCCTCGCTGCGCACCTATGTACATGTCGTCCTCACGTTTGGCGGATGGGACTTGTGGCTACGTTTTCGCTCCCGGTGGCGGCGCCGCTACCGGTTAGATAGGCCTCACCGGAAAGGAAACGGGGCGGGCTGAGATCCCGCCCCCTCTTCTGTCCTGGAACTGGTCGGGCCGTGGGGATTTGAACCCCAGACCTCCTGAACCCCATTCAGGCGCGCTACCAAGCTGCGCTACGGCCCGACGTCTGGCGCCAGTATAACATCGGGTCTTGGGGGCGGAAAGGCGCTAAGCCAGCAGCCGTGTGAGCAATCGCCGCAGCGTCTCGCGCGTGTCGCCCCACGATGGCAACGCTTGGCCTCGCTCTCCGGCGGCCGCGGCCATTCGCCGGCGCAGCGTGGCATCGTTGCGGAGTCGCTTCAGCGCTTCAGCAAGCGGCCGCGGACGCCCGGGGGGCACCAGAATCCCCTCTACCCCTGATGTGACCAGATACGGGATTCCGCCTACCGCCGTGGCGACCACGGGGAGTCCGAACCAGAGCGCCTCCGCCACGACGGTGGCGTAGCCCTCGAACGCTGACGGCAGGACGAATGCATCGGCGGATGCGTATCGGGCGCCGAGACGCTCAGGCGGAAAGGGGCCGTGAATGACCACCCGATCGGTCAGACCATAGCGCGAAATCGCATCCCGCACTCGGTCTTCGTAGGCGGGATCGGCGGCGGGATCGCCGACCAGATCCAGTTGGACATCAGGCGGCAGATCCGACATGGCCTGGATCAGGACTTCGAGGTTCTTCACCGGGAACCAGTTGGCCACGCACAGGAGGCGCAGACCCGAAGCCGGACCCGGCGCACCGCGCTCGACGGCGCCGGGCGGCGGCTGCGGCCCGTCCTTCCCGGGCGGGATCATGCGCAGCCGGTCCTCCGGCACTTCGACGCGCAGCAGCCATTCAGCCAGATCCTGACTGGCTGCTATGACCAGATCGACGTGACGGAGGAACGCCATCTCCAGCCGGCGCCACCTGAAGCGCTCCTCGTTTGACCGGGCATGGAGGCTCGGCAGCATGTGCATGAGCGCGACGGCGATCGAACGCGGCGGCCGGGCGGCGATCCAGGGGAAGCCCTGCTCGATGGCAATGCTGTCCACGATCGCCACGCGAGGATAAGTGCGGGACGGCGTCGTCTCCACGGTCACGCGGACCCCGGCGGTTTCCAGACAGGCGCAGAGATGCCGGTTGTACAGGTTGCCGCCGGTCAGGCGGTCGGGGACGCCTCCCGTAAGGAGCACAACTGCGTTCTCGGAAGCAGCCACGGTGGGCTCACCCGCGGAGGTCGTGCAGCGGGCCCTCGTAGCTCGCGAACACTTCCGGGGACTCCCAAACGGTTACTCGCAGCGAAGACATGCGCTCGGCGATCGCACTCCCGGCGCGCGGGAGACCGGCCCGCAGCACCTCAAACAGGTGGTGGGCCACAACCTCGGCCGTCGTGTTCTGACCCTGGAAAACTTCGAGCGTATCGAGGTCTCGCCCGTGCAGCGGGCCTACCGCTTCGTCGAGCAGCCGGCGAAGCAGCCCCACGTCCACGAGCGTTCCGTCGTCGCTGAGGGCCGGGCCCCGCACGGCGGCTTCCACCCGATAGGCGTGCCCGTGCCGCTGCGTGGCCGGTCCGAAATCGCCGCGCAGGCGGTGCGTGGCTTCGAAAGCTCCGCGGACGCCGACCTCAAACATCGCCGTAAGTGAGCACGACCTGCACGACTTCTTCGGGGTGCCGGTCTACGAGCGCGTACGCCTCCGCGGCCCGGTCAAAGGGAAATCGGTGGGAGATCAGCGGCGCGAGCGCGAGGCTCGGGAGCAACTCAGCCGCCACCCGGCGGCGCCGCGCAGCGTCCCAGCGCGGCAAGACGGATCCGGGGACGTGACCGACCTGCGAACTGATCAGCCGGAGGCGCCGTCGGTGAAAGGCTCCGCCCAGGTCGAGTTGTACCGGCTTCGTCCCGTACCAGGACACGACGAGAACACGCCCCTCCAGGGCGGCGACGCCCAGCGCGGCCTGCAGGGCGACAGGCTGCCCGCTCGCCTCGATGATCAGATCGGCGCCTCGGCCATCTGCCCGCTCGCGCACCGCGGCGGCGACATCTTCCGCGGGATCAAGTGACGCGTCGGCGCCCAGCGACATACTGAGCTGGCGCCGTCGAGGCAGCGGATCCACTGTGAGCAACGCCCCGGGCAGGTGGCGGCGGATCAGTTGTGTCAGCAGCAGCCCCACGACTCCCTGCCCGAAGATCACCACCACCTCACCGACCATCACCGGCGCGTCGAGCAGGACATTCACCGCGGTCTCCAGGTTGGCGAGGAAGACGCCGGACTCCGGAGAGGCACCCGCGGGTAGCGCGGTGGGCAGGTCGACCGCGACCGTGTATCCAGTCTGATGGGGGTGATGCGTGAAAACCAGATCACCGGGAGCGAAACCGCGCACCCCCGGGCCGACCTGCTCCACGCGCCCCACGCTGGCATAGCCGTACTTGATGGGGAAGCCGAATCCGCCCCGCAGCGTGGGCAGATCGAGCGCGAGATCCGCGGGGACCTCACCCCGATAGACGAGCATTTCCGTTCCGTGACTGATGGCCGAGACGACGGCCCGGATGCGCACCTCTCCTGGTGCCGGTTGCCGGTCGGGCTCCTCGCGGATCTCCACGGCGCGCGGGCGCGGGAACCAGACAGCGCGAGCCACGCGGCCGGCCACGCTACTTCCCCACGCGGGCCGACTCGACGCGCAGCCCGTGCAGGCGAAAAATGCGAAACGTCCGCACTAACCGTCCATGATACCGGATGGTCAGGGGCGAGAGTTCCTCGACACGAGCCGCGTACCGATTCCAGTCCACGTACGGAGACCAGCGGGCGTCCAGAGCGGTGATACCGTCTCTGCCCGCGAACTGCTCGACGCGCGGCCAGATCGAAGCGGGATCAGTATGCGGCAGGAGCGTGGCCGGCACGGTGTCCCGCGTGTAGTAGCCCAACTGCGCGGCGACTTGATACCGGTCCGCCACGATGATCGCGGATGAACCAGCACTGGATAACTCGTGTTCCACCCGCGCCGAAGCCTCCTCCCACCCGAAGACGTCGGCCGTCCCCGGTGGCGGAGGCAACACCGGAATGACCGTCATGGCCAGACCCACTGCGACTACCGCTCCGCTGAGAACGGCAAGCACCTGAGCGGTTCGGTTCCACAGTGCCCCCAGGACGACGGCCAGGCCGAGATACGCCGGGCCCCACCAGTTCCCGTGACCGGCGCCGGCGATACCGACCGACAGCAGGATCACGGCAAAGACCGGCGCGGCAGTCCAGAAGAGGAAAGCAAAGCGTTCATTGCCGCGGCGGCGCCAGGCTGCCCACAGCGCCCAGGCAAACGCGGGGAAGAGCAGGAGCACGTAGGCGAACTGCTCAAAGAGGATCTCCCCGATGCCGGGAAGGCCCGGCGGCACATCCGCCGGTCGCCTCAAGAAGAGGAGGTACCGGATGCCGGCCCAGTCGTGGGCAAGATTCCAGTACACGACGGGCAGGAACAGCACCAGCGTCAACAGCGCGGCCAGGTAGGGCTCCCTGCGGGCCAGCCACGTCCGGGCGCGCAGCAGCACAAAGAGCCCGATGCCTAGGCCGAGCAGCAGCATCGGCAGTTTGCTTAGCAGCCCAAACCCCATCGCCGCTCCGGCCGCAGCCCAGCCCCCCGGACGGCCGTGCAGCGCCTGCCAGACGAATCGCAGCGCCAGCGTCCAGGCCAGGAAGAGCGGCGAGTCCGGTGTCGCCAGCAGTGCTCCACCGGCAAGGACGGGGACGATCTGAAAGAGGACGGCGGCGATGAACCCGGCCCGTTCATCGAAGAGATCCCGGCCGAGCAGGTAGAGCGCGTAGGTCGCCGCGGCCCCAATCAACAGCGGCCCCAGCCGCAGCCAGAACTGACCGTCGCCGGGCAGGGTGGTCAGGGCGATGATGTAGGCAATCATCGGCGGCTGATCAAGATAGCCCAAAGCCGGCCGCCGCGACCAGAGCCAGTAATAGGCCTCGTCGTCGATGAGCGGAACCGTCACGGCGAGGACGATCCGCAACAGGGTCATCGCGACGATGAGCCAGACAATCCGCCGCGTCCAGCTCATGTCCTCCCCTGCCCCCTCCTCCGGAGGATGAAGCGCAGCGGGGTCCCTTCCAGGGGAAACGCCACGCGCAGCGACCGCTCGAGGTAGCGCAGGTAGTTCTCCGGCATCAGGTCGGGGTTGTTGACGAAGAGGACGACGGTCGGTGGTGCGGCGCGCACCTGTGTCGCGTAGAGGATCTTCACCCGCCGCCCGCGCGCGTCCGCCGGGGGCGGCGTGGCGGTCTCCGCGGCCTCCACCGCGCGGTTCAGCGGCCCGGTGGCGACGCGGAAGGCGTAGGCATCGGCGACACGGGTTGTTGCCGTGAGCAGCTCGCCGGTCCCGCTGCGCTGCTTCGCCGACACCGGGCGTACCGGCGCGTAGGCCACGAACCGCAGCGCGTGCCGAACGCGGCGGCGGATCTCCTCCTGCACCCGGCGCTCTTCCGGGACCAGATCCCACTTGTTCAGCGCGACGAGCATCGCTCGCCCCGCGTCGGCGATGTCACGGGCGATGTGCTGGTCCTGGTCGGCCACGCCCTCAGTCGCGTCCAGCACCAGGATGGCCACCTCCGCCCGCTCAATCGCGGTCCGCGCGCGGCTGACGCTGTAGCGCTCGACGGCATCTTCCACGCGCGAGGGCCGGCGCAGGCCGGCCGTATCGACGAAGACGAAGGGCCGTCCCTGGTACTCCAGCCGCGTGTCCACGGCGTCGCGCGTCGTGCCCGGCGCCTCTGCCACGATGACCCGGTCCTCGCCCAGGAACGCGTTGACGAGCGACGACTTCCCCACGTTGGGACGTCCGACCACCGCGACACGCGTGCCTGGGACCGCAGGCGCCGCCTCCTCCGCGGGAAGCAGAGCCACCACCTCGTCGAGCAGGTCACCGGTGCCGATCCCGTGCATCGCGGAGACGGGGAGCGGCTCCCCCAGGCCCAGCGCGTGAAACTCGTAGATGCCGTCCATGTGCGTGGGGTGATCCACTTTGTTTGCCACCAGGAGGACGGGCGTGCGGGACTGGCGCAGCACCTCGGCCGCCTCGGCATCCCCGGGCAGCAGTCCCGCGCGGGCGTCCACGACCAGGAGGAGGACGTCTGCCTCCTCGATCGCCCGCAGCGTCTGCCGGCGCACCTCGACAGGAAGTTCGCCTCTTTCACCGGAGATCAGCCCGCCGGTATCCACCAGCAGGAAGGTCCGCCCCTCCCAGGTGCACTCGGCGTAGTTGCGGTCCCGGGTGAGCCCCGGCGTTTCTTCGACGATGGCCAGGCGGCGGCCGATCAGGCGGTTGAAGAGTTCGGACTTGCCCACATTGGGACGGCCGACGATGGCAACGACCGGGAGGCTCATCCTGGCGGGCCCAGGAGTCAGGAGACGGCGGCGTTTACGGCTTGAGCGTCCCCGATCTCCTGCAGGCGGTGCAGCACCTGGGTGATGATCCAGTCGGGGGTAGAGGCGCCGGACATCACGCCGACCTTCTCCACGCCCGCAAACCAGGCGGGATCGAGTTCGTCGGGCACCTCGATGTGGTAGGTGGTCACGGCGTGGGTGCGGCCGAGTTCGGTCAGGCGGGTCGTGTTGCTGCTGCCGTGGCCGCCGACCACCACGAGCGCATCCACCTCTTCGACGAGGCGCTCCGCCTCCTCCTGGCGCACGGTGATCGCCGGGCAGAGGGTGTTGAGGACCTTCAGTTCCTTGGCCCGCACGGCCAGGTGGGCGACGATCTGCCGGAAGTTCTCCAGCGACTGGGTCGTCTGCGACATCACGCCGACCTTCCCGCGGACCTTGACCCGCCGCGCCTCCTCCAGCGTGTGCACGATGGTCACCTTGTCGCCGAGGACTTCCTTCAGCGTGACCATCTCCGGGTGGCCGTGGTCGCCGACGACGATGAGCTGGTAGCCCTCGTCGGCGAGTTTGTAGGCGAGTTGGTGGGCGCGGATCACCACCGGGCAGGTGGCGTCCACGACGCGCATCCCTTTGGCCCGGGCGTGCTCCAGGACGGCGTGCTCCACGCCGTAGGCGGAGACGACGAAGGCCTCGCCTTCGAGTCCGTTCAACTGCTCCGTAACCTCGACACCTTCGGCCTGCAGTCGCTGGACGACCTGGGGATTGTGGATCAGCGGCCCCCACGTGAAGACGGGACCATCGGCCTGCTGCGCGGCGCCCTGCGCCATCTCTACGGCGCGCTTGACGCCCCCGCAAAACCCCATATGTTTGGCGACGATGATCTCCATGAACCCTCGGGTGGCCGAACGCCGGTTCAGAGGCCTAGTTCAGGATATCGCCCCGCGGCGCCAGGGGCAACGGTGGTCAGGACACTGTCTGGGCCAGCCGGGCCTCGATCCGCTGCACGAGTTCCTCCAGATCCCAACCGGTGTACTTCTCCCGGCCGCCAATCAGAAACGTGGGAAAGCGACGGATGCGGTGGCGGGTGATCTTGAACAGGCCCTGCAGCGAAACCGGATCCACAATGTAGACTGTGACCCGGCCGCGGAACCGGTCGGAGATGGCATCCAGCAGCCGCCAGAGGCGGTAGTAGTCGGTGCGGGCCTCCGACCACTCACGCGGGCGCGACGGGCCCCAGACGGCCAGCAGCGGGGTCAGGACCTCCACAGCCAGGGGCTCCCCGGCGCGGTTCACGGCCCTTACGATAGCAGAAACCCGCGGGCCCCCCGAAACAGGACAGGACACCCCGTTTTGCGTATAATGCCCTCTAGCAGCATTTCCGGCGCGCTACGCTCTTCATGACATACCAGGAAACGGGGATCTCACCTTGAGTGACCGGCCCACGCCCCGGCGCACCTCCGGGATCCGCAGCGTCGTGCGCATCTTCCCGGATCTCGAGGACGACCTGCTGATCAACCTCTTCCACAAGGCGGCCAAGATGCAGTGGACCTCCCGCGACCTGGACTGGGGGCAGGCCCTGCAGATGACCCCGCGGCAGAACCAGGCCCTGGCCCGCATGCTCACCCCGGTGTACCTGGGCGAGCAGACGGCGATGGCCGGCGCGGCGAACATCCTACCGCAGATGATGGAAGCGGGAGAGTCGACGGCGCAGATCTACCTGGCGTCCTTCATCATGGACGAGGCCCGTCACTTCGAGGCGCTGACGCGCCTCTACCGCAAACTGGAGTACCACCCGATGGGCCTCCGCGAACTGCCGGAGATGCTTCGCTACCACCACCGCCTGCGCACCGGCGACCGCGTCGACTGGGTCTGGGGCATCCTGATCAGCGACCTGTTCGCCAAGCTCTTCTACCAGTGGTTCGCTGACGCGCAGCGCGAGGGACTCTTCGGACGGATGTCAGCGAAGATCCTCGTGGACGAGTCGCGCCACCAGGCGTTCGCCGAGCACTACCTGCGCCGGAACGTGCCGAAGCTGGAGGCGGCGCGGCGGCAGGCGCTCGTGGAGATGCGCGACGAACTGTTCCGCATCATGCGCGCGATGGAGGACCGGCTGCGCGCCGACTGCGGGGCGCTGAACTTCGACGGCAACGCCTTCCTCGATCGCCTCTGGGGCGAATTGGAGTACTTCAGCAAGCGCATCGGCCTGACCAACGGCGGCCCGCCCGGGGATCGTCCCGATGACACGCCGCCCGAGCGGCCGGACGAGCAACCCCAGGCCCCGCAGCCGCGCACGACGCTCCACCTGGCGGGCCTGTCGTTGCCGCGCTGCTTCGGGTGCCTCCTGACCATGATCTGTCATCCGCGCCCCGCGCTCGCGTGAGTCGGAAACCGAAGATCGTCGCCACGCCGAAGGCGCCGGTCGGAGAGGCCGGGCCGCCGGGCTCCGAGCGGCGCTACCTCTGGCCGCGAAAGAACACCCCCGAGCAGATCGCCGAGCGCCAGGCCGCGCTGCGGGCGCAGCCGTATTGGGACCCGACCCACGACTTCATCTGGCAGTGGCCGTTGGCCGCAGAGGAATTCGCCCGGACGCAGGAAGCCCTCACCGCGCACATGGTCCTGCCGGTGGGTATCGTCGGCCCGCTGCGGGTGAACCTCGGCCGGTACCGCGTGCACGCCGAGACCGGCCAGTTGATCGAGGACAGCCGCGACACCGAGGACGTGTACGTGCCCCTGGCCCACACCGAGGGCGGCCTCTCCGCCTCGATGCTGCGAGGGATCACCGCAGTCTTCGCCGCGGGCGGCGTGCGCACGTTTGTCTTGCACGACCGGATGACGCGGGACTCCTGCTTCGTCTTCCGCACGACCGAGGACGCGGTGACCTTTTCCCGCTGGGTGGCCGCCAACGCCCCGGCGATGCGCGCCTGGCTGCGCGATCCGCGGAACCCGCTCTTCGAGCAGCAGGTCGGCGGCGTCGCCCGCCTGAGCCGGCACGCCCAGCTCTGGGAGGTGGACACGCACGTCGTCGGCTCAGCCTGCCACATCCTCTACCGTTACACCACCGGTGACGCGGCCGGGCTGAACATGATCACCCGCAACTCCCACGCCCTGAATCACGCGTTCATCCTGAAGCGCTTCCCCGCGGAGACCGGCATCCACCCCGTCCGCCTCTTCCTGGAGGCGAACATGGGCGGGGACAAAAAGGCGAGTGCGCTCTACTACATCGAGGGCGGCCACGGCAAGACCGTGCTGGCGGAAGCGACCATCAGCGGGGAGACTCTCCGGCGGGTCCTGCGCACGACGGCCGCAGACATGATCGCGCTGGAACACGCCGGGATGCACGGCAGCATTGCCAGCGACATGCAGTCTGTGGCCGCCACACCCGCCTCGACCATCGCCGCCATCTTCGCGGCCACCGGCCAGGACCTGGGCATGGTCGGCACCAGCAGCATGGCGCACGAGGTCCTCGAGCCCGTGGACGACGGCATCCACCTGTCGATCCGACTCTCCAGTCTGGAGGTCGGCACGGTCGGCGGCGGCACGGTCCTGCCGTACGCGCGGGCCTACCTCTCCCTCATGCGCGCCAGCGGGCCGGGCAGCGCCTACCGGCTGGCGCAGATCGTCGCCGCCGCCACCCTGTGCCTGGACCTCTCGACCTCCGCGGCGATGGCCAGCGCCGGCAGCGAAAACTTCGCCACGGCCCACCTCAAACAGAGCGGAAGGGCGTAACGCGCCGTGCGGGCCCTGGCCATCATCAACCCCACCGCCGGGGGCGGCCGCTCGCTGAAGGTCTGGCCCGCGGCCCGCGCCCGCCTGGTCGCGGCCGGCTGGCAGATTACCGACGCCACCGCGGAACGGCGAGGGCACGAAGTTGACCTGGCGGCCGCGGGCGTGCGCGATGGTTCCGACGTAATCCTGACGGTGGGCGGAGACGGCACCGTCCACTGGACGGTGAACGGCCTGT
>Ga0209342_10006585_pt1 | contig 11750 bp, 5 predicted proteins | sample RifCSP16_2_FD_184023 | JGI IMG/M metagenome (GOLD analysis project Ga0209342, IMG submission 184023) | Soil microbial communities from Rifle, Colorado - Rifle CSP2_sed 16_2 (SPAdes) (version 2) | ecosystem: Environmental > Terrestrial > Deep subsurface > Rock core/Sediment | place: Rifle... | reverse complement strand
CCCCGGATCACCGCCCGATAGCTTGAGCTGGTGAAAATCAATTGAAACGGGGACGTTGGTGTCGATAGTAACAAGGCGTTTCGAAAGGATCGCCTTGTCGGTGTGAGTCTTCAGCTTTTCCTTCACTCCTTTTTGGGGGATCTCATCGACGCGCTGCAACAGATTCTCGATGCTTCCATATTCCTGAATGAGCGGGATAGCCGTTTTCTCTCCGATGCCGGGGACCCCGGGAACATTATCCGACGAATCTCCGATAAGGCCCAGGACATCCGCCACCTGATCGGGGGAGACCCCGAATTTTTTTTTCACGCCCTCGAAGCTGACGACCTCTACCTCATTCCCCTGCCGGCCGGGCTTGTAGATCTTTGTGAGATCCGAAACGAGCTGCATGAAATCCTTGTCCGACGTAACAAGAAGCGTTTCGACTTTCTCCTTTTCAGCTCTTCGTGCAAGCGTCCCCATGATATCGTCGGCTTCGTATCCGTCGACTTCAATCACAGGTATTCCGTATGCCCGAATAACATCTTTCAGAATACCGAGTTGAGCGCCCAAATCCTCCGGCATTTTCTGGCGCGTGGCTTTGTATTCTTTGTACTGTTTATGGCGGAACGTAGGAGCACTGGTGTCCATGGCAACGGCGATGTAGTCCGGCTGCTCGTCCTCGAGAATCATGTTCAGGAAGGTGACGAAGCCGTACACGGCGGAAGTATTCTCGCCCCGGGAGTTTAGGAGAGGCCGCTGGATGAACGCGAAATAGCTGCGATACGCAATCGCCATCCCGTCAATAAGAAATAATCGTTCTCGTGAAGACATGATTTCCTGGTTAAGTGCTCAATGCAATCCTAAATCCTAAATCTCACCTGGGTCTATCGGTGAAACCTGTTCCTCTGTTGTTTCCTGGACATCGGTGAAGAACAGACGGACAAAGACTACTGTTCCTGCCAGCACAATGCCGGTGAGATAGAAGTTCATGCGCAGGCCGATGGTCGCAGCCAGCAGTCCGCCGGTAATCGGCCCCACCATATTGGCAAGAGTCTGAAAACTCGATGCGATTCCCATGATGCCGCCCCTGCGCGCCAGCTCGGTGTGCTTGCTTACGTAGGAATAGAGTGAAGGGAGCATCCCTCCCATGCAGAAGCCCTGGATGGCCCTGAGAGGAAGGAGGTGGTAGGGAGATTGGGCAAACCCCTGGGCCACATACGCGACTGCCGTTCCCGAGAGGGCAATGGTGAGGTTCATTCTGTAGCTTTTGACGTCGTTTCTTTTCCCCCACCAGGGTGCCGAGAAGACCATGAAGAACCCAGCAACGGAAAAGATTGCCCCCGTGAGAGTGGCAATAAGCGTTTCATTGGGTGCCAGAGACTCAATATAAAGGGCGAAAATCGGCTGAACCATCATCACGGCGGCTTGTGCGAAAAGTATGGTTGTCAACGCCACACGGATTTGGGTCGACTCGTAGGCGTATCGATAGTTGCTGAAGAGAGAGTGTTGTTCGCTCTTGCGGACCATTGTCGCGGGGTCCTCTTTCACCATCTTGATGATCAAAACACCCGCAACGGAACAGATAACGGCGACAAGGAAAAAGAGCGGTCGATAGCCGAAGGCGTCGGCGAGCGAACCTCCAATGAGTGGGCCGATGATGTTCCCGCTGGCTGTTGCGGTCTGAAGCAGGCCGATCGCATAGCCGGCCTTCTCCCGCGGAGTGTTTACCGAGACGAGTGCAAGGGCAGCAGCGATGAAGCCGCTCATCACTCCCTGGAGCATCCGGAAAAAGAAGAGCATTTCAACGTTCTGAGAGAGGCCTATCAAGGCTTGCGAGATGGCGAGGCCGAAGATCGCCCTGATGACCATGAGTTTGCGTCCGTATCGGTCACCCAAATAGCCCCAAACAGGGATCAGGAAGAAGGAGACGATAAAGGGGCCGGAAAACGCGAGTCCACTCCACCATGCGACCTCATCGGGATCGGTAATGCCGAGGTCTCTGACATAGAAGGGGAGAAACGGGACGACGAGGCTCATCCCAACCATCGTAATGAATTGAGAGAGCCAGATTACGTAGAGTGTTTTACGCCAGGGCTCGAGGCCTTTGAAGGTCATGGGGTGGACTGAGATGGTAGATCGGAAACGCAGTGCAGAAACAGATCGCGTGCTCAATGTAAAGAAAAACGGGAGGGAAAACAAACTCCCTCCGCGACCTTTGCGCCTTCTTTGCGTCCTTTGCGGTTAAGAAAAAAGCTAACCGCAAAGAGCGCGAAGGAGGCGCAGAGAACGCAAAGGTGAAAAACAAGTTGTTCCTTTGCATGCCCAGTAATTGCGTCGTATATTCATCATCCTCATGAACGTCTACATTGTACTTCTCATTCAGATGTCCATCGCAGGTGGCACGCACATCGTTGCCAAAGCTGTCCTCGGTGAGGTTGACCCTGCTACGCTGACATTTCTTCGGTCGCTTTTTTCAACTGCCGGATTAATGGCGTTGTTCTTCGCCCGGAATCGGCAATTTGGAATAGAGCGCCAGGATTGGATCAAGCTTGCCTGGCTCGGTTTTTTGGGCCTTCCGTTGAATCAGTTTCTTTACCTCTACGGTCTCGGATTTTCCACGCCGGCCAACGGGGCACTATTGTATGCAACGACCCCCGTGTTTGTGCTCGTTCTGTCGCAGTTCTTCCTGAATGAGAAGATCACCGTAAGGAAGACCTTCGGCATTCTTCTGGCCTTCGCAGGCGTTGCGGTTGTCATCTTCGAGCGCGGGGTGGATCTTTCCTCGGAACACACATACGGGAATCTGATGATTCTCCTGGCCGTTCTGGCATGGGCGCTTTTCACGATTCAGGGAAAGCCGATGGTGCTTAAGTATGGTGCTGTGAGGACCACGACCCTCGCAATGACCATCGGGATGATCCTGTTTCTTCCGATTGGCATATTCTCCGCAACGAGCTTTGATTTCTCGTCGATCGATATTTCCCACTGGGTGGGAGTGGCGTATCTCGGTCTTGGGACATCAGTTTTTGGCTACATGCTGTGGTATTACGCATTGGGGAAGCTTGAGACGAGCAAGATGGCAGTATTTGCGAACGGGCAGCCGATCCTTGCAACGATCCTCTCCATCATCTTTCTTCAGTACAGCATCACTGCAGTCTTTGTGATGGGGGGAGTTGTAACGCTGGCGGGCGTGGTCATGACACAACGAAGCTGAGTTCGGGCTCACGAACTGCTGAGATTCTCAACACCCTTTTCTGTGTCCTTGGTGCTTCCCTTGACACCAGTGCCGCAAATGAGTACCATGCCATCTGTGGGGAATTTCAACGCCGCTTGACGTAGGACTGTCGACTACGTCCATAAAACGGACTTCGTCGACCGAGCCCGACCATGCTTGGTCGGCGTCGATTCAAATCCTTTCTTTAGAGCTTTTCGGATCCTACTTCGAGGATGTAATCTGACAATCAGCAGGGGATTCCCATGTCAGGTGCGTTCTCACCTCGACCGTATCAGCCACGAGCAGACCGTCACGGCAAGAAGTTTCATTGCCTTCGATGCTGGCTACTTGCACTATGCTTCGCCTCGCTCGGTGCCATACCCCTCTTCGCCCAGGTTTATCCCTTTCGGTCATACGGTGTCTCCGACGGACTGGCACATTCAGGTGTCACGTCCATTTATCAAGACCCTTACGGATATTATTGGATCGGAACGATCGCGGGTCTCAGTTACTATGACGGAGCCGGTTTTCGGAATTGTCTGAATCGGGGGGAAGAACGCTCCTTCATCAAGTCGGTGCTCCAGATGGAAGACTCGGTCTTTTGGGTATCGACGGAAGGGAATGGCATTGCGCGAATTTCCCGCCAGGGGGAAATCAAAGGGTGGATGCGGGCGAGCGGCGGGCTCTTGCCAAGTGACTCCATCTACGCTTTCATTCGAGATCGACAGAAGAACCTCTGGATTGGAACCGCAAATGGAATCCTCGTCATGCATCCAGATGGATTCTCCCGCATCCTGACCACAACGGACGGCCTGCAGGATAATGTCATGAGGGCAATATCCCAGCGCGACGACGGAACGATGTGGGTCGCGTCGAGGGGAGGGGTGATGAGATTTCGGTATTCCCGAGAGGGGCTGACCGATCGCCGCGTTGTGGTACGTCACGGTTCATTGGCGCTTTACCCGACGTCGGATGGCGGCATGCTCATTGGCACAAATGCAGGTCCTACCGGCAAGGAGGGAGTGGTGCTGAAGGTTCGACGCGATGACCGGATCGATACTCTTTTGAACACGAGAAAGGCCGGCGGGCCCCTGAAGGTATTGTCGCTGCTTGAGGACCGAAGTGGAGCCATCTGGATTGGAGCAGTCCCCGGATTGTTCCTCATCGATCACGGAAATCTCTCCTATATCGGTGAAAAGAACAGCTTGCAGTCCGGGGGGGTAAACTCTCTTATGGAGGATGCCGTAGGAGACGTGTGGATCGGAGGATCGGGATTGATGAAACTTCCGCAGAAGTCCTTTCGGCATTTTCCCCTCACGGACACGTTCTCTGGCATTGTACTTCGTTTTGGACTCTCGGCAAGTGATCGATCGGTCTGGTTCGGCGGGTTTGGCAGGCTCGTTCGTAAGAAGCCAAACGGAATGTTTGTCGAGATTCCACCTCCCTCCGGCGAACTTGTGTGGAATGTTCAGGGGATTGCCGAGGATCACTCGGGGACGATCTGGATTACATCGTTTGCCGGTTTAATGGAATTCAAAAACGGAAAAATGATGCAGGCTGAAATTGAGGGATACGGGCAACGGGGAACGATTGATAAGATCCACGTTGATCGGTCCGGTGATCTTTGGATCGGTTCTGAAGGTAACCTTTATCACATACGCGGGAACCGTGTGATTCACCGGTACGGTGGGGAGAACGGGATTCCTCACGATACTTTTCTATCAATCACAAGCGCACCCGATGGATCGATCTGGTTTGGAATGGATGCCAGTGGGGCAGGTCGGCTGTTCGACGGGAAAGTAACGATGTTCACCGCTGCGGATGGTCTTCCCTCGAACGCGGTTAATCGGGTTTATGTCGACAAGGATTCACTTTTGTGGTTTGCCACGCGGAAAGGGCTCGCGACTTTTGAGGACGGTTCGGTTCGACCCATGATTGATCTGAACAATCTGATGGGGGGATCCCCTGTCACACGCGAAATCATCCAGGATTCCAGGGGCCGGTACTGGATCTCAGCAAGAGGCGGCCTTTATGAGTGGGACGGGGTCCGGATTCACCATTATGATTCGCGCGACGGATTGCCCTCCGATCTCATCCATTGCTCCTTCTTCGATTACGACGGAAATCTGTGGGCAGGATCGGAACGCGGGCCTGCCGTTCTTGACGCAAGGGCTGTCACGGCGGACGTCCCAACACCTTCCGTTCATGTTTCCTTTGTGAATGAAAAATCAAACACCGCATCAATGTCTTTGCCCACCTCGTACCCGTACGATGAGAACTCCATTTCTCTGGGGTTCCATGCAACAGGGTTTGTTGACGAACGGAGTATGGAATTCGAATGGCGAATGGGTGGCACAGATGAAAACTGGCAGTCAGACAGGGGACCGCGGACAATCGGTTTTCCACTTCTTCCACCTGGGGATTACCGGTTTGAGGTCCGCGCCCAGAATCGCAATGGAGCATGGTCGCCCACGGTGGAATATGCGTTTGTCATTCAGCCTCCGTTTTGGCAACGATGGTGGTTTTATGCAAGCATTTCATTCCTGGTCCTGCTGACCCTGTGGACGATCCATCGGTACCACATCCGCCACCTGCTTGAAGTGGAACGGCTGCGCGTGCGAATAGCGGGCGATCTTCATGACGAGATCGGAAGCTATCTGGGTGGAATCGCATTGGAGAGTCAGATGATGCAGAGGAAAGCTCCCATGAGCGAAGATCTCAAGATGAGACTTTCAAAGATCACGTCGATGGCCCATCGCACGGCGGATGCAATGAGAGACATGGTGTGGCTGATTGATCCGGAACATGACACGTTCGACACCTTGCTGGTGAAAATGAAAGATGTGGCCCGTCAGCTGGCGGGGCCGGCACACCTCACCTTTCGGGGCCCGAAAGAACCATCCGACGAACCTCTCGATCTCGAGTTCAAACGCCACGTGTTCCTGATCTACAAAGAAACCCTTTATAATGCTTCACGTCATGCACAGGCAACAACAATTGACGTATCCGTGGATCGAACCGACGGACAGTTCTCTCTCTCCGTACAGGACAATGGCAGCGGTTTCGACGAAACCGCGGTAAAATACGGAAACGGAATCCATAGTATCCGGGAGCGTGCTGAGAAGATCGGGGCCACTCTTCGCATTGAAACCGCCCCGGCGGTCGGGACCACCGTGACTTTGGTTGCTCCTCTGTAAGACAAAAGGTGGCGTCTCAGTTTGTTCTAGTTTACAACGCAGAGACGCAGAGTTCGCAGAGGATCGCAGAGTCAAATGGAAATTGCCTACCTCCTCTGCGAATCTCCGCCTCCTCCCCGCCTGCCTCAAAGATCTTATTGAGGTGGGTAGGCGCGCCTCTGCGTTGAGCTTTTGCTCAAACTGAGACATTACCAGAAGCTATCTCAAAAATGTCTTGATGTCTTTTTGGAGGGTTGAAACCCGAAAGGGGACATGGCATTGCCCCGACCTTAAGGTCGGGGCAACAAGAAGCAGTAACAAAGGGCTTCAGCCCTCTGCATTTTGAGAGGGCTTCTAGACAAGATGATACCTTGCGAGAAAATACCGCGACTGCGGTATGGCGTGTCATAGGCGGTAGCAGTATCATGGTGCCATGAATGAGACAATGATGCCATCAAATGGGGTGGATCAAACGTCCATCAACACTCTGAACATTTGGCTCGTCGAAGACAATACAGCGTTCCGGCAAACCATTGCGGAGCTGCTCAACGAGACAGAGGGTATGCGTTGTTCGGGTTCTTTCGCGTCGTGCGAAGAGGCCCTTGCAGCGCTGCGGAAGAAGGATGCCCCCGAGGTTGTGTTGATGGATATTGGGTTGCCGGGAATGAGCGGGATTGAGGGGGTGAAGCATCTCAAGAAGATCTCTCCGTCCACCGATGTCATCGTCCTGACGATCTATGATGATGATGAAAAGGTTTTCCGGGCCATTTGCAATGGAGCAACAGGGTATCTGCTGAAGGATGCCCCCGCAGAGTCCATTATCGCCGCCATTCATGATGTTTTGCAGGGTGGCGCCCCAATCAATGCGCAGATCGCCAGAAGGGTTCTGGATATGTTTATGCGCCTCTCCGTCCCCCAGGCGGAATACGGATTGACCGCACGGGAAAAAGAGATTCTTCACGAGCTTACTGAAGGGTTGACCAAGAAGCAGATAGCCGAAAAACTCTTCCTCAGTTTTTTCACGATCGATACCCACCTGAAGAACATCTACCTCAAGCTTCACGTCCATTCCCGCACAGGCGCCGTTGCCAAGGTACTCAAGGAGCGCCTGTTGTAGGCCATACCTCCTTAAACCGATGCCGTTCCGGGTGCAAGGTTCCAGGTTCCAGGTTGGCGAACCTTGAACGTCGAACCTCGAACCTTGAACCTTCCTCGTCGCAGAATACCGTAAACGCGGGATTGAGAATTGGCGATTCCGACAATAGCTTATAGAGCGTTGGTTGAGGATGCTCACCCAACAGCTATTCTGTGATCCACCGCTTGTGGGGAATTCTTACGCCGCTTGACGTAGACTCTCGCCGACGAGGTCCAGGGTCGGCGAAGATTTCTTTCTTCAGCGCTCTCCGAGCCTACTTCGAGGATGTAGTCTGACAACTTGCAGGGGATTATCATGTCAGGTCCATTCTCGTCTTTTCAGTATCGCCCAGTTCTCGCCGTTGTCTCATTTCTTTGTCTGCCCATAAAACCGGCAATCTGGTCTTCTGATCGATTGACAAGACCGGATCAGGGCCTATCGAGTGTCTTGTTTTTCATTCTCCCTTATGCGCCATGCAGCTGAATCCGGAGGCCGTCATGAATAGAGATCTCACTACTTTCAAACCATCATTGCACGTGTTATTTGGATGCATTCTGTTTGCCGTTGTGTTTCAGCACAGCTCCCTTTCTCAAACCGTTCAGGAAAACCTGTACGTCACGAACGGAACGGTAAGGGCCGTGCTGGCGAACGGCAACACCATCTATATCGCCGGCGACTTCACTATCGTGGGGCCATATACCGGCAGTGGAGTGGCGCTCGATACGGCGAGCGGAGCGTATGACGCTGCATTCCCAAAGGTGAACGGGACTATACGTGCTGTCGTTCCTGATGGTGCGGGAGGATTCTATATCGGCGGGAATTTCACTTCTGTCGGTGGAGTTGTGCGGAATCGCGTTGCCCACATAAAATCAGATAAGACACTCGACGCGACCTGGAATCCCAATGCAAACGGTGTTGTTTACGCCCTCGCCGGCTCCGGGTCAACGTTATATGCAGGCGGAGAATTCACCGCTATCGGGGGACAAGCGAGGCTTAATATCGCAGCGCTTGATTCATCGACAGGAGCTGCGACAAGCTGGAATCCCAGTTCAAACTTCATGGTTTTTGCCCTTGCCCTTTCCGGGTCGACGTTATATGTAGGTGGAGGATTCACGACCATCGGTGATTCATCGAGGAACAGAATAGCGGCGCTCAATGTGTCAACAGGCAAGGCCACAAGCTGGAATCCGAACGCAAATACTTATGTTGTTGCCCTTGCTCTCTCCGGATCAAAGGTGTATGCAGGAGGCTGGTTCACAAGCATCGGTGATTCATCGAGGAACAGAATAGCAGCATTAGATATCTCAACAGGCAAAGCCACAAGCTGGAATCCCAACGCAAACAGCACTGTTCATGCCATTGCCCTCTCTGGGTCAACCGTGTATGCAGGGGGAGGATTCACAACCATCGGTGGGCAAACACGGATCTATATCGCAGCTCTTGACACATCGACAGGACTTGCTACAGGCTGGAATCCCGGTGCTGATCTGACCGTTCGTGTCCTTGCCCTCTCCGGATCAAGATTATATGCAGGCGGAGATTTCACAACCATGGGGGGGCAAAGTCGGAATAGAATTGCGGCGATCGATACATCCACAGGATTTGTCACAGGCTGGAATCCTAATGCAAATTATAGTGTTTATGCGCTTGCTTTTGCGGGGTCAACGATCTATGCGGGAGGAGAATTCACAATCGTTGGGGGGCAAACGCGGAACAGAATCGCGGCGCTTGATGCATCAACAGGACTTGCCACTACCTGGAATCCGAATGCCAACAGTACGGTGAATACCCTTGCCTACTCCGGATCGACCGTGTATGTAGGCGGAAATTTCACAAGCATCGGTGGGCAGGCACGAGGCAGAATCGCTGCGCTTAATGCATCGACAGGGCTTGCCACAAGCTGGAATCCGAATGCCAACAGTACGGTGAATACCCTTGCCTACTCCGGATCGACCGTGTATGTAGGCGGAAATTTCACAAGCATCGGTGGACAGGCACGAGGCAGAATCGCTGCGCTTAACGCCTCGACAGGACTTGCCACAAGCTGGAATCCGAACGCCGACAGTACGGTAAATGCCCTTGCTCCCGCAGGGTCAATGGTGTACGCAGGAGGAGCCTTCACGAACATCGGCGGACAAACACGAAACTACATTGCAGAGCTCGATACATCGACAGGACTCGCCACAAGCTGGGATCCCAATTCAAACGCTGCGGTTTCTACGCTTGCATTCTTCGCGCCGACGGTGTATGCCGGGGGAAAATTCACAATAATCGGCGGACAAACGAGGAATTACATTGCGGCGCTGGATACATTGACAGGACTTGCCACAAGTTGGAATCCGAATGCAAATGATTCTGTGAGTGCTTTGGCACTCGCCGGGCCAACCGTGTATGTCGGAGGAATGTTCACAGCCATCGGCGGACAAACACGGAATCACATTGCAGGGATCGATGCGTCGACAGGACTTGCGACAAGCTGGAATCCGAATGCAAGCAGCACTGTTTATGCCCTGACACTCTATGCCGCAACAGTGTATGCGGGAGGGAACTTCTCTTTGTTAGGGGGGATAGTCCGGGGAAATTTTGCGGGAATCTCAGATCCAAATGGACTTCCGGTTCAGCCGGTAATCGTGTCAGTTACAGATGTACTCAACGACCAAGGGGGAAAAGTCAGAGTCATTTGGATCAAGAATATTTATGATCGACCCGGCGTGCCGCATCAAACTGTACACTATGGCGTTTGGAGAAGAATTCCACTTGGTGGAGCCGCGCTCTCGCGCGTTCCGATGAGTCTGGCAAAAACGGCAAACGATACGCTGGGAATGATGTATGATCTCATTGCGAGCGTTCCGGCGGTTCAATCCCCCTCATACAATGTCGTTGCCGCGACCCTGTCAGATTCTTCTTCAACAGGGGCTCATCGGTACAGATATCTTGTTACGTCTCACACAGCGGATCCCAGTCTCTTCATTCTCTCTGCTGAAGACAGCGGCTACTCGGTTGATAACCTTCCCCCAGGTACTCCGAGCGGCGCTTGGATTGGTGGACTTTCCGATGGGCCGATAGCACTGCAATGGAATTGGAACAGGACAGATCGCGATGTGAGCCATTTTAAGGTCTATCGCTCTACGACGAGCGGTGTTCCTTTGAGTGAATTTTCGGCGCTTTCTACAACAACAGATACTTCAGCTGTGGATTCAACTACGATCATTGGTCAACAGTACTTCTATCGGATTACCACTGTCGATATCCATGACAATGAAAGCGCTCCGACAGAGGAGCTGTCACAGACGGCTTTGGCCGTTCATCTGGTCTCATTTGCCGCGTCGGTCGTAAGGGGACGGGAGGTTGTCCTCCAGTGGATGATGGCAAGTGAAGAGGGAAGCTTGGGCTTCGAAATCCAGCGCAGGAAACAGGAAGAACAGCAGTGGAGTGTGCTGGGATTTGTTAAGGGCCATGGGACAAGCTCAAGTCCGCAGCAGTACGGCTACACCGATCGGCAGCTCCAGCCCGGAGTGTACCGATACCGGCTGAGACAGGTTAATCAGAATGGCACAAGCGTGACCTTCTTGGAGGTGGAGGTCAAGGTCGAGATTCCGAAGGAATTCGCTTTGGAGCAGAACTATCCGAATCCCTTTAATCCGACTACAACAATTGAATACGCGGTGGCTAGGGCGGAGCAGGTCACACTGACCGTTTATGACAATCTGGGGCGGCAAGTGCGTGAGCTCGTGAATGCGCGTCAGGAGCCGGGATATTACACCGTATACTTCAACGCAGAGCGCCTCTCGAGCGGAATGTACTACTACAGGATTGTGGCCGGGGATTTTGTGAGGGTGAAGAAGCTCTTGTTGCTCAAGTAACAATTTGATGAGGTGACGTAGTTGCACAGATCAGGCAACTCACGAGTTGCCAAGTGCCCCATGATTCAGCCGCATGCTACACATCTTACCGGATGGAGGAGCTATGAAGATGAACGGAGTCGAAACAAGAATCCTCGCCCTCGTGGCATTGTTCGCAGTGGCTTCTGCCGGCTGCGCGAAACTGCAGGCACGCGATAACCTGAACAAGGGTGTTCGCGCCTTCAGAGACGCAAAATATGAAGCCGCGGTCCAGTACTTCCAGGAAGCCGTCCGGTTGGATCCGGAGCTGGTCGATGCAGAACTCTACCTCGCTACCGCGTACCAGCAGCAGTTCATCCCCGGAGCGCAGTCTGCGGAGAACCAGAAGAACGCCGAAATGG
>Ga0209342_10006584_pt1 | contig 11752 bp, 9 predicted proteins | sample RifCSP16_2_FD_184023 | JGI IMG/M metagenome (GOLD analysis project Ga0209342, IMG submission 184023) | Soil microbial communities from Rifle, Colorado - Rifle CSP2_sed 16_2 (SPAdes) (version 2) | ecosystem: Environmental > Terrestrial > Deep subsurface > Rock core/Sediment | place: Rifle... | reverse complement strand
CGACATCATCGAACATCGGAAGCGTCATGACCGTCACGGGCAATCCCCAGAACATGCTCATCGGCATCTATTCAAAGATCCCTTATCTTTCGTTCCTGGGATCGCTGTTCCCTGTTGCGCTTGCGGGATTTGTTGTTTGCATTGCCGTGATCTGGTTCCTATACCGGAAAGAGATGGGCACGAAAGCGTTTCCTTCGCGTCCCGTGATACCCCGGTATCAGGTGAGAAAGGCGCTGCTTGTCAAGTCGCTGCTTGTGTGCGCAGGCGTGCTCGTTTCTTTTTCACTCGGGCACCCTTATTCTCTCACCGCGGCAACAGGCGCCGTGGCCTTGCTGCTCATCGGCAGGGTGCGCACGGAGAGGATACTGGAAGGCGTGGACTGGACGCTTCTCGCGTTCTTTGCCGGCCTGTTCGTGGTGATGCACGGCGTGGAGGAGTCGGGACTTGCCGGTGCCGCGATCAAATGGATCGGCGATCTGTCGATATTGTCTCCCGCAGGTCAGATCGCGGGTTTGTCGCTCGTTTCGGTGGTCCTTTCCAATGTGGTGAGCAATGTCCCCGCGGTGATGCTTCTCAAGCCGTTGACGCTTTCGCTCGGCGGCGGTAAATTCATCTGGCTTGCGCTGGCCATGAGCAGTACCCTGGCAGGGAACCTTACGCTCATCGGCTCTGTCGCGAACCTGATCGTGGCGCAGCAGGCGAAAAGAAAGGTGGACATAGGTTTTATGGAATATTTCCGCGTAGGAGCTTTGATAACGGTCGCGGTCGGCATTCTGGTCCTTGTTGTTGAGGTGAAGATCGGAAACGGCGCAGAGCTGCCTGTCGTCACGGGCCAGGCAAGCCGGAAGAACGTGATAGTAACATCCGCCGGCAAGAAGGCCATGGAGAGAACGTTCCGTGTTGCGCTCTTTTGTGATACTGATGACCTGAGAACGAAAGGTCTGCAAGGCTTTCGGCGGCTGGCAGCGGACGAGGCAGCGCTGTTCGTGTTCGAGGACCTGGTAGAGGTAACGTTCTGGATGGGAAGCGTGGATTTCCCGATAGACATTATTTTTGTCGGCCAGGACAGAAAGGTCGTCCAGGTATATCAGAATTGCAGACCCGGGAGCCTGGACCTGTATCCGTCGGGCAAGCCTGTTCTGTGGGTGATCGAGACCGCGGCAGGGTCGGGTATCAGGGTGGGGGACAGGGTTCGGATTCAGGGGCAAGGGTCAGGGGTCAAGGGTCACGGGCAAGAATGAGGAACAAGGCGTGCGGAATGCGGATTTCGGAATTCGGAATGATACGGAAATTAATCGCAGCGGAAAAAGATGATCAGGAGAGAGGAGGGGGCGGACGGAGCTGCCCTTTCAGAGCATCCATCCTCCGTCGTCCCCAGCTGCATTACGCGACAGTGACCCGCAATGCCTGCGGGCCTTTATCCCCCTGCTCTTCGATGAAGGCCACTTCGGTCCCTTCTTTAAGCTTGTCGAAGACGGGGGCTATGAGGCTGTTCCGGTGAAAATAGACTTCCCTTCCGTCGGATGTTTCAATAAACCCGTAATCCTCCTCGGGAAAGAGTTTGACAACGCGTCCTTTCGGCGGCGTTTCATGAACCTTGACTTCGCCGCGCTTGCGTTCTGAATGGCCGTCCAACTTTCTTTTTGCCGCGTCGAAGGCGTCCCGTATCGCGACATAGAGGTCCTCGTTCTTCTCGCGCTTTATCACGATCTCCCCGCCCGGAATGGTAATATCAATGCGCACCGTGTAGAGCTTGCCCTGATGCTGGCGCTGCTGTACCGCTTCGACAGCTATCCGGCAGCCCATGATCCTGTCAGAGTACCTTTCCAGCTTGGAAACCTTTTCGAGGATCGCTGTTTCGACTGCATCGGAACGAGGGATGTCTTTAAAGGTGATTTGCGGTGTAAGTTTCATGGTTGTTATCCTCCAAAGCAACAACATTTCTTTGCCGCAGAGCGTATTGTTCCGCTCGCTCTGTCTAATCTCAAGGTAGCATAAAACATTTTGCCTGTCAAATAACCCAAAAACACGTGCAAAAAGAGGGGCATTGGAGGCCGGCTTTGGCTGTCGACGGGCATTCCTGCATAATACATGCTACGGGAGGCGGCTCACTGATGTGAGAGGGTGTCAAAAAATATTTTCAATTCCTCTCTCACGTCATGTACGCGCGCAAGATAATTCACGCTGTCACGGAACTCGGCGCCGTTCCGGAGGCCTCTCGTGTACCAGGCAAGATGCTTGCGCATTTCGCGAACGCCCATCGTTTCTCCGAGCAGCTTTACCATTTCATTCAGGTGGCGAAAAATGAGCGCCGACCTTTCTTCCAGCGTGGGAGGGGCGGGCTCGACGCCGGTTTCCAGGAGCCCTTTTGCCTCACGAAAGAGCCAGGGGTTTCCCTGGCACGCCCTGCCGATCATGACGCCGTCGCAGCCGGTCTCCTCCTTCATTCTTTTCGCGTCCTGGGCCGAACGGACGTCCCCGTTCCCTATCACCGGGATGCCCACGGAATTCTTTACTTCTTTGATCATGCCCCAGTCCGCGCAGCCGGAGAAGCCCTGGCACTTGGTGCGAGCGTGCACCGTGACAGCGGCGATCCCGACGGATTCCGCCGTTTGCGCCTGCTCCACGGCCGTGATACTCGTCGAATCCCACCCGAGCCGTATCTTGACCGTCACCGGAACGGATGAAGCTTTCACGACCGCGGCCATAATGTCCCGGGCGAGCTCTTTGTCCCGGAGGAGCGCCGAGCCTGCGCCGCTTTTGAGCACCTTGGGAGCCGGACAGCCCATGTTGATGTCGACGAAGTCTATCGGAAGAGAAGACAGGATGCTGACGGCCTCGGCCATGGACTCCGGCTTCGAGCCGAAGATCTGGAACACGACCGGCCTTTCCGCCGGCTCGGTGCGGAGCATCTCGAATGTTCTTTTGTGCTCGCGGATCACCGCCTCGACGCTCACCATCTCGGAGAACACGAGACCGGCGCCGAGCTCCCTGCAGATGACACGGAAGGGGAGGTCGGTCACCCCTGCCATGGGCGCGAGCACGAGTGGATTGTTCCTGAGTATCTCTCTGATGTCCATGGGGTATTATAAAGGATTCATATCTTGATTGACAACAGAATATGACGAAGACGGTAATCCTTCAGTTACGGGGGCAGCAACCCTTTCGCTCTGCCGCGCAAGCGTGCAAATTGGGCAATGGTTGCACAAGGATATACGTCCTGTCCCTGCATCGCTTACGCTTCGCACGCGCCTGCTTTGGGATAAGTGGGTTTTGCCATGATCTGCGGGGCACTTAAAAGCGCGTCTATCGCTCAAGGGCTACTGCCCCCTGCCAATTTATACCCTGTAGCTGAAGGATTACCGAAAACGCCGGGCGGATCACGTTGTCCTGAGCGCGTCGACGATATTCATCCTCGCCGCCCTGAACGCGGGTAGTACGCCGCCCACGAACCCCATGACAAGTGAAAAGAGGATGGACTGAAGGGCGATCTCGCCGGTCAGGGTGAAGGAAAAGGCAAGTTCCGAAAAGGTCTGCCAGTTCACCGTGGAGATCGTGAGGAATTGCATGAACGACGCAAAGAACAGCCCGACGAGACCTCCAATGAGACCTAAAAACAGCGCCTCCGCCAGAAAGGCGACAAGGATGCTTTTCCGCTCGAATCCGACGGCGCGCAGGGTCCCGATCTCGTTCGTCCGGTTGGCCACGGCGGCATACATGGTGATCATCGCGCCGATCATCGCGCCGAGCGAGAATATGATCGTGAGCGTGACGCCGAGGATGCTCAGGAATTTCGTCATCATCTCCGACTGGTCGGCGTAATACCGTGTCTCGCGTTTTGCTTCGATCGTCAGCCGGGGGTCGCCTCCCAACCTGTCCCTGACCGCATTGAACTCCGAGGGGTCCCGCAGCTTGAACAGGACCGATGAATAGACCGGCCTGCGGAACGCCTGCATGAGCTGGTCCACGTCTCCCCATATCTCGGAACTGTAGCCTGTTTTGCCGGCTGAAAATATTCCGACGACGGTCCAGTCCCGCATGCCGAAGCGGAGCGTTTCGCCCATCCCCGCGCCCTTGAAGCGTTTGGCCACGCTCTGGCCCGCGATGACCTCGGACGAGCCGGGCCTCGGCATGCGTCCTTCCACCAGTTTTACCTGGGGACGCAGCGCGAGCGAGCATTCATCGATCCCCCTGATCTCAACGTTCGATGGCTTGTCGCTCACGCGTTTGGGAAGGGTGATGAGCACGACCAGCTCCTTGGCGAGGAGCTGCCCGCCATTCTGCCCGATGGCGATCTGCGGCACGGTTTCCACGATGGACGCCTGGTTCCGGTCTATGCCGCTCTGCACCTCGGATTGCGCGCCCCGGCGGATGACCACGACGTTATCGTACGAACCGGTCTCGATCAGCGTCTTTCGGAGCCCTTCCGCGAGCATCAGGGTCGCCGCAAAGACGAAGACCACGAGGGCCATGCCCGACGTCGTGAGCACGGTGGTGAGCCGTCGCGTCCAGAGATTGCGGAAACTATAGGAGTAGGGGATGTGCATATGGTTCGTGCAACGTACAACGTGCAGCGTACAGCGTACAACGTGCAACGTTATTTTATGGAACTGTAAAGTTTGCTCAGCATCCTGATAACGCGTTCGCACGTTTCAGATATTTCCGTAAACGTCCTTTCGTTTATATAGCCGAGATCTTTGGATAGCATTAGCTGATAATGTAACTCGCCACACGAACCTCTCGCGATACTGATAAAGTGTTTGAACTCGTTCTTGCCAGCACGGTGATACCCCTCTACAAGATTTGAACAGATGGAAACGGCAGCTTTTCGCATCTGGCTTATCAGGCCAAAACGTTCACATTCAGGAAAATCAGCAGTAACTTTATATACTCGCAGCGTCATTTCATGTCCACGCTTAAACACATCCATATCTTCAAGTTTCATATGCGTCTCCTGATTATTTTTTATGCTTTTCCAGCACGTTGAACGCTGTACGTTGCACGTTTTACCCTATCCTCCTCAGTCCCTCCGCGATGGGGATGGTCGCGCCTCTCCATGTCGGGAAGATCGCTGCCACTGTTCCCACCGTGGCCGCGGCCAGCAGATCCAGATAGACCGTAAGGGGCGACACATTGAAGACCGGGAAGAACTGGCTCAATTCGGTTTCTATCCAATGGGCCGCCGGGAAAGTGAAGATGACCCCGACAACGCCGCCTGCCAGGGAAATGACGAGCGATTCGCCGAACACGATCCCCGCGATATGCCGGGCCCCGAACCCGAGGGTCTTGAGCGTGGCATACTCGGCGATCCTTTCCCGCGCGGTCATGGCCATGGTGTTCGCGGCCACCACCATGATAATGATGATGACCACGTACGAGACGATCTGGATCGCGATCACGATCGCCTCGGTCATGGAGACAAAGCTCATCTGGAAGGCCCGCTCGGTCTCGGTGAGGGTCTCGGCCAGGGAGTTTTTGAACATGCGGTCTATTGCCACCGAGACATCGGCCGCCTTGTCCGGGTTGGTCAATCCGATCATGTAGAACCCGGCCTGGTCCGCCCGGCGCGGCACGGTTTTCTTCAGGGTCTCGTTCAGATAGTCCCAGTGGAAGAAAAACTGCGTCTCGTCCGTGTTCTTTTGCGCCCCACGGTAGATGCCGCGTACGATGAATTCCCACTGACCCGGAAAGATGGTCCCCTTGAGGGTGACGAGGTCACCGAGCTTCCATTTGAAGCGGTCGGCCAGTTTGCGTCCAACCACCGCCGCCTTACGGTCGAGAATGACGGCCTTCTTCTGGTCCGGCGGCAGCACGAACTCGGGATAGAGCTCGAGGTAGTTCCCGGGATCCACGGCGAAATTAGGAAAAAAGTTTTTTTCGTCTATGTATATTCCGCCGAACCAGTTTCCATACGACACGATCTTTACTCCCGGGACCTGGCGGATCCTGTCCTTGTATGAGATGGGGAGGGTAAAGATGATGGAGATGGCGTTCCGGGTGACGAGGCGTGACGCGTTCGAGGACTCGACGCCGAGGTACCAGAGCCCCACGAGGGTGCGCAGCAGACCGAAGGCGAGAACGGCGATGGCCACGCCGGTGATGGTGAGGATCGAGCGGAGCTTGTGGCGAAAAGCGTTCCGCGTGAGGAGCTTAAGAATGAACATTGTTCAGGATACCCTTCTCAAGATGCCTGATCACATGCGCCTTCTCGGCCGCCCTCGGATCGTGCGTGACCATGATGATGGTCTTGCCGTACTCATTGTTCAGGCGGGCCATGAGCCCGAGCACGTCCTCGGCAGAGACCCTGTCCAGGTCGCCCGTGGGCTCGTCGGCCACGATGATGGTCGGGTCGGTAACAACGGCGCGGGCGATGGCGACCCGCTGCTGCTGGCCGCCGGAAAGCTGTGACGGATAGTGGTCCACGCGGTCGAGAAGGTTGACGATGCTCAGGGCGGTCTCCACATGCTCCCGCCGCTCGCTCCGTGAAAGTGTCGTCAACAAGAGCGGCAGCTCCACGTTTTCGAATGCCGTAAGCACCGGGATGAGGTTATAGAACTGGAAAATGAACCCGACGTTGATCGCGCGCCAGCGGGCCAGATCGGTCTCGCTCAAGGCGGAGATGTCCACTCCCGCAACATTGACCGCTCCCCGGTCCGCCTTGTCGATGCCCGCGATGATGTTGAGAAGCGTGCTCTTGCCGGAACCGGACGGACCCATGAGGGCAAGGAATTCTCCGTCGGCGATATCGAGGGTGATCTCCTCAAGCACCGGGATGACCTGGACGCCCCGGCGGTAGGTCTTCGTGAGGTTTGTTATTTCAACGATAGGAGGTTTGGCTTTTTCCATTATCCTTCTTTGATCGAGACCCTCGATCCGGTCTTCAATTTCTTCGGCGGATTTATCACCACTTTGTCGCCTGCCTTGACGCCTGACAGGACCTGCAGCAGCTCTCCGATCGTCTCGCCTGTCGTAACGGGGATCTCGTCGGCCTTTTCCCCTTTTATCTGAAAGACGACCTGCTTGCCGTCTCGTGTCACGACGGCGCCGGGGTTGACACCGAGTCTGGGCTGCTCTTCATCGGGGGAGACCGGCCGCTCAAGGAACGAGACCCTGGCGCTCATCTCCGGCAGGATGCGTTTGTCCTTGTTCACAAAACGCACCTTGACCATGACCGATGCCTTGGAACGGTCCGCGGTCGGCACGATCATATGAACGACCCCGCGAAAACGCGACTCGGGGAACGCATCGAGCTGTATCTCGCAGGGCTGTCCCCGCTCCACTTTTTCCAGATTGGATTCCGAGACGTCCGCCTCAACCTGGAGCGAGGACATGTCCGCGATGGTAACTACGGCGGCCTTGGCATTGGCGGCCGCGCCGAGCGGCGTGACCATGTCCCCGATGTCCGCGTCCTTGGTCAATACCACTGCGTCAAAGGGGGCGCGGATGAGGGTATATTCCACCGCGACTTCGGCCCCCTTGAGCGCCGCTTGCGCCGAGATTATCGCGGATTCAGCCCCGCTCACCGCTGCCTGCGCCCGCCGGTAGCGGGCATCCGCGGTATCGTAGTCCATCTGAGAGATGAACCCTTTGGCGAGGAGCTCCTTGCCGCGGTTAAAATTCAGGGTCGCGTCATTCAGTTCGGCCTTTGACTGCTCCAGGGCGGAACGCGCGTTGTCGAGGTTCGCGGCGGCCTGATCCCGGCTGGCAGCCACGTCCCTGCCCTCAAGACGGGCGATCACGTCACCCTTTTTCACCTTGCTTCCCTCTTCGACCCCGAGCCACTCCAGGCGGCCCGTGGCCTTTGAGGCGACCGCCGCCTTGCGCTGGGCCACCACATAGCCGCTGGCATTCAAGAGGGTGAAAGACTGCGACGGATACACGAGCGAGACCGTGGAGACCGCGACCTCCACGGCGGGGTTCAGCACGGCTTTGTAGACGATAATGAGAAGCACGACAGACAACGGGACGGCGATCCAGAGCGCGCGCTTTTTCGGTTTGGCGCTGCGGTAGAGCGCGCCGGATTTTTCGATCTTAAGTTTTGAAAGGTCTTCGTTGGCCATGTGCGTCCTCGCCTGGATTATTTCCGATTTTGTAACTGCTCAGGTCAGCCGTTCGCTCTGTCGCTTAGCGTGCTATAAGTCCTTGACATTCGACAGAGTCGGCGCTTTTGTCCGCAGCGCTTACATCGGTAAAGTATCTTTACTCTGCACGCTTACAGCGCCTCTCGCTCATGGCCGACCTGAGCATCTGAAGCAGTTATCCGATTTTTTCCGTTTTTCGATGTGAGATGTATTATGAAAGGCCTGCCATGAGAACGATATTATAAATCAAAAAAAAAGGCAAGGCCAAACTACGCAAGGCTTATCATGTCTGTTACATCATCGATCGTAACGGTCCCGGACCTCAGAAGATGCGATATCAGGGCAAATCCTCCGCACGGAAAGGCCTTGCCTTCAGTCAAAATAAAATCGCAATCCGCCTCAAAGAAGGAGCACGCGCTGCATATTTGCTCCCTCAGAACCGCTCCGATCCCGGTGCTCAACGATGCGGTCTTTGCCGGCTTCGCAGGGGGAACTTTTGTTCCCGCTTCAACAAAGCGTCGCGCTACGGCAAACGCGCGGCATTCGAACTCTTCGCTTTTTCCCGGTTTATGGTACGGACAGTATTGCGCGCAGATTATTTTCACCGCCCGCCTCGATTTTTTCATATCGCCATTATAACAAATAATCCGGACGTGAGGTATACTTAAAAACAGGATGAATTATTATTTGGACCGACACGCCGTCCTGAAGTGGCTCGAGATCCCGTCCGTGTACCAGGTCAAGAATGACGAGCTCTATGAGCTCGACGGCAAGTCATTCGCTTTTTTCAGATCCTGCATGGCGGACCCGGGATGCACGACGGAAGACAGCGCATTCATCGATTACTGCGTGGAAGAGATGCTTGTTACGAAAAAGCATGTCCCGGCAAAGCGACCGTGTCTCATGCGGTCGCCCGACCCTTCCCTGCGCTACCTCGAACTCCAGATAACGAACGAATGCAACCTCCGGTGCAAGCATTGCTACATCGGCGACGAACCTCGCAGTGAGCTTTCCGTAAAGCAGGTCGGGGACATTCTGACGGAGTTCGAAGAGATGCAGGGGCTTCGGGTCCTTATCACGGGTGGCGAACCGCTTCTCCACACAAAGTTCGCTGCGGTGAACGAAATGCTTCAGGATTTCATGCTCCGGAAGGTGCTGTTTACGAACGGCGTGGCGCTCAAAAAGGGGAACCTCAAAGGACTGAATGTCGAGGAGATACAGGTGAGCATAGACGGCCTTGAAGAGGCCCACGACGCGCTCCGGGGAAAGGGGACGTTCAATCGTTCGATGGAGGCCGCGCGGGACGCGCGTGAGGCGGGATTTGATGTTTCCATCGCGACCATGGCGCACCCCCGCAACCTCCGGGACTTCGACGAAATGGAGGCCCTGTTCAAAGGCATGGAGATAAAGGACTGGACCGTGGACGTTCCCTGCATAACCGGCAGGCTGAGGGAACACGCGGAATTTCATCTCAAGCCCGAAGAGGGAGGGAAGTATCTTGCGTACGGGTTCGGCGCCGGCCTTCACGGGACAGGGCAGGGCTTCGGATGCGGCCTGCACCTCATGTCCGTGTTCGCGGACGGCAGGGCCGCCAAATGCACCTTTTACGCAGACCGGGCCGTCGGCACGGTTGAGCAGGGGCTGCGGGCCTGCTGGGAGCGGATCAAGCCCGTTCAGCTCAAAACCCTGGCGTGCGACTGCGAGTATCTCGATGCCTGCCGGGGAGGGTGCCGCTACCGCGCCGCTCTCCTCGAAGGCAAGAACGGGAGAGACCTCTATCGGTGCGCGCTCTACGGTATTTTGAGAGAGAGGGTTTGAAATTGAAGGGGACCTTTTATCGCAGAGGACGCGGGGAGCACAGAGAAGAAACGGGAAAACAAGAAGTTGGGAAGAGGGAGGCTAAAGTTGATGGTTTCATAAGAAGCCCCAACTGCTGTCATTGCGAGGAGCGGAGCGACGCGGCAATCTCGATTTTTCAGGCAGATACGAACTGCGAGATTGCTTCGCTACGCTCGCAAAGACGGCTTTTTCGACTTTTTACGAATAGATCAAGGTTGGATCAAGTTCATGACTTCTCACCTTCTCAATTTCATACCTTCTGTAACGTCTCTGCGCTCTGTGGTATACTCTAACTATTGTTTATCAGAAAGGAGGGATGAACGGTGACCATAAGGAAAGTTTCAAAAAAGACGGCTGTTACCTGCAAGTGCAAGAGCTCCTGCTGACAGGCAGACTAAAAAAGCCATACTCTTTTCCAGCCCCGCGGCGATATCCGCCGTCGGGGCAATTATTTTTTATGGCACTTGAGACACATGGGGCCGGGTTTTTCATCGGCCGAGAGGGTCCTTTCGGTAGAGGCATGCGTGTTATGGCAGGTCGTGCAGGAGATGTCCCGTCCTTTGCGAAGAGGATCCGGCTTGCCCTTTACGGGATGATCGTCGCCAAAGCCGTATCCGGCCATGACATGCTTGCCGGTGGCGCGCCTTTCGTGGCAGGCAACGCAGAGGTTCTCTTCCGGTTTCTCGAGGCTGAACTTGTTGGCGGTGGTGTGGGGGTTGTGGCAGGAAGCGCACTCAAGCTGGTCGCCTCCGGCGCCGTAGAAGGTCATGCCGTTCTTCTTCGCCGTTGCCAGGGAGGCAAGCCCTGCCCGTGCCGACCTGTACCGCGCGCTGACCGGATGGTCGCCGGTAAAATTGTTTTTCGAAGACCGGTCAAAACGTGGAATGTACACGTCGCCGGGAGAATGCGATGATGGCGCGTACGGATAGAAGATCACCCGGCCGATCGTGCCATCATGGCAGGAGAGACAGCTTAGAGAACTGGAGCTCGGCGCGCCTGCCGGCGTCTTGCCTCCGGGGAGCACCCAATTGTACAGGGTGAACTGGTACGCTCCGCTTGTCTCTTTCTGCTGTTTCGCCCAGAGGGGCGTTGCGCCGGCGCTGATGTGGGGGATATGACAGAACATGCAGATCGCGCCGCTGTCGGTCGTATACGCGGTATTCTCGTCGCGCGTCAGGTCATGCTTTGAGCCGGCGAGCTCTGCGAACGCCGTTGCGGCCGAGAAGACACATGCGGCGATGAGGAACGGCAGGATTGCCCTTTTCATGGTTTCATCTCCTCACGGGAGTTTTTCCCTGACCCCGCTGTCTTTTCTTTCCGCTCCATCTCCCGCGCCTGCCTCTGCTGATATCGCTCTCCGGTATATTGAAAGACCTGCACGTTTCCCGGCCACTGATCAACGATATATATTTTATCATCGGAATCGACGGCTATTCCCGCCGGGAGGGTGAAATATCCCGGGCCCCAGCCGCCGGTGCCGAAGAAGAGCAAAAGCCGGCCCTCGGTGTCGAATATCTGAACATTCTGGAACGCGGCATCAACGACGTAGAGGTGGTCTTCCGAGTCAACGGCAATGCCTTTCGGCCGCGCAAGAGAGCCGGGCACATCGCCTATTTTGCCGAGGCTCCTCACATATTTGCCGTTCTTGTCAAAGACCTGGACCCTGAAATTTCCCGTGTCAACGACGTAGAGATTGCCCCTTGAATCAACGGCCCCGTTCGTCGGGAAATTAAATTTGCCGTCTTCCGCCAGCCCGCGCGAACCGGTGGTGCGGATGAACTTGTAATCATCAAGGGCGTACACATTCACCCGGTGTTTTTTGCTGTCGATGA
>Ga0209342_10006583_pt1 | contig 11754 bp, 12 predicted proteins | sample RifCSP16_2_FD_184023 | JGI IMG/M metagenome (GOLD analysis project Ga0209342, IMG submission 184023) | Soil microbial communities from Rifle, Colorado - Rifle CSP2_sed 16_2 (SPAdes) (version 2) | ecosystem: Environmental > Terrestrial > Deep subsurface > Rock core/Sediment | place: Rifle... | reverse complement strand
TGAGGCTCCGGCGTCTCGTGAAGCAGTCGAGGATCCATATCGTGCACTCGCACCACTACAAGCCGAGTCTGATTGCTGCCATCGCTGTCGCGGGCCTTCCGGTTCGCTTGATACTGGGCCGGCATTACTCGGATGCCATCTATCAGCTTGCGACTGGACTGCGGCGGCGCGCTTACCTCGCGATAGAGGGGTTCTGCAATCGGCGGGCGAGTGTCATCGTCGCACCGTCGGCCGCGGTGGTAAAAGTGCTCCGTGATCAGATGGTTCCAATGGCCAAGATCGCTCGCATACCGTACGGTTTCGACTTTTCCCTCTTTGGTCCGAGAGATCCTGAGGTGATGCATGACGCGAAGGAAGAGTGGCCTGATCGACCGGGACTGCGTCTAGGGACGTTTGCCCGACTCCACCACGAGAAGGGCCACCGCTATCTGCTGCAGGCACTTCGGCGGTTGGCGGAGGAGGGTGTGGCGGCTCGGCTACTCGTGGTGGGCGATGGCCCTGAGCGGGGTGCCCTTGAGGCACAGGCTCTCGCGCTCGGTCTCGATCCACTCGTGAGGTTCACGGGCTGGCGAACCGATGCTCTCGACCTCATGGCCGCCGCTGACATCGTGGTGCAGGCGACGTTGCACGAGGCCTTCTCCCAGGTGATGGTCGAGGCGATGGCGTTGGGGCGCCCGCTGGTGATCTCCGATGTCAGCGGGGTCGCCGATGTCGTGGAGAACGGAGCTTCAGGAATGATAGTTCCGCCACGGGACGTTGCGGCCCTGGCAAAGGCCATCAACCACCTCCGGGATCCTGCGGTCGCCACGGCCATCGGTGCTCGGGCACATACGCGTGTTCGCGAGATTCTGGATATCCGGAACATCGTGACCCAGTTCGAGTCGGTGTACGAGAGCGTTCACGCTCCGTGAGAGATCGGGATCCCTGGCTGCGTCTTGACCCCCAGGCCGACGGCGTCACAATGACCAGGGAGACGGCGAGTTGACGGCGCCCTGCCGGGCCGAGCCGCGAGAGGGAATACTTGAGGCACGGACGCCCGTCCCGCCAGACAGGGTCTCGGTCATCGTCCCCGTCAAGAACGAGGAGAGCAGCATTGCGGCGCTCTTGACGAGCCTGATTGAACAGACCGTCTCGCCTGCTGAGATCGTCATCACGGATGGGGGCTCGCGAGACAGAACGCGCGAATTGGTACGCCAGATGCAGGCGAACTCGCCCATCCCGATCGTGCTCGTGGAGACCGGCGATGCGTTTCCAGGTCGCGGCAGGAATCTCGCGATCCGGCACGCCACCAATGACTGGATCGCCTGCATTGACGCCGGCATTGTTGCCGCCCCCAACTGGCTCGAAGAACTCGTGCTGGTGGCAAGGGCACACCCCGAGGCCTCCGTCATCTTTGGCCGCTACCAGGCGGTGACGGATTCGTTCTTCTCGAAGTGTGCTGCGATCGTGTACGGCCCGGCCCCGGGCGACCGCGGCCGCACCTCGATCGCGTGCTGCATGATGTCTCGCTCCGTGTGGGAACGGATCGGTGGCTTCCGTGAGGACCTACGATCTGCGGAAGACCTGGTGTTCTTCCGAGCCCTGGGGGATGCGGGCGTGAAGGCAGCGTTCAGCGAAGCACTCGTGCGCTGGACCATTCCCGGGGACATGCCCAGCACTTTCAAGCGGTTCTTCGTCTATTCCCGGTACGGCGTCAAGGCCGGGCTATGGAAAGAGTGGCAGGGTCGGGTACTGCTTCTCTACGCTGTGTTTGGTGTCGTCCTCTTGGGAGCGCGCTGGGTACCTGCCCTCTTGGTGGTTCCACCGACCCTCCTGCTACTCCGCGCTGAGCGGCGAATCGCCCGCTGGTGCGCGGGCATGGGTGTCGGCGATCGCCTGATGGCGGCGCTCAACCCTGTCCGGATCCTGACCGTCGCCGCCATCAACGTCGTCATAGACATTGCAATGTTCTTGGGTGTTCTCTACTGGCTGGTCGCCGACTGGCTTGGAAGCGTGCGCACGGAGGGAACCGGAGAAGGCACCGGCAGATGATTCTCGCGTCGACACGCCGACAGTATCGCCGTGTACCCAGACCAACGAGGCCGACGGGACCTGACTTTCGAGCGCTTCCCCCCCGGTCTTCTGACGCCGGCCGGCCTTGAACCCGCACCTTCTCGAACTCATGGCATGTCCGATCTGCGGCGGAGCGCTCCGTCTCTCATGGGGTCCTCAAGAATCGACGGAAGTTGAAGAAGGGGAACTGAGTTGCAGCGAATGTCGGCGCCGCTATCGGATACGGAATGGCATTCCCCGGTTTGTGGACGGAGACGACTACGCCGCCTCGTTCGGGTACCAGTGGAATCGGTTCCGTGCTGTCCAGATCGACTCGCTGAACGGAACGAGCCTATCGAGGAAGCGCTTTCACTCGGAGACGGAGTGGACGCCCGAATGGATGGGTGGCAAATGGCTTCTGGACGCGGGATGCGGAAGCGGTCGTTTTCTCGACGTCGTTGCGGGCAGCGGTGCGCATGTCGTTGGCCTCGATCTCACCACCGCTGTGGATGCGGCGAGAGCTAGTCTGATTGAGCGCCCGAATGTGCAGTTGGTTCAGGCGAGTATTCTCGCGCCACCCTTTCGGCCGGGTGTCTTCGACGGCTGCTACTGCATCGGCGTCTTGCAGCACACCCCCGACCCCCTGTCGGCCCTGGCCATGCTGCCGGGCCTTCTCAAGCCAGGTGGTCGCCTCGCGGTCACCGCATACGAACGCAAAGCTTGGACGAAACTCAGCGGTAAGTACCTGATTCGCCCCATCACCCGTCGACTGAACCCCGAAAGCCTTCTATTCTGGCTGAGAACACTGATGCCCATTCTGTTCCCGGTGACGGAGGTCCTCTTCCGCATCGCCTTTCTCCGGCGGCTCTTCATGTTCGGCCTACCGGTCGCTAACTACGTGCACGCCTCAGAGCTCTCACTGCGACAACGGTATCAATGGGCATTGCTCGATACGTTCGACATGCTCTCGCCCCGGTACGACCAACCGCAGACCGAAGAAGGGCTACAGAACGTCCTTCGACGCGCCGGTTTGAGTGAGATCAAGCGTACGCGCGCCGCCGGCCTCAACCTCGTGGCGGCCAAGCCTCGTCCTGACGGAACTTCCGGAGCCTCTTGAGAAGGTGACCGATGAGCCGAAGGCAAGACCGACCGCGGCCAGGAAGCTCGGGGCACGTCTCAACCGGTGTGGAGGCAGGCGTTCAGTGGAGGGGGCGCCCATCCCCACCCTTCCGCCGCCTACTTCTCGCAGACGAACATAATCATGTTGGCGCACAACCGGCCGCATCCCCGGATCATGAGACCCAAGATGGGAAGCGTGCGATCTTCCGCCACGACAAGCCGCTTGACCAGGGACGGTGTTAGCTGCGGGCTGCTCCCTTCTCGAGCGGTCAGGCGCGTCGAGGCTACAGCCGTCACTGACAGTCGCTGAGGGTTCTCGGCTCTCAATGGGCGGGTCAATCGCGAGACAACACGCTCCACGAGGGGAAGATCATAGAGCCCGAAGAGGATCGCGTACGGTAGCGTTCGAATCACACGGAAACCGGCCGCCCGCAAGGAACGGCCGAACCCCCGCCGCGTGAAGGCGTACTGCCAGAACTGACCCGGGCGCGGCGCCGCAGGCGGATCCAGTCCCGCCTGCGCAACAAACCGGCGATCGCCCCGCCATGACCGCGACAGCTGGCGCAGCGGAGAGGCATAGGGGACGCTGACCAGGAACAGGCCGCCCTCACGGAGCACGCGGTGAGCTTCTCGCAGCGCCAGATCGGGTCCCTCCTCGAAGTGTTCGACTACTCCCCCCGAGTAGTAGACGTCGAACGAACCGGCCGCAAACGGGAGGGCAGCCACATCACCCGCGCAGACCCGTGACTCGGGAAGGAAGGCCTTCAGGCGTCGGAGAACGCCTCGAGCGAAGTCGAACCCGACTACCTTGACCCCGCGGGCCCCGTAGTAGACGACATACTGCCCTCGTCCACAGCCGCCTTCGAGCATCAGCATCCCCGGGGACAGGTGCTGCTCGAAGAGCGGTCGAAGGGGATCGACCTCGCAGAACCGGATCGCGGCCTCTAGTTGACCGTCATCCCAGGTCTCGTCCCAGAAACCGGCGCCGCCCGCGTGCGCGCCCCGGTGGTACATCTTCAGCATGGGTACATTGTCGCTCTCGTCGCTGCAGGCATGACTGGCCACCCTCTTCGCCAGGCGCTCGAGATAATCTGGAGGCCCTCAGTGCTCCTTGCGCGAGGCCTTGACGGTGTTGAAGAAGCCGAATACGCGGCCTGTGGCGCCGTGATACGAAGCGCGTGTCCTGCGGGGGCGCCCGAGTATGCCTACAGTTCCTGCCAGGGGAGCGCGCGCACGTGGCGGCTGAGCCTCTCCGGCCGCGGTGCGCGGCAGACCACGAAGCCCCGGCGGGCGAGGCGGGGATACCGAGTGATGAAACGCTCGATCCCCTGCGCGTCGGCGGGCCGAGGGCGAGCCGTGTAGCGCACCTCCAGCGGGATGACCTCGCGCGGCGTCTCCACGATGAGGTCCACCTCGGCGCCGTCGGTCGTCCGCCAGAAGCTGAGCCGGTAGGCGGGGCCCATGTACCGCAGGCGGGTCATGAGCTCGCAGGCCACCCACTGCTCGAAGAGGTTTCCGCCCTCGGTGGCGAGGATGCGCTCGTCGAGCGGAAGCCGCGCGAGCGCGTTGCGCACGCCGGTGTCGAACACGAAGAAGCGCGGTGTCTTGAAGACCCGAGCGCTGCCGGAGCGGGAGAAGGGCGGAACCGGAAAGCCGATCAGCGTGTCCTCGAGCACGCTATAGAACTGACGCAGGGTGGATAGCGCGACCCCGGACTCCTGGGACACCCTCGTGAGGTTGATCGGCCGGCCCGACTCCGCCGCCGCCAGCTCGAGGAAGCGACCGTAGGGTCCGATGTTCCGAGCTGCCGACTCGCGGAGCACCTCCTCTTCGATGTATGTCTCCGCGTACGTCTCGAGGGTCTTCGTGAAGCCCTTGCCTTCGACGAAGGACGCCGGGAGGCAGCCCAGGACCAGCATCTCCTCCAGGCGGCGCGCGGGGAAGCCCGGTCCACTCAACCTTCGAGGTGGGGGGAGCACCGTGGGGCGCCGGCCCACCTGCTCCCAGAGACAGACCGGCCCGAGGAGGTGGCGGTGGACCCGCCCGGGCAGCAGGTTCGCGTCCCGGCGGCGGAGCCGCCGCGCCGAGCTCCCAGTGAGGGTGAACGTGAACCGGCCGGGGTGGCGGTCGAGAAGGAGCTGGATCTCGTCCAGAAGCTCCGGAACTCTTTGCACCTCGTCCACGAAGATGTGTTGATGGGCGCGGCGCGGGGCGAGGACGGCGCGTGTCAGGGCCTCGGGATCGCGCGCGAGACGGAGACGCTCTCCACGCTCCTGGAGATCCACGAACAGATCTGCCGGGCGCCGGAGAAGCTGGAAGAGCGTCGTCTTGCCGGTCTGCCGAGCGCCGAGGACCAGGCGGGCCTTCCCCCGGGAAATCGGCCGGCCCAGGGGACCGAGCAGCCACCGTGAATATTGCATCGCGTCGTGGATTATACGCGAGGATCTGCGTGACCATGCAGATTCTCCGAGACGCCGGGGGCCCCCGCCGCGGCTCAGCGCTCCTTGCGCGAGGCCTTCACGGTGTTGAAGAAGCCCAGGACCTTGGCGGAGAAGGCGGCGGGGTTCGGCTTGAGCCCGCCGTCGTGCTCGAGCGCGGAGAGGAAGCTGGCCTTGGCCGCCGCCTGGCGGTTGAGCTCGAGGTTGGCGACGCCGAGGTAGAACTCGGCGGCGGCGAGCTCCTTGCGGTTCCCGCCCTTGGCCGTGAGGCGCTTGATCACCGGCTCGAGGGTCAGGATCGCACCGCGGTAGTCGCCCTCGACGACCTGGCTCACACCGCGCTCGAGGTACGGGTCCGAGGGGCGCCCGCCGAGGGTCATGCGGTAGGGCGCCACCCCGCGGCGGGGGACGGCCTCCCAGGCGAGGTCTACGTCGAGGCGGAGGCTCTGGCCGCTCGCGAGGCTGATCGGGCGCACGAGCGGCCAGTATTCGGGGTGGGTGAGGCGCACGACGTGCGTCCCCGGCTCGAGCTCGATGCCCTCGAGTGGCGCCTGCCCGGTGGCCTTGCCGTCGATCTCGATCTCGGTCCCCGAGCGGGCGAGGACGGCGAGCACGGCGCGGGGCGTGGGCGTCGGCGTGGGCTCGGGCGTGGGCGCCGGCGTCGAGCGCACGCGGCGGCGCCTCGGCTCGGGCGACGGCGTAGGGACGGACAGCGTGTCAGGTGTCGCCTCCGCCGTCGGTGCCGGGGACGACTCCGGCGGCGCCATCGAAGGGGCCGCCGCCTCCAACGGCGCAGGCGGTGAGGCCTCCGGCGTGGCGATGGGTGGCGGCGACTCCTGCGCCACCGCCGGCAGTTCGGGGGTCGGCGAGGGGACGACCGTGGCCGTCACCTCCGTCGTCCGCCGTTGCGCCTTCGCAAGCTGGAGGATCACCGCCACCGCCGCGACGAGAACAACGAGCATGCCGAGACCGACCAGCCAGAAGCGCCCAGAGGGACGGGCGGCCTGCACCGGGCCGGAGACGGGCGGGGGCCGCAGGCCGGCCGCGCCCGCCGCCGGCGCGCGGCCCGGTGGCAGCTCGATGTAGGTCCGACTCGCATCGAGGGCGGAGGCGGCGGCGGCATCGCGCGCGGGAACGGCCGGCACCGGGGGTGGCGTGGGGCGCCGCGTGCCGGGAGCGCCCCCGGCCGCCTTCGGCAGCACCTCCGTCCGCATCACGGGCTCGGGCTTCGGCGGTGCCTTCGGACGGAGAGCCGGAAGCTCGGGCGGGGTCGCCGCCGCCTCGGGGAAGGCCGTGGCCCGGGCGAGACGCAGCTCCTCGACCACCTCGCGCGCGGAGGAGGGCCGCTCGCGGCGGTCCTTGGCGAGCAGCCGAACGAGGATCGGCACGAGGCTCGGAGACAGGCGCGCCGCCCGCTCGCCGTAGAGCGGCGGCGGCTCGTTGACGTGCCGCAGCATCGTGTCGAGCGGCGTCCGCCCGCGGAAGGGCACGCCGGCGGTGAAGAGCTCGAAGATCACGATCCCGAGCGAGTAGAGGTCGCTCCGCGCGTCAAGGTCCTCGCCCCGGATCTGCTCCGGGCTCATGTACTCGGGCGTGCCGACCACCTTCTCGACGCCGGTGAGGGCGAGGGTGCCGGAGGGGGTCGCGCGCTTGGCGATGCCGAAGTCGAGCAGCCGCACGTAGCCCCGCGCGTCGCGCATGATGTTGGAGGTCTTGAGGTCGCGGTGGAGGACGTCCGCGGCGTGGATCGCCTCCAGGCCCTTGGCGACCTGGATCGCGACGTCGAAGGCCTCCCGCGGCGGGAGCGGTCCCTTCTCCCGGATCTCGCGGTGGAGATCGACCCCGTCCACGAGCTCCATGCTCACGAAGCGGAGCGGCCCGTGCTCGCCGTACTCGTGGAACGCGCAGACGTTGACGTGGCGGACCTTGCGCGCGAGCTTGACCTCGGAGCGGAAGCGTCGGGCGATCTCGGGCGAGTGCGTGGCCTCGGGGTGGAGGACCTTGAGGGCGACCGTCTCCTCGAGCATGCGGTCGCGCGCGCGGTAGACGCGCCCGAGGGCGCCCGCGCCGAGCACGGAGAGGATCTCGTAGCGGTCGGCGAGGACGGAGCCCACCCCGAGGAGGAGCAGGCCATCGCCGCACTGGGTGCAGGCCTCGGCCGCGGCCTCGTTCTCCGCTCCGCAGTGCGGACAGTTCATCCCCGCGCCGACCCCCTGGCGGCAACGAGCGTCCTCGGGCTCGTCCCGGGAGGGACTCGCGAAACGCGCTCCCCCGTTACTCTAGCGGAGTGAGGCGGCCCCGACAAGAAAGGCGACGCCTTTGATTCCCAACCGGCGAGATCCGCGCCGGGATCGTGGACACGGATGGTCCCTGGGTACCCATGTTTCGTGCACAAATCGGAAGAGACCCGCTGAAAAACCGCGGCGCAACCTCCTCCTGCAGCGCGGGTTGTGACGGCCGTCACCGCCAAGCACCCCGCCCTGTGAGAGGCTTGACTCTCTCAGCGCTCTGGGTCAGTCTTGACCGGCACCGCACAAGAACCCTCACCGGCGAGACACCGGTTGATGAGAGAAGGAGGGTGGACGATGGGCGCGGTTTCGGGAGTGGGCCAAAAGCCCGTCCAACCACAGAGAACGGAAGCGCAATCGGAGGCGGCGGCGCGCCCCACGGCGAGCGAGCGCGACGAATGCGTCCCGGGCGCCACGGGCACGCGCAGCTTCGACTCCACGGCCCCCGCCCCGAACGCGGTCGCGGCCGCGGGGGCGATCCCCACGCTGCCGGCGGCGGCGAGCGGGAGCCTGGACGGCCTGATCGACCGCGCGGGCTCGATGATGAGCGATCTCGAGAAGGAGATCGCGGAGCTCGCGGGCAAGCCTTCCGACCAGATCAACCCTGCGAAGATGATGCAGCTCCAGCTCAAGATGACGAAGGTGCAGCAGCTGTTCGAGCTGGTGAGCAACATGATCCGCTCGCGGCACGAGATGGCCCAGGCATCGATCCGCAACATCGTCTGAAGGGGGAAGATCCCGTGGGCGGGAGCGGCACGCGCGAGGCCGTGAGGGTGGCGTCTCCGGAGGCGCTGTCCCTCGCCGACGTCGCGCGCCAGTACGCCGAGCACGGCCGGGCGGAGGAGGCCCGGATCCTCCTCGACGGGCTGATCGTCCTCGAGCCCGAGGTGGCCTACCTCCACACCGCCCTCGGCTGCGTGCTGATGCAGCTGAAGAAGGACGACGAGGCGCTCGAGCGCTTCGCCGCCGCGCTGAGCCTCGATCCCCGGGATGCCGCCGCCCACACCTACGCGGGCGAGCTCAGGCTCTCCCGCGGCGAGGTGCAGGTGGCCGCGGCCCACCTCGACGCCGCGATCTCCCTCGACCCCGAGGGCAAGGACCCCTACGCGAACCGGGCGCGGATGCTGCGGCGCGCCCACGAATCGAAGGAGGCGCCGCCGGCGGGCGGGGCGGCGCGAGGCTAGAGACAGATGCCGGACGAGCGCGAGTTCAGGATCGGCGACGTGCAGTCGGGGTTGGCGGAGCGCGGGTCGTCGTCGGCGGCGCGGGCGAGGCTGGACGAGGCGGTCTTCCCCACCCTCGCCGCGCTCTTGAAGCTACCGGCCTCGGAGTTCCGCGCGCGCGTGGACGCGCTCGCGGAGAGGGCCCGACAGGAGGGATCGGGGGAGGTGCAGCAGGCGCTGCAGACCGCGGTGCGGCTGCTCCCCGAGCTGAAGAAGGATTTCGGAGGGTGAGATGAGCAGAGTGGAATCGACGGGCGGTCCGGGAAATCGCGGCGGGAACGATCCCATCGACGAGTCCCAGCGCAACACGGAGGAGTTCAAGAGCATGCTGGGCGGCGAGGACAACGGCAAGAAGGACATGTCGTACTACCTCAAGCTGCAGAAGGCGATGCTCGAGGAGCAGCAGGCCTACACCGCGCTCTCCAACGTGATGAAGGCGCGCTCCGAGGCCTGCCTCTCCGCGGCGCGGAACATCCGCAGCTAGCCGTTTCGGGCGGGGCCGCAATGAGCGAAGACGTCTCGCCGCTCCTCGTGGAGCTGGGCTACTTCTGCGTGCAGCAGGGGTTGACCGCCGAGGCCCAGAGTTTGCTGCGGGGGGCCCAGGTCCTGCGCCCGAAGGACCCGGCGCCGGGCTTGTTCCTGGGGATGTCGCACTTCGCCTCCGGCGGCTACGCGGAGGCGGAGCGGACCTACCGCCGGGTCCTGGAGACGCACGACGACGACCTGACGCGCGCTTTTCTGGCGGAGACGCTCATCGCCCAGAAGCGGTGGGCGGAGTCGAAGACGCTGCTGGAGGAGGTCGTGAAACGAGGGCGGCACGCGGCGGCGACGAGCTTCGCTCGCGAGCTGCTCGCGGCGTTCGAGCGCGGCATCTTCCAGCGCGCCTAGATAGGGAGGAAGGGGGACCGACCATGGACGTTGTGAGACCCGACGCGGCGGCAGCAGCCGTCAAGGCGCCTTCCAAGGAGGCGGCGGAGACGGCGAGCGGGGGCAAGCCCTTCGACCAGGTGCTCTCCGAGGTGGACCTCTCGCAGGTCCGGCTCCATCCCCCCGAGGCCACGGTCCCGAGCCTGCAGGAGGGCCCGGCGAGGGCGGAGGCCCTGCGCGAGAACAAGCTCGAGATCGCGCGCGCCCCGGGCGGGATCGAGAAGCTCGGGCTCGAGATGGAGCGGGGCGCGGTACGGCTGCAGGAGCTGGTCGGGGAGCTCAAGAGCGGGCGGACCTTCACGCCCCAGGAGCTCCTCGCCGTCCAGGCCGAGGTCCACGACATCACGCTCAGCATCGAGGTGACGACGAAGGTGGTGGCGGAGACCGTCTCCGGCGTGAAGCACCTCATGCAGCAGCAGACCTGAGGGGAGGCGCGGGCGTGCGGCGGTCCGGCCTCGTCATTCTCCTCCTCGCCGCCCTCGCCGGCGCCGGCTGTCAGACCGCCGTTCTCCACGGGCTCTCGGAGCAGGACTCGAACCAGGTCATCGCGGTGCTCCAGGACCAGGGGATCATGGCCACCAAGGAGTCCGACAACCCCGAGACCGGCACCTGGAAGGTCGTGGTCGCGCGGAAGGACGCGAGCCGGGCCTTCAGCGTGCTGCAGGGCTATCGGCTCCCGAGCGCGCGGGGCCGCCGCTTCCAGGACGTCTTCGGCAAGAGCAAGCTCATCACCACCCCCCTCGAGGAGAAGGCCCTCTACATGGAGGCGCTCCAGGGCGAGATCGCCCACACGCTGGAGTCGGTGGCGGGGGTGGTCTCGGCGCGCGTGCACGTGGCCATCCCCGAGCCCGACCTCTCCGGCCAGACGGTGCACGACGTGAAGGCCTCGGTGATGCTCGAGTACCACCCCGACGCCTCCGGGCGCTCGCCGGTCCGGGAAGAGGAGGTCCAGCGGCTGGTCGCGAGCGGCGTCAACGACCTCAAGGCCGACAGCGTCGCCGTCGTGATGAAGCCGATCCAGCTCGTGCGGACGCAGCAGGCCTACGATTTCGTGGCCTACGGCCCGATCATCGTCGCCGCGCCCTCCGTCACCGCCTTCAAGGTCCTCACCGGGGGGGTCGTGCTCGTCGTGCTGGCGCTCGGGGGCTCGCTCTACTGGAGCGGCCGGGTGATGAGCGAGCTGCGCTACCAGCTCCTCTCCTCCCAGCGCCACGCCCGGGCGATCCAGAAGCCGCCGAAGCCGGCTTGAGGCGGCCATGCGGAGCCCGCTCGCCCACGTCTCGTTCTGGTACACGGCCCTCGGCGCCCCCGTAGACGAGCGCCTGGCGGCCTACCCGTTCGCCGAGGGCGGCGACGACGCGCGCGCCCGTGCCCTCGCCCGGCAGCTCCGCGAGACGCCGCCGAACACGCGGCGCCCGCTTCTCGAGGTGCTGCGCGCGCGGGCGTCCGCGGTGCCCTTCTCCGCGATCCATCCCTCCTGGCTCGAGCCCCTCCTCGCCGGCTACCCGCCGCAATGCCGCCTCTGGGCGCTCGGCAGCCTGCCCGCGTCGCTCAAGGAGCGGCTCGACGAGGACCGCGCCCAGGGCGATCCCGCGCTCCTCGCCTCTCGCGCCCCCGCCTGGTGGCCGGCCTGGTTCGCCGCCGACGTGAAGCGACGCCTCGGCTACCCCGACCCCGACCCCTGGGCGAGCGAGGGGCCGGAGCTGCCGGGGCGTCTGTGGGAGCGGA
>Ga0209342_10006582_pt1 | contig 11755 bp, 13 predicted proteins | sample RifCSP16_2_FD_184023 | JGI IMG/M metagenome (GOLD analysis project Ga0209342, IMG submission 184023) | Soil microbial communities from Rifle, Colorado - Rifle CSP2_sed 16_2 (SPAdes) (version 2) | ecosystem: Environmental > Terrestrial > Deep subsurface > Rock core/Sediment | place: Rifle... | reverse complement strand
TCTACGACCCGGACTGCGTATACGTTCGGAAAGAAGTCTCCGCGTCCGAACTCAAGAAATACGGCGTCACCAGGAACGAACACGGAGAACTCAACAAGGTCGAACTCGGACAGACAGGCTATCCGCAGGGCACCAGCTCGGCGGAGCAGATGGTCACGGTGGTTGAGTATTGGGATAAGCACTACTGCTTCATCGTGGCGGAAGATGCGCGGATGGCGCGGAGTTCTACCGGGCGCTTTGTCGGCAAGGCGGCATTCACGCTCGCCGAATGGCAGCACGACTTCGGCCGGGTGCCGTACTTCGCCCGCCCCGCGTTCGTCACGGAACAGCTCGACGAGGACAAGAAGTTCGCCGGCCCGCTCGATGCGCTCTACACGGCGATCGCGGCCTACAAGCGGCTGATCGCGATGGCGGACGCGGCCAGCTACCAGACGACGTTCTCGCCGTTGCAGGTCATCACCAGGGAAAAAGGCGAGATGAGCCTTGACGACGAAGGCATGGCGCTGACGTTCCTCGAGTTGGAGCCGGGGAAGGCGCGGCAGATGGGCCCCGGCCAGGAAGTGAAGATCATCCCGCAGTCGCCGGAGATCGCGAACCTCTGGCAGCAACTCGCCGTCATGCGCCAGGAGATCGAACGCTACACGCTATCGCCGATCGCCAAAGGCGTCGCGCCGGGCGCGGACACGGCGAACGCGATGGTGTCCAACCTCCGCACCTTCCAACTCTCGACGCTGAAGCCGATGGCCGAACAGGAAGCGCGGCAGGGCCGCGCGATGGCCCGCTTCGCGCTGGAGCAGATCAGAAAGATGGAGGAGACCGTCTACGTCTTGCCGTCGCAGGCGCAGCGCGACGCCTACCGCAAAGACCCCGAGCTTCGGCAGGCGGCGCTCGGCGACGAGTCCTACCTTGCCCTCAACGCTGAGGACGTGATCACCGTCAACATCGACGTGAAGGCCGTCCCTGACCAGGGGCAGATGAAATTGCTGCTGGAAAAGCACGCGATCGAAGGGTGGATCGCCCGCGCGTGGAGCCGCGCGGAGATGTACGACAAGATGGGCTACGAGAACCCCGAGCAGAAGGCGCAGGAGGTCGAGATCGAGGACTACGCGCAGACCCTCAAGCCCGTCGTCTGGCAGCAAGTCACCGCCCAACTCGGCCTTCTGGACGCGATCAACCGCATGGTGCAGGCGAACGCGGGGGGCGGGTCGGCCAGAGACGCCATCCCCGGCATCATGGCCGACGCGCGCGGGGCACAGGACGGCCAGCCGCCGTCAGGGATGGGGTCGGGCAGGCCCGGACAGCCACGCGCCAACGGACGCGGCATCGACCCGAACGTAAACACGCAGGAAGCGCAGGCGTTAGGAATGGACGTTGGCTACTAAGGACATCTCGCGGAACGAGCTGAACAAGATTGAACTGCGAGTGCTGGAGCAAATCCTGTACTCGACCGCGGACATCATCGACGCGCTCATGCGCGACGGGATTCCTTACACGAAGCTGACGTTGCCAGGAGGTCAATGATGTTCGGACTCAGGCCATCCTACGAAAACATCTTGATGCAGGAAGTGCCGGATTACGTGAACGGCGGCGGCGGCGGCACTTCGACGGACAAGAACATTCCGCCAGAGATCGCGGCGGCGCTGCTGCGGGCATTGAACCGTGGCGACATGCAGGAGTACCAGCGGATACTCAACGACTACTTCGCCTCCCAAGAGAATCAGGCGACCGCTGGCGCGATGCAGTCGATCCTTGCGGCGCTGCCGCCCGCGTTACGGCAGAACGGCATCCAGCTCAACGAGTTCGAGTGGTACGACCCGTCCACCAACCTCGTCTACTACTACGAGCCGAAAGACGGCGCTCCGGCATGGCGCAAGGGCACGGCCGGCGAGAGCAAAGCCACGCTCGATGCCTACGGCGGCGGCGCAGGCGGCGGAACGCGGCTCGTGTCCGATGACGAACGCTACTGGGACATACAGTACCGCCAGCTTGAGAACGAACTGTTGAACATGGGCCTCGACCGCGACGCCGCGCGGCAGCAAGCCCTCGCCACGCTCATCGCCAACCGCAACAACCTTGCGGGAAACCTCGCGGAAACGTCGCTCAGCGCAGCGAAGACAGCGGCGGAGTTCGCCGCCAACCCGCGCGACGCGGTGGCGGAGCTCTTGTACCGCAACCAGGTCGGCGGCACGACGCCGTTTGGCGATCTGACCAACGACTACTTCGGCCAGTACGGCAAGACGCTCGCGGAGAAAGCGGCAAGCATCTTCTCGCCCGTGCAGGCCGACATCAATCAGGCGCGGTTGTATCGCGATGCGATCCCGCTGCAAGAGTTTCTTGGGCAGTCTGGCCAACCAACGGCTGCGCCAGCGGTGGGGGCGGCGCTACCTGCCGTCGCCCCTGCCAACGGTCTTCAACTGCTGCTGGATCGGCTCAACTCGTTCTCCGAACAGGAGAAGAACGACTTTCGCCGGTACGTCACCGGCGGCCAGCCCGTAGCGATGGCGAAGGGCGGGTCGCTGGACTTCGAGCCGCTGTTCAAGCGCGACCAGGAGGGCTTCTCGCCGTCTTCCAGCGAGGGTGGCACCAACCTGAACATCCACGAACGCGCCCTGATCGTCGGTGAAAGCGGTCAGGTGTACGCCACGCTCGGAGAGAAGCGGCCAGACGGCACGATCCGCTCGGAGAACTTGCAGATCAAGCCGCTGAAGTCCGAAGTCGAAAAGGACAAGAAGCTGCAAGAGGAGAACAAGGCCGTCGTCGAGAGCCAGAAGAAGACGCTGGCCTCATTCCAGCTCGGCGGGACGGTGAACGCCACGCCTGACGACTTCATGGAGCAACTGCGGCAGTACCTCGGGTCGCTCGGGGGGTCAGGAGGCGGGACGGGAGCGTTCGCCACCCCGCTGCCGTCGCCGCGGCTGCTCGCGGGCGCGCCGTATGAAACGCTGCTGGACGATCCTGACGCGCTGGCCTACGCGCAGTCCGGCTACTCGGCGCTCGGCATCTCACCGGAGAACCTTGCCGCGACGATCAGGCGCTTCACGCCGAAGTCCGCGCAGCTTGTCGGCCAGACGATGCCGAGGGTCAACTTCGCGTGAACGACTGGACGCAGAGCCGGTCGATCGAACGCGCCCGCGACATTCCGCCGCAGGTGACGCTCACGCCGCCGCCTCCGCCGCCGCCGCAGCCTGTCGTGGTGGACAGGGTGCAGTTCTTGCAAGAGCAGGCCGAGCAACGGCGCCTGAACGCCGAACGCGAACGGCAGCTCGCCGATCTGCAACGGCTCGCCTATCAGCGCCCCGAGCTGCTGAGGCAACAGATCGTCGAACGCACGGGCAGGGACGAGTTTGAGCGGCGGCTGCAGGGCGTACTCGCGGAACTGATCCCGATGGGTATCGCCACGGGCGAGCAGGGCCGCAACCAGTTGACGTTGGAGCGCATGAGGAACGTGCGCGTCCAGGACTTCTACGACCAGACCACGGGATCGGAAGCCGAACGCAGACAGCAAGCCTATGACCTCGCTTCGCAAGAAGCTCTACGAAGGTCGAAGTTCATCGACGGCGTGAAGCTCATTCCGCGCGAGAACGACCCGATCTTTGGGTCGGCGGCGAAGATATACACGACGAAGGTCCCGGGACTCGAAAACGTCCGCCAGCAAGCGGGAGAGATCGGGCGCGCGATCGGCGAACGCACAGGCTTGCCCGGCGCTGGCGCGGTGGGAGAGTTCGTTGGTGAGGCCGCTGTCCCTGTCAGGACATGGGAAGTCGCTGCGGACATTCTCGGCGGCAACATCGCGGTTGACGTGACACGGCTGGCCGCCCGTCGCCTTCTTACTGCGGCGCAAGATGCTGGGTTTGAGTTGACCGAAGCAGGATTGCGAAAGTTCGTCTCGACGGAGACGGGCGGGCGCATCCTGCGTGCCCTGCAATCTGAACGCGGCGCGCTGGAGCCTGAGAAGGTCGTCAGTTCACTGGAGGAACAGCGCCAGAACATCACCAGGGCACTCAAGGTGCTGCGTTCAGGCGAGGCCGTGCGGGTCAGGGGCGGGACGGTTACAGACGCTTTCAAGGTCGCAGAACGCTACGAGACAGGCTCCGAACAGCGTGAGGCGTTGCTGCAAGTCATCGCGCCGAAGATCCAAAATCTCCCTGCATCTGCACAGAAGTTCATCCGCGAATCGATCCGCGTTCTACCGTCCAAGACGGCCCGCAAGGCGGCGACGGAAGCGCAGCGGGCGCGACAGTTCATCCGTGGTTCGGAAGCGTTTGACGAAGCAACCGGCACGGTTGAAGAACGAGTTGCCGCATCCTTTGGTGCGTTCAGAGGCGGGCAGGACCAGCGGTTCACCCCCATTGGTAATCGGTTCTCCGATGAGGAGACGGCGGAGTTGATGGACGAGATCGTCAAGGCGTCCGAGGACGGCCGGATCGGCAGGGTCTTCGACCGCAACCGCACCGTCGATTCGCTAAACCTTCTCCTCACCGGCAACCGATTGCCCGGATCGACGAGAGGGCTAAACCTCGAACCGGGTGAGATCAAGATGCTCGGCAAGGTCTTCGGGCCGGAGTTCGAGGCCGCGCTGCCGAAGACGCCCGAACACCTCGCCGCGCTGAAGACGCTGGTGGACTGGATCAACCTTCCGCGTGCGCTTGTTACCGCGCTGGATTTCTCCGCTGCCGGTCGGCAGGGGATCGTGTTGGCTGCTCGTAACCCTATCGAGTGGGGCAAGTCAATTGCCCCGATGATCAGGGCGATGGCCAGCGAGGAAGGCTTCGACCGCGCCGGCAGAAACTTGCGTGGCAACAAGAAGTACGAAGACGCGATTCGGCACGGCTTGGACTTCGCCGATATCGGGGGCGGGGCGGCGGGCGAGGAGCCGTTCGTCTCGCGGCTGGCGAGCAAGATTCCGTTCATCAAGGGGTCGGAGCGCGGCTATGTGATGTTCCTCGACACGCTCCGCATGTTGACCTACGAGAAATACGCGACTCGTGCTGAGAGACTGGCGCAGAAGCAGGGATGGGACGTAGAACGGCTTGATCTCGTCAAGATGAACGTCGCGAAGTTCCTCAACGTCGCATCCGGCAGAGGCGACCTGAAGGCGGCGGGCGAGTTCGTACCCGCACTCAATGCGGTGTTCTTCTCGCCTCGCTTCGTCGTGTCGCGGTTCCAGAGTGTGTGGGCGATGGTGAGGCCGGGGCAGGACGCCTTTACACGCCAGATCGCGTTTGAGAACCTTGGCGCGTTCGTCGGCACGGGCACGGGCATGTTGCTCGCCGCTAAAGCGATGGGCGCGGATATAGAAGTTGACCCCCGATCATCTGACTTCGGCAAGATGCGCTTCGGCAACACACGCATCGATTTCTGGGGTGGCTTCCAGCCGATCGCGCGGTACATCGCGCAATTGGCGACGGCAGAACGCAAGGAATTGTTTACGGGCGATAAGGTGCCCGTATATCCGGGCACGACGGCATTGCGGTTCTTCCGCTCCAAACTCGCCCCTGGCGGGTCGATGATCTACGACTATACCGTTGGCGAGGGAAAGACCTACAACGGCGACGACGTGTTCTTCAAGGAACCGGGATGGCAGTCGGCGTGGAGCGACTTCGGAGAGCGCATCCTGCCCCTGTCGATCCAGGACGCCATCGAGGGTTACCGCACAGGCGGCGCGTTCGGTGCTGCCGCTGGTGGTGGGGTGTCAGCAGTGGGCGGCGGCATCAGTTCGTTCGAGGCGAGCGAACGTCAAAAGAAAGAGATCGCGGATACCCAGATCGAACGCGAGTTGGCCGACGCGGGCTTCCCCGACGTGGGGCGTGACTTCGAGAGCAACGCCGAGATGCGCGTTGTCGTCGCGCAGCGGTTCAACATCGACGCGGAGCAGGCGCGGAAGTTCGACTCGCTCGACGAGATGCGCGAGTTCCTGTACGAACGCGACGTGCCGATCGTCGCGAAGGCCAGGGGCGTCTCAGAGGCCATCGCAAAGCAGTTGGTCTCACAAGGCATCACCAACGCCCTGCGTCCGATCTACGACAACGCGCAGAAGGCGCGGCTGGAGTGGATGCGGAACAATCCCGACGACGCCAAGAAGGCGGCAGAGGCGGGGCTGCTGGGCGACCTTAGCAAAGATGAGCGGGAGATACTGGGGATCGACTAGCGTTCGGTGCAGACGCCGCCGTATGCCTCGGCCATCGGGCTGCCGCACGACCAGACGCCGCTACACGACAGCAGCAATGACCCGACGATGAACAGGGCCAGTAGCCCCATCTTGATCCGGTTCCACATCCCACCGATTCTCCGCTTCCGCTCCCTGAGCCGTCAACCGGCGATGTCAAGCACGACCAACAAAACGCACGCCTATTGACGAGCGTGATAGATGCGGCCATAATCCACCCGAACGGGTGATAGAGTACGTCTATCACGCGAAGGAGGCGTATGGTCACGCAGACTGAGACCCGCACTGAGACTCCGGTAGACCCAGAACCGCCGCAGGTGGAGACCGAGACTCCAACTCCTACTGAAACAGTAGGGGATGAGAGTGCTGCTCCCGAAGCGGAGGCTGCTGCTCCCGAAGTCCCGCAAGTAGAGGTCACGGAACCCGAAAAGCCGGACTACATCACCCGCGAGGAGTGGGAGAAGGAGCGTCAGGCGATCGCCCGCGACGCCCGTGAACAAGAGCGGCGTAGACGGCAGACCGAGAACGCCCGCAAGGCCCATCAGGAGCAGCGTGACCGGGAGGAGCAGCAAGAGGCTGTTGACACCATCCGCGCCGCTCTCGTCTCCCAGGGCATCGACCCGCAGATCGTCACCGAGGAAGGCGTCCAGCGCACGGTCGATCGGCTGGCAAGGAAGAAGGCAGACCGCATGGCTGCCGAAGCCTTGCAGACCATCGAGCCGGCCTGGGACTACCTCACAGGCGTCGAAGCGGACCTGGACGAACAGGCAGCAGGGGCGGCGAAGCTCCTCTACCCCCGCCTGCAAGCGCTGGTCAACCAGATCAAGCCCCAGATCGAAGCCGAGGCCCGCAAGGGCTACATCGCCGAGTCCGACCTTCCGCAGAGGGTGGAAGCGGAGATCGCCCGCCGCAAGGCCAAAGCGCGGGAGGGGCAAGAAGAACTCAAGCGGCCCGAAGGCCAGCCTTCGGTCAGCGACACGAGCACAGTGGCCGAACGCCTCGACCGCATCGGCACGTCGCGGGAAACCCCCGCCGACCGCCAGTGGTGGAACGAGCGCGAGAAGGCGCGAGGACGAGGATAATCAATGGCACAGATCAACCACCCCGGGAACGCCCTCAACGGGGCAACGATTCCCTCCAACGTAGGCAACTACCTGCGGCTGATGATCGCCACCGCGCGGAACACGCCGCAGGCCGAAGGCAACCTCACGCAGTTGTTCCAGAACGACCCCCTGCCCAACCACATGGGCACCAGTTGGAACTCCACGAAGTTCGGCACCTTGCAGGCGTTCAGCTTGCAGGCCGGCGTCGATATGACGCAGCAGCAAGCCCTCACCGGCACGAACGTCTCCGTCACGCCGGGCGAGGTCGGCGTCCAGATCGTCCTCACCCGCAAGGGCGTGGCGCAGTGGAACGAAGACACCGCTGAGCGGGCGGGCGTGGCGATGCGGAACGCGATGGACCGCAAGAAGGACACCGACATCGGCGGCCTGTTCAGCGGGTTCTCCCGGCGCGTGGGCGCGGCGGCGGCGGTGTTCTCGCTCGGCCACATCGGCGCGGGCATCTCCCGGCTGGCGGGCGGCGCGAACACCACCGGCACGGCGATCGTGGCGGGCAATGGCTACGACGTGAACGACGGACCGTTCCTGTTCGTGGCGCGGCCTGAGTCCGTCCACCACCTGCTCCGGTCGATCGTGGGCGGGCCGATGGCCTCCGCCCCGACGGTCGGCACCACGTCTCCGGGCATCGAAGGCTCAGGCTTGAGCCAGGAGTTCGCCCGTCGCGGCCAGTCGAAGTCGCTTGGCGAGATCGGCGGCGCGCAGGGCTACCGCAACGCCAACCTGGCGAAGGACTCGTCCGATGACGTGTCGGGCTTCATCGGCGAGAAGGGCGCAATCGTCTACGTCCCGATGGAGTACGAGGGGTTGGGCGCGGGCATGAAGGACCCCGACGTTTCCCTGCGTGCGTTCGAGGTGAACATGGTCGAGGACTACGGGTTCGCCGAACTCGACGACAACAAGGGCGTCGAGCTTCTTCTGGATGCGACTCCCGCAACCAGCTAGTAATCCCTTCGCCCGTTAGACGGCGATCAGTGCCTCCCGTTAGACGGAGGCAGGAGAAAAGAGAACAATGGGACTCCCAAACATCGCGTTCGGCGGCAACGGCTCGCAGTTTGTTGTGGGCACCGCCAAGACCTCGCCGCTCGGCACGCTCATGCAGTTTGCCGATGGCAGGCAGTACCGGTTCGGCAAGGCTGAGGGCACGCAGATCGCCACCGCCAAGCTCTGCCAGCAGACCCTCAACGACGCCAACTTTGACGAGCTGGTCGTCCCGACCGCCCGCGCCATTGGCGACACCACGATCACGCTCACGACCGGCTCGACGGCGGTGGGCAAGGACGACCTCGTGGACGGCTGGATCAACGTCGAGGACGACGCCGGCGAGGGCTACCTGTACTCGGTGCAGTCCAACGACGCCGCCGCGACCACTTCCACGCTGACGGTGCGGCTGAACGAGCCGCTTCAGGTGGCGTGGACGACCTCGACCACGGTGGGCATCTTCCGCTCGCCGTACTCGGCGGTGATCGTCCACCCCTCTCCGGCGACGGCCATGCTGTGCGGCGTGACGCCGCGCGTCATCCCCGCCTCGAACTACGGCTGGTTCCAGGTGTGGGGGCCGGCGTCGGTGACGATTGAGGGCACGGTCGTGATCAACGAGCGCGTGATCGACTCCGCTTCCGCGGACGGCGCGGTGGCGCCCACGGCGAGCACGGCGGCGGGCGAGGAGAACTACGTCGGCGTGGTCATGGAAGTGGCCGCGACGACGGAGCAGGGCATCATCTGGCTGAAGATCGCGTAAATGAGCGGGCCGAACTACGACGTGACGCGCGTACAGGGTGGCTATCGAATCATGGAGGCAGGGCAACAGCCTCCGGGAATGTTCGTTGGCGACGACTGGCTCCGTGACGCCGGGTTCGGCCCGCTCTCCCGCTCCAACATCGAGGCGGTGATCAACGCGACGCTCTACAACGCGCAGAAGAACCCGATCACCAGGTTCAACCCGAAGGACCTCGGCCACCTGCCACGGCCGCGCAGCTTTGCCGTGGACGGGTTGCGGGATAGCGGATTGGTGATCGCAAAACGATGAAGATCGAAAAACTCGTCTCGGCGGAAGTCAACAAGCTGGGCCTGGATTTGCGGGCGGTCGTGGACGGCAAGGAAGCCCAGATCGTGATCTCTCGCGGTCTGTTGAACCGGCTGTTCAGCAGCATGGAACCCGTGGAGATGGAACTGTCGTGACGAGCGACGAGATCATCGGCAAGTTGCACCGTGCCTGCACGCAGATTCGGCTTGCGATCGCGGTGTATGAGAAGGAAGTGCCGCCGCAGGAGTCCACCACCGAGCGGCTGGCCGAGGCGATGCGACTCGTCGCCGAAGTACGTGAGGAGATCGATGACTGACAGGAAGAAGGAAGCCGTCAAGGAAGCTGTCGAGGAGACCGCCGTCGAACTCACTGACGACGAAAAAAACGAGGCCGTGCGCCAGGAAGCCAAGCGCAGGGCGGCGGCACTCCGGGCGGGCGAGAAGATCGAGGGATGACGCTCATCCTCGTCAAGCGGCCCGGCGGACGGATTCGCTATGCGCGGGAGACGTTCGTCAACGCCGAACGGGTGCTGAACGTCGTGCGCGAGTACGAGGATGGCGTGGTGACGGACGAGTGGGTGCCGATGCCCGCGTCCAACAGGCCGCTGCTGTTCATCCCGAACGACGCGGGCGACCTCGACGAGTCCTACCTGAAGGACATCGTGCAGTCGTTCTATGGCAGGGAACCCGCCGAGCGGTTGAACAAGCCCAACATCACCACGCTCTACCACGAGATGAACGAGCGGCGGGCGCGAGAGTTCAAAGGGCTGACCGTCCATGCGGTCACACACGTCCCACCGGGGCGCAGAAAGAGGAAGTCTGATGGTAACTGACACCGCAGCAGAAGTCGCCGAAGCGTTAGGCGTCCCATCCGAGGAACTGGCGGCGATGCAGCCGCAGGCGATGCCGGACGGGATTCCGGGCGGCGGCACGTTCACCTACCAGGTGTCCGACCCCGACAAGGAGTCGTGGCGGCCTGCGTGGCGGCTGGAAGTCGGCAGAGACGGGCTGGAGTACGGCAAGCCGATGAAGCTGCCGAAAGACCCGCAGGCGCTCGCCCGGTATCTGGCGAAGAAGCGGCTCGACGGCGGCAGGCTGTTCACGCTGACGATGCCGGCGCGGATCGCGCCGCACGGCCAGTTCGAGTGCTTCGTCGCCCCCGATTTGTGCAAGAAGCGGGCGCCGACGAAGGGTGCGCTCCTCGACCACATGGAGGGATGCCATCCCGCCGAGAGCAGGCACTACGCCGCGTTCATCAAGGAGATCAGGGACTCCATCGCGGCGGAGAACCCGGCGCTGGCGAAGATGGTGCGGCAGATCGCCCAGACGCCCGACAACGCGCCGCTGGCGGTGCCGGACGCCGTGCGCGAGGAGTACGACGCCACGGTGCCGGTGATCCTTCCGGCGCAGGAGACACAGGTCTACAGCGTGTCGTTCGTCTGCCAGGTCGAAGGCTGCAAGCATGGGCCGGACGGCGGGCCGTGGCAGCCCAGGCCCGGTGTTTCCAAGCCGGAGTTCGCACGCCAGATGCACATCCGCGCCAAGCACCCGGAGGTCTACGGCGATGATGCCTGATTCCAACGCCTTGAAGGTGATCAACATCACGGCGGACACCGACGCCATCGTGACGGGCGGCGGCTACTACTTCGGGTGTCGCGTGACCACGGACGGCACGAACGCGGCGCGTGCGGAGGTCAAAGACTCGCTCACCAACGGCAGCGGCACGGCCATCGACGACGTGAAGGGACCGGCGTCACTGGCGACCAGCATCGGAGGGATGAACCCGTTTGGCGTGCGGTTTGCGACAGGGCTGTCCGTCAACATCACGACGGTCGGCAGCGTCACCATCTGGTACATCCCGACGGGAGCGTAAATGCCAGCCACGGTAACGCTGCGACAAATCCTGATCGAACTCGTCGAACGCTACGCCCTCGGCAGGGTGATCCCCGTCTCGTCGAACACGACGACCACGTTCACGCTGACGACGACGGGATCGCCGGAGCTGCGGGGGCCGTTCACAGGGCTGGCGATCCCCGTCGGCTCGCCCGTCATCTGCACGGTCGAGACTACAGGAACGTCCGCGTTGGGCAACCGCACGTTTGTCTCCAACTGGGCTCCCTCCACCGGCGTTCTCACCGTATCACCGGCCGTCGGTGATACGGACGTGACGGAGATCATCGTCCTCGACCCCGAGATCAAGGACGCCGACCGGCTTCTGGAAGCCGTCAACCGCGCCCTGCTGAACAGGCTCGGCAGGTGGGAACTGCGCCCGCTGACGTTCGTGCCTGACGGAGACCTTCAGGGCGCGACGGTGACGGACTACTGGACGGCAGCGGCCAACGGCACCGCCGCCTACGCGACAGCGCAAATCTTCCCCGCAGGGTCGGCGGCAGCCGCTTCCGGCCAGGTGGGGGTGAGCAGGCTCGTCCAGCTCACCACGGCCGGC
>Ga0209342_10006580_pt1 | contig 11757 bp, 7 predicted proteins | sample RifCSP16_2_FD_184023 | JGI IMG/M metagenome (GOLD analysis project Ga0209342, IMG submission 184023) | Soil microbial communities from Rifle, Colorado - Rifle CSP2_sed 16_2 (SPAdes) (version 2) | ecosystem: Environmental > Terrestrial > Deep subsurface > Rock core/Sediment | place: Rifle... | reverse complement strand
GGACGTGCTGAACACGGCGAAGATGCCCGCCTGGCGCAGCGCGCGCAGGTCATTTTGAAAAGCTGTGCTGGCGGAGGCGTCGCTGCCCCATGAGTTGTTCAGCACGTCCGGCGCGAGGTTCGGGTCGCCATTCGGGGCGAGTATCCACTCGAAGCCGGCGTGGATCCATGAGTCGTAGCCGAAGCCAGCGCTGTTCAAGACGCGAGCCGCGATCCAGCGCGCACCCGGCGCGACGCCGATACCATCCGCCCCGACCATCGTCCCCATGGTGTGCGTGCCGTGGCCGTGCGGATCGACGGGGTACACGGTGGCGTCATCGGTGGCGTCGAGCCAGTTGCCGGCGTGGCCGGCCAGTCCTTTCCCATACCCGCGGTATGCCGTCATCAGCGCAGGATGCTGCCAATCCACGCCTGTATCCATGTTGGCGACGACGATGCCGGTGCCGGTGACGTTGAGCGCGGCCCAGACTTCGTCGGCGCGGATCTTGCGGATGCCCCATTCAGGAGCTGGAGTTTGGAGTTTGAAGTTTGAAGTTTGAAGTTTGGATGGCGGGGCGGTTACCCACTGGCGAAAACGGTCTTCGCGAATCAGGCCGACGTCGTCGCGCGCGGCGAGCGCGAGGATGTCCCCGGCCGCGACATGCGAGGCCAGGCCGTTGAAAATCCAGAACGAGCGCACCTGGCTGGCGCGGCCCGCCTTTTCCATCACGGCGAGCTGGGCGCGCACATCTCGCTGCGAGTGAGCCGCAGTCGTCCGCAGCGCACGGACAACTGCCTCAGCCTGGCTAGTCCCGGCGGCCCTCAATGGCGCGCTGTCGAGATCGGCCTGCTGCCGCATCTCGACGATGATCGGAATCTGCTCGCCGGGCGCGGCGGCCAGCATTCGTTTGAGCAGAGGCGGATCGATTTTGCCGGGCGCAGGCGGGCTATCGATCGGCGTGAGGCTACTCGACGCGGATTGACCGCGCGGATACTGCCCCGTGCCGTGATCTTGGCGCTCTGGACGTCCAGGCAACGGGGAACCCCTGGACACGCCGGCGTCGTCGGCGAAGGCAAACGATAGTGTCAGCATGAGCGCGAGCGCGGCCAGCAGCGCGGTGAGCGCGAGTTGAAGAGCGGGACGGTGATGCGTAGAAGGGTTCATGCTCATGCGTGTCTATCGAATGCGTCGCGAAAGCATACACCGAACTTATAATATACGCGAATCGCCTCCTCCCAGATCGCAATCGAATAACAATACCGGCGCCGGTGTTTGACACGCGCACTACGGCAGTCTACAATACGCGCGGCGTTCATCTCGCATGAAGGACGACTGGGATGCGTTCGATCCTACGGCTTGGGTTCCTGGCGTGTTGCTTTGCTGCACTCTCCGCCTGTGGCGCTCCGCCTCCCCCCGAACTGCCCCCTGACGAGATCGTGCAGCGTGCGGCGAAGGGTATGGCCGGCCAGAGCACGCTGCGCTTTACGATCGACATCGCGGGCACGCCGGCCATGCTCAATCCGGCGCTGGGGTTGGCGCTGCGCTCGGGGGAAGGCGTGTTCGCACGGCCCGATCGGATGGGTGTGCACCTGAAGCTCGTCGGCCCGGTCGCGATCGAGGCCGACATGATCGCGCTCGGCGACGAGCAGTACATCACCAACTTCCTGTCGAAGGAGTGGGAGCCGCTGCCTGCCGAGATCGGCTTCAATCCGGCGGTGATGTTTCACCCTGAATTCGGACTGGAGAAGACGCTGGAAGGCGGGCTGGACGATGCAGAGCTGGTCGGCGTCGAGTCCATCGGCGACGCACAGATGTATCACGTGAAAGGCCGCATCGACGGCTCGCGCCTGTGGCGGATGAGCGGCGGCCTGATCGGCTCCAGCACAGTGGATGTGGATGTGTGGGTCGATCCGCAGACCTTCGCCGTGCGCAAGATCGTGCTGGTCGATCCGACGACCGATCCCGGCGATCCGTCGATCTGGACAATGACCTTCTCGAAGTTCGGCGAGCCGGTGACGATCGAAGCGCCGGACCTCTAATCTCCAACCTCCAACTCCAATCTCTAACTCTAACTCTAACTCCTGACTTCCGTGCCCCACTCCTCCCGCCTGTCACGCCCCAACGCGATCATCGCCCTCGTCTCCGTAGCGATCTTCGTCGGGGCGATGGACCTCACCGTCGCATCGGCGTTCTTGCCGCAAGTCGTCGTCGATTTCGAGCTGACCGTGGATCAATCCGCGCTGGCCGGCTGGGTGGTGACGATGTACCTGGCCGCCTACGCGGTGAGCATGACATTCGCCGGCCGCCTGAGCGACCTGTACGGGCGCCGCGCCGCCTACCTTGCCTGCCTGGCGATCTTCGTTGCCGGCTCGGTCATGGTTGCCGTGACGCAGCGCGCGCCGTTCGCGCAGTCGCTGGAGTGGCTCGTGATGAGCCGCGTGGTGCAGGCGCTGGGCGCGGGCGCGATGGTGCCCGTGTCCATGGCGCTCGTCGGCGACCTGTACCCGCCGGAGAAGCGCGCCACGCCGCTCGGCGCGATCGCCGCCGTCGACACGGCCGGTTGGGTGGTGGGGCATCTGTACGGCGGGATCATGGTTCGCCTGTTCGGCGACTGGCGCATCATCTTCTGGCTCAACGTCCCGATCGGCATCCTCGCCTTCATCCTGTGCTGGCGCGCGCTGCGCGCGCAGAGCGTGCCGCAATCGAAGGCGCAGGGAGGGCTGGACTGGATCGGCGTCCTGCTGATTGGCGGCGCACTCGTGGCCTTCAATATGGGCCTGGGCAGCGGCGCCGAGTCCGGTGCAGCTTCGCCGTTCGTCGAGCAGACGGCGCCGGCGTATCAGACGCCGCTCTTGATCGCCGCCGCTGTGCTGGCTGGCGCGTTTATCGTTTGGGAACTGCGCGCGCGCGACCCGCTGCTCGACATGCAGTTGTTCCGCAGCCGGACCTTCACTGCCGCCTCGCTCACGAACCTTCTGGTCGGCTTCGTCCTGATCGTCGCGCTGGGACTGGTTCCGCTGTTTATCAATGCGGTTGTTGCATCCGGCCAACCCGGCCAGACGCTGGAGCAGATTCTCAACGACGGCGCGTGGTACACCGGCTGGGTGCTGTCCGGCCTGACGCTGACGATGGCGATCGTATCGGCGTTCGCCGGCCGCATCGTCGAGCGACGGGGTTATCGCCTGCCCGCGTCGGTCGGCTTGGCCCTCGGCGCGATCGGGTTCTGGATGACCGGTCAATGGACGTCTGACACCACGTACTTCGAAATGCTGCCGGGCCTGATGGTGGCCGGCGCGGGGTTCGGGCTGGTGCTGGCGCCTGTGGCGACGGCGGTCATCAACGTCGCGCCCGCGCAGGAACGCGGCTCCGCCTCCGCGTTGGTCATCATCCTGCGGCTGGCGGGCATGAGCCTGGGCGGATCGATCGCTCTCGCGTGGTGGACGCAGCGTGTCCAGATATTGACGGCGAACCTGTCGGCAGGCGCGTCGCTGTTCAGCGGGGACGCCTTCGAGGTCTTCCGCGCGGCTACGGCGCAGGCGGTGGGCGAGGCGTTTATACTATTCGCAGTCCTTCCCTGTCTGGTCGGTCTGCTGCCCGCTTTGCAGATGCGGAGCGAAGATGAGCTTCCTGTGCTGCGCTCTGCGGGCTAGCGAGGGAAGAAACACATCCACTCAAAGGTGGAAAGGTGCGCTTTGTTTCTACTCTACGGAGTGGCGGGGAGACGGGCGACCGTCTACCTGACCACAATTAGCCGCCGTGCCTGTGGCGAATTTGCTGATACGGTGTCTTTGCAGCATGTAAGGTTCGTAACTCGGTCGCGCGGCCTCGTCTCATTTGCGAGTCATGGCAACTGCGATACGCGATAGTTATCGAAATCGATCTCCAGCGGCGACGTCGTGCTGTTGCTCTCCTGTGACTGGATATACATGCCGAACTCGCGCGCGCCGGTGAACGCCCCATCGCTCACGGAGATGAGCTGGGTATTGTTGACCAGGACGACGATCGAAGACCCCTGGCGACGGATCGTAACCGTATCCCAGACACCATCGGCAGCTGCGCTGATCGGGATCGGTGTTCGATCAACTAACTTGGTACACAATGTACCATTGCCGTCGCAACGTTCCAGCTGGAAGTCGGCTGGGTCGTTCCCTGGGCCATCAGGGAACTGCAAACTAAACTTATAGTAATTACTGTTGATGTTGAAGGTCGGTATGTTGCCAGTGCCTCGCCCAAAGGTGCCGTTGTCCGCGCCGAAAACAATGCCGTAACGCGCGTTATTCTTGCCCTTGTACACGTTAAACTGCGCGCTGATCTCGTAGCTGCCCGAAACGGTTACATTCGGACTTGCCATGCTCAACAGGAATGTCTGAGTATTGTATAGATACATACCGCCGCCAGGATTGCCTGGTCCTAATCCCTGTTCATAGATGACTGTACTGCCAGAAATGCTTGAATAACTTCTGCCCCAGGAAATGAAGTCCGGATCATTCTCGCCCTGCCCTGAGTCAAACTGATAGTGATAGAGGAGCTGCGGCGGTGGAAGAGGATAGTAATTCCTCAGCACCACTGGCAGGTAAGTCTTGTAGCCGACAAACAGATTGATACTTGCGGTGGCCGTGTTACCATGGCTATCTGTCGCAGAAAGTGTGACGATGTGCTGGCCCGCTGAAAGTGTGACCAGCGCATTAATGCCCGTTCCCAAGTTCCCGTCCCTACTAGAACTCCAACTTAACGCCGTGTTGCCTAGCATGCCATCTTCCAGATCGTACGCATAGCCTTCCAAGAAGAGTGGTGTGTTGGGTGGTATGACTCCATCTCCTTCTGGCGATAGGATGTAGATTTGTGGCCCCTTGCGCCCTACACTGAAAGAGGCTGAATCCGCTACAGTTGTATTCACTCCATCAGAGGCCATCACTTGTATTCTTGCTTCGCTTCCACCGGCCAGTTCGGCGGAGTTAGCTGCCAACTGGGTAGTAGTGATGCCTGTCCCAACCGGCACCCAATTACTTCCGTCAGGACTGTAAAAGACATTGTAGGTAAGTGTATCACCATCGATGTCAGCAGCTGTCCAAGTGATGGTGTAGGCACCAGTTGCAGCCCATGTCTCCCCACCATTCGGCGATAAGACGGTGACGGTAGGCGCATTGGCGCTGACTGGCCGTACAGCCAACTCTTGCGCCCCTCTCTTGAGAACGATGCGACTTACACCGGGGGGATAGGGAAGCATCAGGTTGAAGAAATCTACGCCAACAGGCTCACCTAGATGGTCTGTAAAGCTCAAGTCGAAGCATCGACTGGTCAGTGCAGTGCCGGAGCTATTCTGGGCATCTAGGCAGTAAGCCGTTCCAGTTGGCGGATTAGAAAGTGCGGATGTTGAAGTGATGACCCAAATTGGATCAAGCGTAGTAGTATTATCGGTATAAACCAGACCACTGGCAATGAAGTAGGGCTGCGAGGCCAACGGAGAATCGCTGGTTAAGGCAGGGGCCTGCATACGCATCGTCTGGGTATATAGCTGCATATAAGTATGCGGGGAGGTCCAGGCTGGCCCCCGTGGTGGCTGTGGCGGCGTACCATATGGAACCCAACAATATGACATGTAGTCGTAAGTTTCGCTCGGATTCTTTAATGCGCTAGATGATGATATTAACCAGCCAAATGTACGACCATCTAACCCCCATTCCTGTATTTTGGCGTCAGGATATTCAGGAGGCCAGTCACTGGGGTCTGGCGAAGGGTTTTCACAACTTTCCTGCGTGCCAACTTTGGTATGTGGTCGGCCAAGCATATGCGCAACTTCGTGAGCGAAAATTCCGAGGCCGTATACTGGATGATCGCCACCAAAAGCAGTCGTCCCACTTAAAACGCCAGCACCGCCACTGTAGGTCTCAGGGGGTAGCCAGCCGAAGATGTAGTCTGCTTGCTTGTCTGGATTCAGAAGATTGTGCCACCACAATTCCCCTTTGAGACGGAGCAATAATATTATTTCCTTAACTCCCTTGACAATGCGACTGCAATAGTTTCCAAAACAAGAACCCACCCATGGCATCTCCGGCAGTACAATGGGCTGCACACCGACGGGATACACCCGGTAAGTCCACGAATGACCAGTTTGGACAGTGGAAGGACTGGGCCTGGCATCTACACCATTGTAAATGTAGTGAATTGGCATAACTGCTACTCGCGGAGGTCGCGCTGGCATAAATGGCCTTGTTATGGATGCTTGCGCCGAAGCAACCTGAGCTGTCAGTGTGACCGTCCCACTCGTCCACCCTGGTGGCAGCGTGAAGTTTAGAGTCTGCGTTAGATATGCTCGCTGTGTACTCCAATCGTTAACGTGGTAAGCGGTAATCACCTTCTGGAGGCCAGAAGGTGAAATCGGTGAACCAGGTAATTCGCCCGAAGGGCCATAGCCCCTTAACACGCCCGTCACGTTGGTTAGTGAGGTACACCCTGCACCACAGTCCACATACACTCGGACGAGGGTGAGCTTACCGGCAATAAGCGGAACGCTATTACTTTGATCCTGGATGGCATTGCTTACTTCGATATGAGGGATAGAGAGTACCGGCAGCGGCTGCCGGTCATGGACGAAGATATCCCAGGAATTATTCGTATCTTCAATCACCAGGTTGGCGGCACCAGACTCAAACGCCACGAAGCGTCCATCGGCAGAGACAGATGGACCGTCAGACCCGCCGTTCGCCTGGGTCCCATCGGTGGCGACAGAAACCCGGCTCGTCACCGCGGTCACCCGGTCGTGGACGAAGACGTCGTATGTACCATTTGTATCCCCGCTCACCAAGGTGCTGTCATAAGACGGGAACACTGCGTAGCGCCCGTCGGCAGAGATAACTGAACGGACTGAAACGAAAGTGCCACTTCCCTGGGTCCCACCGGTGGCGACAGAAACCCGGCTCGTCACCCCGGTCACCCGGTCGTGGACGAAAACGTCCCAAGAACCATTGGTGTCGTTATTCACCAGGTTGCTGGCGTAGGACGTAAACACCACATTCCGGCCATCCGCAGAGATTGCTGAAGGGTAGCTCCAGGAAGAACTATTCCCCTGGACCCCGCCTGTGGCGACAGAAACCCGACTTGTTTCCCCGGTCGCCATGTCGCGTACAAAGACGTCGGTTGCTCCGTTGGTGTCTCCGATCACTAAATTGCTCGCACCAGACTCGAACTGCACGAAGCGTCCATCTCCGGATATAGAAGGTCTGCTTGAGGGATTATTCCCCTGGGTCCAGTCTGTGGCGACTGAAACCCGGCTCGTTTCCCCGGTCACCCGGTCGTGGAAGAAGATATCCAGGTAACCATTCGTGTCTCCGATCACCAAGTTATCGGCACTAGACTCGAACGCCACGAAGCGTCCATCGGCTGAGATAGTCGGTGCGTCGGAATAGTTGTTTGCCTGAGTCCCGTCTGAGGCGACCGAAACCCTACTCGTTTCCCCGGTCACCCGGTCGTGGACGAAGATGTCTCCGGCACCATTGGTGTCTCCAATCACCAAATTGGTGGCATTAGAGTAAAACGCCACGATGCTTCCGTCGGCAGAAATAGATGACTTGCGGGAGGAGCTATTCGCCTGTGTCCCGTCTGAGGCGACCGAAACCCTGCTTGTTTCCCCCGTCACCCGGTCGTGGGCGAAGATATCCTGGTAACCATTCGTGTCCCCGATCACCAGGTTGTCGGCACCAGACTCGAACGACACGTAGCGTCCATCGGCTGAGATAGAAGGCCGGTAAGAATAAGCGTTCGCTTGTGTTCCATCCGATGCCACGGAAACGCGGGTAGTGGTGTCCGCTGCTGCAGCGGCTATGTGGCTCTCCGAATCTTGTTCACGTTCCAACGTGTTGATAGGCGCTGATGAGGTGATGACCAGCACCATCAGGACGTGAGCCAAACGCTTGGCGTTCATTTTTCTTTTTCTCTTTTCTTTAGTTTCAAGAGCCTTCGGCTGTCATCTCGCTTGAGTGAGAAACTGCTTTATCTTTGGTTCTCACGTATCGAGTGGTTACCAGGTATGCTGTCCGTACCTGGCCGAATGGAGACCATTCCAATTTGGGCCTGCCTATTATCAGCCGTTAGGCAGGTTGTCACCGACGACGCGTCCGCACCTTCGTCGAATATCCTATCCCTAGTCACCTGCTGGGGGTGGTCTCCGCCTTCGGTTAGCAGATCATCCCCTTTTTGCCCTTGCATCCCCAGCGCTATGGCCCGATCTTCAGCACCAACGGCAGGTAGACTCGTTGCTTGATGAATTCATCGGCGCCCAAGTCGAATCCATTGCCTAGGGGTCGAGTATCACCATCAATGTCAATTGTCACACCAGAATCTACACCTTCGTCTACAGCCATCGAATCGGCCGTCAAATGATAGCCATCCATTGCAAAGGCTGGATTGCCATTATGCTGATTCTGCAAACTGACTGCTGCCGTTGTCGATAGCGAGACGGTAATGGGCGCACTAAACCACAGGACTCCATTGATCGTGACAGTGTTGCCCCCCGTAACACTAACTCCTATAGAATGGCTCACTAATATTGTGTTGGTCAACACAACAGTACTAGCTTGATAGGTCTCGAAAGGATCGCTATATTCAGTTACGTAAACACCATTTCCATCACCACCCGCATTCCGAGCAAGAGTGGTATGGAGCATTGAAGCACTGCTTCCCTCAACGTGAACACCGCTTCCTGTGGATGAGGCATGATTATCAACGATGACATTGTTTACCATCGTGGCATAACTCTGATCCAAATGTACCCCACCGCCGCTTCGCGCGGCATTGCCAAATATAAGGTTGCCTTTCAACGTGACCGGGGTTTTTCGCACGGATACTCCGCCACCGCTGCGAGCTGTATTGTCACGGATAATGTTGCCGTCCAATGTACTGAAGACAGCGTAAGCTAGACTCACTCCACCACCAGTGTATGATAATACGGTATTGCTCTGAATGAGATTCCTTCGCAATACAGATCCATAGCTGAGTGACAGATTGACTCCACCGCCCTCATGTTGGGTTGTATTGCTAGTGATGGTGTTGCCGTCCAATATGGCACCAGAGGAAAAATACGCACATACTCCTCCACCACAGTACTGAGACGTATTATCGGCAATAGTGTTGTTGTTCAATGTGGCAGCACCCGAGTGATCCAAGTACACCCCACCGCCATCACTATTGTTGGAGATGACGTTATCATTCAGCGTGGCAGCATCCGAATCATTCAAGTACACCCCACTACCCGTGTTGCCGGAGATGATGTTTCTATTCAGCGTGGTGGCACTTGAGCGGTCGAGGTATACCCCGCCCCCTGTGGGGGCTACGTTGTTATAGACCTGGCACCCACTAAGTGTAACCGTCGCATTGATGATAAAGACTCCCCCACCAGCGTCGCACCATAATCCCAGAGAAGGGTTATCGCACCGGCCCCTTAGTCCAGTTGCATCCCCACGAATAATCTGTAGACCCTCGATGGTGGGGCTGATATTCCCTGTGATATAGAGGACTCGCCCGCGTCCTTCCGCGTCCAGTACGGTAGGGTTGGCAGTCGGATAGGGCGTTGTCCAGTTGGTCTGAGTGTAACCGCCTCGAATAGTGACGGTTTTGCTGATGTAAACCATTTGGGTGACAATACCAGTGGTGGTGATGTCATCACGGGGACGCACATTCACACCAGTGTAGATTCCCGCCGCGACGCGGATTTCGTCGCCAGTGACAGCTGCATCGACTGCTGCTTGCACGCTTGCGTAACAGGGAGTGTACCCTACACCGCAGACCGCGCCTGGGGCCACATAGACTACACCGGGATCAGCTTGTGCTGGCGCAGCTATGAGCAAATTGGTCAATAGCAGTAGAGCCAGCCCGCCCAACATAGCGAACGTTAGTCGGGTTATTTGACCGCGCATTGTAAGTCTCCCTTATTGCATTGCTCACAAGTTAAGGATTCGCCGCGATTGTCAAGGGCAAGATGTCACGCGCCGAGAGAGGCCCCACCCGTTTTCGCGGCCAGATAGATGACCACGTCGTCGGCATCGCCGCGATGATAGGCTTGGGTGAAGAAGTACAGGCTGCGTCGAATATTCTGTCCATCGTCACCTGCTCGGGGCGGTCATCGCTTTCAGCTAGCAACCGAACTCCTGTTCACCCTTGCACACCCACGTTTGATGACCCGTCTCCCGCAGTAGGGTGATGCTGTCACTCCACCACTGGGAAGGTTGGGGAAGATCAGGCCGTTTCACACGCTGTCTTATCGCACCTACATGGACACACAATTGCAGAAGTTCAGGCTCAACTAGCCAAGCCTTCACTTTCCCGCTCATCCTCTACATCTCGTGATGCGATTTCGAGCAAACGGGTCGCATGACGGCCGGTTACCCGATGGCCCTCGCATGGATCACGGGTGAGCGAGCAGGACCGAGAATAAGTAGCATCGTGCCCACCGCCGTGACAGGTTAGACACCTTCGCCAATCATAACTGCGCCGAGAAAGACACCTTTGATTGGCTGCGCAGAAAATGTGAGCGGAGAAACAAAAAGGCCGGGCCAACCGGAGCAAGGAAACCTCCTACATGTGACGGATACCTCCTGTCACAACACTCGGCCCCCGCTCAATTGCACGGCCCCGAAGGGCCAGCACACAGTTCCCGACCTGTTGGTGTACCGATAGCTGCTAAGGCTATTATACACCTATGCGCAAGTCTTATTCACGACGACTCAGCGCGCTTCCCAGGGCAATCGCTTCTTAAGAATTCTTCCCCACTCCCGCGTCCACGCGGGCGCCTCGCGTCAAACGTTCCGGTTCAATTGACCGCGCGAAGAAGTCTGCGGCGGGCGAGCCGCGCGCGCGCATGCTGCGCCCGCTGTTGTAACGAAAGAGCTACTTGACAACTCAATGTAAAGGCGGTCAGGTGCAACGAGTTGTTAGCCGCGTTCTGCCTCAATGTTTTGAATGATGCGAAGAAGAAGCTGAACCAAATGATTGATTCGCTCTCTATCCTTAGCGAAGTCGTCAATGGTAATCTGTACATCAATGGAATGTGCGCTCCGATTACCAGCTTCCTTGAAGTGATTGATGTCTGTTATTGCCATGCCAAGATTCTGCGTGATATGTTGGAAATCCGCTTTCTTGGAGTCGAGGTTCTTTACAAGTGTAGAGAAATCCAGGAACCTTTCTTTTGAAGTGTTGTAGTACAACCCTATCCCTGAATTTCCGTATCTTCTGCGCAAGATGTCGATGATCAAGTTCTCTAGCAGTTTTCTAATTAGGGTCGCGAGAGCCACTGGTAGCTTGCTTCGGTACAAGCGATTGATTTCATCGATAAGTTTCTGGTAGAAGTAGTCAGGCAACCAATCTGCCTTAATGAAGGCATCTTTACCCGTGTCTTGCGCGACTTTGTTCCGGGCCCGCTCGCTGCTCATTTTGGTGAGGGACTCCAAGTAGCCCTTTAAGTCCCCCTCTACAACAGACTCATCGGCTGTCAATAACTCGAACGTCGCGTAAGGCCGCGACCGCCTTTCTTGAAACTTACTGTCTGCGAAGTCTCTAGTAATCTCAGAGGGCCGTCGTACTCCGCCGCAAGCAGGATAGCATTGTCTTCGCCAACGATGTCCTTGTATTTCTTGACGAACCCGAGTTTACCATAGAAGCAACAGGTGCAAAACTCACATACAAACCGCACGCCCTGGACATCACCGCGATTGGCGACTCGCTGCCTGACCGGGTAGAATGCTTCATCCCCACTCAGGACAGAGCGATGCGAAAAGCCAAGGACAA
>Ga0209342_10006579_pt1 | contig 11757 bp, 11 predicted proteins | sample RifCSP16_2_FD_184023 | JGI IMG/M metagenome (GOLD analysis project Ga0209342, IMG submission 184023) | Soil microbial communities from Rifle, Colorado - Rifle CSP2_sed 16_2 (SPAdes) (version 2) | ecosystem: Environmental > Terrestrial > Deep subsurface > Rock core/Sediment | place: Rifle... | reverse complement strand
CCCGGAGGGATGAACACGCTGAGGAAGACGACCTCGGAGTCGTCGTATCCAGGCTGCATGTCGATGAACGCGGCTTCGACAATGCGGCACGGTTCGCACCACGTCCCGGAGAACTCCAGGACCACGATGCGGCCCCGCAGGGCGGATGAGCTCACGTTGTTCCCGTCGATGTCCGTGAGAGTCCACCCGGGCGCGGGTTCCGCCCCGGCGGCGGGTCCGCTTGCCACGGCCCATACGGCGAGCACCGCCAAGACCGCCGCCACGAAGAAGACGGCAGGCCGCACGCCCCTCGACCTCATCGGTCCCCATCGAGCAAGGGTCTCCGCCCTATTTATGGGAATCGTCCCGGCCCCCCGTCTCTCGGAGGCGGCGGACGACGGACCGGAAGCCTCTTTTATCCAGTGGGTACTTCATCTTACTATGGGCTGGAGAAGGGGAGCCCTCTTCGTCCTCGCAGCGCTCGTCCTTGCAGCGCTCGTCCCGCCCCTCCCGGCCGTCGGGGACGGCTTCCCGCCCACGATCACCGAGGTGACGTGGACCCCTAGGTATCCCATCCACCCCTCGAACGTTACCGTCTCCGCGCGAGTCACGGACCCGGACGGCGTGGCGTTCGTCGAGGCAATCTTCTGCTACCAGCCGGCCTGGCTTTGCCTCTACAAGAACATGACCGACCCGGACGCCGACGGCGTCTACACCGGCGTGCCAATCGGGCCGGGCCAGCAGACGACGCAGGCCTCCCCTGGGACGTTCGGGGCCAAGCTGAACGTGACCGCCCGGGACGCCGTGGGCAACTCTATCGTAACGCAAAACTTCGGAGTGCTCTTCGTCGACGCGCTGAACCTGTCCTTCGCAGCTCCCGTGTTCGCGTCCGCGTCCGGGCAGCCGTTCACGGTCTGGGGCTCCGCATTCTACGAGGATAACACGACCGCGCCGGCGGAGGGCGTCGCCGTCATCGTCAGCGTTCCGGGCGATCAACAGACGGCGACGGTCCTCGCGAACGGAACCTTCGAGGCGACCCTGACGGCGCCCAGCGCCGATGGAACGTATGCGGTCACGGCGGAAGCCCAGGACAGGACCCTCGCGGATTCCGAGCAGGCGACCCTGGCCGTATCGTCGAATCCAACCCCAGACCTCGCGATTGGGAGCCTTAGGCCCTCCACGCCCGACCCGCTCGCGGGTCCCCTCGCAATCCGGTTCGTCGCGCGCAACGTTGGGACGGACGCGGCCACGAACGTCCGCGTGCTCGTCGAACTCGTCAGCGCGACCGTTCCCATTCGGACCCTCCTGGACGTCCGCGTAACCATCCCGGGACTCGGCGGGGCGGTCCCCCTCGTGGCGCAGACGACGTTGGCGGCGGGGACGCACACCGTGCGCGTGTCGCTCGACGCCGCGGACGAAGTGACGGAACTCAACGAGGGGAACAACGTCGAGGAGCTCACGTTTACGGTGCGCGCGCCGCCCGAACCGGGGCCGCCGCTCGTGTGGATGGGCGTCGGCGGCGTGGCTTCGGCCGCCGCGGTAGGGGGTATCGCCCTCGCGGTCCGCAGAAAAGGCCGCCGGGACGCCGCCTAGCCGGCATGGAAAAGGCTAAAGAGGGCTGCCCGCCATCCACTCGGAAGGAGAGGGTAGGCGTGTCCCGGGGGATTCGACTTCTCGTTGTCGTGGTTGCGATTGCATTGCTCAGCGGCGTCTTCGCGGCGTGGGCTTCGGCGCAGACCGCCGGGCCGGCAGCAAGTCCGCCGATCCAGCCCCGCGTGAGCGGGAGTTCGCCGAAGATGCACGTCGTGGAAGTGTATACAGGGACTTGGTGTCCACCCTGCGGAGCTGCTGACCCGGGCTTAAGCCGGATCATGGACGAGTGGGGGGCGAACCTGATCGTCCTCATGCTTCACTGCTGCACCACTACCGCCGGTCCCAACTACGACCCGTTCTATGATCCCTTGGTCACAAACCCCCGGGCTGGCTTCTACGGCTGGCGGTTCCTGCCCACGGCGGTCATCGACGGCGGGGGTGCCTACACCGGAGTGTCGCCGTTGATCAACGTCGGCTCCAACGGAGCCGACTGGTCATATGACGAAATCCAGGGCGACCTCGCGAGCTCCGTCGATTCGACGAGCAACATGTACCTAACAATCGTCGGAGACATGACCTCCACCTCGGTGACCGTGGACGTAAGTGTGACCGCCACGGACCCGGTGACGCAGACCAACCTGCAGGTGCGGACCATTCTTTACGAGGAGCCGCTGTACGGGCCTCAGGCCAACGGGCCGGACTTCCACCGGTATGTTCCCCGGGCGCTTGTCGAGCAGCCGCTGACTATCGCAATGGGCGAGACCGTCACGAAGACGGCGACGTTCGCGCTCAATCCTGCCTGGAACCTCAACAAGCTCGGCGTTGCCGCATTCGTTCAGTCGAACACCAAGGTTTCCGTGACCTCGGATGACGGAAGGACGGACGTCTACACGATTGCCGATGTCCTCAACGCAGCGCGGCACGACTTCGCCCCGCGTGGCATCCTGATCTATCGGGACCGCGGGACAGTCGCGGACTACACCGAGGCGTACGAGGTGATCGTCTCCACGCGGAACGATTACACGTTCGATACCTGGAACCGATACGTCATGGGGGACACAGGCGCGGTCGACGACCGCAGCCTCCCGTCCTCGACGGAGGTCGCGGAGTACCCCCTCGTAATCTGGTCCACGGGAGACACCTTCTCGGGCGTCCTGTCGACGAGCGAGCGAACAGTGATCGGCGGGCATCTCGACTCGAGCGGCAATCTCTTCGTCACGGGCTCGAACATCGGCTTCGACGCGTGGACGGGCTACCGGACGTGGTTCCAGCAGTACCTGCACGCGATTTTCAACGGTCCCGATCAAGGCGCGGTCCCTGTGTCGGGCGTTGTAGGGGACCCGCTCAGCGACATGTTCTCCGGCCTGAACCTGAATCTCTTCCCGCCGCTCGCCCCCAACGGCGACCGCATCAACGCGATGGCGCAGCCTGACAGCGCCGTGCCGTTCAACTACCCGGGGTCCGTCCCCGCGAGCGTCAGATCGCAGCACGATGCGGACTCACGGGTGGTCTACTTCGGCTTCCAATACTTCGAGGGCACGGACCTGTACCGCGAGGCCGTCATGGGAAAGGTCATCGAGTGGATCGATGGCGCCTCCGGCCCCGTGGTCGACGTCCAGTACCCGGACGGGGGCGAAGAGTTCGCGCAGGGCGCGGCTGTCACCATCCGGTGGCACGCGAACGACGTCGTGATTCCGGAGGACGCGATCGACCTGTACTTCTCCGACAACGGAGGGACGAGCTGGCAGCCCATCGCCATGAACCAGCCGAACGACGGGCGGTACGCATGGACGGTCCCGAACATCGACTCGTCCCAGTGTCGCATCCGCGTGGTCGCGCGGGACCTCAGCCCCGAGTCCGCGGACGGCGAGGCCACGAGCGCCTCCGACTTCATCTGCGGCGACCCCGGCTTCCGGATCACGTTCACGGGCGCGGACCTCGGCTGGCGGCTGGTGAGCTTCCCGACCATCTTGGCGGACACCTCGACCGCGGCGGTCCTCTCCACGATGGCGGGCAGTTACCGCATCGTGCGCGCGTTCAACCCGACGAGCGCCGACCCATGGATGGCGTACGACCCGTCGCGGACGGCGGGCGACCTCCAGGACATCGACAACACGATGGCGTTCTGGATCGAGGTCACCGCGCCCGGGACGCTGGACCTCCAGGGTCAGAAGCCGACGGGCACGCAGTACGTTCCGCTGAAGGCAGGATGGAACCTCGTCGGGTTCCCCTCGTACCGGACGGATTACACGGTCGCGATGCTGAAGACGGACACCGGCGCGACGCGCGTGGAAGGGTTCGATGCGAGCAACGTGGAGTACCGCCTGCGCGTGATGTCGGACACGGAGTTCCTTCGGATGGGCAACGGCTTCTGGGTGTACGTGCCCGCGGACACCGTGTGGCAGGTCCCCGCGTAGCCGCCGTGCGACGGACGAGCCTTCATCTAGCGGAGCGCCTCTCCCGCGCACATGAGGGGAGTCGAGCGAGTGCGGGCACCGCTGGGCCACGCGGCGGTCGCCACGGACGGGAGCGTCGTGAGCGAGATCCATCTGCGTTCCGGGGCGCGGGACGACGGGACGAGCGCCTTGGCGGCGGACCTGCGCCGATACTTTGCAGGCGAGCCCACGGACTTCACGGACTACGAAGTCGAGCTCGAGTCGAGGTCCGAGTTCGAACGCTCCGTCTTGGCGGCGACGCGGGGCATCCCGCACGGACAGACGAGGACGTACGGGCAGATTGCGCGGGCGATCGGGCACCCGGACGCGGCGCGCGCCGTGGGCCAGGCGCTCGGCCGGAACCCGGCGTGCATCGTGATTCCCTGCCATCGCGTCGTCGCCGCGAACGGGGGCCTCGGCGGGTTCACGAGCGGACTCCGGTGGAAGGAGACGCTCCTCCGGCTCGAGGGATCCCGGTTCTGAGGCGCAACGGATAAGCCGCCGCCGGAGATGGGCCGGCGTGGGTTTCTTCGAGAAACTCTTCGGGGGGAAGAAGAAGGAGCGGAAGCCTCGGCCTCCACGGGAGGCGATGGCCGAGACGCCAGGGTTCGCGCCGGAGTCGTACCCCTTCGACGCGGAGGTCCGCGTGTACCATCCCGACTACGAGCGGCTCACGACGGGCTGGTGGAAGGTGTCCATCGCGACGCCCGTAGAGTGGCAGGCGAAAGTCGACGATATGCAGGACGCCCTGCGCCAGCACTTCGGGCAGTTCCAGACGCACGACGGCCGGCTCGTGCCCCGATGGTCGGCGAAGACGTGGCAGGTCGTCCGGCGGCGGCTCCGTGTGGGTCGGAAATGAGAGCGCTGGCGGTTTGGCGGGAGCGCCGCCAGAAGAAGGCACTCGACCGTCGGCGGGAGTCGCTCCGAACGTACTACAAGACCGCGGAGCTGTGGCTGCCGCCGAGGCCGACGTTCCGCCAGTTCCGCGTGGCGATCGCGCGCGGGGACGGGCGCGTCGTCTTCCGCAAGATCGAGGATCGCGTGCGAGGCGTGGAGACGCTTCGGCGGTGGCTCCTCCGGCTCGCCCCCGACCACGTGTACTTCACGACCTCCCGCTGGCTCGACCCGCAGCGCCTCGGCCCCCGGGAGTTCCGCGGGACGCGGGCGGGCTACCCGATCGCCCACAACGTCTTCCTCGGCCAGGAGCTGTACTTCGACCTCGACGTTCCCGACGACCTCGACGCCGCCAAGGGCCACGCGCTCCGACTCCTCGCCTTCCTCCGGGCGGAAGGGCTTCGGGACCTGAGGCTCGTGTACAGCGGGAACAAGGGGTTCCACGTACACGCGTACGACTTCGAGCGGCGGTTGTTCCCCCACCTGCCGCAGGACCCAAGGGATCGGGAGGCGGCGGCCCAGTCCGCCCGAACGGACCTCGTGACGCGCATCGTGGCGGCGGACGTGCCCATCGACGTGGACATCACGATGGACACGCGACGAATCCTCCGCCTGCCGGGGACCGTCCATGGAAAAACCTTCAATATCTGCGAGTTCGTTGACCCCCGTGGGCTCGAGGCGTTCGAGCCCACGCACATTCCGCAGTGACCCGCAAGGGGATGAAAGGGCTGCCTACCTCGGCGCCGAGGTAGGAGATGCGTCAACGCGGGGCGGCGAGGGACGGCTGCGGGACCTCCCGCCCCAAACCTACTTCGCCTTCTTCAGGGCCCTCGCGAAGTCCGCGATCAGGTCCTCGGCATTCTCGAGCCCGACGCTCACGCGGATGAGCCCATCGGAGATCCCGCTCACCGCGCGCTCTTCGTCCGTCAGCGGGCCGTGGGTCATGCTCGCGGGGTGCTGGACGAGCGTCTCCGTGCCGCCGAGGCTCACCGCCAAGGTCGCGACCTCGACGGACTCGACGAACCGGACGCCTGCGGAATGCCCGCCCTTGATCTCGAACGAGAGCATGCCGCCAAAGCCTTCCATCTGCCGCTTCGCGAGCGCGTGCTGCGGGAACGTCGGGAGCCCGGGGTAGTGCACATGCACGACACGTTCGTGGTCCTCAAGGAACTCCGCAAGCGCCTGTGCGGACGCATTCTGCTGACGCACCCGCTGCGGCAACGTCCGAAGCCCGCGGCGCACGAGGTACGCGTCCATCGGGCCGAGCGTCGGTCCGAGGACCTTGTACGTGTACCAGATCTTATCCCACAGCTCTTCGGTCTTCGCGACGACCATCCCCGCCGTGACGTCCGTGTGGCCCCCGAGGTACTTCGTTGCGCTGTGCACGACGACGTCGAACCCGTGCTCGATCGGCCGCTGGTTGATCGGGGTCGCGAACGTGTTGTCCGTCATCGCGATCGCATCGACGCCGTGGGCCGCCTCCGCCGCCTCCCGGAGGTCCGTGAGGTCCATCGTCGGGTTCGCGGGGCTCTCGGCGTACACGAGCGTCGTCTTCTTCGTGACCGCCGAGGACCACGCGCCCCGCTTCCGGGGGTCCACGAACGTCGTCTTCACCCCGAACCTCGGGAGGATGCGCGTGAACAGTTCCGTCGTTGCGGAGTAGAGGCTCTTGCCCGCCACGACGTGGTCCCACTGGGAGAGGAAGGTCAGAACCGCGGAAGAGATCGCGCCCATGCCGGAGCCGGTCGCGATCGCCCTCGCCCCGCCCTCGAGCTCTGCCACGGAGTCCTCGAGGACCCGCGTCGTGGGGTTGCCCCATCGGGTGTAGAAGGCTTCAGGCCCGTGGGCGGCGGACAACGCTGCGCCCTGCTTCGCGGAGTCGAGGCGCCACGTCGTCGCGAGGTGCACGGCCTCGACCATCGGGCCGTGGCCCTTCCCCTTCCGCGGGTGGACGACGGCCGTCTCGGGATTCCGGCGTGCCATGGCGGCGTGTAAGTTGCGGCGTTCCATAAGGTTTGGGTCGGCGGCACTTTCTTGGGGCGGTCTATCCATCCGCTTCAAGTCCATGGCCCCGGCTCTCGAAACGGACAAGGAACATCGTAGGCTCGTTCGTCTGCGGAACGGCCTGTACTGCCTCGCCTTCCCCCTGTCCAACGTCGTCTTGGGCGCATTGGCGTTTGCGGCCTATTGGGTGAATGCCCCATTCCTTCTTTGGGGGCTGCCGGTCGTCTTCCTGGCGGGGCCGTGCGCACTCGTGGTGGCAGCGCTCGTGGTCATGCAGCGCGCCGAACGACGGAAAACCCAGGGCTGGTATCAGGATGATCGATTGGAACTCCTCAAGCTCTCCACGGTCACCGTCTCTCTATCGTCGTTCGTACTCATGCTATTCCTGACGGCGGTCCTGTTTGATGTCGGACGAGACCCTTCCCGGCTAGTGCGATCTCTGGTCCTTACGGGGCTTCTAGGCGGCCTCGTCCTCGTAGGACATCTCTCTCTCCTTTGGGCTTTGAAGGAGGAAGGGACCGGCGTGGAGAGAATCGTCACGCGAGACTTGGAGGACGTCCACGAACGCCTGAGCGATGCCGCACTCTCGGATCCGAACCTCTTCGTGAACGCAACACGCAGACCACTGACTCGAAAGATAGGAAGAGTCGAGGCGAGGACGCCTCACGGCACCATTCGCCTCTGGCGAGACGGGCGGTCCCGGACGAGGGTGAATCTTCTGAGCCCCGACTGGCGCATCCTGGCGGAGGCATTTGAGAGGCTCATCCCGTTGCCCTGATTCCCATGTTGTCAGGGTGCCCCGGCATTCGGGACACGCGCACGGCGGAACGGGCGCTTGATCGCCGCCCACCCCCGCCGCAGCGGCCGGGTCACAATCTCGATCTTGCCCGTTCGGATTCCCCAGTAAACGAGGACTGTGAAGGCCCAGTAGCCCGCGTACGCGACGGCCTCGAGCCACGTGGGGTTGTCGTTGTACCCGACGAGGCCGCGGAGGATGAACCCCGCCGGATTGTCCTGGCTGTCCGGGAAGGAGGCCTTCACGTTGTAGACCTCGCCGGAGAGCCACGGGACGACGCCCGCCCCCTGGAGCTCGTGGACGCCGAAGGCGAAGAGGCCGGCGGCGATGATGACGAGCAGCAGGCCCGTCGCCTGGAAGAAGCGCCGGAGGTTGATCTTCCACGACGCCCCGTAGATGCCGAACCCGACGAAACCCGCGACGACGAGGCCGATCCCCACGCCCGCGACGAGGTCGGAGGTGGTCGTCTGCCCCGCGAGGCCCGCCATGAACAGGACGGTCTCCACGCCCTCCCGGAAGACCGCGATGAACGCGAGCGACGCGAGGCCCATCACCTGGCGGCGGTCGACGAGGACCTCGATCCGTTGCTCGACGTGGCGCCGGATGTCCTTGGCCGCCTTCATCATCCAGAGGATCATGGACGTGAGGACGACGACCGCGATGATCGCGGCGATCCCCTCGAACAGCTCTTCCCGCACGCCGCCAAACTCGCCCCAGACGAGGGCCCAGACCACCGCCACGGCGGCGCTGACCACCATCGCGAGAGCGGCTCCAAGGAACACGTACCTCCGGAGATCCTTGCGATCAATTTTCGTGAGATACGCGGCGATGATCCCGACGACGAGCGCGGCCTCGATCCCCTCTCGAAGCCCCACGATGAGTCCCGGAACGATTCCGACCGCCATGTCCGACCCGCCTTTGGATTTCGGTCGACCGAAATCTCTTGGGTCCGCCCAGACGGGGGCCCGTATTTAAGGTTTCGGCGCGCCGAAATCGACAAGCCGTATGTTTCGGGGAACCTAAATGAACCCTACGTATGTACTCGTAGGCATCGCGCACAAAGGTTTATTGAGGTCGCGACGGTGGCTCATGCGGTCATGTCCGCGGTCGGATCCCACAGCGAGAACGTGGAGATGTACCTGAAGGCGATTTTCCTCATCGCCAAGGACCGCGACGGCAAGGCGAAGACCGGCGACATCTCGAAGGAGCTGTCCGTCTCCCCGTCGTCCGTGACGGAGATGTTCGACAAGCTGCAGGCCGAGGGGCTCGTCCGGCACGCGAAGTACCATGGCGCCTCCCTCACGAAGAGGGGCGACGCATACGCGCGTCAGATCCTGAGGAAGCACTGCGTGATCGAGCGGTTCATGGTCACCACCCTGCGCTATCCGGAGGGCGCGTTCCACGACGAGGCGTGCAAGATGGAGCACGTCGTAAGCGACGAGACCGAGCGGCGGCTCCGGAAGCTCGTCGGGCAGCCGAAGACGTGCCCCGACTGCTACGACCTCCTGAGGCACTACTGCTCGCGACTGTTCCCGGCCTGAGTCACCCGAGGGATCGGTAGCCGACGGGATCGACGACCGCTCCATCGTACCCAAGACTGCGGAGCGCCTCGGCCACCTCGTTCCGCATCGCACGGAGCCTCGGAATCTCCCCGACGGGGACCTCGATCCTGGCGGTCGCGCCGAGGTGACGCACGCGGACCTGGCGGAAGCCGCGGGCCCGGACGAGGTCCTCGGCCGCCTCGACCTGACGCAGGATGTCCACGGTGATCGGCGTCCCGTGCGGGACCCGCGAGGACAGGCAGGCGTTGCTCGGCTTGTCGTGGAAGGAAAGCCCGAGGTGTCTCGCGAGCGCACGCACGTCCGACTTCGCGAGGCGGAACTCGACGAGGGGGTGCCAGAACCCCGCCTCGTCCATCGCCCGGATCCCCGGCCGGGAGTCCCCGAGGTCGGACACGTTAACCCCATCCGCGATGGCCCGGAAGCCTTCCTTGGCGGCGATGTCCACGAGGGCGGCGGAGAGCTCGGAGCGACAGAAGTAGCATCGGTTTGGCGGGTTCTGGCGGTACTCCTCGTTCGCGAGTTCGGAGACGAACGTGACGCGGAGCGGGATGCCGATCTCCTTCGCCTCCGCCCGTGCCTCCGCGAGTTCGCGACGCGACAGGCTCTCCGCGTCCGCGATCACCGCCAGGGCGTTCCCGTCGAGGGCGTCGTGCGCGAGCTTCGCGACGAGTCCGCTGTCGACCCCTCCGGAGAACGCGACGAGCACGCGTTCTCGTTGGCGAATCGTCGTCAACATCGAAGCGTAGGTGACGCCGAGATCCATGAGGATGTTGCATAGCGACCTCGGCTTGATAAGGGCATCGTGCCATCGACCGCTCGCGTGGCGAACCCATCGCACCTCGAGTGCTCGAAGTGCGGGAAAACGTACGAGGCGACGCTCCGCAACCTATGCCCGAAGTGCGAGCGCCCCCTCCTCGCGCGATATGACCTCGAGAAGGTCCGCAGAGAGGATCTGCTCCCCCGAAGCGACCTGTGGCGGTACCTCCCGCTCCTGCCGCTCGCCGCAATGGACCATGCGTTCCCGCTGGGCGAGGGCGGGACGCCCCTCGTTCGCGCGCGCAACCTGGGGAAGTCCCTCGGACTGCGGGAGGTGTACGTGAAGGACGAATCCGCGAACCCGACGGGGACGTTCAAGGCCCGCGGGATGGCCGTCGCGGTCCCGATGGCGAAATCCCTCGGGGCGACGAAACTGGCGGTGCCGAGCGCTGGGAACGCGGGGAGCGCGATGGCCGCGTACGCCGCGAAAGCGGGGCTCGAGGCGCTCGTCGTGATGCCGCGCGACACGCCGATCGAGATCGTCCGCGAGACGACGTCGTTCGCCGCAAGCGTGTTCTTCACGGACGGGCTCATCACGGACGCCGCGGACATCGTGAAGGAGGCGTGCCAGAAGCTCGGGTACTTCCTCATGGCGACGCTGCAGGAGCCGTACCGTGTGGAAGGGAAGAAGACGATGGGATACGAGCTGTGGGAGCAACTCGGCGGCTTTCCGGACTGGGTCGTGTTGCCGACGGGCGGCGGCACGGGCGTCGTCGGCCTGTGGAAGGCGTTCGAGGAATTGCGGGCGCTCGGGTGGTCCGAGGGATCGCCGCCGAAGATTGCGTTCGTGCAGGCTGCGGGATGCGCGCCGCTCGTGCGTGCGTTCGAGTCCGGGAAGGACGTCGCGGAGGAATGGAAAGACGCGAAGACGATCGCCGCCGGGCTGCGCGTGCCGAAGGCGATTGCGGACAGGCTCGTGCTCCGAGCGGTGCGGTCGTCCGGCGGCCGCGGCGTTTCGGTCACGGACGGAGCGATGGTGGCGGCCACAGGGGAACTCGCAAGGCTCGAGGGCATCCACGCGTGTTTCGAAGGCGGGGCGACGGTGGCGGCCCTTCGCCAACTCGTCGCAAACAGTCAGGTGCAGCCGGACGAGCGCGTGGTCCTGTTCAACACCGGGACGGGTCTCAAGAACCCTCGGGGGGCCACGGGGGCAAAGATCGCGACCGTGCGGTCGTACGCCGAACTCCGCAAACGCCTTCGCGGTTGACCCGATTCACGGAGGGCCCTGCCGCTCGGTTCCCAAGTCGACCCCTGACGGGGATCTTGGCGGCGATGAATCGGGGGCTGGGGATGCGCTAAGAGGGGCCGGAGAAATCTGAAAGGGCGAACCGCACTGCATGCAAAACCGATCGCCCATGCTCGTGGCGGGGGTCCCGCACGCCGCACAATACCGCGATGGGAACGGCCGCCCGCACCGCATGCAGAATCGATCGGCTGCGCCCAACGCGGGCGCGCCGCACGTCGCGCACACCCTCGACGCTTTCAGGGTCGCTTGGTAGCTTGCGAACCTCGCTCTCCGCGCGCGGGACGCCTTCGTTGCGACGATCGCGACGACGGCGAGGACGGCGACGAATCCTCCGACACCGGCCACCGTGAGCGCCGCGGTGAACGAGGGGGGTGCCGCGGTGATCTCGAATCCGGAGACCATTGCCTCGAACATGACCGCGTAGCCGGGGAA
>Ga0209342_10006578_pt1 | contig 11758 bp, 11 predicted proteins | sample RifCSP16_2_FD_184023 | JGI IMG/M metagenome (GOLD analysis project Ga0209342, IMG submission 184023) | Soil microbial communities from Rifle, Colorado - Rifle CSP2_sed 16_2 (SPAdes) (version 2) | ecosystem: Environmental > Terrestrial > Deep subsurface > Rock core/Sediment | place: Rifle... | reverse complement strand
GAAAAGTCGCGCCATCCGGGGTGTCCTTCTCTTTGGCTACTTTCTCTTGGACAAGCAAGAGAAAGTAGCCCTGGGTGGCCGCTCCTGCGCATCCCTGCGCCCGCGGCATTAGTGCATCCATGCACGGCACGGGAAATAATGGAGCATCCCGCATTAAAACAAGCGCCGCCCGCAGGGCGGCTCGACCCGAAACCGGATTGCGGCGGCAAAAGCCTGGGCTATATTTGACTACGAGCCACGCGCTCCTGAAGCGGTCGCGTGGCGCACCCATAACAACCTCCAAGGAGAACTCATGAATCCGTGGTCCATGAATATCATCGCCCGCACCGCCTGCCTGCTGCTCGGGGCGGCCCTGAGCCTCGGCGCCCAGGCCGGAGAAAAACTCTACCTGCAGACGCCGGCCGCCTACGACAAGGGGGCGGCGGTGAATGACAAGATCAAGAAGGAGTGCAACATCGAGGTCCATGTGCCGAACTACATCAAGGCCGGCGCCAAGGACAAGTTCAGCGAGATCGTCAGCGCCACCAAGCTCGACAAGACCGACGGCCAATCGCTCAGCCTGATGATAACCAATGTCACGGGCGTCGGCGGCGGCGCCTGGAGCGGCCCCAAAGGCATCAGCATCCAGGGCACGTTGAAAAGCAAAGGCAAGGTCATCGGCACCTTCCAGGCCCGGCGCACTTCGAGCGGCGGCGCGTGGGGCGGCTACAAGAGCACCTGCAGCATCCTCGAACGCAGCGCCAAGGCCCTGGGCAAGGACGTGGCCGCCTGGCTGGAAAAACCGACGATGAACGCCGCCCTGGGCGAGCTGCGCTAACCCGGCGCGCGCCAGCAGACGGCAAAAACATGAGCGGCCCCGCCAAGTGCGGGGCCGCGCCCTCTGCGCCCCGACCATCCCATGCCACGTATCCCGCCGATTCCCGGCCCCGCCTGCGCGCCAGCGCGCGGCGCCGCCGCGCTGGCCCTGACCGCGCTGTTGCTCTCCACTGGCGCATGCTCGACGGCGCCGTTTCAGGCCGACGCGACCGCGCCCATCACACAGAAGATCCGCTTTCTGCTGAGCTTCGACGACGGGCCGAGCACGCTGCCGGAATCCAATCCGACCGCGGCCGTCCTCGCCACCCTGGCCGACAACGGCGTGCAGCGGGACATCAAGGCCGTCTTCTTCATCCAGACACGGAACCAGAAGGGCGGCGGCAGCGAGTACGGAAAACAACTTATACGGCGCACCCTGGACGCGGGGCACGTCATCGGCCTGCACAGCGGAACGGCGCGCGGCCACGTGCGGCACACGAAAATGGCGGCGGAGGAGCTGCAACAGTCGCTCGTGGACGGCACAGCCGATATCCGGCTGCTCGGCGGGCGGACGCCGCTGCTGGTGCGCCCGCCGTTCTGGTCCTACACCCCGGCGACGCTCGCGCTCTACGAACGCAACCGGCTCTCCATGCTGATGTCCGACGTGCGCGCCCGCGACGGTGTCCCGGCTTTCACCTTCGCCGTGCGTCGGAGAAGCATCGTCCGCTCCGACCTGAACGCGCTGCGCGCGCGCATCGCCCGCGATGAACTGCCGCTGGTGGACGGTGTGGTTCCGGTGATCGTGACCTTCCACGACACGAACGCCTCCACCGCCGGCCATCTCGAGAAATACCTGCGGATCCTGGTCGAAGAGGCGGCGCGCGCCGGTCTGCCGCTCGCCGACAGGCCGTTTTACGACAATCCCGCGGAGCTGGCCGGGGCGGCGCTGGCGCGCGCGGTGCGTTCCACGCCGGCGCCGATCCACACCGCGGCCGCGGTCAAACCCGGCGGAAAAACAAGTTTATCCGCAGATTAACGCAGATTTACGCCGATTAAAAAAGCTGGAACCACAGATGCACACAGATAAACACAGATTTAAGTAACGCCGTTTTTGTAGCCTGATCCGAATGGCACTCACTTAAGGCCACACAAGTAAAAATCTACGTCATGCCAGCGAAAGCTGGCATCCAGAATCGGCCTATCGGCCGATGTTATTTAAACCCTGGATTCCGGCTCCCGGCTTTAAGCATGCCGGGACAGGTTTCGCCGGAATGACGACGTAAACAGAGGTCTTTTCCTTAAGTAAGTGCCATTCTCCTCTGTATGCTCTGTGCCCTCCGTGGTGAATGTTCTTTCTTAGAGGTTTTTGTTCTTAACGACACCAATGAGACACGGAATTCGTAAATGGAACGACACGCGCTGGCGGTGGCCTTGGGGCCCCGCCCGTGCCGTTGTCTGACCGTTTATTAACCTGTGATCTCATGGTGATTCATGTCGTTAAGCAAAGCAGAGTTCGAGAAATATTCCGCTGAAGGTTTCAACCGCATCCCGCTGATGCGCGAGGTCCTGGCCGACCTCGACACCCCGTTAAGCACCTATCTCAAGCTCGCGCGCGGGCCGTATTCCTACCTGTTCGAGTCCGTCCAGGGCGGCGAGAAGTGGGGCCGCTACTCCATCATCGGCCTGCCCTGCCGCACGCTGCTGCGCGTGCGCGGTGACCGGGTCACGGTGGAGAAAGACGGCAAGATCATCGAGCGCGAGACCGTCGCCGACCCGCTCGACTACGTGCGCCGCTTCAAGGCGCGCTACACCATCCCCGAGGTCAAGGGCCTGCCGCGCTTCACCGGCGGCCTGGTGGGCTACTTCGGCTATGAGGCCGTGCGCTACATCGAGCCGCGGCTCGGGGACATGCGCAAACCCGACGCCATCGGCGCGCCCGACATCCTGCTCATGGTGTCGGACGAGGTCGTGGTGTTCGACAACCTCGCGGGCAAGCTCTATGTCGTGATCCACGTCAACCCGCGCATCCGGGACGCCTACCGCAAGGCCAACCGCCGCCTCGACCGGCTCGTCGCCGGCCTCGCCAAGGCGCCGCCGAGAAACAGGGCGCCGCGGCGCGCGCGGGCGGTGGCGGAGTCCGATTTTGTCTCCGGCCTCACCCAGCCGGGGTTCGAGGCGGCGGTGGCGAAGGCGCGCGAGTATATCCGCGCCGGCGACATCATGCAGGTGGTGCTGTCGCAGCGGCTCTCGATCCCGTTCAAGGCCGCGCCGCTCGACCTCTACCGCGCCCTGCGCACGCTGAACCCGTCGCCCTACATGTATTTCATGGATCTCGACGGCCTTCAGATCGTCGGCTCCTCGCCCGAGATCCTCGTGCGCCTCGAGGGCGACGCGGTCACGGTGCGCCCGATCGCCGGCACGCGCCCGCGCGGCGCGACCGAATCCGAGGACCAGGCGCTCGAGCGCGAGCTGCTCGCCGATCCCAAGGAGCGCGCCGAGCACATCATGCTCGTGGACCTCGGGCGCAACGACGTCGGACGGGTCGCCAAAGTGGGAAGCGTGCAGGTGTCGGACAAAATGGTTATCGAACGCTACTCGCATGTGATGCATATCGTCTCGAATGTCACGGGCGAGCTGAAGTCGGGCATGGACGCCGTTGACGTCCTGCGCGCGACCTTCCCGGCCGGTACGGTGAGCGGCGCGCCCAAGGTGCGCGCCATGGAGATCATCGAGGAGCTCGAGCCGACGCGCCGCGGCGTCTACGCCGGCGCCATCGGCTACATCGGCTGGAACGGCAACATGGACACCGCCATCGCCATCCGCACCGCGGTGATCAAGGACGGCAAGCTCTACATCCAGGCCGGCGCCGGCATCGTCGCCGACTCCGTGCCGCGCAACGAGTGGAACGAGACCATGAACAAGGCGCGCGCCGTCTTCCGCGCCGTGGCCATGGCGTCGAAAGGATTGAATAATATCGCTTGACGCAAAGGCGCAAAGGCGCAAAGGGAATAAAGTTTATGGATGAAAACGAGCTATCCAACGAGGTGATCGGGGCTGCGATCGAGGTGCACAAGCATCTTGGGCCCGGGTTACTCGAATCTATCTATCAGACATGCTTGGCGCATGAACTAACAAATAGAGGATTCAAGGTTGCGCGTGAGGCGGTGTTTCCGGTTCGCTACAAGGGCCTTGAGTTTCCGGCGGCGTACCGTGCCGATTTGGTGGTTCAGGACAAGCTCATACTTGAGCTGAAGGCTGTGGATGTGATGTTGCCGGTTTACGCTGCCCAGCTCTTGTCTTATCTGAGAATGAGCGGGCTCAAGCTGGGATTATTGATCAACTTCAATGTTTCGCATTTGCGCGATGGGATTAAACGTATTGTTAATCAGCTCTGATTTTCTTTGCGTCTTTGCGCCTTTGCGTCAAGAACTCTTATGCTTTTAATGATCGACAACTACGACTCCTTCACCTACAACCTGGTCCAGTACCTGGGCGAGCTGGGCGCGGACGTGCGCGTCTATCGCAACGACCAGATCACGGTGCCGGAGATCGAGCGGCTCGCACCCGATCACATCGTCATCTCGCCGGGGCCGTGCACGCCGCACGAGGCCGGGGTGTCCGTGGATGCAATAAAAATCCTCGGTGGTAAAATTCCCATCCTCGGCGTTTGCCTCGGCCACCAGAGCATCGGCGCGGCCTACGGCGGGAAGATCGTGCGCGCCAAGCAGCTGATGCACGGCAAGACCTCGATGATCCACCACGCGGGCAAGGGGGTGTTCCAGGGCCTGCCGAGCCCGTTCGAGGCCACGCGCTACCACTCGCTCGTGATCGAGCGCGAAAGCCTGCCGGACTGCCTCGAGATCACCGCCTGGACCGAGGACGGCGAGATCATGGGCGTGCGCCACAAAACACTCGTGGTCGAGGGGGTGCAGTTCCATCCGGAATCCATCCTGACGCAGTATGGGCATGAGTTGCTTAAGAACTTCATTAGTAGCAAGTAGCAAGCTACAAGTGGCAAGAAAACGATAGCGGTCTTTGTGCTTACTTGAAACTTGTAACTTGAAACTTGCAACTGGGGTCAACTTTATGGACATACAGACCGCCATCCGTGCCGTCGTTGAGCGCCAGGACCTGACCGCCGAGCAGATGCGCGCGGTCATGCGCGCGATCATGACCGGGGCGGCGACGCCGGCGCAGATCGGTGGGTTTCTCATCGGCCTGCGCATGAAGGGCGAGACCGTGGAGGAGATCGCCGCCGCCGCCGAGGTCATGCGCGAGCTCGCCGTGCGCGTGGGCGTGAGCGGACCGCACCTGGTGGACACCTGCGGCACCGGCGGCGACGGCGTCAGCACCTTCAACATCTCCACCGCCAGCGCCTTCGTCGTGGCCGCGGCCGGCGGCAAGGTCGCCAAGCACGGCAACCGCTCGGTCTCGAGCAAATCCGGCAGCGCCGACGTGCTCGAGGCGGCGGGCGTGAGCCTGGACCTGACGCCGGAGCAGGTGGCGCAGTGCGTCAACGAGGTCGGGGTCGGGTTCATGTTCGCGCCCAAGCACCACGGCGCGATGAAGCACGCGATCGGCCCGCGGCGCGAGATGGGCGTGCGCACGATCTTCAATCTCCTCGGGCCGCTCACCAATCCCGCCGGCGCGCCGAACCAGGTGGTGGGGGTGTTTTCGGATCAGTGGGTGGAACCGCTGGCGCAGGTGCTGCACCGGCTCGGGAGCGAGCACGTCATGGTCGTCCACGCCGAGGACGGCATGGACGAGATCAGCATCGGCGCGCCGACGCGCGTGGCGGAACTGAAACACGGCAATATCCACACCTACACCGTCACGCCCGAGCAGTTCGGGCTCAAGCGCGGCCCGGTCGCCGGCCTCGCCGTCAAATCGGCGGCCGAGAGCCTGGCCATGGTGGAATCGGCGCTCGCCGACGAAAGCGGCCCGGCGCGCGACATCGTGGCGCTCAACGCCGGCGCGGCGATCTACGTCGCGGGTCTGGCGCCGACGCTCGAGGGCGGCGTGAAGAAGGCGCAGGCGGCGCTCGCCGACGGCGCGGCGCGCGAACGGCTGCGGGCCCTGGTCACGCTGAGCAAGAAGCTCGCGGGCAAATGAACGGTCCGCCGGACATCCTGCGGCGGATCCTGGCGCGCAAATCCCAAGAGGTCGTCGAGCGCGCCGAGCGCCTGCCGCTGAAGGAGCTGAGCCGGCGCATGGAATCCGCGCCCCCGCCGCGTGATTTCGCCGCGGCCCTGCTGGCCGCGATCGCCGCCGGCCGGCCCGCGGTGATCGCCGAGATCAAGAAGGCGAGCCCGAGTCGCGGCTTGCTGCGGGCGGATTTCCGCCCGGCCGAGATCGCCCGCAGCTACGCGCGCCACGGGGCCGCCTGCCTTTCGGTGCTCACCGACGCCGATTTTTTTCAGGGCCGCGACGCGGACCTGAGCGCGGCGCGCGCCGCCTGCTCGCTCCCGGTGCTGCGCAAGGATTTCACGCTTGACGCCTACCAGGTCTACGAGGCGCGGGCGCTGGGCGCGGACTGCATCCTGCTCATCGCCGCCGCGCTCGGGGACGCGCAGTTGCGCGAGCTGGCGGCCCTGGCGCGCGCGCTGGGCATGGATGCGCTGCTCGAGGCGCACGACGCGAGCGAGCTCGCGCGCGTCCTGGAGGTGGGCACGCCGCTCGTCGGCATCAACAACCGCGACCTGCACACCTTCGAGGTGCGGTTAGATACGACGCTCGATCTTCTGCCGCGTATCCCCAAGGACCGGATTGTCGTTACCGAGAGCGGAATCCTCGAGCCGGCGGATGTCGCGCGCATGCGCGCGCACGGGGTGAATGCGTTTCTCGTCGGCGAGGCGTTCATGCAGGCGCCCGATCCGGGGAAGAAATTGGAGGAATTGTTTAACATCAGTGGCAAGTAGCAAGTTACAAGTAGCAAGTAGCAAGTAGTAAGTAGTAAGTAGTAAGGAAAACTTTTTACTTGAAACTTGCAACTTGAAACTTGCTACTTGTTACCTGTCACTCGCATTTGGGGATTGATATGAAAGCAACGATCAAATGGACCGGCGACGTGAGCTTCGAGGGCGCCGCCGACAGCGGCCACAAGGTGCGCATGGACGGCCCGCCGGAGTTCGGCGGGCGCAACCAGGGGCCGCGCCCGATGGAGCTGGTGCTGATCGGCATGGGCGGCTGCACGTCGTTCGACGTCGTGCACATCCTGCGCAAATCGCGCCAGGACATCACCGATTGCGTGGCCGAGATCGAGGCCGAGCGGGCCGCGACCGACCCCAAGGTGTTCACCCGCATCAACATTCATTTCGTCGTGACCGGGGTGAAGCTCGATCCGAAGCGGGTGGAGAACGCCATCAGGCTGTCCGCCGAGAAATACTGCTCCGCTTCCATCATGCTCGGCAAGACCGCGCACATTACCCACGACTTCGAAATCAAAGAGGCCAAGTGAGCCGAGCGAGCGCGGGCGCGGCCGGCGATGAGATCGGTCGCGCCTATTACCGCGGCTGGTTCCGCTACCATCCCGAGGCGGCCGTGGATGCCGGGGTTCCCGGTTACGCAGGCCTGCTCACGCCTTATCGCGACGATGACATGGGGGCGTTGGTTTGCCTCAACGACGAACTCCGGGTAAGCCTCGAAGAGCTGGATCGTGGGCGGCTGGATCAGGATCGGCTCCTGGATTATGACCTCTTGTATAACGCCGCGCTGCTCGAAAACCAGTACCTGCTCGACATCGAGTCGCGCCGCCCCGACCCCGAAAGGTTGCTGCCGGTCAACGCCGTTTACCAGTTGACTATCCGGCCGGTAACGGATTTCGCGGACGCACTGATGGCGCGCCTGAACGCCATACCCGATCACCTGCTTCAGGCGCGCGACCATTTGCGCCCCAAGGCGCGGGGGATACCGCCGCTGTGGCTGCGGTCGGCGGTCACGGCGGCGCGCCAGGGCGTGGAGTTCTTCCATAGCCTGCCGGCGCATCCCAAGATCGTCGGCCGGTCCCAACCCGCGGGCCTCGATCCGGCGCTCACCCGCGCCACCCAGGCGCTGGCCGATTACGCCGATTTTCTGGAGCAGGATCTGGCGGCGGTCGCCAGCGGCGAGTTCGCCTGCGGCGCGGCCTATTTCGACAACCTGCTGCGCCGCCGGCATTTTCTGGATGTGACGCCGGATGACCTGCACGTCCTGGGACAGGAGTTGCTGGCCCGGACGACGGAAGAACTGCGCGCTCTTTGCCGCAAGCACTTCGGCGCCGACGATATCGCCGCGGCGACGCGAAAAATAAAGACCGATCACCCATCCGCGGCCGAGCTGCTCGCCGCCTATCGCCGGCAGATGCGCGCGGCGCGGGAATTTGTCGCTAAACACGATCTCGTCGGCTTGCCGCCGCGGGAACACCTGGAGGTGGTCGAGACGCCCGCGTTTCTGCGGCACCAGATCCCGTTCGCCGCTTACTGCGAGCCGTCCCCGAACGATCCCGAGCAGCACGGGTATTACTACGTCACGCCGCCGGTGGACGCGGAGCAGCTGGCGGAGCACGACAACGCCGGCCTCAGGCACACCTGCGTGCACGAGGCCTGGCCCGGGCACCACCTGCAATTCGTGACCGCCAATATGAATCCCGCGGCGCGCACGCTGCCGCGCCTGTTGAACCCGTCGGCGACTCTATACGAAGGCTGGGCGCTTTACTGCGAGCAGTTGATGCGCGAGGAAGGGTTTCTGCGCGGCCCCGAGCAGCATTTCATCATGCTGCGGGATCGTCTGTGGCGCGCGTTGCGCGTTCTGATTGACATCGAGCTGCACACGCGCGGCCTGGGCCTGGAGGCGGCGGCGGATCGCATGGTGACGCTGCTCGGCTTCCCACGCTCGCAGGCGCTGGCCGATCTGACATGGTACAGCCGCGCGCCGACGGTGCCGCTGGGTTATGCGACCGGCTGGGCCATGATTAACGCGCTGCGCGCGCGGCTGCGTGGGGGCAAGGCGCCGTTCCGCCCCAGGAAATTCCACGATCGCCTGCTGTCCGCGGGCTCGATCGCGCTTCCGCTGGCGATCCGGCGCAAATTCGGAGCAAAGGCGTGGGCGGATGTGAAAAGTAATCTGTTCGGCGGCGCCCGTGAAACGGTCTGAATTGCCGTCCAACACGGTCGGCCCATCGCCGGCTTTTTTCTTGCCACCAGGGAAGCTCTGATTAAGTCGTCATTCCGGCGTGGGCCTGCCCCGGCATGGTGAAAGCCGGGGCCGGAATCCAGGCTTTGAAAAAGCATCGGCCGTAAGGCCGATTCTGGATGCCAGCTTTCGCTGGCATGACGGCTTTACTACTTGTTCAGAACTTCCCTAGCTACTTGCCACTTGCTACTTGCAGCTGTTTTTCCAACAAAACAACCGGATGCACCACCTCGATATCAAGCCCGGCCGCGCGCAGGCCGGACTCGAGGAACATGGCGCAGCCGATGTTGGATGTGGCCAGGATGTCCGGCTTGAGGCGCACGAGCTGTTCGATCTTGCCCGCGCGCAGGCGGTGCGCCATCTCCGGTTGTGCCAGGTGATAGGTCCCGGCCGCCCCGCAGCAGAGATGATTGTCCGGCAGCGGGATGATCTCCACGCCCGGGATTCGTCGCAGCAGCTCCAGCGGCTTGTCTTCCTGGCGCAGCACGTTGGCGAGCGTGCAGGGATCGTGCACGGCGACGCGTTTCATCAGTGGCGCGACCGGGACCCGCCGCGGCCAGGCGATCTCGGTGAGGAACTGGCTGATGTCCTTGACCTTGTCCGAAAACGCCGGCGCGGATTTGTCCGCAGTCAGATAGACGGCGTATTCCTTCAACATGGCCCCGCAGCCGCTCGCGCTTGTGATAATGGCGTCCACGCTCGCGGCTGGGAACGCCCGCAGGTTGCGGCGCATGAGTGCTTCGGCCCGGTCCCGGTCGCCGTTGTGCCAGTGCAACGACCCGCAGCAGCCCTGGCCGGCGGGCACGCGCACGTCATACCCCATCCGGGTGAGCACGGCGATACAGGCATCCAGGGTCCGGCGGTCGGTTATGTTCGCCACGCAACCGGTGAAAAGCGCCACCTCGCCCGCGCGCGGTCCGGACGCGGGATAAAATTCCCGCCAGCGCGCGACCGGTGTTACCGCAGGCAGGGCCGCGTCGAGCCGGGCCAGGCCGAGAAGGCGGAGCACACCGGTCCGGCGCAGAAGCCGTTGCAGGCCGCTGCGCTGATAGAGGCGCAGGAGTCCGGCGCTGACGCGCAGGCTGAGAGGGCCGGCCGTGAGCGCGTTTATGGCCAGCCGGTGGATGAGCCCGTGCCGGGAGATGCCATGTTCTTTCTTCAGTAACGCGCGCGTGTGGACGATAAGCTCGCCGTACGCCACCCCCGAGGGACAGGCCTTTTCGCAGGCGCGGCAATCAAGACACGTCCCAATATGCGACGCCAGCCTCGGGGTCAAAGTGAGATCGCCCTGCGCCAGCGCGCGCGCCAGGGCGATACGGCCGCGCGGCGATTCGGCCTCGGCATGCGTTTTTAGATAGGTAGGGCAGTGCGGCAGGCACAGGCCGCACATGACGCAGCGGTTGGCCTGTTCCAGCAGCGAAAAATCGGCGACCTTATGGCGCGGCTGCGCGGCCATGTCTTCGGTGCTATTCAATGGGCCTCGATCCATAATATTCGATATCCGCAGATTTGAAAAAACAACTTTGAACCGCCAAGACGCCAAGAGAACAAATTCTTCTATCCGCAGATTTCGCAGATTAACGCAGATTTGAGAAAAACAACCTGAACCGCCAAGAACGCCAAGTTTGTTATTGTTGAGAAACAGTCTTTCTTGGCGACCTTGGCGTCTTGGCGGTTCAAAATCGTATTCATTTTGTTAGAGATACTTACTTATCTGCGTTTATCTGCGGCTTCGTTAAATTATTATTGAAACCACAGATGCACACGGATAAACACGGATCGAAGTAACGCTGCATTTGCCTCCTGACCCTTTTATCTGTGTTCATCTGTATTCATCTGTGGTTTCGCCGTTGTTCGCCTGAAACAAAAACGGATTTTTCTCTGCGTTCTCTGCGTCTTTGCGCCTCCGCGTTGAGTATTGATTCTCTTATCCGCAGATTAACGCAGATTTGAATAAACAACATTGAACCGCCAGGACGCCGGGCTTGAGGGCGTAATCTGTGGATCATTACAAGATCAAGATGATTAAGCTATCCTGAAATTATCCATAACCAGGAACTTGCCACACTTCCATGAGTTATTACAAATATCATGTTTTTTTCTGCACCAATCAGCGCCCGGCGGGCGAGATCTGTTGCGCCGCCAAGGACGCCGCCGCGCTGCGCGACTATGCGAAGGAAAGGGTCAAGTCGCTGGGGCTGGACGGCGAGGGCGGCGTGCGCATCAACAACTCCGGCTGCCTCGGCCGCTGTCACGAAGGGCCGGTGGTCGTCGTGTACCCGGAAGACACGTGGTACACCTATGCCGGCAAGGAAGACATTGACGAGATCATTGACCGCCACCTCCAGCGCGGCCAGGCGATCGCGCGGTTGCGAATCTGAAGGATGCCTCTCACATAGGTCGGGTTAAGCCGCGTAAGCGGCGAACTCAACAAAATCATATTGTTCGGCGCAATTCGGTGGATTCGCTGCGCTTAATCCACCCTACATTTTGGATTTTTCGAGGCTCTCCCTAACTCAGTTGAGGTAAGCCCCCGGCTCCGCCGGTGGACTCACCCGGGTTTGACCTATACCGCGGTCGCGCGGTGGCAAAGCATCCGCAAACTTTTCCCTCCCCCTCGATGGGAGAGCAACCGTGTTTGAAGTCAAGCGATTTTAGGGTCCCAGGCGACATTGTTTTTCAACATGGCGTTCATGATGGTTAACAGCTTTCTCATGCAGGCAACGATGACGACCTTGGGTGGTTTACCCGCCTTTTTCAAGCGTTCAGCGAACGTCTTGATGGTGTCGTTGCA
>Ga0209342_10006574_pt1 | contig 11760 bp, 12 predicted proteins | sample RifCSP16_2_FD_184023 | JGI IMG/M metagenome (GOLD analysis project Ga0209342, IMG submission 184023) | Soil microbial communities from Rifle, Colorado - Rifle CSP2_sed 16_2 (SPAdes) (version 2) | ecosystem: Environmental > Terrestrial > Deep subsurface > Rock core/Sediment | place: Rifle... | reverse complement strand
CGGCCGATGATCCGGCCGATCGTCTGAATCAGTTCGCGATAGGTAAACGTCTCGGGCCCCACGGCGTTGATCACCACGTTGTCGGTTCGCTCGCCCTGCTCGACGGCCAGCCGGGCCAGGTCGTCGACGTAGATGGGTTGCAAGCGGTATTGCCCGTCGCCGAACACGCCCATCACCGGCAGCCGCCGCAGAGTCCACGCGATGTTGTTGACCAGGATGTCTTCCTTGCCGAACAGCACGGCCGGGCGGAGAATCGCGTGGGAGAAGCCCGAGTCGATCAACGCCCGTTCCAATTGTGCCTTGCCGCGAAAATACTCCAGCGGCGAGTCCTCCGACGGGTTGGTGATGCTCACGTGGACCACGCGCCGCACGCCGGCCAACCGGGCCGCCTCGAACAGGGCCAGCGTGTTATCGACGGCCTGATTGTGTCGAAAATCACGATGGTTGAACCGCACCCAATAGGTGTTGTACAACACCGTCGCGCCGCGAAACGACTCGGCCATCGCCTGGGGCCAATCGAACTGATAGGGATGGACCTCGACCGCGCGGCCGAACGGATTGGGCCGATTGGGCGACCCGGTGAGCGTGCGAACCCGACGACCCGCGTCGAGCAGGCGCTGGGTGATGTATCGGCCCGAGTAGCCGAACGCGCCGGTCACGACGTGAAGCTCAGGAGCGGTCATTGTTTTTTTCCTTTGGCAAAGACCCGATCGAGCCCTTCGACGGCGGCGACCAGACGCATGTCGGATTCCGGCAGGACGCTCCGCAGGTTCAACAAGAGACGGTCCGCCTCCGCGACGCCGATCACGGCCGGCTCGCCGCGGCCCAAGGCGTCGGCCATTTGAGCGACGCTCGCGCCGCGGGGATACAGGGCGACGGCCCAGCCGGGCATTTCATCGCCCGCCGGGCACGAGCCGCCAAGTGTACCGGACGCCTCGACCACTTCGGCCCGGTCGATCGACGCCGCGGCGGCCATCTGCGGAGCCATGCGCTCGGCGCGGTTCTTCAGGTTGTTGGGTGACGCGACCAGGAGTTGCACCAACGGAATATCTCGCCGCGTCTCGTCGGCCGATCCCATCAATGCGAGTGTCGCCGACAGCGCGGCCAAAATGGGACCACACGCCCGGGTCGCGCGGGCCGCGGGATGGGCTTCGATTTTTTCGATCATCGCGCGCCGGCCCGCCACGATCCCCACGCGCGGCCCGCCGAGCATCTCGTGGCTGAACACGACCAGATCGGCGCCTGCTTCGATACTTCGCGCGACTAGCGGCGCGAAATGGACGCCCAGCGGGGCCAGGTCAACCAGGCCGGCCGGACCCAAGTCGTGGACCACCGGCAGGCGTTTCTCGCGGCCCAGGTGGACCAGCGTGGCCAAGTCGACGTCGCCGTTGACGGGCGCGGCGGCGCCGTGCCCGCGGTGGACCAGCAAGATTGCGCCGGAAGATTCGCCGACGGCCCGGCGGTAATCATCCAACCGCAGTTCGTTGGCCGCGCCCACTTCGCGCAAAGGCACGGCCGCCGCGCCGGCCAACTCGGCGATGTGGTAGTCGGCCCCTCGGCGCAGGACGTCCTGGCGCGCGACGACGATTTCGCGCCGCCCGGCGATTGCTGAGAACGTGGCCATGGCGGCCGCCGCGGCGCTGTCGAAGACCAACGCCTCCTCGGCGCCGGTCAACTCACGGAGCCGCTGCCGTGCCACGTCGTGCCCGTCGATCGCGCGCACCGGCCAGCCCGATCGTCGTAGCGAGTAGCCTCGCGCGGCGTCGGCCAGGGCCTCGATCGCCGTGTCGGCCCAGGGCGGCGAGCCCAACTCGCCGTGGTGCAGCGCGCCGGTCGCGTTGACAGCGCGGACCGCGTCGGGCGGCTGGCTTTCGAGCACGCGGCGCGTGATTCGTTCGACGAGTTCCGCCGCGCTGGGCAGCGATTTTTCGGTGGCCGCCGTGTGGACCTCGGCGGCCACTTCGTCGAGCACCACGCGCACGGTCGACAAAACGGCCGCCGGGTGGAGCCGCTCGGCCAGCGTTTTCAACGCGGGATGCTCCAGCAATTCGTGGATCGACGGGATGTTGCGCAACGGATGGGGCGACATGGGTGATGACTCGCAAAAAGCAAAAACGAGGGCGGAAAAAGGGGGACTGGCTCCGTCGCCTCTATCGACGTCGCCCCGCCAACCGACTCTCCGGCGACGGTGCCTGTCCCCCTTTTTCCGCAGGCACGCCGATTGGTGCCGTCGTAAAAGGAAAGCAGACGCCATCGCCGTGGGCATGTCAGTAAGGATACGCCCGTGGAGGCGACGAGGCCAGCCCCCCTCGTCGCATCGTTAAAGGGGCCGTAAAAGGGGACAGGCACCGTCGCCGTGACGTGTGTTGGCGGGGCTACGCTGATTAAGGCGACGGAGCCAGTCCCCTTTTACTGCGAACAGCCAGCCCCCTTTTGTCGTCAGTCGGACGGCGGTTTGGAGGCGATGCCGGCCTGGCGGGCGGTGGGGAAGGAGTCCTTGGCGACGGCCCGTTTGATGGCCGCGTCTTCCGCGCCCGGCACCAGACGGTTCATGGGCGAACGGCCGGGCGAAGAGGTGCATCCGGCCGCCAGCGCAAGGCCCAGCGTCGCGAGCCCGGCGCGAAGCACGACGGCAAACGACAACGATCGATGGGAATGGAAGGCTGTTTTCACGAGACGGACCAAGAATCGTTTGGAAGGAAGAGGGGACCGCCGATGAACGCGGTTTCAAAAAATCTCCGTGTCCTCCGTGCCTCCGTGGTAAATAGGTCGTTCAAATCGCGGGTTAGTTTGGACGTTCCAGCCCAACAAATTCCTTCATCGTCTTGACCTTCTTGGGCTCTTCCTTCGCCGGGAGCAGCGAACTCCAGAACGACTTCTTCTCCTTCGGTTTGTTTCGCCTGGACGTGTTGTTCATCCAAGGCTTGCTGGGCTGATGGAGCCTGGACGTCGATTTCTTGCGCATCGACTTCGGCGTGACGAGATCGACCGCGCCTTGCACGAATTTCGTCGTGCCCGAGCCGATGCTCCGAAACGTGTTCGACACGCCGGCGGGCGAAAAGATCGACGGGCTGGAGGATTTTTTGCTCGAAGCGGCGTGAACGCTTTGGGGTAGCACGATCCCAAGCAACGCCGTCAGGCAGACCGTGGTGATCAGCCGTTTCATGGCTAAACCTGTTTGGTTCGAGTGACAAGAGAGACACGTGGACACGCGGAATCCGCGAAGGGCCCATCGTCGAGAGACGTGGCCCATCGTGGGGGCGGGAGTTTCCCAAAAAGGCCATCGGCCGTCCAGAGGAGTTAACGCGGATTTCACGCACGTGAAGAATCACCACGGGGGCATGGAGGACACGGAGAATAGGTAGGGCGGGGCGATCGTGGCAAATCTTGTTAAACGCCCAGATATTTCGAACACGGCTTGCCGCGATCGCCCCACCAAGTACTACATCAATAGGTGGGCTAGCCATTACCCTCCCGAGGCATTTCCTCGCCACCCGGCCATTGTCCGCGGGGCCGGCGTGGGGTAGCATGACAAACAATGTGACTTTTTCCCGCTCGTCGCGGCGGCATACCTCTCTCGGCGGCTCGACCCATGCCCAGGCTCTTTCAACGCATCGGATTGATTGGCGCGGGCCGGATGGCCACGGCCCTGGTCCAGGGGATGGTCCGCGCGGGCCTGGTTGCGGCCGAGGACGTTTTGGCCGCCGATCCGTCGGTCGACGCGAGACGACGTTTCGCCAAGGCGACCGGCGCCCAGGCCGTGGACAATAACCAAGCCGTGATCGACTCGTGCGACGCGGTCGTGCTGGCCGTCAAGCCGCAAAATTTGGAGGCCGTGCTCGCGACGTTGCGCGGACAAGTGGACGAAAGGCATCTGGTCATTTCGATCCTCGCCGGCGTCCGGCTGGCCACGCTGGGCGAAGGGCTCGGCACTCGGGCGCGGTTGGCCCGGGTCATGCCCAACACGCCGTGTCTGGTCGGCCAGGGCGCGAGCGGTTATTGCCTCGCTCCGGGCGCGACGGCGGCCGATCGGGCGCTCGTCGAGCAGTTGTTCGGCGCGGTGGGGCTCGTGGTCCGGGTGGACGAGCCGTTGCTCGACGCGGTGACGGGCTTGTCGGGCTCCGGGCCGGCGTTTGTTTACGCGATGATCGAGGCCCTGGCCGACGGCGGCGCGAGCATGGGACTGCCGCGCGACGTGGCCACGCGGCTGGCCGCGCAGACCGTGCGCGGCGCGGCCGAAATGGTGCTCGTCACGGGCGAGACGCCCGGCGCGCTGAAGGATCGCGTGGCGAGTCCCGGCGGGACAACGGTCGCGGGACTCCGCGTGTTGGATTCAGCCGGCTTCCCAGCGGCTCTGTCGGCGGCCGTGGTGGCGGCCGCCGAACGGTCGGTGGAATTGGGGGGATTAGGGATTGGGGATTAGATTTTCAGAGCCGCGCGCCGTGAGGGAGCGGTGGCGTTGGTTGGAAGCAGCCTGATCGAAATACTTGACAAAGAGCAGTTGAAGAAAGCGGAGTGTTATGGCGACCTTTTGTTTGATTGACGACAAGCACGTGCCCTTGTATCGCATCCTTTGGATCTCGGCGATTCCACACTTCTGCGGGTCGCCCGACTGCCAGCACGAGGGCGAATACGAGGTTCGGCTCGAACAGGGCGAGTCGGTTTGGGCCAACCAACTGGAACGCGACCAGACCGTCAGCGCGATCGAAGCGTGGCAGACCGCACCGGGACTGGACGATGAAGAGATCGATTGACGCGACGCCATGACGCGACGCTGGTGGGGTGATGCAAACCATCTTGTGGTGATTGACGAGGAACGGTTGTGGACGACCTCATCGCAACGAAAAATCGTTCGGCACGACGGTTTGCATTGCCCCACCCTACACGGCTACTGACTACTGACTACTGACTACTGACTACCATACCATCCCATGTCGCTTTTTGAAGACGATCGCTACCGGTGGCGTGAAACGTATTTCGTCCAGTTTCCGGCCAAAAACCGGCCGCCGTTGGAGAAGGTCCGCCAGGCGTTGTCCACGCTGGGCGAGACCCTGCAACTCGCCGACGCGACGGCCGACTCGTCCGGACGCATCGAGTCGGTCACGATCCTCGCGCCGGATGATTTCGCGGCGATCGACGTGTCGTTCCTCGGCGGCCAGGAAGTGCTCGAACAGGCCCAGGATCTCGCCAAGGACATCACGGCCGCCGGCTGCGACGAAACGACCAACGAGCGGATCAAACTGCTGCGACGCTACGACGGGCGGTTCGACGTGCTCCACTTCGAGCGGATCCCCGACACCGAGGAACAGGACGAGCCCGAGGGAATGCTCAATCCCAGCACGCTCCTGCTGGTGCTCGATTGCCTGGCCCAATTGACCGAAGGCATCGCGATCGATCCGCAGGCGGGAACGTTTATTCAGTAGTCGGTAGTCAGTAGTCGGTAGTCAGTAGTCGGTAGTCAGTAGTCGGTAGTCGGTAGTCGGTAGTCAGTAACAGAGGGCGATGGGTAAATACGATCTATACCATAATAGCCGCGGGCGGAAGCCCACGGACCAAGACGCGGACGACATGAAAAACCGTAGGGTGCGTCTGGACGCACCGAAGCAACTTGCACGCGGCCAACGCCGCAATCGACGGAGTAATTTATGCTGGCCAAAGACATCAAACGCGGCAGCGTCGTGGTTTTCGACGGCGCGCCGTGCATCATCGAGACGATTTCGGTCCAATCGCCCTCGGCGCGCGGCGCGGCCACGTATTACAAATACCGTGCCCGAAACGCGAGCACCAAGCAGAAAGTGGACATCACGCTCCGCGGCGGCGACTCGCTGCCCGAGGCCGACTTCCGCAAGCGCGAAATCAAGTTCATGTACAGCGACGCCGACGCGCACCATTTCCTCGACCAGCAGGATTACAACCAGTATTCGCTCGCCCGCGAGGACATCGAGGAGGAAATCCAGTACGTCACCGACCAATTGGAAGGCATGATGGCGCTGATCTACAACGACGAGTGCATCGGCCTCCAACTGCCGACGGCCGTCACGCTGGCGATCGTCGAGTGCGACCCGGGCATCAAGGGCGCCTCGGCCACGTCGCGCACCAAACCGGCCAAGCTCGAGACGGGCCTCCAGGTCCAAGTGCCCGAGTACCTCAAGCCGGGCGAGGTGATCAAGGTCGACACCCGCACCGGCGAATATCTCTCCCGGGCGTGATGATTTATTGACCACGGAGACACGGAGGGCACAGAGAAAGAGGAAACCACGGATGAACACAGATAAACACAGATGGAATTCTTGATCTTCATCTGTGTTTATCTGTGTTCATCTGTGGTTCCTTCTCGTCGAGCAGACTCGATGGCTAACGTTCTCCGTGCCTCCGTGGTGAGTTTCGCAGGCCGGGTCGTGACCCGGTAAGGAATAGATTTGACCGGCATGAATGCGATGGACGCAAATCGCCGGGTCATGACCCGGCCTACGGATTATGGACGTGCGGTCTCGCGTCGTGTTGCTCGGCGGTTGGTGGCTTGCACTCTGGCGTTGGGCGGCGCGCTGGCGGCCTATCATTTCGTGCTGATGTGGCTGATGCGTCACGCGGGCCTCGTGCTGGGCGTGGTCCGGCCGAGCGAAAAGGTCTATCGCCTCGTGCCGCTTTACTGCGAGATGGATCCGCCCCATCGGCTCAACCCGGGCCTGCTGGCGGTGGTGGGCCTGCTCGTGATGTTCTGGCGGTGGCTTTCGAGGGTTGCCTGGGATCCGCGGCGGTTGCGGCGCGGGTTCGTGCCGGCGGCCATGGCGTGGTACGTCGCGCTGGCGTGCCTGGTGGCTATGATCGACGGCGGGCCGAGCCGCATCGGGCGGCCCTATGAAAAACTCCGCGAGACCGACTACCTCGGCGCGGTTGGCCGGGTCGAGTCGGTTGGGCATTTCCTGAGCCACTACACCGAATTGCAGCCCAGCCTGCCGCTGCACTGCCGCACGCATCCGCCGGGCGGGATTCTTTTTCTTTGTGCGATCGAGCATTGGGGATGGCCGGGCGCGACGGCCGCGGCGCTGGCGACCATTTTCTTCGCCGCGCTGGCCGTGCCGGCCGTGCATGGGCTGGCCCGGGAAGTTGGCACACGGCGCACGGCGCGGCTGGCCACGGTGCTGTTCCTGCTCGCGCCGAACGTGCTCTTGTTCACGGCCACGAGCATGGAGGCCGTGTTCATGGCGCCCATGATCTGGACGTTTTACTTGCTGTTTCGCGCCACGCGCGAGCGGCCCGTCGTGCTGGGCTTTGCCGGCGGCCTGACCGCGTCGGCGGCCGCCTTCATGACGTTTTCGGCGGCGTGGCTGGCGATCTGGGCGGTCATGACCGCAGTGCTCGTCGTCCTGATCGATCGACGGCGAATGCGGAACACGCTGCTTGCGATGGCCGGCGCGGCCGCGGCGAGTCTAGCATTCCACGGGTTGCTCTACCTCGCGTCGGGCTACAATCCGTGGGCCGTCCTCGGCAAGGCATTGGGCCAGCACACCCAAATCATGTCGGGCGGCAACCAGACCACGCTCCGTCAGTATCTCCACATGACCGTGGCCAATCCGATCGCCTTCTTCGCGGGCACGGGCTTGGTGCTGGCCGTGCTCTGGGCCGCGCGGACGTGGAGCGACGCGCGCGAAGGTTTTGCGAATACATTCACCACACGCCACGACTCCTCGCCGTCCTATTCAGGCCGCAACGTAGCCGGGCGACTCTTGAACCTGAGTTTCTTGGGCTCGCTGGCGGTGGTCGCGCTCGCGCCGCTTTACACGCTCGAAGTCGAACGAATTTGGATTTTTCTTGTCCCGTTGGTGGCCATCGCCGCCGCCCGGGAACTCCAAAAGGGGTCAGAACTATTTTCCGTCCGGTTAGGCAAGGACCGGGCGAATGTGGCGGGAATAAATAGTTCCGACCCTTTTTTAGCGGTACGAGCGACCTTCGTTTTGTTGGCCGGGCAGACCGTCCTGATGGAGGCCTTGCTCGACACTCTGTGGTAGCTGTAGCTGTTCGCGTGCCGTGTTTAAAATTGACCACGAAAAACACAAAAAACACGAAAGAAGAGCTTTCTGACGAGTTGGTCTTTTCGTGTTTTTTGTGTTTTTCGCGGTCGCCCCGGGGTTGTCAGGCACAGTCCAACCTACTAACCCGTCTATTGTTCAATGTAGGGCCCCGGCGGGGTTGTTGGGGTGGCGCGAGGGACGTAAAATGAATTTTTCCACGCGGGGCATGATTTGATTAACACTTCCATGCGATTCATCAAGATGCAAGGCGCGGGCAACGACTACGTTTACGTCGATTGCTTTCACGAGACGTTGCCAGACGCGCCGTTGGCTGAACTGGCCCGGCGGATTTCCGACCGTCATTTCGGGGTGGGCGGCGACGGGCTGATTTTGATCCGGCCGTCGGCGGCGGCCGACGCGCGGATGCAGATGTTCAACGCCGACGGGTCCGAGTCCGAAATGTGCGGCAACGGCATTCGTTGCGTCGCCAAGTACGTTTACGATCATGGGATTTGCCGGCGCGAGTCTTTGCGGATCGAAACGGGGGCGGGCGTGCTTTCGCTCGACCTGGAAGTGAATAACGGCCGCGCGCGGCGCGTCCGGGTGGACATGGGCCGGCCGATTCTTGAAGCCCGGCGAATTCCCACCACCCTGCCCGGCGACCCAGTGGTCAACGCCGCGCTCGCCGTGAACGGAAAGACGCTCGCCGTCACGTGCGTGTCGATGGGCAACCCGCATTGCGTCACGTTCGTCGACCGGCCGACCGACGATTGGGTACTGGGGCTGGGGCCCAAGATCGAAACGGACGGCCATTTTCCCAAGCGGGTCAACGCCGAGTTCGTCCAAGTGGTTTCGCCGAGCGAAATCAACATGCGAGTCTGGGAGCGCGGCGCGGGCGAAACGCTCGCCTGCGGCACGGGCGCCAGCGCGGTCTGTGTGGCCGGCGTCTTGGCCGGTCGCACGAGCCGCAAGATATTGGCCCACCTGCCCGGCGGCGACTTGGAACTGGAATGGTCCGAGGCGGACGACCACGTTTTCATGACCGGAGGGGCCGAGGAAATTTTCTCCGGCGAGTGGAAGCCCTCGTAGTCGTAGGTCAGGCTGTGCCTGACAGAATGCAGCGGTTATTGGAAGCTCGTAGGTCAGGCTGTGCCTGACGGAATGCGGCGGTTATTGGAAGCTCGTAGGTCAGGCTGTGCCTGACGGAATGCGGCGAGTTGCCGACGTTGTGTCAGGCACAGCCTGACCTACCCCCTGAACTACATCCTGACTCCTGATTCCTCTTTTTCCCCGCGTGAAGATCAATTCTCCCTTGCTGATGAAACTCGGCGGCCTGCTGGGCGCGACGATCGTCCGGCAGTGGATGAGCACGTTGGACTACAAGATCGCCTATTACGATCACGCGGTCGATCCGGTCTTTTCAGACTGTCGCGGCCAAAAGATCTACATTTTCTGGCACGAATACATCCTCTGTCCGCTCTACCTGCGTCAGTACTGCAACCTGACGATGCTCTTGAGCCGCCACCAGGACGCCGAGGTATTTTGGCACGGGGCGCGGCTGATGGGCTTCGGGTTCGTGCGCGGCTCGACCGCCCGGGGCGGCACGGCGGCCCTGCGTAAACTGTTTGGCGCCAGCCGCCGCATGCACCTGACCATCACGCCCGACGGACCGCGCGGACCGCGTCGGGGCATGGCCCCCGGGCCCATCTATCTCGCGTCGAAACTGGGGCTGCCGCTGGTGGTGATGGGTTTTGGCTACGACCGGCCTTGGCGATTCCGCCGGGCCTGGGACCAGTTCGCCGTGCCGCGGCCCTATTCCCGCGTCCGGGCCATTTCCAGCGGCGAGATCCACGTGCCGCCGGATCTGGACCGCGACGGCATCGAACACTACCGACGGAAAATCGAAGACTTGCTCAACCGTCTGACGCTCGAAGCCGAAACCTGGGCCGCCGCCGGCACGCGCAAGCTCAACCAGTCTCCCTTCCGCCGCCAGCCCGCCGCGCGAGAAACCGCGTGTTTATAGTCTTCGCCGCAATCGCACGAAGCCGCTGAGCATTTGCCCGGCCAGCAGGGCGTTCGACAGCCATAGCACGTATTCGAGCGTGCCCGGCCACCACCAGACGGACACGGCCGCCCAGGCGTAGACGAAAAACCGCGGGCGGACGAGCCACCGATACGGGATGCCCAGGGCGTTTCTCGCCATGGCGAACAGCACAACCACGGTGTAGAAGAAGACGTAGCACGCGCCGGCGGCGACGCCGATCTGATGGTCGATCATCAGCGTCAGCGTCGTGGCGGCGATCACGACCTGGTCGGCCATGCTGTCGGTCAACGAGCCCCGGCGTCCGGCCGTGCCCGCGCGGCGTGCCAACGGTCCGTCCAGGCCGTCCAAAATGACGTGCAGCGCCAACGCCGCGAAGGCCGCCGCCCGATATCCGTACAAGTACATCGGACAGAAGGCCAGCCCGACGAGCGTCGAGGCCAGCGTCAGGTGATCGGCACGCCATCCACGGGCGATCAGCCGATCGAGCGCCGGGCGCAGAAACCATGCTCGCAGCCGCTGCCCCCGAACCATCGCCGCCCGTTCGCCGGCCGAATAGCAGTCGATCGTTTTTTCTTCTTGCCGATTCATGGGGAACCACAGATGGACACAGATAAACACAGATAGATATGGATATAGGTGTAGGTCAGGCTGTGCCTGACAACATGTTTACCATCAAACATTAAGCGACTGTCAGGCACAGCCTGACCTACACCTAATCTAAAACGGCTCACGTCACCGCTTCGAGGATGCGGAATCGCAGGCCGTGGATCGGCGCTCCGCCGTTGTGGAACCGCACGCCGTCGTGCTCGAAATCGGAAAACGCCAGGTGCGTGTGGCCGAAGTAGACGTTTTTCAGGCCGGTCGACGGTCCTTCGCCGATCTCGTCCAAGTAGGCCAGAATCCGCCGCGTCACGGTCCGCTTGCGTCGTCCCAGGTGGACCAGCGGCTTGTGGATCTTATTTTCGATCATCAGGTCGTACAGCCGATTGGCCACCGGCCCCTTTGGTTTTTTGTCGAGCCAGCGGGAACGTCGATCGGTGAGCTTTTGGGCCGTCATCCGCCGGTCGGCCACGTCGCCGTGCAGAAACACGCTGTTGCCCAGGCGAACGTAGAACGGATACCACATGAAGTTGGCCAGCCGCGCTTCGAGGTGATCGAGCCGCGCCAGAAACGGCTCGTGATAATCATGATTGCCCACTACAAAATGGAACCGGCACGCCGGACAGTCCGTCGCCAGCTCGTGCAGCCACCGGATCGCTCGGGCGACCGTCTCCTCGGGACTCGCCACGATGCTCCAGCGGAAGTCAAAAATGTCGCCGCCCAGCACGAACGCCCGGGCGTGGGCGGCCGCGTGGCCGATCTGTTCGAGATAGCGATGCTCCTGCGACCGGCTGGAAAACACGTGCAGGTCGGAGACGAAATAGGTTTTTTTCGGGGAGTCCATGGCAAGGGTTGCGTTCGGCCGGGGATATCCATTCTCGGGGCTCGCGCGACTTGCTTCCCGCGTCGCCGCGCAGGATTATTCTACCGCCGGGATTTATTCTCTACGACTCAAGGCTCGCCGCCGGGCCGGATATCACGCGATTTTGCCTGTTTGAAAGGAACCATCGCCGCGTCAGCCACGTCGTAAATCTCGTAGGGTGGGCACCGCCCACCAGGGTATCGGAAGTGAATCCGAGCCGCGACCGTGAGGGAGCGGTTGTG
>Ga0209342_10006573_pt1 | contig 11761 bp, 7 predicted proteins | sample RifCSP16_2_FD_184023 | JGI IMG/M metagenome (GOLD analysis project Ga0209342, IMG submission 184023) | Soil microbial communities from Rifle, Colorado - Rifle CSP2_sed 16_2 (SPAdes) (version 2) | ecosystem: Environmental > Terrestrial > Deep subsurface > Rock core/Sediment | place: Rifle... | reverse complement strand
CTCCGCCTCCATTTCCTCCAGGTCGATCACTCGTACCGCCCCGTGCTCGGAGAGGAGGCGGCGTGCGACCAGCTGGCCGTAATACGGGTTCCCTCCGCCGCCGCAGGCGAGCACGCTCGCTCCGAGCGCCAGCGCAGGGAGATCCGCGGGGGTGATCTCGAAGCTCATGGCGCCGGCTCCAGATCCCCCACCGCCTTCGCCCGAACGCGCAGCGCATCGGAGGCCAGGTAGGTGAGCGCCGCGTCCTCCAGCTCGACGGTGCGGACCGAACCGGGCTGCGCTCCCGCCTCGACCGCCCGGCGCTGCGCCTCGCGCTCGGCGCGGGCGAGCGCATCGGCGCGCGATAGGGTCGCGAGCGAGAAGGTGAGATCGACCTCGCCCCCCACCTGTGCAATGGCCGCGCCGTAGGCGTTGGCGACGTTCGCGTGCTCCGGAGAGACCACCTCGCGGCCGAGCTCGATGAACAAGTGGGTGACGAGCGGGGCTCCCCCACCGACGAGCACCACCGGGAGACGTTGGCCCATCGACTCGAAGTCCTCGAGCAGGCGGGCGAAGCGATCGCGGAGGTGCGCATCGACTTCCCCGATCAGCCGCCGGCCGAGCTCCTCGACGCGGCCTCGCTCGCCGATCTCCACGCGCCCTGCGGCGACCGCGACGTCGGTTAGGGTCAGGGTGGGACCTCCGAAGACGAGAGCCTCCTCGGTGAGCCGGAAGCCCACGCTGCGCGGCCCCACCGCTCCCGTCTCCGGGTCGACGAGACTGCCGCCGCCCACCCCGATGGAGCAGAGGTCGGGCATCCGGAAGTTGGTCCGTACGCCCGCCACCTCGAGATCGATGCCCGCGAGCTGGGGGTAGCCGCCGCGCAGGCGGCCGACGTCGGTCGTCGTCCCCCCGACGTCGAAGACGATGGCATCGGCGAGCCCGGTGAGCAGCGCCGCGCCCCGCAGGCTGTTCGTCGGCCCCGACGCCAGTGTGAACACGGGGAGCTCCGCCGCCTGGTCGGCGCGCATCACCGTGCCATCGTTCTGGCTGATGAAGAGCGCACCCGGAGCCGCGGCGCGGTAGGCGCTGACGGTTCGTGTCGCCAGCGGTCGCAGCATCGCGTTGAGCAGCGTCGCGTTCTCGCGCTCGAGGATCCCGAACCGCCCGATCCGATGGGAGAGCGAAACCCCGAGCTCGGGATGGGCCCTCCGCAGCCACTCGGCGACGCGAAGCTCGTCCTCGGGATACGAAGTCCCGAACACCGCCGTGACGGCCGCCTGGGTCACGCCGGAGTCGGCCAGCGCCGCAGCGACTCGATCGATCTCGCTCCGGTCGAGCCGCCGGATGGGGCGGCCGTCGTATTCGCGGCCTCCACGCACGAAGAAGGCCGGGTTGCGAACAACGGAGCGGAGGTCGTCCGGCCAGTCGATCATCGGCGGCAGGGACTCGGAGACCGGAGCTCCGACGCGGATCGCGGCGGCGCGCTCGAGGTGCCGGCGCTCGACGAGGGCGTTGGTGAAGGCCGTGGTGCCTACGTGCACACGGCTGACCAGGTCGTCTCCGCGAACCGCGGCGAGCGCCGCGAGCAGGCCCGTCTGGATGTCGGGAGTCGTCGGCACCTTGACCGTGGCCGCCACCCGACCCCCGCACAGTCGCACGGCGTCGGTGTTCGTGCCGCCGACGTCGATGCCGATCGTGGTGGAGCTCATGCCGATACCCGCTCGATCTCGACGGGAACGCCCCGCGGAACGTGGACCGGTCCGGCGAAGAAGACTCGGTACCGCAGATGACCATAGCCGCCGGCGAAGTGCGTCGGCTTGTAGGGCGAGGGCACCACCTCCATGCTCCCTCGCCAGCCGGGAAATTGATGGGGCTCCCACGCGTGGTAGACGATGGCCTCGCCGGGCGCCACCGCGGGCGAGAGCTTCGCCCCGACGCGGAACGCGCCGTGGTCGTTCCACACGCGCACGCGCGCGCCGTCCGAGATGCCGCGAGCGCGCGCATCCTCGACGGAGAGGAACACGACGGGGCCCCCGCGCTGGAGGCGCAGGAGCTCGGGATGCGCGCGCCAGATCGCATGGATGCTCCAGCGCGTGTGGCCTCCGGTGAGCAGGATCGGGTGCCGGCCGCCCGCCCGGGGCAGGGGCTTCCAGCGCGGCAGCACCTCGTCGGCCTCGAAGAACCAGGGATGGTCGAGGTAGAACTGCTGGCGGCCGGTGAGGGTCGGCCAGGCGCGCTTGCCCTCCACGTGCACGCGCGAAGGGGAGAGCGTCCCGCCCGGCTCGAGCTCGCTCCCGACCCCGCTCGTCGTGCCCCAGCCGCCCGCCGAACGAAGCCTGATCGCGCCGGCGCGGCGCGCCTCGGACCAGCCCACGCCCCGCGTCAGCGAGGAGTTGCGCAGGATCCGATCGAGGATCGCCTCGTCGTCGGCGGGTCCGTAACGCCCGCCCTCGCTGAAGCGATCGTGGATCCGGATGACGTCTCCGCCGAGACCGCGCTCGCGCGCGCGCTCCTGGATCCGCCTCGCGAGGAGCGCCATGATCTCCCACTCGCCCTTCGACTCGCCCTGCGGCGCGACGGCCCGGTCGCCCACCACCGCGTAGGGCGCGAGGGCCATCGCGTACTTGATCCCGCGCTTCTCGTAGTAGCCGGCGGCGGGGAGCACCAGGTCCGCCTTCAGGCCCGTCGCGGAGAGTCGGAAGTCGATCGCGGCGACGAGCCGGAGCTTCGGCCAGAGCACGCGCTCCACCACCTGCGGGAGCGGCCAGCGGCGCAGCGGGTTCACGCCCGAGGTCACGAGCACGCGCGGCGGCCGGTCCGCGGGCAGCCGCACGGGGATCCAGCCGCGCTCGATCGCCTCGCGAAGGTACTCGCGCGCGGGACGCGGAAGGGTCTCGTCGAGCGCCTCCGCGTCCTGGATCTCGGCGAGGCCCGCGTGCAGCCACAGGAAGAGGTGCGAGGGCATCCAGGCGAGCCGGGGCGACGCGGAGGCGATCGCGTCCTCCATCGCCCGGGGAGCGGGCGTGAAGAAGCGCAGGAGCGCGCGCTGGAGGCGCGAGGGTCCCGAGCCGGGGAGCAGGTCGCTCCCGCCGTCGAAGGGCAGCCACGCCGCGAATCGCACGCCGCCCCCGGAGCGCCCCTGCTGGCCGCGCAGCGCGGCCAGCAGGATCAGCGAGCGGTGCAGCAGGTCGGCGTGGTACGACTTGTTCGAGCCCCACGAAGCGTAGAAGAGGACGCGCGGCGAGTGCGCGAGCGTCTCCGCCAGGCGACGCTGCACGCCCGGCGCCACTCCGGTCACGCGGGTCACGTGCTCGGGCGTGTAGGCGCGCAGCCGCTCGCGCAGTCGCTCCATCACGGGCCGCACGCGGACGACCCCGTCTCGCGTCGCGACCTCGAAGGCTCCCGCGAGAGCCGGGACCGCGTCGCCGAGCGCGAGCGAGTCGCTGCGCCTGCCGCGGCCGCCCGGCGCCTCGCGCGCCGCGCCGCGCGCCAGATCGTGCACGTAGAAGACCTCGGAGCTGCCCCCCTCCTCGAGGTCCGACTGGCGCAGGAAGCGGCCCGTGTCGTCGCGCACGAGCAGGGGAAGGTCCGTCTGCTCGCGCACGTAGTCCTCGTCGACGGCGCCGAGCTCGAGGATCCCGCGGGCCAGGCCGAGCGCCAGGGCGGCGTCGCTCCCCGGGTGCGGGTTCACCCACAGCGACGCGTGGATGGCGCTCGGCGAGAGGTCCGGGGCGATCGTGATCAGCGTGGCCCCGCGATGGCGCGCCTCGTTCGCGAAGTGCGCGTCGGGGATCCGCGTCGAAGCGGGATTGCAGTGCCAGAAGACGAGCGCGTCGGCGCGCATCCAGTCGTCGGCGCTGCCGTCGACGAAGGAGGTGCCCCAGGTCTGGAAGGCCCCCATGGCGAGGTCGCCGGTCCCCCCGAAGCCGTCGAGGAGCGTGGCGCCGAGCAGGGTGAAGAGACGCATCTCGCCGAGGCTCGCGGGCCCGCTGTCCACGTTCGAGGTGCCGTTGTCGTAGACGACGGACTCCGGGACGCCCTCGGCGTGCGCGTCGAGGATGGCGTCGGCGAGGCGGCCGAGCGCGTGCTCCCACGAGACGCGGCGCCAGCGCCCCGATCCGCGGGGGCCGACGCGCTCGAGCGGGTGCGTGATCCGGTCGGGCCCGAGCATGGCGTCGGAGTAGCAGGCGCCCTTCTGGCAGCCCCGGGGCGCGAAGTCGGGGAGGCCGGGGGCCTCGCGCGCGTAGACGTCGGCCTGCTCCTCGCGCCACACGACGCCGTCCTTCACGAAGAGATCGAACGAGCAGGCACCGAAGCAGTTCGCGCGCAGGTGCGTGCCCCGCACGACGCGGTCCCAGCGCCAGGCCCGGCGGTAGAGGTCCTGCCAGCCCGCGTAGGAGGGCGCCGCGCGCGCCGTCGGCAGCGCAGGAGCGGAGCTCGCCGCCGTCGCGAGCGGGGCGAGCGCCCGGAGCGAGAGGGCCAGCGAGGAGAACGCCGCCGCCCCGAGCAGCTCGCGCCGGGAGAGCCCCCTCCTCCCGGGCCCCGGCGGACCGTTCGGCCTCACGCGGGCCCGGCGAGCGGCGCCACGTCCACGCGGGTGTCGCGGTCCACCTGGTTGGGCTCGTAGTGCGCGTAGCCCCAGCGCAGGTGCCCGTAGTCGCCCACGAGCTGGGTCACCTTGAAGGGGCTCGGCGCCAGGTGCTGGTGGCTCGTCCCGGTGCGGAACTGATAGGGCTCCCAGGCGTGGAAGATGTGGACCTGCCCCGGGCGAATCGCGCCCGTGAGCTTCGCGCGCGCCTGGAACTCGCCGAGGTCGTTCCACACGCGCACGAGCGCGTGGTCGGCGATCCCGCGCTCGCGCGCGTCGCGCCCGTTGAGATACACGACGGGCTCCCCGCGCTGCAGCCGCAGCATGAGTGCGTGGTCGCGCCACATGGCGTGGATGCTCCAGCGCGTGTGACCGCCGGTCAGCGTGAACGGATGCGCGCCGCCCGCGGCGGGGGGGTCCTTGTGCGTGGGCAGCGCCTCGTCGAGCTCGAGGAACCAGGGATGGTCCACGTAGAACTGCTGGCGCCCCGTGAGCGTCGGCCAGGGCTCCTTCTTCTCCACGAAGTCCCGCAGCGGCACCACGGGCTCGTCGAGCGCGTAGTCGGAGTAGATCCCGGCGGTGCCGCCCGGGGTCCCGAGGCTGCGGATGCGCACGGCGCCGCCCTCGCGGCGGAGCGTTTCGAGATCGATGCCACGCGAGGGGGCCGACGTCTTCAGGACGAAGCGCGTGACCTCTTCCTGTGCGTCGGGCCCGAAGCGGCCGCCGTCTCCGAAGCGCTCGTGGAGCGCCGCGATCCCGCACGCGTCGCCGCGGAAGCCACGCACCTCCGCGATGCCGCGGCGGCCCGCCTCGGCGGCCACCGCGCGCGCCAGCAGCGAGAAGATCTCCCACTCGGGCTTCGCCTCGCCGAGCGGGGCCGTGGCGCGGTCCGCCAGCGTCAGGTAGGGGACGAAGGAGGCGATGTACTTGAGCCCGATCTTCTCGTACCAGCCCGCAGCGGGGAGCAGCAGGTCCGACCAGCGGCCCGTCTCGCTCGTCCGGAAGTTCACGTCCACGACGAGACGCGCCTTCGCGAAGAGCGTGTCGCGCACGCGATGGCCCATGCGGCTGTGGCGGAGCACGTTCCCGCAGAACGAGACGATCACCTCCGGCGGCTCGGCGCCCGGCGCGGGCGCGATGGGGAAGTGCCCCTTCGCGAGGGCCTCCTCGAGATAGGGCCTCGCACCCTGCGCGAGCCGAGGATCCCCGTGGGCTGCGGCGCCTTCGAACTCGAGAAGACCGCCGTGGACCGCGTGGAAGATCGAGCTCGGCACGAACATGCGCTCGAACCCGCCGCGCACGCCCTCGGGATCGAGGAACGAGCGGGCGGCGGTCCAGGCGAGGCTCGGCAACCCGAGACCGTCCTGCATCGCGACGAGGCCGAAGCCGTCGAGGGGAATGAAGGCCCCGGAGCGCCAGCCGCCCCCGGCGCGTCCGAGGTTTCCCGTGAGCGAGGCGAGCAGGATCTGCGCGCGCTGCACGAGGTCCGAGTGATAGTGCTTGCACATCCCCCACTGCGAGAGGACGAGCGCCGAGCGCGCCCGCGCGAACTCGCGCGCGAAGCGCCGGATCGCCGCGGGCGCGACCCCCGTGACGCGGGCCGCCGCCTCCGGCCCGAACTCCCGAAGCCGCTCCCGCAGGAGCGAGAAGACGCTCCGCAGCTCGACGGCTTCCCCGCTCGCGAGCCGCACCTCGCGGACCGCGTCGAGGACGGGACGCACGCCGTCGGGCAGGCGGAGGGTCCGCTCGGCGCTGCCCGCGCAGCCGGGCGCCCAGGCGAGCGCGTCGTGAGCCTCGTCCCAGAACGCGAAGACGTCCTCGCGTCCCCCGGCCACGCGGTCCGACTCGCGCAGGAAGCGCTTCGTGTCGCTCCGTACCAGGAAGGGGAGGTCCGTCTGCTCGCGCAGGTAGCCCGGTGCGTGAAGTCCTTCTTCGAGGACGACCTGGCAGGCGGCGAGCGCGAGCGCGGCGTCGGTCCCGGGTCGCGGCGAGAGCCAGAGGTCGGCGTGGATCGCGCTCTGGTTGTAGTCGGGCGCGATCGCCACGACCGTGGCGCCGCGGTAGCGCGCCTCGTGGACGTAGTGCGCGTCGGGAATGCGCGTGGCGGCGGGATTGAACGCCCAGAGCACGAGGCAGCCGGAGCGGAACCAGTCGTCGGAGCTGCCGTCGGTGTGGGGCGTCCCGAGCGTGATCGTGCCCCCCACGGCGAGGTCGCCGATCTGGGCCATGGAGTCGGTAATGGGGGACCCGATCTGGCGGAAGAAGCGGAGCGCCGCGGCCGTGTTCGCGCCGTAGTCGATGTTGGGTCCGAGCTCGAGGAGGGCGCCCTCGCCGCCGCGTCGCGCGAGCGCATCCACGAGCGCGCGCGCGATCTCGTCGAGGGCTTCCTCCCACGAGATCCGCTGCCAGCGTCCGCCGCCCCGCGGCCCCACGCGACGCAACGGGTGGAGCAGTCGCGAAGGGCCCACCAGGAGGTCGCTGCAGCTCGCTCCCTTCTGGCAGCCGCGCGGGTTCCAGTCGGGGACGCTCGCGTTCGACGCGATGTAGGGCGCCGACTGCTCCTCGCGCCAGACGACGCCGTCGCGCACGTAGAGGTTCCACGCGCACGAGGACGCGCAGTTCGCGTTCGTGTGTGTGCCGCGCACGACGCGGTCCCAGCGCCAGCGCGCGCGCTGGAGGTCGCGCCAGTCGCGGTAGGCGACGGGCGACGCCGCGGCGGGAGGCGCGAGGACGGCGAGCCGCCCGATCCCCAGGGCGAGGGCGCCCGTGGCCCCCGCCTCGAGGAACTCGCGTCGCGTGAGCGTCGGCACGCTTCGTGTCCCCCGGGCGCGCTCAGTCCTGCCAGACGTCCTCGAGGTGCGCCCGGATGCCGGGATGCCGCCACCAGAGGAAGCCGCCCATGGTGAGCATCCCGAGGAGCGCCGCCGCGAAGAGGTGCAGGCGTCCGAGGCCCGTCACGTCCAGCGCCGCGTCGGTATACAGGATCGCGGCGAGCACGAAGCTCACGGCCACGAGGCCCAGGTACCAGGTCTTCGGCGCCCGCTCCACGAGCGCCGCCACGTAGGAGCAGAGGAGGCCGCCGAGGACGAAGCCGAGGAAGTGCACGGCGTTGTACGCGATGGCGATCGGCACGTCGACCTGCGCCGACTGCGCGGCCTCGAGGCCACGGAAGATCCGCGTCCCGAGGACGGTCGGCGTGTGGAGCGGGGCGCCGTGCAGCGCGTCGTAGACCAGGAAGACCGCCGCCACGACCACCGAGGCGAAGAAGCCCGCGAGGACGCCGTCCACGAGGACCGCGGCGGCGTCGATCCGACCGGGAGCCGGCGGCGTTTCGACGGAGGGCACGGACATGACGCTTCTCCTTGCTAGCGGGCGGGCGCGGCCCGTTCGCGGAACACGTTGGGAGCGTCGGGCGCGAAGCGCTCGAGCAGGAAGCGCTCCTGCGGCTTCTCCGAGGCCGTCTTCGGGATCTCGTCCACGACCTGGAGCCAGCTGGGAACGAAGTTCGGCTCGAGCTCCCGCCGGCACTTCTCGAAGACCGAGGCGGGCGAGAGCGCGATGCCCGGGACCGCCACCAGGGCGGCGACGACGTCGCTCTCGCCCGGCGCGCCCGACGCCGCGGGCACGCCGTAGACGAACACGTCCGACACCGCCGGGTGCTCGGCGATCACCTTCTCGACGAAGCCGGGGTTCACGAAGTCGCCGCAGCGCCGGATGCCGCCGCCCTTGCGGTGGGAGAAGAAGAGCCAGCCCTCCGCGTCGCGCCAGCCGAGGTCGCCGCTGCGCAGCCAGCCGCCGTGGGTCTTGCGCGCGGAGGCCTCGGCGTTGCGGTAGTACTCCACCCGCGCCGGCTCGCCGTTCGCCGGGCGCGAGCAGATCTCGCCCACGACGCCGGGGGGGCACTCGCGGTCGCGCTCGTCGAGGATCTTCATCTCGAGGCCGCCCACGGGCTTCCCGAAGGAGCCCACGGGCCCCTGGCCGATGGGCTTGCAGGCGAGCCCGCCTTCCACCGCGCCGTACCATTCGAAGATCCGCACGCCGAAGCGCTGCTCGAACGCTTCCCAGATCGCGCGCGGCATGCCGGCGCTCACCACGAGGCGCACGGGGTGCTCCGCGTCGTCGGGGCGCGGGGGCTCGCTGTAGATCGCCGTCGCCATCCCGCCCAGCAGCGAGAACGTGGTGCAGCCGTGGCGCCGGCACACCTCCCAGAGCCTCGACTTCGTGAAGCGGCGGCTCAGCACGGCGCGCAGGCCCATGCCGAGGGCGGGGCCGAGGGTCACCGCCTGGGCGTTGCCGTGCGTGAGCGAGAGGCCCGTGTAGGGGCGCTCGTCCGGGCGATAGCCGAGGAGCAGGCCGAGCATCGCGAAGGCCGCGAAGCGCCCGTTCGGGAAGACCACGCCCTTGGGGTCGCCCGTCGTGCCCGACGTGTAGATGATCTGGAGGGGATCGTCCGGACCCTCTGCGCGCACGGGGAGCGTCGCGGCGGGCTTGGCCAGGACCTCGCGCAACGACTCGGCGCCCGGGACCTCCGCCAGCGCGCGGGACTCCGGGTCCTCGCGCGTCTCGAGCGCCAGGATCCACCCGAGGTCCGGCGCCGACCCGCGCACGGCCTCGAGCGCCCCGAGGCAGTAGTCGGCGCAGACGATGCCGCGGCAGCCCGCGCTGCGCAGGAAGTACGCGAGCTTCTCGCCCCGGGTGCGCGGGTCGATGGGCACGAAGATCGCGCCCGCCCACGAGGCGGCGATCATGGTCTCCACGAACTCGGGGTGGTTGCGCATCATGAGCGCGAAGCGGTCGCCGCGCGTCATCCCGCGCGCCACGAGCCCGGCCGCGATGCGGTTCGCGTTCGTGACGAGGTCGGCGAAGGTGCGCACCTCGTCCGGCGTCGCGCCGCCGTCGAGGCTCCAGTGCTCGAAGCTGAGGACGTCGAGGTCCGGGATCCGCTCGGCGCGGCTGCGCACGAGGTCGGCCAGGATCGCATCGCTCGGCTGACGCATGCGTCCCCTCAGCGCGCGAGGACCGTCACGCACATGGCCGCGGCGTCGGCGCCGATGTTCCCGCCGCCGTTGTGCGCGAGGGCGACCATGGCGCCCTCCACCTGACGCGGGCCCGAACGTCCCTGGAGCTGCTCGGTGAGCTCCACGATCTGGGCGATGCCCGTCGCGCCCACGGGGTGCCCCTTGCGCAGGAGTCCACCCGACGGATTCACCGGTAGACGACCGCCCAGGCGCGAATCTCCGGACTCGGCGAGCTTGCCGCCGTCGCCCTTCGGGCACAGGCCCAGCGACTCGCTGGCCAGGATCTCGGCGATGGCGGACGCGTCGTGACACTCCACCACGTCGATCTCGTTCGGACCGAGCCCGGCCTCCTCGTACGCCTCGCGGGCGCAGAGCTCCGCGGCCCCCGCCTCGTCGGGCCCGTGGTCCCACCCCGAGTGCAGCACGCTCGACACGACCGCCACCGGGCGGCGCACGCCGATCTCCCGCGACTTCCGCTCGCTCACCACGATCACCGCGGCGGCGCCGTCGCCGATGGGCGAGCACATGGGCCGGGTGAGCGGCTCGGCAACCATGGGGGCGGCGAGCACGTCCTCGACGGAGAGCGCCTCGCGGAACTGGGCCCGCGGGTTCAGGCTGCCGTGGTAGGAGTTCTTCGCGGCCACGGCCGCGAGCTGGCGGGCGGTGGTGCCCCACTTCGCCATGTGTGCGCGCGCCACGGCCGCGTAGAGGTCCATGAACATGGAGCGCTTCTCGCCGGCCCCGGCGCTCGCCTGCGAGGCGCCGCCCGCCTCGGCGTTCTTGCGCAGCGCCTCCAGGATCGCGCTCATCGCCTCGACGTCCACGGCGCCGCTGAAGGCCGCGAAGCTCCTCCGCTTGTCGGGGTGGTAGAGCTTCTCGACGCCGAGGGCGAGGACCACGTCGTAGAGTCCCGCCGAGACCATGCTGCAGGCCTGCTGGAGCGCCGTCGAACCGCTGGCGCAGGCGTTCTCCACGTTCACCACGGGGAGCTTGCCGAGGCCGATCGAGCGCAGGATCACCTGGCCGCGGATGCACTCCTGACCCGTGACGAGGCCGGCGGCGGCGTTGCCCACGTACGCGGCCTCGAGGTCGTGCGGCTCGAGCCCGGAGTCGGCGAGCGCCGCGTGCACCGCCTCGGCGCCGAGCGCCTTCAGGCCCGTGTCGAGCTGCTTCCCGAAGCGGGTCATGCCGACACCGGCGAGGATCGCGTCGAGACGCATGAGCCTCCTCCTCGGCCCCCCGGTTCAGAGGAGCCCGTGCCCCTTGATGCCCAGCGCCCGCTTCAGGTATTCGAGCTCCGCCTCGCGCCAGGGCGCCGGCGCCTGGGTCTGGAGCATCCGGTCGCGCTCGAGCTCGGCCACCACCTCGGGGTCGCGGGGGAAGGGGCTCCCGTAGCCGTTCAGGTGGAAGAGCTTCTCGAAGGGCTGGCGCGGCCGCTGGCCGCCCGCCTCCGGGCTCTCCGCGGGGTAGCCGACCGTCTGGAGCAGCAGGATCCGGCAGGTCTCGGGCAGGCCGAGCCGCTCGCGGATCTTGTCGGTGTTGGGCGTTCCGAGGCAGCAGGTGCCGAGCCCCTGCTCGAAGGCCACGAGCGTCGCCTGGGCGATGCCCTGGCCGCAGTCCACCTCGCCGAGGCCGGGCTCCTTCAGCTTCTCGCGCATCGCGGCGAAGATGGGGATGAGCTGCTTCTCGAGCGCCTCGTGCTTGCCCTCGCCGAAGCCGAGCGCGCCGGCGCGCAGGAGCTCGCGCAGGCGGTCCGACTGCTCGTCCACGGCGGCCGTGTCGAGGTACCAGACGATCACCACCGGGGCGAGGCGGACCTGGAAGCCCGCCACGGGCGCCGTGATCGCCTCGAGCACGGCCTGCGGCGCCGAGTCGCGGAACACGACCACCGCGCGCAGGCTCTGCACGTTTCCCCAGTGCGACGCGATGCGCGCGGCCTCGAGCATGCGCTGGATCTTCTGCCGCTCCACCGGCTTGTGCGGCAGCAGGAAGCGGATGGAGCGCCTCCGCCCGATCACCTCGCGCAGTTCCATGGTCGTCCTCCCCGTGCCCGCGCGGCCGGACGCTCAGAGCTTCGCGGCGGCCACGAGACCCAGGAGCTCGTTGCAGCCGTCCTCGATCATCGAGGCCCGGGCGTCGCGAAGCAGCTTCTCCACCGGGTAATCGCGCGTGA
>Ga0209342_10006571_pt1 | contig 11763 bp, 6 predicted proteins | sample RifCSP16_2_FD_184023 | JGI IMG/M metagenome (GOLD analysis project Ga0209342, IMG submission 184023) | Soil microbial communities from Rifle, Colorado - Rifle CSP2_sed 16_2 (SPAdes) (version 2) | ecosystem: Environmental > Terrestrial > Deep subsurface > Rock core/Sediment | place: Rifle... | reverse complement strand
CGCCGGGCTCGACATCGGCCAGGTGATCCGCATCGACAGCGAGCAGATGCTGATCGTGGGCGCCCTCGACGACAACACGATACTGGTCGAGCGCGGTCTCAACGGCAGTACGACGGCTGCGCACTCGACCGGAGCGGGGATCGACATCGGCCACGGGTGGGACGGTGCTGTCGGTGCGCGCATCGAACCGCCCTACCCCATCCACACCCCTGGGGTCCGCCTCGAAGGCGTGCCGTGGGGTCAGGTGATCACCGTGCTAGCTCGCGATGGGCAATACCACTCCGGTTACAACCCCCAGATCGACGGCTTCAAGATCCAGTTCGGGCGCAACGAACGCGGCAACGGCAGCTCGCCCAACCAGGGCGGAGGCGTCTACGTCCACGGATACGCCCGCTTCCTCGAAGTCAGCAACAACCTCATCCAGGGCAACTTTGGAAGCCGGGGCGGCGGTGTCATTTTGGGTCTGCCGACCGACTACCACGGGATCCTCGACGCCCAGAACGACCACATCCGGATCCATCACAACCTGGTGCTCAACAACGGCGGCAAGGTGCACGCCGGTGCGCTCGCCATCTTTAACGGCGCCGAGGACTATGAGGTCGACCACAACCTCATCTGTGGCAACTACGGCGCCGAGTACGGCGGAGGTGTCTCTCACTTCGGCAAGAGCCCCGGCGGGCGGATCCACGACAACAGAATCCTCTTCAACTACGCCTTCGACGAGGGCGGCGGGATCATGGTCGCCGGCGAGCTCAAAGGCCAGCCGTGCGAGCCGCCTGAGCCGGGCGAGCCGCCGGAGCCGTGCGGGGTGGGCACGGGTCTCTCCCTCGGATCCGGGCCGGTCACCATCGAGCGCAATCTGATCCAGGGCAACGTCTCCAACGACGACGGCGGTGGCATTCGGCTGCTCAACCCGGTCCAGTGGAAGGTGCGGATCGTCAACAACATGATCGTCGACAATCTGGCCACCGACATCGGGGGCGGCATCTCCTTGGACGATGCACTGGACGTGGAGATCGTCAACAACACCGTGGCCAAGAACATCTCGACCGCTACGGCCGAGGACGCCGATATCAGTTGCAACCCGGCGGAGTCCAACGCCACCTGCCCGCACGGAGCCGGGCTGGTGAGCGAGCCCCACAGCCTGGCCCTGCTGAACGCGATCGGCGCCGGGACCTTCGATTGCGCCCAGGTCAACTGCGCGGACGACTTCAGCAACCCGAAGGCGCTCTTCAACAACGTTTTCTGGCAGAACGAGGCCTTCTACAACGACGGCACCGTCGATCTCCTGGGGACTACTGGCCTGCCCTCGGCCGGAGCTATCGACCTCGAGGTGGTCGACCTCTCCGGAGCCCTCATCGGCGCCCACTTCACCGCCAAGTTCAGCGACTGCAGTGCCACGGTCGCCCCCAACTGCGATGACGCGTCGAACGTCTCGGCAGACCCGCAGTTCGTCGATGAGGTCGATGTCGACTTCGGAGCTTTCGCCTTCGCCGGCGACCCGTCGTTCGTCTACGTCCTCATCTTTTCCAGCCCGAGCGATTCTCAGGGCAACTACCACGTGCCCGGCGTCTCGCCGGTCGTTGACATCGGGACGAACGCGGTCGGCGGCGTCAACGCTCCCTGCGACGACTTCGATCTCGATGGACGGCCAAACGGAGCAGACTGGGACATTGGCGCCGACGAACAGCCGGGGGTCCCCCCGTGCGACGTGGTACCGCCCGCCGCCGTGCAGCTCTACTTCTCTACAGCAGCCGACACGGCCGTGCCCGGCGTCACCGGCACACCTGATAACGCTGACATCTACAGCTGGAACGGGACGAGCTTCGCGCGGGTGTTCGACGGTACCGCGGCCGGCCTGGCAGGCGGCGCCAACATCGACGCTCTCCTGGTCGTCGATACCGACACCTTCTATATGTCCTTCACAGGGAACGCGGGTACCTCGGTGCCCACCGTAGGTTCCGTCCAGGACGAAGACGTCGTCAAGTTCGACGGCGGTACCTGGAGCCTCTACTTCGACGGCTCAGCTGTCGGGTTGGGTGATACCAATGCCGAGGACGTCGACGCCTTCGAGATCCTCTCCGACGGCTCCGTCATCGTGTCGACCGAAGGGAATCCGAACGTCCCGGGTATCACGGGAGAGACGGAGCAAGACCTATTGAGGTGCACTGGGAGCTTCGGGTCGACGACGACGTGCACTTGGACCTACTACTTCGATGGAAGCGATGTCGGGCTCAGCCTGGGAGGCGAGGACGTCGACGGCGCAGCCGTTGACGGTGGCGACCTCTACCTGAGCACCGCCGGCGGCTTCAGCGTCAGCGGCTTGAGCGGCTTCGGTGACGACGTGTTCAGCTGTGACTCCTTGACGTCTGGACCCGCCACCGTCTGCGCCGGCTTCAGCTTGTTCTTCGACGGAAGCGCCCACGGTTTCATTGACGGCACCGACAACCTCGACGGGATCGATCTGCCATGACGGAGACGGAACCATGAACAAACGACCCGGACTCACCCGGCGCGATTTCTTGAAGGTCGGAGGGCTTGGAGCCCTCGCCGTAGCGGGAGGAAGCGCGATTCCGGCTTTCGCCAATAGGCAGCAAGATGCCGGTAGCGCACGTCTGCGCAGGTCCTTCGCGCAGGCCACCACGCGCTACGACATCCATCTCGCCGCCACCGACGGTCATATCCTGCTGCCCGGCCGCGGCAGCCCGAGCGGGCCGGGTGGGGATCCGGTTTACGTCTTCGGCTTCGTGAGGGTGCCCGTGGGCGTCACTCCGGACGATTTGGACGTCTACAAAGGTGTCGTCCAGTTCCCTGCCCCCATCATCGGCGTGGACCAGGAGGCTGACGTCTACCTCACCATGACCAACATCGGACTAGTTGTCAGGCCGGACCTGGACGACTCCCACACGATCCACTGGCACGGCTTCCCGAACGCCACGGCGATATTCGACGGCGTGCCCGAGGTGTCCATCGCGGTGCCGGTGGGCCGCGACTTCCCCTACTACTACGCGCCGCACCGCGCCGGAACCTTCATGTATCACTGCCACTTCGAGGACGTCGAGCACGTCCAGATGGGCATGCAGGGGAGCATCTTCGTGCGACCCAGCCAGAACGGGGACACCTCTCTCTACCCGAGCGGGCAGTACGCCTATAACGACGGCGACGGCTCGACGGGGTACGACCGCTCGTTCACCCTGCTCCTCGACGAGGTCTGGACAACGCCTCACGACAACCTGGAGGCTATTCAGGAAACGGTTTGGCCCGATTACCAGGCGGACTATTGGACGATCAACGGCCGGTCCTACCCCGACACCCTCGTTCCCAACAATGATCCCGACCTGCTCACCCAGCCACTGTCGTCCCTTATCCAGGTCAACGGCGACGAGCGGATTTTGCTCCGCTTTGCCAACCTCGGCTACGAGCAGCAGGCCATGCAGCTGCCCGGCATCCGGATGAAGGTGGTGGGCGAGGACGCCGCCCTCCTGCGCGGGCCGGGCGGGGCCGATCTCTCCTATCTCACCAATACGATCTACATCGGGCCGGGCGAGGCCCGCGACGTCCTCTTCACGGCTGACTTCGACGACGCCCAACCGTACGAGACCGATGTCAACGGGGACTACCAGGTCTACTGGCTCAAGAATCGGAACCTCCACCGGCTCACTAACGGTGGTCTACCAGGCCTGGGTGGCCAAGTGACCGAGGTGTCGGTGTATCGACCAGGCACCCTCGGTGCCCAGACGCATCCAAACCAGACGTATCCGGAGTTCCCCTCGACTCCGCCGTACCTCGACCCGTGGATCGTCTAGGAGCTCGATCGAGATGACTATGGAGAAGCAGAGCCGACCGTTGCCGACGAGGAGAAGTGCAAGCGTTCTTCTGGTGTTGCTAGCAGTCGTGGCGCTCTTGTCTGCCTGGCTGTCGGCGACCTCGGCATCAGCGGTGCCGCCACCCCCGACCGGCATGGTGTGCAGCAGCGGACCTACGTTTGACCTCGAGACGGCCACGGGCTACGTCTACACCCCGGACGGGAACAGCGTCTTCATGTGGGGCTACAGCCTCTCGGGCCAAGCCTTTCAGATGCCGGGGCCCGTCCTGTGCGTTACTGAAGGTCAAACAGTCACCGTCAATCTGACCAATCCCGCGGTTGGAGGAGTCCCCGAGGCCATCTCAATCGTGTTTCCTGGGCAGGTCGGGGTAATCGCGACGGGTGGGTCTCCCGGGCTTTTTACGAACGAGGCAGCCGCGAGCGGAGGAACGGCCACGTACACCTTCACCGCCGGCGAGCCGGGCACTTACCTCTACGAAAGCGGAACGAACCCCGGCAAGCAGGTCCAGATGGGACTCTACGGTGCCCTGATCGTCCGGCCGTCGGTGGGAGCGGACTTCGTCTACAACGATCCCACGACCCGGTTCGACCCCGGTCGGGAGTATCTCATCGTATTGAACGAGATCGACCCCGACTTGCACCGGGCGGTCGAGCTCGGGCAGCCTTATGACGTCACGGCCTTCCACGCTGAGTACTGGCACGTCAACGGGCGCAGCTTCCCTGACACGATCGCCAACAACTTCGCCCCCTGGCTCCCCAGCCAACCCTACGGAGCCCTCGTGCAGGTTGAGCCCTACAACGCCGCCACCAATCCCTACCCGGCGTTGATCCGCTACGCCAACGCCGGCATGGCCAACCACCCCTTTCATCCGCACGGCAACCATCTGCGGGTGGTCGCCAGAGACGGCCGTTTGCTGCAGGGTCCGGGCGGACAGGACACCTCGTTCGAGGACTTCACGCGCACCATCGGTTCGGGTCAGACCTACGACCTCCTCTTCAAGTGGACTGTCGTGGATCCCTGGATAGACCCGGGCGGTGATCCCGTGCCGGTGCAGATCCCGGGACTCCAGAATCTCGTCTTCAAGGACGACACCACCTTCTACAGCGGCGATCCGGAGCTGGGTGAGCAGGGCGAGCTTCCCGTAGGAGTGACCTCATACAACGAATGCGGCGAGTTCTTCTTCCCGTGGCACAGCCACGCGCTGAACGAGTTCACGAACTTCGACGAGGGGTTTGGCGGGATGGCGACCCTGCTTCGGGTCGATCCACCGGGAGGCTGCCCATGACGCGCTCCAGAGTTGCGGTGCTGTTAGCGGTCGTTGTGGGCCTCGCCGCGATCACGTCGCTGTCCCAGGCGGCGCCGCCGTCGGCGGTATCGAACCTGAACGTGACTCCGACGCCGAACCTGGCCAGTCACCTGGCCCAGTACACCATCACTTTCAAGACCAGCGCCAGCGGCGCCCTCAGCCCCGGAGACACGATCACCCTCAAGTTCCAGTCCGGAACGGTTCCGGGTTCCTTCTGCGGTGACCTGGCATCCTTCGCCAGCAACGTCACCGTCAATGGAGCGGTGACGTCCGTGTCCTCGATCGTCTTCTGTCTCGAGGTGAGAGTGAACGTTCCTGTCGCCATCGGCAACAACACGAACGTAACCGTGGTGGTGGGATCCACCACGAACGTGGTCCAGAACCCGGGGGCCGGCTCCTATGCCTTGAAGGTGCACACGACCAAGGACTTCCGAGACGCCAATTCCAAGAAGTACACGATCGTCGCCCAAAAAGCACCGGTTGCGAGTAGCCAGTCCGTCTCGACAGCCGAGGACGTCCCCAGTGTGATCACGCTCTCGGGCAGCGATGCCGACGGCGATTCGCTGACCTTCGCGATCGTCTCAGGCGGCGGGCCGGCCCATGGAGCACTGGGTCCAGTCGGTGCTCCGACGTGCACGGGCCTCGTCCCGAATACCTGCTCGGCGCCGGTCACCTACACGCCGACCGGCAATTACAGCGGGCCGGACACTTTTCAGTTCCGAGTGAGAGATGGCATCGTCAACAGCGCTGCCGCCACCGTCTCGATCACGGTCAATCCTGTGAACGATGCCCCGGTCGCCTTGGACGACGACGCGACTGTCGAGCAAGACAGCGGCGCAAACACCATCAACGTCCTGGCCAACGACAGCGATGTCGAAGGGAACACCCTGACCATCACCAGCGCGGCACCTATGGCGACCAACGGGACGGTCTCCTGCAGCGCCTCCGACTGCACATACACGCCGAACGGCGGCTTCGACGGTAACGACTCGTTCGACTACGCGATCGCCGACGGCAACGGCGGCACCGACTCGGCGACAGTCAACGTCGAGGTGACGCCGGCAGGCCCAGGCCCGGGCGGCGGCACCTTCACCGCCGAGATCTGCGCCAAGACGGGGAGCGTGACGATGCCCGACGGCGCCAGCATCGACATATGGGGCTTTGCTCTGGGAGACTGCGATGTCGCCAGTCCGGCGACGTTGCCCGGTCCGATACTGGACGTCGAAGCCGGAGACGAGGTCCACATCACCCTCGACAACTCACTGGACGAGTATGTCTCGCTGGAGTTCGTCGGCCAGGACCTGATTCCTGACCCGACCGGTGCTGGGCCAGGAACCGAGAAAGAGTACGTCTTCACCGCCAGTGAACCCGGCACCTACCTGTACGAGAGCGGCATGAACCGTCAGGCGCTAATGGGCCTGTACGGCGCCCTCATCGTCCGGCCCGCCACCGCCAACCAGGCGTACGACGGCTCGGCCAGCGGGTACGACGTGGAGGCAGTGCTCGTTCTCAGTGAGATCGATCCCAACTTCAACGCCGATCCCAACAACTTCAATTTGGTCGATTACGCGCCCAAGTACTGGCTAATCAATGGCGAGGCCTATCCGGACACGGACTTCATCTCCGCCGACGCCGGCGATCGCGTCCTGCTTCGTTACCTGAACGCAGGGAGCCTGCACCACACGATGGCTCTGCTCGGCACGCACCAGCGCGTCATCGCCAAGGACGCCTATCCGGCCACGTATCCCTACGACGTGGTACCCGAGACGATTCCCGCCGGCTCAACCTTGGACACAATCGCCACCATCCCGGCCGAGGGAACCTACTGGGTGTACAACCGCCAACTGCACCTGGATAACGCGGGCGTCTTCCCCGGCGGGATGTTGACGTTCATCGAAGCGGGTCCCTGATCGCCAGCCCGAACGTTGCTGTACCGGAGGACGAGCGGCCCGACCAGGTTCGTCGACCGCGCCTCGTCCCCATGGCTCTCATCGGGATCCTGACGCTTGCACCAGCAGCCGCCGTTTGGGTACTCACTTCCGGCCCTCGGAGCACGACCGTCGAGCGATCCACACGAGTTGCGCAGGCCGCCTTCGAAGAAGAGACCGGGATCCGGGTGATCAGGGTGGCACTGACGGGAGGCGGCGGACTGGTCGATTTCCGCTATCAGGTGATCGACCCGGACAAGGCTGAAGTAGTCCACCTCTACCCCCCCAACCTCGTCGACGAGAAAACCGGCGACGTCATCGATGCCCTGTTTATGGGGCATTCGCACCGCGGCAACCCGAAGGCGGGATACACCTATCCCCTCCTCTTCGTCAATCGGGCGGGACTGGTTCAACCCGGTGGTGCCGTGGCGGTCGTCATCGGTGACTGGCGCCTCGAGCATGTGCCGGTCATGTAACCGTTCGAGGGCTCTCAAGTGAAGCGCCGGCTAGTGGCGCTGGCCCTGCTAACCGGGGTCGTCTGGTTGGTCCCCAACTCACCCGCCCTCGCTCATCCTTCGCTGGTGCGCTCTGACCCGACCGACGGCCAGACAGTGTCGGAGCCGCTCGGCGATATTCGCCTGTGGTACGACGAGGAGCTCCGGATCGCTTTCAGCACGTTCGACGTCCGCGACATGCAGGGTCGAGCCGTTCGGATTCTCGACATCGGCCAGCCGCAACCCGGTCTTGTCATCATTGACTTACCCGAGCTTGGGCGGGGCGTCTACACCCTCTCATGGAGGGTCCTGTCGAACGATGACAACCATTTCACCGCCGGGCTCCTAATCCTGGGGGTCGGGGTGGCAGTCTCGGCGGAGGCGAGGGCCGCACCCCAACCCGAAATTCCCATCAGGGCTGTTGACATTGCGCTGCGGTGGCTAGACATCGTCACCCTCGCCGGGCTGATCGGAGCCCTCGCCGTGAACCGTCTGGTACTGGATCCACGGGCCCGACCACTCGAGGCAGGAGCTCTTCGGCAGGCGGCCCGCCGTCGGGTGCTGGGCCTTGCGACGTGGTGTGGCGTCGCGGCCCTGGGAACCGGGATGCTGCTGTTGGTCGCGCAATTGCAACAGGTGAGGGATGCGCTGGGCGGTGGCCCGTTACCGGGCATCATCCCGCTCTTGCTGTTCGAGGGCCGTTGGGGCGCGCTGTGGTGGGCTCGCCAAGCAGTGGTGATGATGCTGACGGCGGTCGCCTGGATGCTGAGGCGAGCGGAGGCGCCGCCGGGGGAGGCGATGGAGCCGGACTCGATGCCATCTCGGGTGCAGCGGCTACGGGATGGGGCCTGGCCGGCGACCGTGGTGCTCGCAGTCATCCTCGCGCAGGTGCACGCTTCGGGCGGACACCCGGCCGCCGTGGCTGAGCGCCCCTGGTTGGCGATTGCCGCCGATTCGTTGCATCTCCTGGCGGCGAGCGTGTGGATGGGTGGGCTGCTCGCATTGGCCGTTGGGCTGAGCCCGTTGGTGCACCGAAGGCGGGAACTGACGGCTCTTGTGCGGGCCACGTGGAGGCCCTTCGGCCGCGTGGCGGCGGTTTGTTTGGGGCTCTTGGTGGCCACCGGTCTGTACGGGGCGGCGCAGCAAGTGGCGTCGATCGATGCGCTGCTCATCACACCTTACGGCCAGGCCCTAATGGCGAAGGTCGGCCTGGGGTTGGCGGCCGGCGTTGTCGGCATCGCGAGCGCTACCGTCCTGCAACCGCGCCTGGTCGCCCTGCTGGCCCGGCTGCTGCGGCGCGGACCGAGATGGACGCCCATATCGCCGGCCCGCCTTCCCCGTCTAGTCGCTGCCGAGTTATCCCTGGGGGCCCTGGTCTTCGGCGCGGTCGGACTAATGGGCTCGGCACCGCCTGCCAGGGGCCCGGCGTTCGAGCCGGGCATCGGGTCGGCGCTCTCGACCCAGACCCTCCAGATCGATGACGTTCTGGTGACCCTGACGGTCAAGCCGAACCTGCCAGGGCCAAACGTCATGCTGGTGCGGGCCGTCACCATCCGGCGCCCGGCCCTTGCAGACATCGGATCGGTGATCCTCACGGTGCAGGGGGAGGGTGAGGCCAGCGTCTCGCTGCCGATGGAGCAGCTGGCGCCAGGCAACTTCCAGACCGGCGGGGAGCAGCTGGACCGGACCGGAGGCTGGAACCTCGGTGTGGTGTTGGAGCGTCCGGGAATCGGTGAGACGACAGTTCCCTTCGCCTGGACGGTGGGGGGGGGCAAGGTGGCCCGGGAACCGATCATCTCGGATAAGCCACTGGCCCCGGTGCTCACGGTGGCAGCTGCCACGACCGGTCTGATTCTGCTCTTGACCATCGGCCGCACCGTCTGGAAGTCGCGTGCTCCCGACCGGCGGAGACCGACGAGGCCGGAGCACGGACCTGTCGGCTACACCGTGGAGGAGGCGCCCGTTTCTTCAGGAGCGACACGATGAAGATGAAACAGCTCAGCCCCTTGGTAGCCACCCTTCTCATCATGGCGGCAGCCCCCGTCGGAGCCGTAACGCCGGGCGGCGAGAGCGAATCGGTCCCGGGAGCTGTTGTAGCCCCGTCGGTGTTAGAGCAACTGGCGAGTGCCGGACCGGGGGACATGATCAACATCATCGTGACTCTTCGCAACCAGGCTGACCTGGCGACGGTCGCAGCCGGCACACGGGCGGAGCGCCTGCAAGAAGTCGTGGAGCTGCTCCAGGCGACGGCACACCAAACTCAAGCAGCGCTGCGCGACCGGCTGTCGGCGCGGCAGGCCCAAGGGCTGGTGTCCCGATTCACGCCGTTTTGGGTGTTCAACGGGTTCGCAATAGCGGCTGCGTCCGAGGTCGTGGAGGAGCTCGCGTCCCGACCGGAGGTTGCGTCCGTGGTGGCCGACGGAACGTTGCAGGCTCCCCGGCTGACGTCCACAGCGGCCGCGGCCGAAACCAACGTTTCCCTGGTCAACGCTCCTGCCCTGTGGGACCTGGGCTTCACCGGCCAGGGGATCGTGGTCGCCAACATGGACACCGGGGTGAACGCGAATCACCCGGACCTCGCCCCCTCCTGGCGGGGCGGGTCGAATAGTTGGTTCGATCCGAACGGCCAGCACCTCTCGACTCCTACCGACGTGAACGGCCACGGGACGTGGACCATGGGGGTGATGGTCGGTGGAAGCAATGGGGGCACGGCGATCGGGATCGCCCCCGGCTCGCAGTGGGTCGCCGTCAAGATCTTCGACGACTCCGGGGCGGCCACGTCCTCCGATATCCATGCCGGCTTCCAGTGGCTTCTCGACCCGGACGGGAACCCCGCCACGCCAGACGCGCCGAACGTGGTCAACAACTCCTGGTCGCTGGGGAGCATCGGTTGCAGCCTCGAGTTCCAGCTCGATCTCCAGAGCCTGCGAGCCGCCGGCATCCTTCCGGTCTTCGCCGCCGGTAACTTCGGCCCCGGCCCATCAACGAGTGCCAGTCCGGCCAACAACCCGGAGGCTTTTGCCGTTGGTGCGACTAACAACGGGGACGTTCTCTATTCCGGAGGCAGCCGCGGACCCTCCGCCTGCGGTGAGCCGGCAACGACCTTCCCCGAACTCGTTGCGCCCGGGGTGAACGTGCGCACGACTGATCTCTTCGGTCTCTACACGCAACAGACCGGCACCTCGCTCGCTGCCCCCCATGTAGCAGGCGCCCTCGCTCTACTCCTCGACGGCTCTGCCGATCTCTCGGCCGACGTCCAGGAGGATGCGCTCGAGCATGGCGCCGTCGACCTGGGTACGCCGGGCCCCGACAACGAGAACGGCTACGGCCGGGTCGACATCCTGGCGTCGTACGAGTGGCTGGCCACCCTCGCCGATTTCACCATCGCGGTGGCGCCGGTCTCGGCCGGCACCACCCCGGGCGGGAGCGTCGGATTCGCCGCCACGGTCACTCCTGTCAACGGCTTCACCGGCGCCGTTACCCTCTCCCTCAGCGGCCTCGCCCCGTCGCAGGGGGCTTGGACCTTCGCGCCGCCGACCATTCCGGGGGGCTCGGGCATTTCCCAGCTCACGGTTACCGCGGCCGCCTCGCTCACCCCCGGGAGCTATCCCCTCACCATCATCGGCACCAACGGATCACTCCTCCACTCGGTCCCCGTCACACTCGTTGTCAACCCGACGCCCGACTTCGGCCTTTCCGTTACGCCCTCCTCGCAGACGGTCAAGCGAGGCGCCTCGGCGACCTACACGGTCGGCGTGTCGTCGCAAGGAGGGTTCGGGGGCACGGTCAACCTCTCGGTGACCGGGCTTCCCTCCGGCGTTACCGCCACTTTCCAACCTGGCTCCGTCCCTGCACCGGGCACCTCGACGATGATCGTGAAGACCACCGGTCGGGCGGCACGGGGGACTTACACGCTGACCGTGACGGGCCGGAGCGGATCGACGGTCCACCTAGCGACCACGACTTTGGTTGTGAAGTAGGAGCGGGGGAGCGTCGCGCGGCTCCAGATCGCCTACACGTCTTTTTCCCGCTCGGTGACGTCGAGCCCGTGATCTGTCCATATCGCATGGAACTCGGAGATGTGGGTCGTGCTCTTGAACTTCACCTTGACGTCCTCCGGACCTTCGGCGTCCACGGTCACGGTGTAACCGGATTGGGGAGTGGCCCACAGCAGCCGCACCGCGTCACTTGTGGTTTCGATCGCCGCC
>Ga0209342_10006568_pt1 | contig 11765 bp, 8 predicted proteins | sample RifCSP16_2_FD_184023 | JGI IMG/M metagenome (GOLD analysis project Ga0209342, IMG submission 184023) | Soil microbial communities from Rifle, Colorado - Rifle CSP2_sed 16_2 (SPAdes) (version 2) | ecosystem: Environmental > Terrestrial > Deep subsurface > Rock core/Sediment | place: Rifle... | reverse complement strand
GCTTCTGTTGGTATCGTTCGCACTGGCTGCCTGTCAACCGGTTGCGACTCCGACCGCTGGGCCCACAGAAGTCCCCCCGGTGCTGATCCCCACCAAAGCACCCGAACCTACCGCTGTTCCTGAACCAACCGCCATCCCTTATGTGACTTGCGGCACTTCCGAAACTCCCTGCGTGATCACATTCGTTCCGTCGGGTGAAGTTGGCAAGATCACGGTCGCTGGCCAGGGCATTGCAGACTGGTTGAACAAAGAAACCGGATTAAACTTCACGATTGAAGTAGGCACCAGTTTCGCCGCTTCCATCGAAGCCATGGGCGCGTTGAAAGCCCAGATCGGCTTCCTGAACACCTTCTCTGTACTGCTCGCGAAAGCCAAATACGGCATTGACCCTGCTCTCGCGACGGTCCGTAGACTGGCTGTGAATGAACTCAGCCCGGACAAGGATCTTGAAGGCACCATGCAGCCGTATTATCGCGGCCAATTCATCACCCAGGCGGACTCGGGCATCAAGACTTTTGCCGATCTGAAGGGCAAAACCTTCTGCTTCGTGGATCCGAACTCGACCTCAGGCTACATCGTCCCCAATATCATCATGAAGGCCAATGGCATTGATGCCGAGTCTGGCGACGTGACCGTTACCAATGCCGGCTCTCACCCCAATGTTGGTGTTGCGGTCTATAAGGGCGACTGCGACGCAGGCGTGACCTTCATTGACATCCGCAAGGACGAAGCTGCCAAGCTCTACGAAACCTATCCTGACATTATGGAAAAAGTCGTGGTCTTCTACACCACTGACCCCATCCCAAATGACGGCATCCAGTTTGTCCCGAATTTCGACCCCGAACTGCGGACCCAAATTGTGACCGCATTCCTGAAGCTGTCCGAAGACGAAGCTGGAAAGCAGCTGTTGAAGGATCTGTATAACATCAATGGTCTGATTGAGATTGACCCCACCTTCTACGATGAATTCGCTCAAACCATGATCGATGCAGGTGTGGACCCTGCAACGTTGGTTAAGTAAGATGGTTTTAAACTGGCAGGTCGAAAGGCCTGCCAGTTTTTATTTAATCAGCAGTGGTTAATTCCTATATAATCTAAACCATCAAATCTATTTTCCAGGTTGGTATCCATTATGCTGAAAATTGAAAATCTTTCGAAAACGTACCCGAATGGCACGCAGGCATTGCATGATGTCAGCTTCGAGGTGGACGAGGGCGAATTCCTGGCGGTAATTGGGTTAAGCGGCTCCGGAAAATCCACCTTACTCCGCTGCATCAATCGTTTGATCGAACCGACCTCAGGCAAGATCACATGGAACGGGATGGATGTCACTGCGGCAAGCGGCAAAGAAATCCGTAATATTCGCCGCCAGATTGGCATGATTTTCCAGCAGTTTAACCTGGTCAAACGATCATCGGTTAATACTAATGTCCTTTCTGGTCGGTTAGGTTACGTCTCGACCTTCCCAAGCTTGTTCCATGTCTTTTCAAAGGATGACCACGAACGGGTGAAAAAAACGCTGGATATGGTCGGCCTGGCGGATAAGATCGATGTGCGGGCGGATTCCCTCTCGGGTGGTCAACAACAGCGTGTGGGCATTGCCCGAGCGCTGATGCAGGAACCCAAGATGATTCTGGCAGATGAACCAGTTGCCTCACTTGACCCTGTTTTAGCGCATTCGATTCTCAAATATTTGGAGAAGCTGAACAAAGAATACGGGATGACCGTTATTTGCAGCTTGCATTTCCTGGATTTGGTGCACCGCTACGCAACCAGAGCAATTGCCCTTAAGGATGGCTACCTTGTCTTCCAGGGCTTGCCCAAGGAAATTGATGACGTTCAGTTTAAGCAAATTTACGGCAAGGAAGCTGAACGAATTGAAATTGTGTAGCGTCCCAAAATACCGACCATAAGAGAAAACAATAATGATACTTGAACCAGCTCAAAAGGCGGAAACAAGGCCAATCGAAAGGGTTATCCCGTTCCTTTCAATCCTGATTCCCGGCTCCGGGCAAATGCTACTTAAGAAGACCTGGCGGGGAATTACAATATTTATTTTTACGATCATACTGGGCTACCTGGTCAATTGGGCTTACGTAAAATTTGAAATTGCGAAGGTACCAACGCTAGGGACCTGGTTGGTTATTCCCCTGGTGTTTTTCTTCCTGTGGAATGTCCTGGATGCATTCTTATTATCCATTCACAAAAAGTCTCCTGCTTTAATCCCTGTTGTTTGTGCAGCAGTCATTTTGTACGTCATAGGCTGGTCGGTAACTGGTGTCAAAATGGACCGGCTGGTCACACGCTTTGCCGATGCCCGAACGGTCATGAACCGCCTGGTTAACCCTGATTTCTTCTCCACCAACGAAGGGGATAAAGTAGTTGTCTGCAGTTGGGGCTGTCTGTGGGACTATGCTACGGCGAGGATTAGCGGGACGGAAGGTCCGGAGATTTTTGTCAGTCAAAATGTCGGCCAAATTTTTGGCCAACAGGGGACCATCACCGCTCCGTCCTGGAAGGTGACGTTCGGACTCGCAGAAAAGAATCAGCGAATCCCGGGTTTTGAAACCGGCAAAATTGTTGAAACCATTGCCATTGGTTTGCTGGCGACCCTATTTTCAACTGTGCTGGCAATACCGGTAAGTTTCCTGGCCGCCCATAATATTATGCGGCGGGTACCCCTCGGAAATGGTGTGTATTATGTTAGCCGGACCATTCTTAATTTTGTCCGGGCTATTGATACAGTCGTTTGGGGGCTCATCATCATTGTATGGGTCGGACTGGGGTCATTCGCAGGTGTGATTGCCCTTACGATCCATTCCATCGCCGCCCTGGGTAAATTATTCTCGGAAGAAATCGAACATATCGACCCGGGTCCGGTGGAGGCGATTGAAGCCACTGGTGGTAATTTCTTCCAGGTAATCCGCTATGCGGTCATTCCGCAGGTTATCCCCTCGTTACTGTCATACACACTGCTGCGCTGGGACATTAACATGCGGTCAGCGACAGTTATCGGCTTTGTTGCAGGGGGTGGGATTGGTTTCTTTGTACTAGAAACCATTCGTATGGGCGGTTATCAGCAATATGCCGCGGCATTATGGGCCATCGCGGTTGTAATCATCGTTGTAGATTGGATCAGTAGCAAATGGCGGGCGAATATTCTCAAAGATCAGCCTGAAGCAACCGGTAAACCGACAGGCTGGAAGAAAATTCGGAAATATGTTTATATTTTCCTCGGGATTGCCGCTTTCCTGTATTGCTGGGAAATCACAAAAATCGACCTGGGTAAATTGTTCAACCCGGGGCCGACCTTTGGCCGGTTGCTGGTGGATTTTATATCCATCGACCTTTCCGCCAAGGTGATAGACAACGTTCTGCGCGAGCTGATAATCACCACCATGCAGGCTTTGCTAGCTACCACACTGGGCGGTATCCTGGCGATACCCATTAGCTTCCTGGCAGCTAAAAATCTGACAGGAAAAAGCAAATTCTCAGCCTGGATTTTCTATCTGACAAGGTCGGTGTTTAACGTTCTGCGGTCGATTGAAGCTTTGTTGTACGTTGCGATCTTCGTGTACTGGGTTGGTGTCGGACCGTTTGCCGGCATGCTGGCGCTGGCGATTACCACCTTTGCCCTTATGGGAAAACTGTTCTCCGAAGCCATCGAAAACATCGATCCAGGTCCGATCGAAGCAATTACAGCTTCCGGTGCGAACAAATTGCAGTCGATTATTTATGCCATCGTGCCGCAGATCGTCCCGCCATTCCTGTCCTACCTGATTTACCAGTGGGACATCAACATCCGTATGGCAACGATTATCGGTTTTGCAGGCGGCGGCGGCATCGGGTTAATGCTCTCGACTTTCTTTGGCAGTCTGCAATATCATAAAGCCGGAACCGTTATGGCAGCGATTGTGATCATCGTCGCGGCGATGGATTTCACCAGTGCGAAAATACGGGAAAAATTCGTGTAATAGATTGGGACCGGAAAACACTGACGATATTGGTTTCGTAATAAGTTTTTCAATTTACAAAAATCAACAACCTCCCCGATTGGGGAGATTGTTGATTAATTAATATTTAATTCAGGCTGGGAGCACAGCTGTTGAGTGGATCGATCGCGCAAGCGCATTGGCGCTGATCTTTTGGAAATGGTAACCGTAGATGGTCATGGTGATTGCCAGGGCGAACTTCTTCGGGTAGTGGAGCAGCGTCCAGAAAAACAAATCCCAATACTGGCGGCGGGCTGGTCCCAGGATGCCGATACGCCAAATTGAGCGGAAGAAAGCCCGAATTTCGTTAATTTCCAGCTTCCTGGGTGAATTGACTGGGTTGTAATGCGCCAGGAAGGTCTTAATACGCTCGTAAAACATTTTGGACGAGTAAATTGAACGTAAAATTGTGCGGTAGCCGCGCTGGAGAATGTCGGCATCCAACCGGGGCACGATGTTGGAAGTGCCGTCAGTGTTATCGCCGCTCATCTCGCGGATCAAGCGGCCTTCCTGCTCCATGCGGTCATACAGGCGGGTGCCAAAGGGCGCTTGGAGCAAGCCAACCATGGCGGTGACGATACCGGATTGCTGAATAAAGTCAATCTGGCGCTGGAATGTAGCCGGGTTGTCACTATCAAATCCGACGATGAAACCCGCCATCACTTGCAACCCGGCGCTTTGCATTGTGTGCACGCTTTTGAGCATATCGCGCCGCTGGTTTTGCTTCTTATTGCATTCGATGAGGGATTCTTCTTCGGGGGTCTCTATGCCGATAAAGACAGATATAAAGCCGGCTTTCACCAGTAGATCCATTAATTCAGGATCATCGGACAAATTTATCGAAGCTTCGGTGATAAACTGGCAGCCGATTTTCCCTCGCCGCCACTCGATCATAGCCGGCAAGATTTCCTGTTTGAGTACTTTTTTATTGCCAATGAAGTTGTCGTCCACCATAAAGATATTGCGGCGCCAACCGGCAGCATACAGGGCATCAAGTTCAGCGATGAGCTGCGTCGCTGACTTGGTCCGCGGGCGGTGACCGAGCAGCGCGGTAACATTGCAGAAATCGCAATCATATGGGCAACCACGCGAAAATTGCAGACTCATCGAATCGTAAGCCGAAAAATTCAACAAACTCCAATCCGGCAGGGGAGTGGAGGTGATATCGGCGAACTCGTCGGTCGCATATACCCGCTTTGGCTGGCCGTCCGCCAGATCAGATAGAAATTGAGGCAGGGTGAGTTCAGCTTCGTTGAGTACAAAATGGTCAATCTGCGGGAACTGGTCGTATTCACCAGTGAACAATGGCCCGCCAGCGACGATAGTCTTATGGTAGTCCTTGCAGCGGTGGACAACCTCATTCACGGATGCCCGCTGCACATTCATGGCACTGATGAATACCAGGTCAGCCCATTCAATGTCGCGGTTCTTTAGCGATTGTATATTCAGGTCCACCAGCTTCTTGTTCCACCCTCCAGGCAACATGGGTGCAATGGTGGCCAGACCAAGCGGCGGTGTGGACGCTTTTTTCGAAATGAATTCGACAGCGTGCTTGAAACTCCAAAAAGTCTCTGGGAATTTGGGATAAATCATTAAAATGTTCATGGCACTTCCAAGGGAGAAGGGTGGTAATTCTATTCACCTTTACCTTATTCCTTTCTCAGCCTGAAACAAAGTGATCAGGGTCATAGTCAAAGTCCCACTTCGTGGTTGGAAAGTCATAACCTCAAATAGGACTTGGCAGGGGGTCATTCGAACCTGACTGGAAGACCCCAGGTGCTATAATCTGTTTCATGAATCTGGACAAACCATCGATTATTCGCACGGGTGGTGATGCCGACCTGGCGTTTGCTGTGGTTGTGCTGGCTTCGTATTTTGCTACATTCAGTTCGTTGCAATCTGCCAGTGCTGTGAAAATCGTGGTTCTGATTTCGCTGGGTACCGCATATTTGGCGGCTGGAATTTATGGCTATGCTTATTGCGTACGCCGTAAATCGACTCAACTGTCGATCCTTTATTTTTGGATCCAAATTATGCTCGGCGGACTGATCGTGTACCTTGGCAGGGGCGCCGGCTTTAATGCGCTGGTGCTGATGCCGCTGGCTGGCCATGCGGTAATCCTACTGCCGCGGCGGACGGCTTATATAGCTTTGTTCGTCATCACCTTCAGCTATGTCGCTGCCGTTTTTGCCTTCAGCGGCTCGGTGGAGGCGGTTTGGACCGGTCTGCCGATTTTCGTTGCCGGTTTAATTTTTATTGTGGTGTTTACGCAAATGGCGTTGAACGAGGAATCCTCGCGGCGCGAGGTGGAACGACTTCTCAATGAGCTCACCGCTGTCAACCAGCGTCTACGAGAATATGCCATTCAGGCTGAAGACCTGGCGACCGCCAAAGAACGCAACCGGTTGGCACGCGAAATTCACGACGGTCTTGGGCATTATTTGACCACGATTTATATGCAAATCCAAGCAGCTCGAGCTGTCTCAGGCAATGACAAAGGACGCGCGGAAGCTATTTTGTCTAAAGCACAGAACCTGACACAGGAAGCATTGACAGACGTGCGGCATTCAGTGGCAGCCCTGCGCTCTCCGATCGATGGTCATAAGCCTCTGGCAGATATGATTGGTGGATTGCTGGATGGCGCCAGGAACGCTGGAATTGAACCTGAGCTTATCGTTAGTGGGGATGAGCGTCCGCTCAACCCTCAGACCCGCTGGACATTGTACCGGGCAGCACAGGAAGGCATCAGCAATACCTGCAAACATGCCCATGCCTCGCGTCTTTGGATTAATCTGGATTTTACGCAAAGCGCCTGTGTTGAACTTGAGGTCGAGGATAATGGCATTGGTCCTGGCGAGTACAAAGAAGGTTTTGGGTTAATGGGATTAAAAGAACGAGTTAACAGTGTAGGCGGAGAGTTAAAAATTGGCTCTTCCACCAAAGGCGGTTTTGAATTCGACATCAAGGTGCCGGCATGAATCAAATCATCAAAGTTTTACTGGTGGACGACCAGTCCTTGTTCCGTGAGGGTTTGAGAACCTTGCTCGAAGTTCAACCGGATTTCCAGGTTGTGGGCGAAGCAGCCAATGGCGAAGAAGCGCTGCGGTTAACTGCCACTAACCAGCCCGAAGTCGTATTAATGGATCTGCGCATGCCGGTTATGGATGGCGTGACCGCTACAAGGCGCGTACGGGATCTGTTCCCCAATATCCGTGTCATCGTACTGACTACTTTTGACGACGACGAAACCGTTTTCGATGGATTGCGGGCAGGCGCGGTCGGTTACCTGCTCAAAGACGTCACCTCGGAAAAGTTGTGTGAGGCTATTCGGGCGGCCTCCCGCGGCGAATATTTTATGCAGCCATCGATTACCGCGAAAGTGATGTCCGAATTTACCCGCATGGCCCGCACTCCGCGGACGCAGGTCAATGACCTGGCGGTGGATCTTTCCAGTCGTGAACTGGAGGTGCTGCGTCAGGTTGCCACTGGCGCCAGCAACAAAGAAATCGCCGATCTATTAGTGATAGCGGAGGGCACCGTCAAAAACCACCTGACCAGCATTTTGGCAAAGTTGGATGCCCGAGACCGCATGCAGGCAGTCCTCAAAGCGCGCGAGTATGGCATCATCTGATTCAAAACCACCAACAGGCAACCCCGATATGGAACAGAATTCAGCCCACAACCCAATTAAAAGTTCCCGCCCAGGCTTCGTATATATCATCGGCATCATTATGGTCGCCATCGGCGTATTGGTGCTGGCGGATCAATATTTAAAAACCGGCTGGTTATTGCTGGCCTTTGCTCCGATTTTCGGGATATTCTTCCTGGTAGAAGCAATGCGCACTCAGCGGTTCGTCTACCTGGTGCTTGGCGGGCTGTTGACCGGAGCCGGGCTGGGCGGATTTGTCGGCATGAGTGAATTGTTTGACCGGCCATTGGCGCATGACGTTGGCTGGCTGTTGGTATTTTTTGCGCTGGGTTGGGTGGCCATCGCCGTGCTTTCCCGCAAGCTGAAAGCTAAACCCGCCTGGTGGGCGCTGATTCCGGGAGGCATTATCTTTTCGGTAGGTTTGGCCTTCCTGTTCACCGAACTGCGATTAATTGACTTTGTTTTGTGGGTGGTGACTGGTACTGGCCTAGTGCTTCTGATCTGGGGTGTGTATTGGCGTTTATTCGGGTTGATTATTCCCGGTAGCTTGATGGTCACCACGGGTCCGGGGATTTACCTGGCCTGGGGCACCACTATGGGTACCAACCCGCTGGCCAAAACTGGCATCATGCTGGCCATTTTTGCGCTCGGCTGGGCATTAATCATTCTCTTTTCGCGGGTTGTTACCGCAAAATTTATCTGGTGGCCATTAATTCCGCTTGGCATTTTGGCGATGGTGGGATGGGGTTTGTACATAAGCGGTGATCCGGAAAACGCCACAGCCTTCATTGCTAATACGGGTTCAATTGGGCTGATTATCTTCGGTCTTTATTTGCTGCTGCTTCGCAAGGGGATTCACCGCTAAGCGAAGCCACAGTGTAGGAACTCAACAGGCATGCGGCGCCATGAAGTACCCACGAAATTTTGGTGGAGAGAAAATCTCCATCTGTTCAAGATTGTCCAGCGGTCTTATAATTACACCTTGTCGTTGTAAACAGGCTTTCGAGTTTGTAGATTCCTCGCTGCTGCGGGTTAAGTATAGGTAGGTAAAATGATCGAAAGAACAGACCTTCGCAATATTGCGATTATTGCGCATGTTGACCATGGTAAAACCACTTTAGTCGATGGATTACTGCGCCAATCGCGAGTTTTCCGTGAAAACCAGGTTGTCCAGGAACGCGTGATGGACTCGAATGACCTGGAACGCGAGCGCGGTATAACCATTTTAGCTAAAAACACCGCCATCACCATTCCAGACCCCAAAACCGGGCAAATGGTCAAGATTAATATCGTCGATACACCCGGGCATGCTGATTTTGGCGGCGAGGTCGAGCGGGTGATGAACATGGTCGACGGGGTTCTGCTGCTGGTGGATGCGGCGGAAGGTCCCATGCCGCAAACTCGTTTCGTGCTTAAAAAAGCACTGGAATTAGGTCATAAGGCTGTCGTGGTAATAAATAAAATGGACCGTAAGGATGCCGATGCTTCCGCGACGTTGAACGGCACCTTCGATTTGTTCATCGAACTGGGCGCAACCGAAGAACAGGCGGACTTTCCAATCATTTATGCCAACGGCATCACGCAGCAAGCCGGAGAGACGGAAGAAATGGGTCCGGATCTTCAACCGCTGTTCAATGCCATCCTGCGTCACATCCCTTGTCCGGTGGTTGACCCGTCTGCTCCGTTGCAAATACTGGTGACCAGCCTGGGTTATGATGATTATCGCGGCGTGACTGCCATTGGGCGAATCTTTGCTGGAAAAATTACAGCCGGGCAGAACCTGGCGCGCATCAAGGTGGATGGGTCCATCGTACCGGAACGGGCGCGCTACATGTTTGCCTTTCAAGGCTTGCAGAAGGTCGATGTTGCAGAGGCTAGCGCCGGCGAAATTGTGGTCGTTTCAGGGCTGGAGGGGATTGAAATTGGCGAAACGCTGGGAGATCCGGATAACCCAATTGGCCTGCCGCCCATCCGCGTAGAAGAACCCACCGTCCGCATGACTTTCGGCGTCAACACTTCGCCATTCACAGGACGGGAAGGTAAGTGGAGTACCTCGCGGAAATTGCGCGAGCGATTGCTGATGGAATTACGAAACAACGTAGCTTTGCGTGTAGCCGAAACTGAATCAGCGGATACCTTCCTGGTGTCCGGCAGGGGAGAGCTTCACCTGGCCATTTTGATCGAGACAATGCGCCGCGAGGGTTACGAGTTTCAGGTTTCGCGTCCCGAGGCGATCATGCGCGAAGGACCTGATGGCGAATTGCTGGAACCGTTCGAAGAAGTGCACATTGAAACCAGCGGTGATACCGTGGGCGTGGTGGTGGAAATGCTGGGCCAACGTAAGGGTCAGCTGATCGACCTGATCAACAACCCGGACACAACCGTCCATCTGACCTATATTATCCCCACCCGTGGTTTGCTCGGTTTCCGTTACCAATTCCTGACCGCCACGCACGGAATGGGCGTGATGCATTCCATGTTCAACGGGTATCATCCGTTGGCAGGCAACCTGCCCGGCCGAAACTCGAGTTCTATTGTGGCCTGGGAAGCCGGCGTGACCACCAATTTTGGCTTGAAAAACGCTGAAGAACGGGGTGTTTTGTTTCTCGGACCAGGCATAGAAGTATATGAAGGCATGGTAGTCGGCGAAACACAACGTCCGCTGGACTTGCCAGTCAATGTATGCAAGAAGAAGCATCTGACCAATATGCGCTCATCTAACAAGGATATTGAAGTCCGTTTGACCCCGCCGCGTCAAATGAGCCTGGATGAGGCGCTCGAATACCTGGCTGAGGACGAACTTCTCGAGATTACACCGGTCAACTTCCGCATCCGCAAAAGAATTCTGAATACTGAAGATCGCGGCAAATTGACGAAGAAAGCCAAAGAACTGCTGGAAGTCGAATAAAATACTATCTGTGGGATTTTTGAAACAAATCCCACAGTTTATTTAAAGACGTGTTTAGCCGCGATTCCAGGGCTTCGCCTTTCTGGGTGGTGACGTCATCTTCGTTCTCGAATACCACATATGGCACTTGATAGCCTTGAATTTCGATAAATTCCGGGTGTGGTGAGCTGACCTGATGCCAGTCAACTTCGCGGTAAAGGAATTCCATTTTTTCATCCTCGAGTCCATGCTCCAGGATGCTGTCCGGTCGGTCGGGGTTGAAGCGTCTGCGATTCTTCCGCAGCGATTCCTCCCAGGACACATTGACGTATAAAATGGCGCACTGGCTGGCGACTTCTGGTGAAAGATGCTGGAAAGCCTTCTGGTAGCCGTCATGCTCCGAACCGCGCGAAAATTCGATGATGGCTGTATGGCATTGCCCGTCATGGCTTCGGTCGCGCAGCCATTTTTGGTATTCAAGGGACAATCGTTCGATGAGTACATCCCAATGATGGTTTCCGAGAAAGTACCCATCCGAATCGCTATGGAGACGGGGATATCCCATTTTTTCAAGAATGGCGTCCTCTTCGAACCAGCCCCATAAAATCGGGAAATCATCAAATTCGGTCATTTGGCCAATGTGAAATTTTTCCAGTCGCTGCTCTGGCGGTGTCTTTTTTAGAAAATCGATGATCTCGGACTTGCCGGCAGCCGGACGAGCCAGGAGTAAGATAGTGTCGAAGCAGTGCGATAGTGTCATGGATCCTCAACAGGGTTAACAGAATGGCTTGGGTAAATTATACTGTGAAGAGAAAAGTTTGCCTTCATTGGATCAGGAGATACGCTGCCGCCGGCAATTATGAAACCCAATTTCATTCAGATTCTCTGCCTGATCTCTCTCCTTTTGGGGATTGTAACCGGTTGCAATCCTACGCCGGTAGCTACTGTTCCCGCTGAAAACCCGACGGTATCCAGCCCAACCATTCCAGCAGCCACAACGCTGCAAACCAGCGAGCCTACCACGGCACCAGTCATCACCCCTGTGGCCGCGGACGGCTACCGCTTAGCCTATGACTTCAACGTGGCGATAAATTACGAGGAAAAACAGGTCGAAGTCGGCCAAACAATCGTGATGCATGAGCTGCCGGATGGCGTCGGAAATCTGCTGTTAGTCGTTGAACCCAACCGCTTCAAGGGCGGTTTTTCGTTGAGTAATATCTCGGTTAATGAGATAGAG
>Ga0209342_10006567_pt1 | contig 11767 bp, 12 predicted proteins | sample RifCSP16_2_FD_184023 | JGI IMG/M metagenome (GOLD analysis project Ga0209342, IMG submission 184023) | Soil microbial communities from Rifle, Colorado - Rifle CSP2_sed 16_2 (SPAdes) (version 2) | ecosystem: Environmental > Terrestrial > Deep subsurface > Rock core/Sediment | place: Rifle... | reverse complement strand
ATTTTATAATAAATGGATTTTTAAATCAACTTTCTAAACAAGCTGAAGACAATTTTATGGACTTCCTTCCTAATATGGATTGGGGCAGAGCTACTGCGGGAGGACCGGGAGGAATGTTAGAAAGAGCTGTAGATTATTATACTCCCTATTTATCAGATGAGGCTATTGCAGCTTTGGAGCGAGGCACGAAAGGGGGCCCAATGGGAATGGCTGATCGGGCAGCAGAATACTGGGTTCCCGGCTCTACGGATTATTTACAAGGAGCGTATGAAAAAGGAACAAAAGGGGGCTTAGGAGGTATGTTAGGTCGATCTGCCAGATATTGGGGAGAAGAAGCAGCTCCGGAGATTTCGGAGTTTGTGCGAGAATTACTAAAGAAAAAACAGAGACCTAACCAGGTACAAGAATTCTAAATATGGACGATCTTCAGCTGTGGATAGAAGTTTTAGAAAAACGAGCACAAAAGATATCTCCAGTAGAGCTATCTACAAAGCCTAAAACAACATCTCCAGGAAGAGTGGAAAAGCCGGGAGATATAAGCGCCGCTGCGGCTGCTAAAAGTCAGAGATTGGATCCCAGAATGTTCCCAGAATCTCAATTACAACATTATCCTATAGGTATGCTATTGCAGCTATTACAAAATGAATATTCTGTTTAAATCTTTAACAGCTACTCCTTTAGAAGCCTTGGATAGACTTAAATTTGGTATCCAGTGGGAATTAGCTGAAGACACTGTAGAACTTCCGACTGATTTTGAATTCGAGGTTCAAAGATCTGAGTCTCCTATAGGACCTTTTTCTGCTGTAAGTCCGGCAATTACTGATACTTTTTTTGTGGATAATACCATTAATAGACTATCAAAGAATAGAGAGGTTTTTTACAGAGTATTAGCTAGACATGTTCCCTCTTCTGCAGAAGTTTTATCGACTGACCAGGATTCGGCGCCTTTTCGGTCCTTGTGGGATAAAGATAAACCCGTAGGATCTGTTAATGGGTTTGAAGAAATCATAAGTGGTATAGTAGGTTTTTCTAGTAATGAAGCAGATCTGATATTAATGGAGATCATCAGACGCAATAATTTATTACTTCGAAGAAAGATCGGGATACCGGTAGGAATACGAAAAGAGAGACATTCTGGCATTAGATGTGGTTTATGTTGGAACGAAATATTAAGGAGAACAACACGAACTAGATGCCCTAGATGTTTTGGTACAGGATTCGAAAACGGATATTATTCTCAGATTAATGCATTTATAAATTTTGAACCTGACGAAAAAGATTCTATTTTGTTGGACACTGGAGAATCGGAACCGAGTCAGGATCAAGCATGGATGTCTAATTTTCCTTTATTAGAACCTAGAGATTTAATAGTGGATCGGTTAGGAAATCGTTGGATAGTTTTAAAAGTTAAATATACTGAAAAACGTAGAATAATCAGCAGGCAGATATTACTTCTTCGTCAAATAAATCCTGCGGACGATAATCTATACGAAGTACCTTTTGAAGAGATTATAATACTTGAAGATTCTCCCTATATCGGGATGAATCCTAAAGGCGGATCGGGGTTATTGTAACATGGACACAAATACACCTATAGAGAGTATAGAAAAAGCTATGGAACGATCTAAATTATTAGAACTTCTCATGGCTATGCAGCCGATGATGCCTATGTTCGGCGGCGGTGTTCCTGGAGAGGAGCAGGCCACTATGATGCCAGGAGAACAAATGGCCCAACAAGGCATGATGCCTGAAGAACAAATGGCTCAACAAGGCATGATGCCTGAAGAACAAATGGCTCAACAAGGCGTGATGCCTGGAGAACAAGTTCCGCCAGAACTTTTAGCACAGATGTCTCAGATGTCGCCACAGGCTATGATAGGAGAAGGACAAATCCCTCCGGGACTCTTAGCACAGATGTCTCAGATGCCACCGCAGGCTATGATTGGAGAGGGGCAAATTCCTCCAGAACTTTTAGCTCAAACACCTCAACTATCTCCACAAGCCGGGGCGCCGGAGGAGCAAATTCCTCCAGAACTTTTAGCACAGATGTCTCAAGAAATTCCAGAAGAACAATATATGGCGCCTCAAGAAACTACGTCTATGCAAACTGCGCCCCTTGATCTGGAACAATTACTATCTTCTAGTGGGATGCCTATTAACGTGACTATTAATACTCAAGGAGGTCCTGTAAAAGTTGGGCAGGTAGCTGCGAACTCTGATCAATTTCCTAATCTAAATTTGATGGGATTGTCTGCCGGATCAAATATCTCAGGAATTAATAATGTTTTAAGCGACTTAAACCAAGTTAATGATAGAATAACTCAAATGAAGCTGGCAGGTTATATTCAATTAGGGTTTTTAGATGAATTAAATAAAAGAATTAATAATGGAGATTAATTATGGATATTTCTAAAGCTATTCAAGCTATGAATGATATGACTAAGCCTGCTTTGGTTAAAAAGGCCAATTTAGTAGAGGCTGCGAAACAGGCTTTTGGAAGGTTGCTCATTCCAGGATTAGCTGGGGGCGCTGCAGGAGTCGGGGGCGCCGCTTTATATGATTATATGAATAGACCCGAATCACCGCCTCCAGAAGTTATGCAAGTAGCAGAAATGCTGCAAAGAGTAAATCCTGACTTATCGTGGGAGGATGCTTTAGAATATGCTTACGAAGGCTTAGAAGAATATACGGAAGAGACGGAAAAAGAAAGCAGCCTCAAGATATCTAGTGTTTCTAGTTTATCAGGTCAGGCCGAAGTTTCTAGACAAAAGGTTCAACTTGCCGAAAAAATAGCTGATAATATTGCTACAGCTAAAATAGCTTTTATAGCAGGAATATCTCATCAATTTGGCAATCTGTCTAAATTATCAGCTAGAGCAGACGCCCCTAATTACAGAAAATCTACTGGATCTGAGAAATGTGCTACTTGCACTTTTTTTGACGATGGAACATGCACGAAATGGGATTTTCAGGCCAATAAAGAATGGGTATGCGATTCGTGGAAATCCAAAGAAGCTGTAGATTTTGGAGATATGCCGTTAGACTTAGCTCGGTCAAGTTTTATTAAAAGAGAGCCTGAATCAGAGACAGAAGCTGAAGAAAAATTTCCTACAGAAGGAGAAGAAATGAGGGAACAAAAAATATCCGCGCCTAAAAATGTTCCTCAGGAATGGCAAGCTAAAGTTCAAAAGAAAATGAAAGAGGTCGGAGGAGCAAAAGGTCCCGGAAAATTGAAAAAAGTTCTGCAAAAAGCAGATACAGAATATAAAGCAAAAGAAGAGAAAATGTCTGCTAATAGATTTTTCATGGGAGGATTTTTACAATCTCTTGAAAAAAAAGCAGAAAGAAGTATTCCTGGTGATATAGCCCGGTCTATCTTTGGTGCAGCACCGGTAGCTGCTCCGGAAGGACGTAGAGTAGGAACTTTTTTTAGAGGATTAGGTAGGTCCGTACCTGCCTTTTTGGGCGGAGCAGCAGTAGGAGGGGCTTTAGGAGGAGGCATTGGAAGCTTAGTAGGGGGACCTATAGGAGCACCTTTGGGAGTAGAACTAGGGGCGGCGCTGGGGTCGGGAATTGGAGGTTCTTGGGGAGCAGGAACAGCTATAGGAAAAGGAAGTAGCCGAGAGAGTAGCAGAAGAAGCAGCTAAAAAGGCTAAATTGTTGTCTATGTTGAAATATTTAGGAGCAGGCGGTGTTGGGGCAGCCGGATTATATGGATTGTATAATTTATTAAAGGAGAGTAAAGAAACAAAAAAAATGGAATCTAAAAAATCAGCAGAAAAATGGATACAAAAAGCTATAGAACAGCCCGGCGCTTTAAAAAAACAATTAGGAGTTCCTAAAGAAGAGAAAATACCGGCTGCTAAATTAGAAACCGCTGCAGAAAAAGGAGGCAAATTAGGACGTAGAGCTAGACTTGCTCAAACATTAAAAGGATTAGGAAAACGAAAAGACTAAACCAATAAAATGTGGACAAATCGCGTTTTCATGCGAGGTTTGATTTCTGGAATACAGAAATCAGCTGCTTTAATACCAGACACAAAACCCCCAGTAGTATTAAAATCTATTAACGAATTAGATCCAAATAATGATGACATTTGGCAAGCCAAGCTAGATGGGGCTTTTGTCTATTATACCTTGGGGCCAAGGGGTATTCGAGCATTCTCGTACAGGAGATCGAAGAAGACCGGAGACGTTATTGAGCATACAGAAAAACTGCAAGGACTACAAAACGCAAAAGTTCCTAAAGAATTATATGGAGCTGTTCTTCAAGGAGAAGCATGGCACCCAGAACTAGCTGCTAGAGAAGTTGGAGGCATTTTAAACTCTAGAAAAATAGAATATAAAGATGAACTCCAGGCCGCTCTTCACGGCATTGAAAAAATTCCTGGAGTAGATCTCTCTCAATTAAACAATCATGAAAAACTAGAATTACTTAGGGATATTGCTACAAAAATCTCAGTGTTTGATCTACCTGAAACGGCTTATTCTCATTCTGAGAAAAAAACACTACTAAAAAAAATAGAATCAGGAAATCATCCTCAGACAGAGGAGGGAATAATAGGATATCCTAAAGAAGGTAAATTATATAAAATAGTTTTTTCTCCAACTCATGATTTACCTGTGGTTGGGATTACTGAGGGCGAGGGAGGCATTGAGGGTAAAGGTATAGGTGCATTATTAGTCGGGACGCAGGAGAATCCTACTAGAGTGGGAACAGGACTATCTTCGAAAATGAGAGAGGTTTTTTATAAAAATCCAGAGTTAATAAAAGGCTTAAAATCTTGAGTTAAAGCTAAAGAAGTTTTTCCTTCTGGTAAATTAAGGGCTCCTTCTCTTCAAGATTTCCATCCAGATAAATCAGATCCTGACTCATTAAGTAAATTAGAAGATCTGCTAGCTAAAACTTCTTTTTATAAGGAAGCAAAAATTAAAAAAGAGAAAAATAAATTCTTTCTATATACTAATAATGGACAAGTTTTAGGAAAGCATGATACTTATGAGCAGGCTCTTGCTCAACATAAAGCCGTTGCTATTTCTAAGCTACGTAAAGCTAAGTTAGCTTTTGACGTAGAATTCGCACCTGGAATACCTCGACATCGAAAAATTCGGAAAATTCCTACATTGAAAAATAAAAAATGGGAGTTCGTTGTTCAAGAACACGATGCTTTTAGAGCGGGCAAACATTGGGATCTTCGTTTAGGAGATCCTAAAACAGAATTTGCGCATTCTTGGGCTGTCCCAAGAGCCAAATTTCCAGATATTAAAAATCCTAAATTACTTGCTATTCCTCAAAGTACTCATACATTAGATTATATGGATTTTGAGGGAGATATACCTTATGGCTCATATGGTGCAGGAAAAGTAAAACAGATTAAGCGCGAGACCGTTGATATATTTTCTACATCCCCAGATAAAATAGTATTTGATATACCTGGAGAAGGGGAAATGATTTTGAGAAAAACAAAAAAAGACGACTGGATATTCATGAGAAAGAAGCAAGATGTTTCAGATTAAATTTGTTCCAATTCATGAAGACTGGATAAGATCGTCTGAATTTAGGATAAAATTTGCGTCCTTGATGGCCCAGACTATGAGGGAAGAAATACACTCAAGCTTATTAAGAGAATCAGAAGATGCTGAACTTCCTCCATCAGTTAAAGTTGTTTCTTCTGGGGATAGTGTATATATAGAAGGAGACAAAGAAAAATTGCGCCCTTTGGCGGAAGACGATTCAGGAGAAAAAAATTTTATAAAAGAAGGGGTAAATAAAGCACTAGCTAAGTTAAGTAATGTTATAGAGGAGGCTAAATCTAATATTCCTTTATTTCAACGTCCATTGGATATTACAACAGATTCCATTCCTTTGTTAAAACATTGGCTGGTATAAATGTCTACAACAATTCAAAATTTACCGGAAAGACCTCACCATCTATTTACAGACTATGCTAAAACGGCTGTAATTAAGATTTTGAGAACCTTTTTTTCTATTATACCGGAATTTCAATATGATACTAATCCTAAAAAAACTCTTATAGAAATAGCAGATAAATACACAGTTAATTTAGAAACAGTAGAAAAACAACAGAAAATAATAATTGGAAGGCAACGATGTTCTTGGATGCATAAAAGTATCGATCAATTCAGAGGCGAAGGTTTTTTAGGCGACTCAGGTGGTAATTTTGCCGATGCGATGCAGACTTCTTTAGCGGTCCAATGTATTAGTAAAGAGGGACTTGAGGCAGAATATATAGCTGATTTAGTCTGTGCTTGTTTTACAATGTTTCGCAGAATTATACGTCAACTTGTTCCTAGATTGATAGATATAAGAGTAACAGATATTGGACCAGAACAGCCCTTAAGAGCAGATGTTGCTACAGAAGTTGTTGGAGTAGTTGTTTTAATTGATATATGGCATCAAGTAAATTGGAAAATAACTCCTTCTCAGGAACAAGAATTTAAAAATATATTTTTGAGTTCTGTAACAGGGATTCAAGAAGTAAAATGTTAGTGAACAGGAGTCATAATGGCAGCAAATACAGGTGAGCCTCTTGTTGAAGTAAGACAGGTATTCATAGAGGAAACTCCAAATTTAATTAGACCTATTCTTGCTCCAGTTATTATAGGAACTAATTTTCAAATTGAAACTCGGTTGGCTGCTGGATTATATACGGGATCCTCTTTAGTTTTAACATATCCGGACATAAAAGCAGGAGCCGTTGTTCAAACAGCTGAGACAGAAGTAGGAATTACTACAGTAGAAGATAGATTTGATATTACAACAGGTTTCGGTGTTGTCGTTTCAGCTACTAGTGTTACTATTCCTGCGAGTTTATCGCCTGAAAAAGAACTTTTAGCCAATACACAACTCAACACTACTTCTGGCACAACATTAGAAGATATAAGTAGGGACTTCTTTACTCTCGGAATTCGTCAGGGAGATATTGTTCAGTTTATAACAGATTTCTCTGATTTAGAAATAGGGGGATCTAGACAATCTAATCAACCAGGAGATTATATAGTAACCGCGATTACCTCTCCAACTGAATTGGATGCGGCTGGAAATGTTCCAGCAAATAATGTAGGCACTGTGGCAGAACCCTATGCTATTGTTGCAGTTACTAATGATGTTGTCGAATTAACTATTAATGGAGTTGCTATTCCTGCAATTACTTTAACTGCTGGAGCAGCTCAGACAGCTCAAGATATTGTTGATGATTTGAATGCTGATTTAGCCTTTACTGCAGAGGCAATTGCAGACACCTTTACTAATACTGCTGGAAATGTTTTTGTTAGAATAACATCTAGAGATCTGGGATTCGCTTCCTCGATTTTGTTTGAGACACCGGCCCTTAGCGCCCACACGACATTGGGAATAGGAAAAGCAGCTGAAGTTACTGGCACAGTCAACGATCCGTTTGCTGTTGTTGTTACTGTTAATGATACACTAGATTTTACTATCAATGGTGTTGTTATTCCAACTATTACTCTAACTGCAGGGGCTGCTAGAACAGCTGCTCAAGTTGTTGTAGACATAAATGCTTCTGGAGCATTTTTCGCAGAAGCAATTGCTTCTGACGATAACGGTTTTGTAAAAATTCTCTCTAGAGATGCCTCAAACTCTTCTATAATCATTGGTGCGGGAACTGCTAATGCTACTTTAGGTTTCTCTGCTGGAACAACCTTCGGAGATACATTCGGTGCTAATAATCAACCTTTGATTACTGAAACTTCTATAGAATATAGAATTGAGCGTAGAGGATCGTCTGCTGGTACTGTAGACATTACTTATCGTGCCAGAAGAACAGATACTAAAGAACAATTGTTTGAGTTCCAAGATTTGAATTCATTAGAAGCAGAGCTTGGGTTAGCTGTTCCAGAGAATCCTATTTCTTTTGGAATGTCTCTGGCTCTGCAAAATTCTAATTTAAGTGTTTTAGGAGTGGCTGTAGGAGACGACACAGTTTCTGAGTATCAAACCGCTCTAGAATTCCTGGAAGATATAGATGTTTGGGGTATAGTTCCTTTAACTCAGAGTCCTACTGTTTTTCAGTTATTACAAGCGCATGAAGAACAAATGTCTTCTCCAGGAGAAGGTAGAGAAAGAACCGGTCTTATCAATCCTGTAATAGATTTGTTTACGGAAAAACAAGTATTAAGAGTTCTTATAGGAGTAGATCCTACAGGAGGCGGTCCTTATCCTACTTCTACTTTCGATGAAGCAGGAGCTTTATTTCTAACAAATTTAATTGTACCTGGAGACGAAATTCATATTACTTCAATAGGCGGCGCGGACTCGATTTTTATTGATGGGATAGATCAAGGAACTCCTTCTGTTGATAGTCCTATTTTGCTTTTAGTAGCAAGTATTATTGATGAAACAGAAATTACAATAGTTGGACAATTTACAGCGGGAACATCTATAACAGATATAAGCTATCTTGTTCGGACTCCTGATTTTACTAAATTCCAATTGGCAAATAATATTAAGGCTCTTGCACAAGCTTTTCAAGATAGACGATTATTTATGATTCATCCTGATGTAGTGAGGATTGCACACCCAACAACTGGAATAAATACTCAAGTTCCTGGTTATTATTTAGGGGCGGCTCTTGCGGGTCAAATGGGATCATTAAAGCCTTCTCAAGGACATTCAACATTACCAGTTGCTGGATTTACAGGGCTTCTACGATCTAATGGATTCTTTTCTAAATCTCAATTAGACATTATATCTAGTGGAGGAGTGTGGATTTTTACTCAAAGAGTGTCTGGCGCTCCTCTAACAACTAGACATCAATTATCAACTGATATTACAAGTTTGGAAAGATCCGAGGCTAGTGTTACTAAGGTTACTGATTATGGAGCTAAGTTTTTTAGATTACAACTTACTCCTCTTCTTGGAAGAACTAACGTTAGTAAGGAGTTTATAGAAAGACAACTTCGACCGTCTGTCGAAGCCGTTTTAAGAGATTTGAAAGAAGATATGATTATTGGTATGGATAGCAGGGTTCTTAAGCTTGCCCAGAATCATAATTCTCCTGATACTATCGATGTAGAAGTTGAATGGAGAGTATTTGCTCCTACTAATAAGATCGTTGTGACCTTGAATATAGGATTCCAATTAGTAGGCGGCTAAACCGAGGAGAAATTAAATGGCTTCTAAGGCCTCGACATCTATAGCAACGTGGGATTTTCAATCTTTCCATGTGCAACACGAATTATCTGGCGGCGATTTTATTAACGCGGCAAGTACCCTTATTGCTGCTGGACCTCCTAATGTTAGATTTGCTGGAGACGCTTCAGCATTTCGAGATAATGTTCAGGTGCAGGAATTAAATGCTTATGCATATCCCATTGGAGTTCTTGAGAGCTTTGGAATGGGCCAGAACAAACAATTACAAAGACTCTTTGAAATAGGATCAAAGAGATCTTACTTTATTCCTGGTAGAAATATAGGCAGGTTAAATTTAGCTAGAACTCTGTATCATGGTCCGTCACTGCTTAGAGTTTTATATGCTTATTATCCTGCCTCCAAAATACACCCTACTGTGGCTTCTTTACTCGCTTCTGCATCGGGAGCTAGGGGGGCCGAATCAACTCCTATTGTTGACAATCTTCCTGGTTTTGCAGACTTCTTTATTAATTTAGATTCAGATTTGTTTGATCAGCCCTTCGGATTATTTGTTCTTCTTTTAGACTCAGATGGATCTCCTTACGGAGCCGTGTATCTTGAACAGTGCTATATCGAGAACCATCAATGGTCTATTAACTCAAGCTCAGTGTTAATTGCGGAAGGCGTAACAGTTCAGTTCGATCAGATAATTCCTGTAGACATGGGGGTTAAGGCGAGATCTTTGCGACAGCAAGAAAGTATTGAATCTACTTTAGCTGAACTTTTAGGTTAATTGTGGGCTTATTACCAACCAATCTCCACGATCCGGGCATATTGTCCGGATTTTTTCTTGAGGAGACTGACCCGGCTTCTGGATCTATATTACTATCTACAGGAAAAATTTTAACCAGAGACGGTAGAGTATTATATAGACTGAATCTTCCTACTGTGTCACTTGTCGGGCAACTTGTGATGCAACGGGTCAAACAAATACAAATTACATTAGATGATGATTTTCCTGATGATACTGTTTATATATTATTGAGACCTAGAGATTATGGAATTTTGGAATTAGACGCTCCGGGTCCTCTTTTTTCAGGAACTAATATAGCAGAGCCGGTTGGGCAACCAAAAATTCAAATAAAAAATATAGGTAAGAAAAAATTAGATTCTAGTCCCTTGGAGCGTCAGGATTTAGTAGATATAGAAATTGTTACAAATTTATTAGATAGATTACAACAAGATTTTATAGACCCTTTAACGAATCTAACAATTAGTGTTAATGCTAGTGTACTTATAGGCAGCGTTACATTAGTTGCCGGCGTTACAACAATGGTTGATAATTCTATCAAAGAATTGGCGAATTAAAGATCATCGTCTTCTTTATAAGCTATATCTGGAGTTTTTGGTTCTATCTTTTGTAAATACTCAAATAATTCTTTTGAATAATTTGCTTCTTGGATATCTTTAAAAGTATTCTGAGTTTTTTTAGTAATAAAATAGCGCTTCACGTTGTCTATTAGATCTAAGAATACTTTGTCTTGTTTAGAAAGAAAGTTACATAATTTGTAATCTTTTTGCACGTCGTCTAGGTTCTCTTTTTCAAAATCTTTTAAGTATATAAAATAATTGCAAAAAGCTTGTAATTCTTCTAAAGCTTCTATAAGGTCATCTTGGTTTTTTATTGAAGACCTTATTTCATATTCATTTAGGTCTATTATGTCTTCTAAATTACCTCCTCTTCTTAAATATTCCAATCCGCCATCTACACAGATTTGTTTACATTTGCAATATTTAAAATCATGAACGTGGGTGCTTTCTATTATATCTCCACATTTTTTACATTTAGCAGCATTTTTGATTAGTTTTTTCTTGGACCCTGGTTCAAACATTTTAATTCAATCCTTTGGAAATTACTTCTGCAGTTAAAACATCTATGGAATCTAATAATTTAGTTATAATTAATTTAATTAGTTCAGATGAAGAATTTTGAAATTTAACTTCTATGCAAGCAGGTTGTGTAAATTTAGCACCTGGTAAATATATTGGACTTTTTGGATCTGAGGCATTTTTGAATTTTTGCTCGGAAGAGCTTAAATTTAAAGGAGGAAGAAGAATAACTTCTACGTCATTGAAATTTTTAAACACTTGTTTTATTATTTCCTCGAATCTTTCTAATCTAATTTTAAAAGATGGCTGAAAGGATAATGTTAACACACCTCGCGGTCCTCCGCAAGCTATTGTATATAATTTTTTCTTAATTATAAACCATTTAGGGGGTAGAATCTTAATCTTGTCAGGTAGTTGATTTAGTATATCTTCCATAATATATTTCTCCATTTGTTTACTTTTACTATATAAGGATAATTAATATGACTGACGAAAAACGCGTTTCTATAGCTGATCTTGTTAGAGATAACCCCGATCTACAGACAGCTATCAAAGAGATAAAATCCGAGGTTGCGCCCGAGCCCCAAGCTTCTCAATCCCCTATGCCTGATGGATGGAAATTAGAAGAGAAAAATGAACAAAAAATATTAGATTGGTGGAGAAAATCGGAATATGCTTATGTAGATTTATCTTATGAAAGTTTAATAAGATTATATGAAGAGACAAATAAAACTCTCCCGGTTTCGTTCAGATGGAAAAGTTCTG